>Ga0126379_10000509_pt1 | contig 21555 bp, 18 predicted proteins | sample PanSoiMetPlot_24_FD_92640 | JGI IMG/M metagenome (GOLD analysis project Ga0126379, IMG submission 92640) | Tropical forest soil microbial communities from Panama - MetaG Plot_24 | ecosystem: Environmental > Terrestrial > Soil > Tropical forest > Bulk soil | place: Panama | collected 2016-02-17
AATCACTTCTCGTTCGGACCGTTGTAACTTACTGGCAACATTCGGCACTTCGGCGGCAATCTGCATAGGTATGGTGACCATTCCGTGCTGATCCCCATGCAAAAGGGTTCCGGTACTAACCTCCATACCGTCGACAGCTACTGGAATGCCGAGGTCAAAGATGTGGGCGTACGCATGCGATACTGCTAACGCTTCCTGCAAACAACTGCATGCCAATTCTGCGAACCGATGGCAACTCTCGGACGGCTCCGTTGCTAACGTAACCCACACAACCCAGTGCCTTGAGGATTGCGGCATGCATATCTCCCACAAATGCTCCACGCCCCGGCTTTTCGTCGACATCTTCGAGCACCAGGATTCGGGGCCCCTGTGTTTCAATAATTCCGGTCCAGAGGTCTCCCCGATCATGAAAGAAAGGTCCCGCAATCGGAGGGTCACCACTGCGCAGGCGACCAGTCAGTGCATAACCGACCGTTGGGGGAGCGTCGGGAAACATGCATCGAATCTTGCCGTTGGTGAAACCCGTGTTGCGCAATCTGACGTCGAACTTTTCGATCGCGTTTGCGATCATGCAGGTATCGAACTGACGAAGAGCACTAAGTTGCTCTTCAGTCAGCAACGGTGTACTTGCCATCTAGCTTCCTCTCGGGCGAGTTGTTTCTCTGAACTAAGTGCTTCGATCTATCAAAACATCGAGCAGCCTGAACCGGCACTCGTAACCCTCATAAATTAGGGGTGGCAATCGCGGCATGGACCGACAGGCCCTACACGCACATAACTGGCGGCTTCAGATGCCGTAGGCAGCCGTTGAAACGGGAAAAATCAGATCACGACACTCACGGGGCTGACGGCGATTGCTAGAGCGCCAAAGGAAGAGTGGGAGGAGGGCGGTTGTAGTGATTTTTCTCGAGCAGAACGCTCGAAACTGTGGGGCCGCACGGTGCAATGTGCGGATAGAACTCCGGATTTTGGGATATCGCTGAACCTACAACGGGAGGCATCCAGCTCGCAGCATTGTTAAGAAGGCGCTGAAGCCCGGGAGTCCATGATTGGTGATTCTGTACCGTCGTTACCGACTCATTGGCTATATTCCTGCAGAAACTGTAGCGCGTTGCTACGCTGAGAGTCAGAGTGCACACCGCGACCAACACCACCGCCGTGCACCCGCGCCTGCGGCCAGGCTGTCGCAAAGATGTGAACGGTCTCATCGCCAACCGAGCAAGTTTTAGCATATCGACGTAATCGGGCGCAACATGAGAGGAGTCGTGGCTGGTAACAAAAGTTTGGATACATTAATTTCCGCTCGGGTTGTCTTGCCGGTTGGAGGTCGTCCCAGCGCCAAAAAGGCAACGGTGGCGCAGCCTCGAAATGCCGCGCCACCGTTGCCTGAGTGGTTGTTGTTACGTGCCCGCGCCTGCTGCCCGAACCTGCAACGAAGGGTGCTCCGCTTCAGCCATCGCCTTAAAGTACATACGATAGGAGCGATGGATGATATACATCACCGGGAATACGGCCAAGGCCAGTCCCCATCCAAGCTGGGACTTCATTGCCTGGACGATCGACGTTACTCCCACGCTAACGACGTAGTAGGGGAATGAAAGTTGCGCCAAATTGAGCCAGACCTGTCTTGCGGACCTGGACTCGGAAATGGCAACGATACTGGCCACGGGAGCAGTCTGTCCCAGGAACAGACTGACTGTACCCAGAACCAGGGCAAGTGTCGACGAGTGCCACAATGTCGGACTCTTCGTTACGGCATGGAAAATAAGGCTTGCCGAGGATGTGGCAAAAACCATCATGCTGAGGTTAAAAGCCATCTGTTGCGGGTTGAACTTAGCGCCTTTGCGAGCCCAGCATTGCACCATGGTCGAGATGCATGTGATCGCTACCGCTTCAACTGCGCTCAAGTTGGCAACCGCAGTCAACAGGAATGGTAGGTTGACTGACATGTTGCCGTTAATCCCCGGCAGTTTCACTTTCATCCGCGAAGTGGCGGCTGCGAGGGCCAGGACGCCCAAGGCGAAGTACGCATGGGGCGTATGACTCCTGAACCCAGCGTAGGTGGCCGTCCCGAGGCCCGTCAGCATCATTGCGCCGATGAATGTCTTTATGTGCCGTGTATTCATGGGTTCCTCCTTTCCTTGCAGATTCACACGGCGCTATTGTTCATCGTCACCAGCGTCAGAGAATGCGGTATTGTCGCCCACTGAGGCGCCCCAAACGACGCTGGTGGCGGAAGCGGTTCCGGTGCTTGAGCCCCAGACTACGCTGAATGCGCTATTGGTGTTGTCGTTCCAGGGAAGTGAACTACCCCAGACGACCGACGAGCCCCAGACCACTGAGCTTCCCCAAACAACCGAACTTCCCCACACAACGGAACTGCCCCAGACCACCGATGTACTGGCGACACTGGAGTTGCCGTAGGCCATGGAAACGGTGTGAGTCGTGGGATTGTAAACCACGGAAGGCGAGAGGGCTGCGCCAACGTTCGATGGAGCGAGGTCTGTGTTCGTCATCGCGTCTTGGACATCGAGTAATCCCGAGCCGACCGAGAATAGGTCGTAGAAGTCAACAAACGAGCGCAGCAGGTGTGGAACATAGGTCGTGGTGGACGTAAGCCCTATCTTGTTGGCTGTCTTCATCAGGCGAGCTTTCACCTGATCGGGAGTCAGCGAGCTTTGTTCCTGCAACATCAGGGCAGCAGCTCCGGATACAACCGGAGTAGCCATGCTGGTTCCACTAAGGCAGAAGTAATCGAATTTGCCATCAGTTCCAGCGAGCAGATCCGACGGGTATTCTGACTCCAGCGTAGCCCCCGCAGCAGCAAGAGAAATGATGCCGTGTCCGGGCGCCATGATGTCAGGCTTGACGACGTGATCGTACGTCGTGGGGCCCTTTGAACTATAGCTGGCTTTGGTTTCAGCCGAAACGAGTGAGGATCCGTTGCTCTTCGTTGCGCCGACGGTGATCACGAACGGATCGTTGCCGGGAGCGGTAATCGTGCCAAATCCGTTGCTTCCGTTCACGCTCAAGCGTCCGTAGTTGCCGGCGGCAACTATCACCGCGATGCCGTTATTCCATGCGGCTTCGACAGCTTGGCATAGAGGATCGAGGGTGTAGCTGACCGGAATTCCGCGACCGAGCGAAAGATTGATGACGCGGATGTTATAGACATCCTTGAGGGCAATGGCCTGCTGAATGGCGGCGATTACGTTGCTATCGCTGCCTGTGCCGTTAGCATCGAGGGCGCGAAGGTCGATCAGCGTCGCTGCCGGTGCAACCCCTTGATACTGCCCTCCCGAAAGATATCCGTTACCGGCGATAATGCCCGCGACGTGGGTGCCGTGACCATAAAGGTCATAATTTGCGCCGTTCGAGTTGCTGGTGGCGGTACCGGTGAAGTCCTGGTGGTAGACGACGCGCGAAGACCTCTGCGTTGAATCCCAAAGATCAAGATGGCCGTCGTTGATGCCGCTGTCGATAACGGCAACACCAATGCCAGCGCCGGTGAATCCGGAGTTCCAAGCGGAGGGCGCACCGACTACATTGTCGGTAGTGTCGTCCATAAGACTCAACGGGTGGTCGATGGTCACCGAGACCACTTCCGGATCAGCCTCCAGGGCGGGAAGCGCACTCACGGGAATGGTGAAGGCGGCGCCCTTGATCATGTGCAGCCGCGAATGCAAACGCGCACCACGGCCCTGCATGGTCGCGTAATGCGTCGCGGTCGGCGTCTTCTTGTACTGCACGATGACCCGCACCGTCTGGGTATGCAGAGATCCTTGTTTGGCCTTCAATAGCAGACCCGATAATTCCGGGGCGATGCGCGAGAACCGGCCGGTTGCGGTCGGAGTGCTCCCGCGCTGTCCGAAAGCCATTCCTGTTGCCAAGACCACCACCATAAAGGTGCTCAGACGCTTGCCCCAAGCCGCGCTGTGTCGCTCGTTGCGGCCTGCCGGTCTCTTTTTCGTTGTGGTCACCATAAAAAATCTCACCCTTTCTTCACGGAACGGGGGGAGAGAATCCAGCTACGTACGTTCCTGATGCTGCACGGGGAGCACCAAATGTCTCGTGCTATGTCACTGAAAATATTGAGTTTGCGAGAGGGTGACAGAAGCCTGACTGGGTCACTCTGTCTCGCGACCGCGGGCATGGGACAAATTGTCGCGTCGGCAAAGTTGGAAATCACTCAACATGACGGGTCGTTCGTCTTCTGCGATTACTTGTCGCTCGTGCGGTTGGCCATGAACACAGCTGAGCTTTGCTGAGGCGCTAGCGGGCCGCTGCCTTGCCGACTGCAATAGCCTGCGGCATTCTAGGCATGGACGCTAGCAATCGCTGCGTGTACTCATGGCCGGGAGCAGTCAGTACGTTGTGGCTAGGACCGGACTCTACAATTTGTCCTTCGTGAAGGATAGCCACGCGATCGCAAACTCCTGCGACCGATGCCAGATCGTGCGAGATGTACAGAATCGCCATGCCGGAGTTCTGATTCAGCTGGCGAAAGAGCCTGAGAATCTCGGCCTGGGTGATCACATCGAGAGCGCTTGTGGCTTCGTCGGCGATTAGAAGTATAGGACGATGGATGATGGCCATCGCGATCAGAACTCGCTGTGCCTGACCGACGCTCATTTGCGCTGGATACTTTTTCAAGAACTCGTCGTCCGATGGCAAACTGACGCTCTGGAGCGCCTTTCGAGTCGCCTGATCGCAATCGGAGGAAGAGCCCGATGCATGTGCGCGCCAGGCTTCCCGCAATTGAGTCCGGATCCTGAGGGCGGGGTTCAGCGAGGACAGAGGGTTCTGCAGCACCAGGGCGATTTTCCGGCCGCGTAGATTCCGCCATTCGGTTTCTCGCAGGAATAACAGATTGGATCCTTCAAAGAAGATTGGGCCCTGCACTGTGGCTTTGCGGCGATCGAGCAGTCCTAGAATGGCCATGGCAACCGTACTCTTGCCGGAACCGCTCTGGCCAATCAATCCAAGAATTTCACCCCGCGAGAGTTCGAGGTGCAGATCCCGAAGAACAGCCACCTTTTCTCCGTATTGCACCGAGAGGTGCGCGGAAAGCAGCGTTTCTGGTTGCGCGGAGGAAGCCAAGATTCGTCGCCTGTCTAGAAAATCTGTGTTCTTCTACTTCACTGAAAGCCGTTCCACATTCCAATAGGTTTGCGGAACGAGAACCACCGGCTCCACGCCCTGCACATTGGCGGAAACTGCGGAAAGCGCATTGCGGTTCACCAGATAGATAAACGGAGCCTGCTCGACGGCGATTTCCTGCACGCGGTCGAAGCTCTCTTTGCGCTTTTTAGGGTCCGCTGCTGAGCCTTGGGCGCGCATCAACTTGTCGATTTCCGCTTCCCACGCCGTTTCCGGGCTTTTCTCGGACGGATTCCACTGGTGATTCTCCGATGAGCTAAGCCACACGTTCATCTGCTCATTCGGATCCAATCCCACGTTGGTTAATCCCAGAAGGATCGCCTCGTAGTCGAACGTCTGCGTCATCCGCTCGATCAGCGAAGGGAAGTCGAGTGTCACTACGTTGACCTGGATCCCGATTTTCTGAAGATCTTCCTGGATCATTGTTGCCATGCGCTCGCGATACTTGTTGCCCGAATTCGTGATGATGGAGAAGACGACTTCGTTTCCTTCCATGTCTTTGAGGGTGCCGTTCTCAAGATGGAAGCCTTCTTTCTGTAGCACTTGCAGTGCCGCGTCGGGCGAACATGTCTCAGGTTTCAGTTTCGAGTTGAACCAAAACTTGTTCGCTGGCGAGACAGGTCCGACGGCAGGTTGCGCGTGTCCACGGAAGACGACGCGCGCCAAGTCGCCGCGGTTGATCGTTTGCGAAATCGCCCTCCGGAACGCCGCGGAGCGAAACCATTTCTTCTTGTACGCGGGTATCGGCGCCTTCGCGACCTGGTTGAACCACATCTGCTCACTGTCAAGAGAAGGGCCAGCATCGTGCACAAGGTTCGATGACGTGGATGCGAGTTTGTCGAAGTATTCGCTGTCGAGCGAGTTGATCAGATTAATCTCGCTTCGCTTGAAACGGAGCATCTCGACGTCGCGGTTCGGCTGAATATCGAGCTGGATCGATTCCGTGTAAGGCAGCTTGCGGCCCTGTTCGTCCGTTTTCCAATAGTTGGGATTGCGTTTCAGCAAGACCGTGGCGCCCGGCTTGTAATCGGTGACCATGAACGGGCCGAGCACCGCCATCTCTTTCTTCGGTGAGTGGGCGGAGAGCATCGCAACCTGGTCGAACTGGCGGTCTAGTCCCGCCACCGGAGCCGGGAACATGATGGAGATTTCGGCGGGCGAAATGATTTTCGTTGCTACTTTGCCGGTGCCGGACCGGAAGGCATCTCCCGTGGCGGAGTGAAGCGCTGGATCCATCAGTTGCTGGACGGTGTAGGCGACATCTTCAGCAGAGAACGGTGTACCATCGGAGAACGAAACCCCAGTGCGCAGCTTGAAAGTGATTTGCTTACTGTCTTTCGAGACCTTCCATGAGGTTGCCAATCCGGCCTCAAGAACCTGGGTCTGGCGGTTCATGCGGACGAGCACCCCGCCAGTCAGATAGCGGATTGCGGCTGAAGCGTCATCTTCCACTTTGAGGGGATCGAAAGTTTTCGGTTCCGAGCGCAGGCAAAAACGTAACTGGCCTTGGGCGACTGCATGGGAGGAGAGCATCGCGCAGCATGCGAAGATTGCGATCGCTTTTTCATACTTCGTCAACATGGACTGCTAACCTCTCCGGCGACTTACGCGGCCACCTCGTCTTGCTTGCACAGCACAAGCTGAAACGACGTTACCACCAGGACCAATAAGAGCAATGGGACTAATTTCCAGGGCTCTTCGCCGAAGGATACGAGACCTTCCAACTCCTTCAGCAGACTTCCCCACGATGGCAGCGGCTCGGCCACTCCCAAGCCGAGAATGCCCAGATTCGCCTCGCTCAGAATGAACGCGGGAATCGAAATCCAGAACTGCGCGTACAACACCGGCTTCAGGTTGGGCAGGACGTGAATCCAAAACAGGCGCGAGCCGCGGATTCCCGAGGCGCGAGCCTGGCGCACGAAATCAGAGTTCCTTATGGAACTGGCGCTGGCGCACAGCACACGCGCTGCCGCCGTCCAACCTAACAAGCCCAAGAGCAAAAACGTCACCAGCACCGAGAACGTCGGCGAAACGTTCAACGGCAACATGGCCCGCACCGTGATCAACAGAAACAGCCACGGGAGGGATAAGAACAGATCGGTCATGGCCATGGCCGTGCGAGCCCACAGGCCGCCCAGATATCCAGCCAAGCCCCCGACCAGGGCGGCCAAAACCGTGGAAACCAGAGCCGCAGCCGGAGCCAGCAGCAACGAAATACGCGTACCGTAAAGCACCCGGGCGAAACGGTCGCGTCCGATGTCGTCGGTTCCGAGCCAGTGCTCGTGCGACGGAGGTGCGCCAGCCGCATCTCGATCTTGTTTGGCGTATCCGACAGGGGCGATCCAACTCGCGGCCAGAGAAACAGCCAGCACAAGCAGCAGCACCCCACATGCGAGCTTGCGCCACAAGCTCATGCCTGCCGCCCTCGCCACGCATATCCGATTACATCCGCGCCGGAATTGGCCAGCAAGGTTACCAGCGTAACCAACACGGTGATATTCACCAGCAGGGGAAGATCACGAGCCAAGGCTGCTTGCCAGGCGAGTTGTCCAATGCCGGCCAGACCGCATAAAGCTTCAACCGGAATTGCTGCCCCGAGAGCAAGACTGACCGAAACGCCAGCGAGAGCCAGCAATTGCGGGCCTGCAACTGGAACAACATGCCAGAACAGAATGCGGGCCGGGCTCAGTCCTTTCGCTCGTGCAGTGATGATGTGGGGCAGCGAATATGCCTGGTCGAGCAGATTGCGCGTGTAACGATAGTCGCGGGGGAAAATGATCACGGCGATAGCAAACGCTCCGGGCAGGTTCCAAAGCACCGACAATAGAGCCAGGGCCGCAGCGGGTACACAAAGCAGTAGTCCGGCCGTTACCGTTGCGAGCAGATCATAAGCCGGCGTACGTACCCTGGCGGTGCTAAGAGCCAATGCCAAGACCCCCGCCCAACTCATCAGCAGTCCAAGCGTTACCACTCTGAATGTGAGCGGAATGCGATCGCGTAATAGGCTGCTGATGGGTTGTTTCAGGGAGATGGAAGTTCCGAGATCGCCACGCAGTGCGAGATGCAGAGAACGGATATAGAAAATCAGGAGGTTGTGTTGTTCACTCCGATTCTGCCGCAAGGCTTGGATACTTTGAGAGCTGAGATGAGGGTCGAGGGCGGTCTCGTCGGCGTCAAACCCCGGAGCCAGGCGAACCAGCGTGGCGGCAAGGAATCCACCTAATAGGGCGGTGGCGACCAGGGTCAGGCCATGCTGCACAATCCTTCGTCCGAGCATACTGTCAGCCCCCTAATTCGCTGTCGCGCCGACCTTTTTCTGCTCGCGCGCGGCAGATTCAGCGTGATGGACCTGCTTCATCGAATACATCCGGCGGTCGGCCTCCGTAAGCAGACGTTCCACATCGAATCCATCTTCGGGACAGAAGGCCATGCCAACGCTAAGCGTAATTAGTTCGCGCCCGCAGACGTGACGGCTGGACTCGATCGCGGCCTGATTCAATCTCTCAGCTTTGTCCTTCGCTGCTTCCGCAGTGAGTCCGGGTGCAGTAATGACGAATTCGTCGCCGCCCATCCGGGCCACGTAGTCATAACCGCGGCAGACATCCTTCAGACGAGTGCTGAATTCGCGGAGCAGTTTGTCACCCTCGAGATGGCCGAAGGAGTCATTAATCTGCTTGAATCCGTCGATGTCGCACACCAGCACGGCCAGGGAACTCTTCATGCGACGGCAACGAGCAACTTCCTGTGCCAAGTGGACAAAGAGGGAGCGCGCGTTCGGGAGACCAGTCAGATAGTCGGTGGTGGCAGAGCTTTCCGCTTGCTGATATTTCAGCGCATTCTCGACGGAGAGTGCGACTTTTGAAGCCACGGCTAACAGAATACGGAGGTGATCGGGTGTGAACGCATCGCGATTGGTGTGATACATCGCGAGCACACCGACGACGCCGTTGAGACCTTCCAAAGGCACAACTAGAGCAGATTGCAGAAGCGTGGTGTGCCTGCCGGGGTCTGTGGAATATCCAGCCTCAACCTGCGGATTGCCGTTGACGATTGGCCTTGAGTTCTCAGCCACCCAACCACACAATCCCTCGCCGACTCTGACTTTTAAAGACGACAGTGCCCGGAAGTTCTCGCCACTGACGAGTTCCGGCAACAACCAGCCATTGCGATTCACGAAGACGGCAATGGAGTCGAATGGGATCATCTTCCGCAGCCGCATCGAGAGCACCGACAGCGTCTCGCTGAGGCTGAGAGACACGCCAAGGTCCTGGCTGAGTTCGAACATGGTTTGAGCTTCTTGCCGGGCCGATGCAATGGAGGTTAGGAAATCCGCGTTGTCGACTGGGCCATGGGTTGGCTCGCTGCGTTCAAATCCGGCTGCGGGAGCAAGGCCGCGCTCCACTCGAACGGTTCGCGATAAACCGGAGACTGCAGTGTCCTCCGACATCTGCGCCATGCGCTCGAGTTCGATGTAGCGACTCTCCAGAATTTCGACGATCTGGGGATCAAACCATGTACCCGCTTTTTCCTTCACCTTGGCCATGGCTTCCGATAGGGGCAGTGCAGGACGATACTGGCGATGAGAGGCGAGCGCGTCGAGGCAATCGACGGCCGCGAGGATGCGCGCTCCCACGGGAATGCTTTCGCCGGCCAATCCCTCGGGATACCCGGTTCCGTCCCAGCGTTCGTGATGCGATCTTACAATGGGAGCGACAGGATACGGGAAAGCGACACGCTCCAGAATTTCAGCCCCGACGATCGGGTGCACTTTCATCTTTTCGAATTCTTCAGGCGTCAGCTTTCCGGGCTTATTGATGATCTGTTCCGGAACCGCGAGTTTGCCAATATCGTGCAGCAGCGCTGCGGCACGCAAAGCTTCAATCTGCCCTTCGCCCAGATCAAGCTGCTTGGCCATTTCGACAGCATAGGTTCGGACACGCTGCAGGTGGGTGTGGGTGGTGTGATCCTTTGCCTCGATCGCCAGCGCCAGCGCCTCGATGGTGCGCATGTTCAGTGAGGCGATTTGCTCGACATGGCGTTTTTCCACCTCGACACGCTCCTTTTCAGCTTCGAGGCGGCCCAGGTAAAGACGATAAGAACGATATACCCAGTAAATCAGCGGAAGAACGAGCAAGGAAGTTTGCCAGCCGGCGCTGCGGTTGATGATTCCCACCAGACCCACAGCAGCGGCGCCGACTAAATAGTATGGAAAAGACCAGAAATAACATTCCGACCAGACTCTCCGGCTGGACTTTCCCTCCGTCAGCGCAATCACCAAGGAAATCGGCATCGTGTTGGCGAAGAAGAACACCAATGCCGAAACCATAAGCAGGATGGGCTTGTTCGATCCGAATTTCCCCACCAGCGAATGGTAGGTGAGATAGGTGAGGGAACTGGCGTTGGCCATCATGCCGCAGACATTGAACAGGACCTTGACCGGGTCAAGTCGTCCACGCAGCTGCCAGACGCTCTGTGTCAGGCTTGCGGCGCAGCCAATGACCAATGTTTCTGGCAGGCTCAGTTCAAGAACGCCGAGGAGGATGAACAGGAAGTTCACCGACATTGTGCCATCGATGCCGGGCAGTTGCACTTTCAGCCCCGATGCCAGAAGGGCCACGAGCAAATAACAGACGAACCGCGTCGGGTCCTGCGATTGCCAATGCGACAGGCTGAAGATCAACACCACCGCGCCCGCAAGCGCAGTAATGCCAACGAAGGCCTTCGTCTGCAGCGATAGTCCGTCGGCTTCCGGTTTCATGCGTTACGCCTTACTCCGCATGACGCATTGAGGCGCCGTCAGCGACGGCGCGCGCGCTCCTGGGGGAAGTCGCGCGACATCTGGCCTAGCTCGTACTGCTAGTTCCGCACTGCGCCCGGAAGACGGTCCACTCCCATTCGGGCGTCGCCACGAATCTTATTGCGAAGACTGGGGTTTCAGAAGCTTACTTTGGTAACACGCTGGGGTGACAGAAACCTTGAGGGCAGGGAAAGCCTTGTTGGCATTTTCTTACGGAGTTGCAACGACTGGTTACCTTCGTTATGTCCCTTGGAACAGCTAACTGGGCGAAGCTAGAGACGTCGTGTCACCATCATGCGAATCGCATCATCATGCTGAACGTGCGCCACAGTTCGCAAGCGTCTAATTCGTCTGCGGTGACCTCAACGGAGTCCGCTGCGGTCTGTCAGGGCACTGGTCCGGCCGTTTTTTGCGCCGACCTTCAGGGACGTTTTAGTTCCTGCAATTCCGAATTTGTGCGAGCGTTCGGTTATTCCGCCTCGGAAGTGATCGGGCGCGATTTCTCAGCCCTATTTAAGAGCAAAGAGAAAGGCGAGCTGCGAAAAATCATTCTCAGCACAACACTATCGGAAGGCGATTATTGCGGCGAGCTGCTGGCGCAACCGAAGAGTGGCGCCAACTTCGCTGTGGAATTTTCAGCCACGCTGCTGCGCGATGCGTCTTCAACTCCTACGGTGATTGCGGTTGTGGTAACACCGCTAGCAAAGGGCATCACCGAAGGAGGAACCCCAACAGAACGCGCTTTGCCAGGGATCATTTCACGAAAGATCGAAGACACAGAATTCATTCTTGCCAGCCCGGTCATGCACAAGTTCATGACTCTGGTCGAGCGCGTGGCCGGCCACACAGAAACAGTCTTGATCACTGGGGAGACCGGAACTGGTAAGGAACTCATCGCACGTACCGTGCATCATTCCTCCAGCCGCCGCAGCCGTCCTTGGGTCGACATTAACTGTGCGGCACTCCCGGAGAACCTGGTCGAAAGCGAGCTGTTCGGGTATGAGAAAGGCGCATTCAGCGGTGCCGATTCGTCGAAGCCAGGACTGTTCGAGTTGGCGGATAGGGGCACGTTGTTTCTCGATGAGATCGGGGAACTGCAATTACAGACGCAAGTGAAACTGCTGCGCGTCCTCGATGGGCAGCCCTTCTATCGGCTGGGGGGGCATCGCAAGATCAAGGTTGAGGTCCGAATCGTCGCTGCCACAAATCAGGACCTTGAGGCCGCGGTCAAGCAGGGACGATTCCGCCAAGATCTGTTTCATCGGCTGAGCCAGTTTCAATTGCGCGTGCCGCCGCTACGAGAGCGGCCGGAAGACATCGTCGCTCTCGCCGAACACTTCCTGAGAATCAAGACTCCATCCAAGCACTTCACCGAACAGGCGATCTCCGCACTACTTTCACATGCCTGGCCGGGCAACATTCGCGAGCTGCGTAATCTGGTCGCGCGCATGGCGATGGAGTCCTCGGGCACAGAGATCGATTTCTCCAAGCTGACGGCTGCTCTGACAGGAGAGCCGTCGGCGCTTCGTCAGACTGCTTCCATGCCGGTTAGCAATCTCGACAGCATGGAAGAGCAAATGATCATCAAGGCTTTGGAGCGGACCGGAGGGCAGAGAACGCTGGCGGCCGAGCAGTTGGGCATCTCCCGGCGCACGCTCAGCCGAAAGCTGAAGGAATATAACATCAATTTTGCTCCTGGCGACAGCACCGCGTCACTCGGGTTCATCAGCAACGAGCAGCAGAAGTTCTTCCGGGCGCGCGTGGAGATTCCAGTTACCATCCGAAACTCGCAAGGCGACGAGATTGAGGCTCAGGGAATCAACCTCAGCACCGGCGGCATGGGGCTGGACGGCGTGAAGGAGCCGTTGCGCTTTGCCGGACTGGTGGATGTGAGTTTCGTATTGCCCGAAAGCGATGTCGAATTCCAGGCAAAGGCGCGCCTGATGTGGATCGGTGGCGAAGGACGCGTTGGCATTCGCTTTGCCGTGATCGAGCCGGCTCTATTCGAAGAGCTTCAGCATTGGACGAACCGCAAGATGAAGGAAGAGGGCTGGGATCTCCCGTCCTAGAGCGCCTGGGCCCGTCTCGCGGCCGATTGCCGCAGTTCCAGATAAACCACATTTTGAAATATGAAGCTTCGGAACGGAACCCTGGGGGTCGATCAGGATACTTGCCAAATCGTATCGATCACAGTGCCATCAACCCACTTGACGATGGCAACTGGTTTGTCGGTGCGCTGTGGGCGGCGTGGCTTGCCGCCGCAGATCCGCTCGACTTCGGCTTTCACCTCCTCAATCCACGCTCGAACTCAGGTTTGTGTGACTTGCTCACGCAATTGGGAGTCGTGAATCCAGCCGATCTCCGGCCAAAGCTGCCTTACGGTCTCTTGCATACCGTGCCCAATGCGAACTCTTGAGGCTAAGCCGCTGCAATGAGGGCGAACTGCGATTGCACTCACAAGGGTCTGTGATTGGACGCGGTGGGTTTGAGATGGCCGGTTTCTGGCAGCGTTTGCAGCGCTTCGCCTTACTCCGTCAGGAGAGAAGCAATGTCTTTCTCGAATACCGATGCGTCGGTCGCTCCCATGTGCTTGGCGCGGATGTGTCCCTCGCGATCGATCAGGAAGGCAATCGGCAAACCCAGAACTCCGCCATAAGCCGAACCAACGTCTGCCGTTCCCATCACCACGGGATAATTCACCTGAAACTGCTGCACAAATGTGTGAACTGGAGCGGGGCTGTCGTCCATGGAGACGCCGATGATCTGCAATCCTCGGTCGCCATACTTCCGCTGAAGTTCAACAAAATGTGGCGTTTCCTCGCGGCAGGGAACACACCAGGTGGCCCAGAAATCGAGCAGGACCACCTTCCCACGGGAAGAGGACAAACGCACTTGGCCGCCTTCAAGAAGAGGAAGAGTGAAATCCGGAGCCACGCGATGCTGCAAGCCTGCGGAATTGGATCGAGGTCCCCGAGAGTGGTGATAGAAGTAGAAACCCGCGAGCACGGCCGTGACTGCAACAGCCACAACCAGCCCCAATTTTCTCCCGGGTGTCAGATCTACTCTCCTTTTGCGGTCGGATAGCCTTTGTCGACCCAGTTCGTGCCGAAGTTGTCGGATATGTGGAGCACCTTCACATTGGTGAAGCCCAGTGCGTGCATCGCGTCATCGGCGGGCTTGACGTTTGGGCAGTGGCCCCAAGGACAGCATCCGCAATAAAGGACGATGAACTTGTTGCGAGGCAGAGATTCGACCCTCTTCCGAAGCTGCCGCAGTCCACCGTCAGTCGATGCCGCTCCAACGTATTCGGATCCCGGAATGTGCGCCTGCAGAAACAGGGTGTGGGAACCGACTTGAAGGATCAGCGGGTTCCCCTTTCCGGACTGAAGGATTTTAACCAGATCCTCCGGATTTATGAGGCGACCCGTCGGGATGGAGGTGGCCTGGCTGACCGCGTAAGAAGAAACGAAGGTCAGGACTAAAGTGGCGATTCGTCGAATGATCATTTCTGTTGGCATCATGATGAGCTCTAACCTGACAGCTCTCGCAAGCGCGCAGCGACGATCTCGGGCGTGATATCGCGCTGGGCATTTCCCAGCATTTCAAATCCGACCATAAACTTCCGAATCGTCGCCGACCGCAGCAGTGGCGGATAAAAATGTGCGTGGAAGTGACATTCTGGATGCTCGGCGCCATCGGTTGGAGACTGATGGAATCCCATGGAATAAGGGAATGGAACTCCGAATACCTTGTCGTAAGTCGACGTCACCCTGTGCAGCATGAGACTCAGATTCCGAGCATCGTCAGACGTGAAATCGTTCATGCCTCCCACGTGCCGACGGCTGCAGACCAGGACTTCAAAGGGCCAGACAGCCCAAAAAGGCATCAGTGTGATGAATCCGTCGTTCTCAAAGAGTATTCGTTCACGCTGTCGTTGTTCGACAAGGATGTAGTCACAAAGCAGGCAGCGGTTCTTCAACTGAAGATAAGCCCTCTGAGCCTTCAGTTCCTTCACCGGTTCGACGGGTATCGAGGATGTTGCCCAGATCTGGCAATGCGGATGCGGATTGCTGGCACCCATCATGGCGCCACGGTTTTCAAAAATCTGGACGTGATTGATCAGGTCCATTTCTCCCAATTCGCGAAATTGTGCCATCCATGTCTGAACAACGGGTTCTATCTCACGGGGACTCATAGTGGCCAACGTGAGATCGTGGCGGGGAGAAAAGCAGATCACGCGGCAAATGCCGGGTTCTCCTTGCGCAACCAGGAGACCTAGTCCATCAATGTCAAGGCGTTCCGGGTGAGTGCCTGATTTCAAAGACGCGAAGTCGTTGTCAAAGACAAAAGTAGAGGTGTAAGCCGGATTCTGAACTCCGCCGGCACGTGCGTTGCCCGGACAGAGATAGCAATTGGGGTCATACTTCGGTTCAGCTTCTGTCTTGATTTTTGCAACTTCACCCTGCCACGGACGACTGGTGCGATGCGGAGATACCAGCACCCATTCATTCGTGAGTGGATTCAATCTGCGGTGTGGATCTTCTGTCAGCTTCAACTTCGGCCTCGCAGCATTCTACGATGGCAGGGCAGGCCGGCGAAATTCAGCGGACATATCTAGGTACCGATATCTGTGACGCCGCGCATCCGAGCAGGTCACCGAGAACTAGAATTTTCCTGGTCTGGGAAAGGAGTCTCGTGTGACATCGTCGGACAAGACCAGGATTCTGGTGTACGGCCGTCTTTTTTCTGGCCGTGGTTCTGCGCGCAGCACTCTACCGGCCAGCCGACGCATTTACTCGTCCAGCGAACGGAAGAAAGGTGGTCTTTCCGTAATAGCTAAAAGTTAATTCGTCCTAAGCCCGATTACGGCCGGACTGAGTTCCCCATCATGAGGGCGAAGAGTAGAGGCAGGTAGATTACGGTTGCTTGCAGCACATGACGTGCGCGCATTTTCGAGTGGCCCGTTGCAAGAGGAAGGTTGAGAAAGGCGAGACGCATTCCGAAGTACAGCATCGCCAATCCCAGAACGAGCGCCCCCACAAAGTAGATCCTTCCAGCCATGCCCATATAACTCGGCAGAAGACTGATTGGAATTAGCGCAATCGAGTACGCCAGGATCCGGCGTACGGTCGAACGCCCATCTTCCTCAACCACGGGCAGCATCCTGATTCCACCCTTTTCATAATCCTCGCGGTACAACCATGCGATCGAGAAAAAGTGAGGAAACTGCCAGACGAAGAGGATCGCGAATAAGGCGAGAGTGCCCCAATCTAGGCGCCCACGAACGGCCGTCCAACCCAGTACCCCGGGCATCGCACCCGGGAACGCTCCGACAAAAGTGCAAATCGGGGAAACTCTCTTCAGCGGCGTATAGGCGGCAAGGTACACCACGGAGGTCAGAAAGGCAAGCAAACCGGTGAGCGGGTTGGTGAAGATCGCCAGATAAAACGATCCGCCGATCGACATGAGCAGACCGACAATCATTGCGTGAGCTAGGGCCATCCGCCCGGCGGGAATGGGGCGGAGCGCCGTGCGACGCATGAGAGCGTCGACGTCGTGTTCCATTACTTCGTTCAAGGCCGCTGTCCCACTCGACACAAGACCAATTCCCCACAAGGCATGGAATAGCCCAAAGCTAAGCCATGACTGACCAGCCTTATGTGCGCCGAAGAAATAACCGCACCAGGCGGTCATCATGATCAGCGTTGTAACTCGCAATTTTGTCAGTTCAGCGTAGTCGCGCAGCAGGGAAGTAGCACGCGTGCGAAAACCAGAGAGAGGGATTGTCGTCGAGCTCATGAGTTCGGCCGTGTCATTTAGGAAAGCTGGCTTGCGAAACAAACCCGTCCGGACCCCATCCGTGACGGCTCAAGGAAAGCATACGTACTCTGATCAACTTCGAAAGTCAAGCGAAAACAAAATCGTTCACCAGCGTTCAGGCTACCACATTCGATGTCAGCTCTGCCGACCTCGTTTAGCGGCTTCCGGATGAACCGGCAGCATCAAAGGTCTCCGGTGGATCGAAGAAGCATTCATGCCACAGTGCCGCATCGGTCAGTGTGCCCGCTCTCCACCGCTGAAGAGCCAGCTTCGGGGCTGCGATCATGCCACCATCGGCTGAATCAAAAATTACGACGATCCCCTGCACTTCCTGTTTCTTCTCCGCAATTTCTGCGTAGTCTTTCTGGAGCAGGTACTTCGTATACTCCAGGCGCTCGCGCAAGCCGACGTTCTGAGCGCCCTCATCGACCTTCTGCAGCGAGACAATCTTCACAGCCTTTCCGCGGAGAGGCTCCCAGTCACCTGGAAAAGGAGCAGTCTCTTCGCGGACCACGCGAAACAGATCGGCGAAAGTATTGATCCCAACCGCAGAGGATGCGGCTGTATCCGGAATGCCCTCCGGCATTTCGACGCTGTTGCGCCAGACCCATCCTCGCGACAGCCCTGAGATGCGCACATGAACCCAGTCGGCATTAAAATCCAGCATCTCGAACTCGTCGTGCAAGCTCGCGAGGAACAGGGGTTTTGCCGTCAAACTCGGAGTCGCAACCACCGGCGTTCCTGATTTCTTCACCGCTACAAGATTCCGCGGATGAGTTGTGTTTTTGAGAATCTCTTCGAGGTTCTCCGCTTCAGCCTTCAACGACCTGTCGGGGTTTGTGGAAGGAGTGGCGGGTTTCTCCTCGGCAGCAGAAGCCGCCCAGTCCTTCAGCGAGGGAGAGACAGCTGCGGTGGCTTCCGGAAATTTCCGCACCGGCTCAGGAGCGGAGGGTCGCTCGTCGTGGGAGGGCTGCGACGAAAGTTGCCGTGTTGCGGGGCTGGTGTCGGCCTTCTCAACTTCGGGAGCGGCCAATTGTTCCGCCACTTGATCCAGCAAGTCCGATTCAATGCGACCATTCGAAGCAAGTAGCTTGTAACCGGAATGCGAGGACGAATCCGAGTACCACGCGGTCAGTTTGGTTTTAATCCTGACCACACAGCTGCCGGACGGTTGTGAGACGACTTCGGCGATTGCCTGATAGTATCCACGCTGATAGCGATCGAGCGGATGTTCTGCCGGTTGAGCGAACCCTTCCAGAACAGGCAGCCGTCCCGCCATGTTGTTCTTGATCGCCGCAAGTGCTTTTTCGATTGCCGCCTTTGACTGCGCAAAACTTCTTTGCGAGGCATCCGATTGCGTGCGCGCCAACGCGGTCGACAAAATCACCAAACATCCGCAAAGTGAAAGCAGCCAGTCGCGACCGTTCAGGCGGGTGTTCATGGCAACATCTCCAGTTCGTCACGCATAATCCATCCATGCTGGCCTTCATGGGTTTCCACACCGTACCAATATGGCGTGGAGATCACAATGAGAACTTCAGTGCCAGCCGGCAGCGCTTGTAGCGTGCTCGCCGTGTGAAACGGCGCAGCTTTGAGAGGAGCGCCCGGTTTTTTTACAGTTCTTTCCACCTGCTTTTTCAGGTCGCGCACGCGTTCATCGAGGCTCGCCTCGGAAGGTACATCTGGAGTGGCCGGCGGTTCGGGAGGCGCTTGGATCGTCTGTGGGTTGCTAGCCGGAGAAATCGGCGGCGTCGCGGGCTCATCCCGCAACGCAACTTGTGCGCCTGGTGCGCCAGCTTTGCTGGACGAAAATTTCTGTTTTGCCTTCTCGGACTCCGTGGTTTCCGTCTTCATCAGCGCGATGGATTCAAGGCGGTCATGAATCGATTTGTACTCTGCGCCTTCCACCGAACCGTTGGAAGGGTGACTTGCATGCCGAAAGTCCTCGACGAAGCGTGCGTCAATGCGCAGCACCGTATGTTTTTCGTCTTGAGCCTGTACCACGTAACGAACAGCCAAGGTTCCAACATCGCCACTATTTTTGAAATTTTGGGGGTCCAGGGCGTTGAAGCGAATTTTGTAAAAGACTCTTCCGCCCTCTGTCCAGCTGGGGAAGACGCGTGTTGATGATGCGGCCTCGGCACCCGAGATGTATTCGTCCTTGCTGTATTCCTTGGTTCCTCGAATGATCCCGTTCTGTACAGTTTCCTGAACGACCTGAGACACCTCGCTTTCTGAAAACGGAATATTTACGATCAATCCCGCTCCATACTGGATGCTGTCTTTTTCGCGCGCCGCAAGGTCCAAAACGTTCGCGGTCGCGACGCAAAATGCCAGCACCATGCAGCGGGAAGCTGCCGAGATATACCAGCGACGGCGTCTAGCGATCGTCAAGTTTTCAGCATTGCGAAGCCAACAGCCGGAGTTTTCCACAGCTCCCCCTTTGCTGGCCAAGATTCTCAATTCTGTCCTTCCGTGTCAACTCGACAGTTATAAACCCTTAAGATTCAAAGGCTAATCACCAATCGGAGGTGATGTAAAAAAAATGTAAAATTTTCTCTTGAACCAAGTTAAAAATTCATTGTAGGATGGCGGCCCGGTAAAGTGGAGCAAACATAACCAGAAAATCGGGTTAGGCTCCCCTGCGACGCGGTGCCGGCTGTGGAAGGGGTTCCCCGCCGGCAAAGCCGCCGTACCTGCCTACGCATTTTGTGGGAATGCAGATTGTGAAAATCAAGCTTCCTTGAGGAGTTCGCATGCCGATAGCAATGCAGTCTTCTCAGATCGGAAGTACTCGTCTGGGAAAATATTTCCTGCTGGCGGTACTCGCAGTTGTTTTTCTCGTCTTAGCTGTCAGCCAACCCGCCAATGCTCTTCCAGCCTTTGCCCGTAAATACGGTTTACGTTGTTCGGCCTGTCATGAATCGTGGCCGATGCTCAATTACTTCGGCCAAAAATTCAAAGACAACGGTTACCAGTTGATGAATGACAAGGATTCTCCAATTTGGCAGAACCCCTCCTATTGGCCGATCACATTGCGAATCACGCCGTTCTGGAGCCGGGAAAGCACGAACAAGATCGCGGCGGATACGCCGACCGGAGTGGCTGGCATCGCGACGACTGGTTTCAATCTCAGCGGCCTGGACATCTTGACTGGCGGCACGCTGGAGAAGAACATCTCGTTCCTGCTAGTGCCCTCTTCCGATGAGACCGGAGCATTCCACTTCGAATCGGTTAACGTGCGTTTTGACAACCTGTTTCACAGCCCGTGGCTCAACGTGAAGGTCGGCAAATTCGAACTGGATAGCTTCATCTCCGAGAAGCGAACCTTAACACTTTCGGCCAGTGGCGGGGCTTATCAGTTGTTCCATTTCATCCCGGTGGGTGATGGCAACATCTTCGGTCAACTCGGCGATAACCAACTCGGAGTCGAATGGATGGGTCATTCCTTCAATGACCGGACACGGTTGTCGGCGGCCGTGTTCAGTTCTACGGACGGCAACGTCGATTTGCAGTACGGTCAAAACTCCTACACCGCGTTTTTTGCGGGCAGCCAAGCTTTCAATGGTGGGAAGCTGGGGGTACAGCGCGTCGGCGGATACGCGATGATCGGCGAGGCTGCCACGAAGTACTTGACTGCGGGCGGTCCCACCGTTCCCATCCCCGGTTCCGGAACAGGCAACAAGTCGTTCAGCCGAGTGGGATTCGAGGGGCTCTTCTACCTCGGGCCACATCTCGATTTTCAGGTCTTCACGCAGCATGGTTCGGATGATGCTTGGTTCGGCGCCTGCTACGGCGACATCATTACCGGTACCTGTGATCCTGCTAACAACAACATCAACGGAACAGTTCTTCCTGCGGGAGCACGCAATCCAACCTGGAATGGTGCCTTCGTCGAAACGCACTTGGTGTGGAACCCGCAATTCACCATTTTCCAGCGGTCGGAATGGGTCCGCATGTCACAGCAAGGGCTGCCCGGAACGCCCTCGAATCTGGGAAACATCGACAATTACGTCTTCGGCTATCGCTATAACCCTTTCATGACCAGCCGCGCCGGTTTTGCTTTCCACAACGAGTATTCATGGATCCGGCAACGGGGTACCGCGCCGGACGGATCGGACCTGAGCAGCAACAGTCTTTTGCTCGGCTTTGATTTCGACTTCTAAGGAACGAGGATACCGAGAATGAAAAACGCCACACAAAACAGTTTTCGTATCGGACTTGGGTGCCTCGCTTTAGGAGCGCTGTGCATCCTGCCCGTCTCTGCTCAGGATGCTCCTGATGTCGGGCCGCATCCGCCGGTTCCGAGACCTAAGATGCAGAGTCACATGGGCAACGTTACGGGTCATTCGGATTCCTCTCGCGCACACTACGACTACCGCCGCTACTGCGCCGGATGTCATGGCGACTTGGGTGATGGGAACGGCGAAAATGCGATGTGGCTCGATCCCAAGCCCCGCGACTTTACTGCGGCAGTTTTCAAATGTCGCTCTACTCCGACGGGCACTTTGCCGACTGACGAGGACCTCTTCAACACGATTGGCCGCGGGCTTACCAATTCGAACATGCCGATCTGGAACACCTTTGATCCTCAGCAAAAGGCGGATCTGGTGGCCTACATCAAAACCTTCTCGCCGCGTTGGGAGAAAGAGAAAGCTGGCCAGCCGATCGCAATTCCGCCCGAGCCCCCTATAACTATCGAAAGCATTTCCCATGGCAAAGCGTTGTTTACAAAACTGGAATGCTGGAAGTGTCATGGCCCGCAAGGAAAGGGGGAT
>Ga0126379_10000510_pt1 | contig 21540 bp, 15 predicted proteins | sample PanSoiMetPlot_24_FD_92640 | JGI IMG/M metagenome (GOLD analysis project Ga0126379, IMG submission 92640) | Tropical forest soil microbial communities from Panama - MetaG Plot_24 | ecosystem: Environmental > Terrestrial > Soil > Tropical forest > Bulk soil | place: Panama | collected 2016-02-17
CGCCTCGACGCTGCCGGCGATCTGGTAGTTCTCGAAGAGCAGGATCGTAGCTTGTGGAACCAGCAGCAGATCTCTGACGCGCTGCCACTGATTGGGGAGGCACTGAAGGGAACCCCAGGGAGCCTCGACAAGCCCGGCGGCCCCGGCCCATTTGCCCTTCAAGCAGCGATTGTGGCGGTACACTGCAAGGCCAAGCGAGCTGAGGACACTGACTGGCGGGAGGTCGTGCGGCTCTATGACCTTCTCGAGCAAGTCCAGCCCTCTCCGATCGTGTCGCTGAACCGGGCGGTCGCGGTGGCGATGGCCGACGGACCCAGGGCCGGACTGGACCAGATTGAGGCGATCCCGGCCATCCAGGATCTCGAGAATTATCACCTTCTGCACGCGGCGCGCGCCGACCTATTCCGGCGTCTCGGGTCCACCGCCGAAGCGGCCCAGAGTTATCGGCGCGCCTTGGCCCTCGTCAGCAATGACCGCGAACGCCGTTATCTTGAGAGGCGGCTGGCGGGCTGTCTCTAAGCCTGTCCAAGAGGCGTTCTCTGGTTCCTCGCTGCTGCCGCTCTCGAACCAAACAGGCAACCACCCGTTGACCGAAACAATTCGAAAAAAATATGCGGATATGTCGATTTCGTGACGACTCGTTCGTCTCACTCATGAAGCCCAGGCCGGCGAATGCAGGGCTTCAAAATCATGTTAACGAAGGAGAAAACCCCCGATGCCAGAGACAAAACCTACTCATGAGCAAGCGCAACTTATGCTGCAGCTCTACGATCTACGCCGTGAAGCCCGTTTGCGCCAGGCGCGCGATTGGTTTTTCAAGAACTATTTTGCTTCTAACTTCGAAGAGGGCATGAAGATTGCCTCGCCCATGTCGGAGAACGGCGCGCTATTCATGATGGTGGTCAGCTACTGGGACCAGGCCTGCGCTCTGCTCAACCACGGTCTGCTGCACGAGGACCTGTTCTTTGAAACGAACGGTGAGTTCTTCGCGGTATGGGAGCGGATAAAACCGGGGATCCAGGAAGGGCGGCAGCGCTTTTCGAACCAACTGTTCGCCGCACATTTGGAAAAGGCGGCGCAGCGGTTTGAACAGTGGATAGAGCGCCGTTCCCCAGGTCACATCGCCGCGTTTCGCGAGTTCTCGAAACAATTGGCCTCTCAGGGCGCCAAAGCGGCATAAATGCATCACTCGACAACACTTCACCACTGATGGCACTGATTGCACTGATCCAAGGCAAGAAAAGAATCAGTGTGGTCAGTGTTGATCAGTGGTGAGACTTTTGGCCGAAAGCCAAGAGCCATTAGCTAAGAGCCAGCGGCCAGCAGCTACGAGCTGCTCTTCACGTACCAGTATTCTGATTGGGAACTGGGTTTGCTATCCAACGACTGGTGCTTAATGAAGACGTGCAGTTGAGACTGCCCATTATGCTGCTCGGCATGCACCCACATCTGGTCTTTATAGCCGCCGGTCGGGACGTCGCCTCGCAACCATCGTTGTCCCTTCCACGTGCGATAAAAAGTCTTCACGGAAGGCCGTCCGTAGAATTTCCCCGTCGGCTGTTTGACCCAGACGCGCATGGTGTACCCGATGCTTCCGCCCGTGGATTGACCATTGAGAACCTGGTCGCCGCAACCACCAGTCATCTTGACGTCGATGAAAGAGGGCTCACCGTTATTGTCGAGATTGCGCCAGCGGCCTTCTTCACGAATCGCCGCGCACTGAGACAACGCGAGTCGCGGGACAATCAGGATCGTCCCGATGGCTACCATTTGGAAAATGCGGCGGAGTGACATAATGGCCTCCTTGGCATGGAGTCACTCTTATGTAGTGCGGGGTCAGGAGCGATCGTTTCAGGATTCGGAAAAACCCAACCACTGATGACACTGATTGCACTGATCAAAGGCAAGAAAAGAATCAGTGTGGTCAGTGTTAATCAGTGGTGAGACGTTCGCTAGAGGTTTGTGGCACGAAGCCAGCAGCTAGAAACGAGAAGCTGCATTCTCACTTCGAAAGTGTCTCTTTGATTTTTTTCTTTTCTTGAGAAGCCACGCTCAGGCTCTTGACCACTTCCTTATAGCCGTCTTTCTTGAGGACGATGTCGTAATTGCCGGCTTCGACCTGAATCACGGCTGGGGTGGTCTTTTCGAGGGTCTTGCCGTTGACGAGGATTTCGGCGCCTTTCGGCTCGGTCTTGATCTCAATCTGGGCCATGCCTTGGGCCGGGCTACCACCGAACATTCTGGAAAGGCCTCCCACGCTCTTGATGTTGTCGGTGCGGCCGGCGGCGCGCAGGGTGGGACCATAACTGGCAGACTCGCCAGCCGCGATATTGATCTCCGCTGACTCGTCCAGGTAGTCATCCTTGCGCAACTGAATGCTGTGCACTGCGGGATCAAGCGAGAACTCAGCCGGGGTGACTTTGCCGGTGTCCCGTCCTTCAATCCAAATACTCGCGCCATCTGGAGTGCTGGTGATGGTGATGAAGCCCTGGGTCGCGGTGAGGCTCACTTCCACCGCTGCGCGCTTCCCGCTTGATACCTCCACCACTCGCGCTTCCGGGGCGAAGCCGCGCTTATGCAACCTGATCTTGTAGCTCCCCGGCACCAGCGATCCAACGGTGACCGGCGTCTGCCCGGCCTCCCCGGCAACTCCTTCAATCTCAACCGTGGCTCCTGACGGCACGGACGAGACCTGCATCGCTCCGACCACTACCGGTGCTGCGCTGCGAGGCGTCTCGACGGCCACGCCCTTGGTGGGCGCTGCAGGTTCCGGAGTGGCAGAAAGCTCTCGAATCTCCGCCAGGCGTTGCGCCGCCGTCTCGCTCGTTGGCTGGCTAGGCCCGCGCATTTCCTGGCTATCCGCTTTTGGGCTAGACGCCCGCGCGTGCTGCACCATGCTTCCCCCGATCGCGATTGCCGCCAGCGCCAGCGCCGCAGCCACGCCGGTCTTCCAATACTTTCCTAACTCCTCGAGCGGGCCGGGACCTTTTCTTGGAGCCGTTACCACTGGGCTGGGCGGCATCACCGCTGGGGCCGGCTTCGGCTTCCAAGTGGGTGCGGCCGGTGCGCAGACAGGAGGGGCAAATTCCAACAGTCTCGCTTCCCGGCGGAACGCCGCAGCCATCGCTCCACAGTCTTGAAAGCGTTGCAACGGATCCTTGGACAGAGCCTTCATGATGATGGCTCCAATGCCGATAGGTAGTGCCGGCTTAATCGACGAAGGCGCCACCGGATTTTCGTGCACTACTTTGCGTAGAACTTCGTCTACCGGGCCGCTGAAAGGCTTCTTGCCTGTGAAGACCTCGTAGAACACTGCACCGAGCGAGAAAATATCGGAACGATGGTCGACCTCGCCTCCATTCGCCTGTTCCGGCGACATGTAAGATGGGGTCCCGGATATCTGGCCGGCGTCGTGTGCGCGGCAATCGTCGAACTTAGCGATTCCGAAGTCCAGTACCTTGATCGAGTGTTGCTTGGTGAGCATCAGATTGGAAGGCTTCAGGTCGCGATGGATCACGCCGCGCTGGTGGGCAAACCCGACGGCCTGGCAGATCTGGTCCGCGTATTTGATCAGGTCGGAAAGACGCAGCGGGACCCGGCTCGTGAGCAGGGCCGCCAGTGTGCTGCCTTCGACAAACTGCATGCTCAGGTAAATGACGCCCCGATCCAGGACTACGTCGTAGATGGTGATGATGTTGGGATGGTCCAGACTGCCTACGGCCATGGCCTCGCGCACCAAGTGCTCGGCGCGCTCCTGGGCTGCCGCGCGGTCTTCGCTGCTTGCGTCGACCGGGATGGTTTTCAGCGCCACCGTGCGGCCAATCAACCGGTCCCGCGCCTTGAACACCACGCCCATCGACCCGCGTCCCAGCTCTGACTGGATCACATAGCGGCCTTCCCCGGCAATTGCCGCAGCTCGCTGTTGGTCATCCCCGGCGCCTGTCTGCCGCGAGCGCCTTCGACCCTTCGCGGTACTTGCCCCAGTTTGCTGAGTATCATCCCCGGTGTTTCCGGTGTTTGCAGGGCTTGATGTGGCGCTTGATTGCTGCGTGTCGTCCGGACCTGTCCCGGAATCTATCTGCTGTGGGTCGTGACCTGCCCCGGCGCTTGTTTGCGGTGGAAGCGGTGTCGAAGGATCTGCTCCCGCCGTAGCTGAAGACGTCGAAGCTTTGGCCGTAGCGGTAGCTGTAGCTGGATTTTGCTCGGAAGCTCCCATCATGCTCACCACAAAACAGTCTGAATACGGGGGACAGACTTTCTCTTGGGGACAAGCTACGGGGAGACGAGCTTGGGTCTGCCGTAGGGGAATATTAACCGTTGAGGACGGGAGATCGCTCGTTACTTTAGTTTGGCCCGTGTTCGTGGAGATCTGAGCTCCGCCTTCGTACGACGGGACGACTTGACTCGTGCCCTAAAGAATGTAAAGGTTCCCGCTTTAGCTCGCTCAAAACCCCAGGGCTTAGACCTGCAGTGCCGAAGCCTGGAGTGCCGAAACCGCCCGCGGATCCTCTTCCCCGACCAAGCTCAAATCGTTGATAAAATAAGAGTTCCGTTTCAAAAAGGAATCGCAACTCATCCATGTCTCTTCGTATGCCTAAGTTTTTTGCATTCATCGTTTTATTTACTATTCCAGGTTTTTCCCAAACGGTCCCCACGGCGCAGGAAGTTGCCGCCAAGTGGCGGGCGGCAATCGGCGCGGCGCATGCTACGTCCCCGAGAACGGCCGTGCTCGCGTGTTCATCCACGGAAGACGGCATTCCCGGCAGCATCGAGGAGACGCTTAGCTCCTCAAGCGAATACCATCGCAGCGTGAAGCGGGAGTTCGACGAAGCGGAATTGGTGTTCGCTGGCCAGATCAACCAAAGGCGTGACTGGAATGGCTTCGTCCGCGAGATGCGCGGCAAGGAGCTCGAGCGGTTGCGCACCATGGCATTGCAGCGGCGATTGCTGGTCTTTGGCCCGCTGCCTGAGAAGAACATGGTGAAGCCGGCGGTCTCTCTGAGCGAGGATGGGAAATCCTACGTGCTTCGTTTTGCCACAGCAGGCACGTTGCCGGTCACGTGGACGATCGATGCGCAGACCGGGCTCCCTACAAAATCGGAACATCCTGGCGAGGACAGCGTTATCACTTCCTATTACTCGGACTGGCAGAAAAACCCTACCACAGAGACACAGAGGCACGGAGAAACATGGGGTGATCACTCCAGCGACATCCGCTTCCCGCGGCATGTCCGCGTAACAGAAACCGACAAGCCGGACTACACAATGGAATGCACGGAACTACGGTTTACGCCCCCGGCAAAAGACTTCTTTCCGCTCCAGCCTGGGCCTTCGGACACGAAGCTTGATGCCGTGGTTCCTCCCATCCCGTTCACCATGGAGGCCAACCATATTGTCTTCAAAGTCTCGGTCAACGGACGCGAGCCGATGGCCTTCATCCTTGACACCGGCGCCGATCAGGAAGTGATCGACGAAAAGCGCATGGCCGCCTTCGGCCTGAAGACTTATGCTGGCACCACGACTACCGGTGGCGGCAACTCTGCTCCTTACAACTACTCCAAAGACGCGACGTTCACGCTCCCAGGAGTCACCTTATCGAACCAGCATGTGGCCGTGATCGACCAGACGGGGCTGGAACGCGCTCTGGGCGTCCCGTTCGGCGGAATCCTGGGATACGATTTCATCAGCCGCTTCGTGATCGAGATCGATTACGCGAAGAAGCTCATCACCCTGCACGATCCGAAAAAATTCCAATACACGGGGAAAGGATTCATCGTGCCGGTTACGTTCGATAACGGCATTCCGTTCGCGGACGGCGTAATCTCGGTCGCCGGCAAAACCATCCCGGCATATTTCGTCCTCGATTCCGGCGCGGCTGAGACCATGACGCTGACCTCGCCTTTCGTGAAAGCGCATGACCTGGCCAATCTGGCGCAGACCAATGCCACGGTAAACCGTCCGGCGGGCCTGGAGAAGCAGTTCTTCGCCCAGAACAACGTTCGCGGACACATCGATCGGCTGCAGCTTGGACAGATGGAGGTCCGGTCGATTCCTATCAACATGTCGGTGAACACATCCGGGGCGTATGCCAGCGAGAACTTCTCAGGCACGGTAGGCGAGAGCATCTTCTCCCGCTATCATGTTTTTCTCGACTATCCCCACAACCGGGTGATCCTCGAGCCCACTCCCGAGGTCGACAAACCTTTTCCGGAGCGCAAGACGTATGGGCTGTCGCTGCTGGCGTCGGGCGACGATCTCCATACCTACACGGTGTCCGCCGTCCGCCCGGACTCCGCGGCCGCTGCCGATGGCTTCCAGAAGGGCGATGTTGTCTCTGCGCTCGATGGCCAGCCGGCGTCGCAATTCACGTTGAGCCAACTCCGGGACGTTCTGTCGCAGGAGGGCACAAAGCATTCCCTCACAGTCATGCGAAATGGCAATGCGGTGGCCATTGTGTTTGAGGTGAAGCTCGTCTCGCTGGACAAGAAGTAGATCGGGTTTTTGGAACTGGGGTGTCCAGCCGCGGGGTGGAGCAGGCCTTTAGGCCTGCGGTAGAACTCAAAACAACTGGCTTTAGCCTCTGCGGTCGGTTCTGACTGTTTTCGTTGGCAGGAGTACCTCAGGGGCTAAAGCCCGGTTTCTACAACTCCTTACGGCAGGCATGAATGCCTGCTCTACCTCTAACTGTAAAGAGCGAGCTTCCGGGCGCAGCAATAAAAGGAAACATTCTTCGCCAGGAAAGGCGCGGTTTCAACCGTGCTGTCGACGCCGCTCAAACGTGACTTCAACCCCTGAGGTGAGCCTCGAAAGGCTCGAGCCAAAGCCCAACTCTTTGCGGCGACCATCAACAGCACGGTTGAAACCGTGCCTTTTCAAATTGGCTGGCTTTTTCACCGGCGAGGGCGCCGGTGCCACACTACCAACCGCCTTCGTTGCCCCAGCCTTCCAGGTGGCCGAGTCTCCAGCCACAACGTGCAGGCTTATCGGGACCCGAGGTATGGATGTTGGCGCCTGGCCATATCTTCTTGTTGTCGCACCAACCCGGCGCAAACGCTTGCCAGAACCAGGTAGCGAGTCCCTCAGCCTGGCACCAGCCGAGGACGCAGCCGCTGCCGTATACGCCGACGGCGTAAGCCACAGCTGTCTGGCCCAGCGTATCCATGTCGCTCAGGTATTGCTGATAGCCCTCGGCAACGCCTCGAAAATATTCAAGAATCGCCTGACGTTGGCCGGGGCTTGGGTCCGCGTCCACCGCGAAGTAAATGGGCGTGTCGGCGGTCTGTCCGACCGCCTGCGCTTGGGTAAAGGCGCGTCTTCCGTCGTGCTGTCCCTGGGCTCGCGTGTAGTGCGCGACGTCCTCCAAGACCGCTCCCTGGCCCTCTTCGAAACAACTCACGATCGTGAAGCCGGCGTTCCTCAGCGCGGTGACTTCAGCTGGCGTCAAGTTCCGCAGGTAGCGTTGCACAAAGCTGATCGAACGTCCCTTATCCTCCAGGCCGGAGATGCATTGAATGATGTTGGTCGTGTCCCCATCGGCCTCGACCCCGGAAGTCGTGGATGCCGGCACGCTCGTCGTTGTCGACGGGCCAACCGAGGCCGCGGCGAGCGCGGGCCTTACCAGATGGTCCCGGATGTCCGCCCACTCGTCTATTAACTGTTGCTCACCTGGCTGCAAGCGTTGGCCATCGCGTTCCGGATGGCGCGCATTGAATATCAGGTCGGCAAGCCGATTCTCGTCACGTTGCCCCTCCTCAATTGCCGCTCGTATTGTTTGCGATTCGTTCTCGGTATCGACTGGCATCTTGCCCTCCACAAAAAACCCGTAACTGATAGTGCCGTTGTGCGCTCCAGCGTTGCGGTTTTTCGGAGAAATTGTGGAGATCGTCCGCGCGGCGGCAGGGTTAGTTTCGGAGCCCGGCACGAAGATGCGGAGATGTCCCAGTGGCGCGGGACTAGAGGATGTTTTGCTAATTGCTAGCTGCTAATTGCTAACTGCTGGCTTTTACGCGTGCGCCTGCTTTTCCGCTTGATGCACGCCTTCGGGGCCGATCTTCCCTGGCGCTATATCCGCCGTCAGCTTGGGGGGCAAGGCGAAGAAGCGCCGATATGAGTAGAAGACCCCCGCCATCAGCGGCAGGATCAGGACGGGCACCTGCCAGCCCACGCGCACGACCAGAGTGAGCACCACACCGGCGACGCCGGCGCTGGCCAGGAAATACGGGTAAGAGAGCTGGAAAATTCCTAGCCACGCCCGGCCAAAGCCCTTGTTGCTCTCGGTGAGGGCAATGACAATCGCGATCGTGATGGTGTTGACCAGGAAGAACCCGGCTGTGGCAATCGCCAGGCGCAGCGGATGCGAACCTACATAGGAAGCCAGGAAGGAGGAACCGTCGATCAGGCGCGTGGCTCCGACTGCCAGCGCCATGGTACAGACATTAAAACTGGTCCGGAGCCAGTTGAATTTACGTTTGTCACTCGGCACGCAATGCACCAGGTTCGACAAGCAGCCCACGATCAGCGCTTCCAGCAGGGTCATCTCCGCCACAGCAACCAGGATGAACGGGAGGTTGACGGCCATGTTGCCGGAAACGCCAGGCAGCTTCACTTTCAAGCGCGCAGCCAGGCACGCCACCAGCAGAAATGCGATGAACCGGACCGAATGGATCGCACTCGCGTTGGCGATGGCCATCCCCAGAACGCAGAGTCCGAGGACAATGACCAGCGTAATGAAAGTCCGTGATTTGAGGGAGAGATTCATGTTTTTAGTCAGTTGATATCAGCGTCCCAGACGATCGAATCACTCCAAATAATCGAATCGTCCCAAATAAGCGAGTCGTCCCAGACGACGCTTGTGCCGGCGATCGTGGGATTGCTCCAAATCGCGCCGTCGTTCCAGATAATGGAGTTCGCGGTCACACCATTACCAAAGACAATAGAGCCGCCCCACATCGCAGAGTTGTCCCAGACGACGCTTGTGCCGGCGATCGGAGGCGGGCTGTCCACAAGGATTGCGGTCCCTGTGGTCGAGTTAAAAACCGCGAGGGGCGAAGCTGCGCTGCCTTGGGCCACATCAGTGCTGCGCATCGCCGCATCAACGTCAAGGTACCCAGCGCCGACGGTAAACACGTCGTCCAACACCGTGTAGGTGCCCCCGTCCGCCGCGACCGTCACCGTGCTGCCCGGGAAACCCTTCCAAGCAGTCTTCATCATTCGTGCCTTGATGGTGTCCGGCGTGATCGAGATATCGTTCTGGATCATCAGGGCGGCAGCCGCTGCGACCACAGGGGTTGCCATACTGGTGCCGCTCATGCTGAGGTATTGGCCGCCAGGAGGCGTGGTGCAGATCCCGAGGCCATTGCATATCGGCAGCGGTGTTACCGCGAGCGTCGGATATGTAGTCGCCAGAAAACTTCCTGGTGACTCGAGCGAGACAATGCGGTTGCCGGGAGCGACCAGATCAGGCTTGACCACATGATCCCTCGCCGTAGGTCCCTTGGAACTAAAGGTCGCAATGGTATCGTCAGAGCGATCGGGCGTGCCGTGGGGATTAGCCGCGCCTACCGTGATGGCAGTGGGGTCGTTGCCAGGCGCGTTGATTGTCCCATAACCATCGGTGCCGGCGCTGTTGTCGCGCCCGGCGTTACCCGCAGCCACCACCACAACGATGCCGGAATTCCACGCGTATTCCACCGCCTGGCAGAGAGGGTCCATGGTATAGGACTCGAAAATGCCGCGGCCGAGTGAGAGGTTGATCACGCGGATGTTATAAGTGTCTTTCAGTTCGACGGCGCGTTGAATCGCGGCGATGACCTCACTGTCCGTGCCGGCTCCGTTGGCGTCCAGCACGCGCAGGTTGATGATGTTGGCGTTCGGCGCCAGCCCAACGTATTGCCGGTCGTAGCCGCTTTGGGACCTACGCCCGTTGCCAGCGATGATGCCAGCCACATGCGTTCCGTGGCCGAAAGCGTCGTTCGGGCTGGGGTCCCCCGGCACAAAGCTTTCGCTGTACACGATGCGGGACGTGGTCCCATCGGCCGATTGCAGGTCAGGATGGTTATAAACACCGCTGTCGATTACCGCCACGCCTATCCCGGTCCCATCCATGCCGAATTGTTGCCGTGCCAGGTCGCCCATTACCGGTGGGATTGCGTCATCGAACGCCGGATGGTTCGGACGGTCGGGCGTCACGTAAGCGACGAAGGGGTGATTTTCCAGCCAAGCGAGCATGTTCACCGGAATGCGATAGGCCGCGCCTTGAATGTGGTAAAGGTTGAATTTGAGCCTTCCGCCGTGGGCCCTCATCTCAGCGAAGTTTTCCATCTGCGGCGCTTTTTTAAACTGGATGATGACATTCACGGTACCGTCGGGGTTGACGGTAAAATTCGAAAGGTCGGCAGCGATTTTCTTGAAATGCCCCGTTGGATTCCAGGGCCCAGGCGCGCTGTGCGAATGGTCCGATTGCTTCCTATGCTGCGCCGTAGCCGCGACCGTGCTCAAAGTCAGGAGCGTGGCCACAAAAAGTCGCGACATGCGCGAGGGCCAGTTCCGCTTGCCCTGGATCTTGCGGGTGAGGGTTACTTTGTCAAATCTCATTTTGGTTTTCCTGCTCCCGTTTTAGAAAAGCCTGCTTCGCTTGGCCCTGCTCGCTCTCGTTCTTCAGGAACCCCACACTGCGGAGGCGATGACACTTGCTGCTGTCTTCCACAGGTAGGCGCTGCAGATGGCTGCCGACGCTAGGGTCGTACTGAGCACGATCACGACTCTGTTTCTCGAGGACATAGTTGATTCACCTTGTTACTTATGTAAGCAATCAGTGAACCAGAGTGGGAATCTGTGTATCTTATTGTTAATACAAGAGTTGAACGTAACGTGTTGATTTCGGGGGCGGGACAGGTTGTCGCTTACAACCAGGGCCAGAAGTGTATAACTACTGTAAAATCAAGCGCTTGCTGAGAGGAGTGCCCTCTGCGACATTTCGTCGCAGGCGGGGATGGCCAATCGATTGGGCAGTATGGCCAGGTGTTCCATTTATACCTTTGATCTCAATAGCTTAGTGGATGGTGGCGGTCTGTGACGTCTCCCCAGTTTTCATCCTGGGGGTGGCCATGGGGATGGATGGCAGGGCTGCGATCAGCTTGCGTGTAAACGGGTGGGCGGGGCGGAAGAAGATGTTCTTGGGAGTATCACACTCCACGATGACGCCACCATCGAGCAGGGCGATGCGATGACACAGGGAGTAAGCCGAAGCCAAGTCGTGGGAGATGAAAAGGATGCTCATGCCCAGCTTGCGATTCAAGTCGGCGAACAACGCAAGAATCTCCGCCTGGGTTACCGCGTCGAGCGCCGAAGTGGGCTCGTCAGCGATCAGCAGAAATGGGCGATGCAGAATTGCCATGGCAATGAGCACACGCTGGGCCTGTCCGACGCTGACCTCAGATGGAAAGCGGCGGAGAAAATCCTCGTCGTCGGGAAGGCTCACGTCGCGCAGAGCGCGCTGGACGGCTTCCTTGCATTCATCGCTTTTGTCACGCTTGCGCGGAGAATGCAGTTTCCAGGCTTCCGATAGTTGGGTTCCGATCCTCAGTGCCGGGTTCAAGGACGACATGGGGCTTTGCGGCACGAACGCGATCTCTCTGCCGCGTAGACCACGCCAGTCTCTTTCCTTGAGCGCCAGCAACTCTCTTCCGTTCCACAAAATAGAGCCGGTGGTGGCGCCGCCCTTCAGCTTCGCCAGTCCCAGGATGGCCAGGGCCAACGAACTCTTGCCGCAACCGCTGTGTCCGACCAGCCCCAGAACTTCCCCAGCTTCAATCTGGAGACACAAGCCGCGCAAGACGGGCTCTTTGCCCGGATAAGCGACCGTAACTTGGAGTGATAGCAGGGGCATGGTTCACTTTGCGGCCAGAGCCAACTCATCGATATTCCAGAAAGTTTGTGGGCGAAACGCGCTCGGCTGAGCGTTCTTGATGCTGGGACTGATGGCCACGAGCGCGTGTTTGTTGACCAGATAAATGAACGGCTCCTGCTCCCAGGCGATCTTCTGAACTTTGTCCCAGTACTGCTTGCGTTTGTGCTCGTCCATGGACGAAGCCTGGGCCCGCATCAGCTTATCGATTTCCGCTTCCCATTCCGTGGCCGGCGACTTCTGTTTGGGGTTCCAGACGTGGAGGTCTCCGGAGCTGAGCCACGCGGTCATCACGGAATTCGGATCCAGATCCACATTGCTGTTTCCCAGCATGCAAGCTTCGTAGTTAAAAGTCTGGTTCATGCGCTCGAGCAAGGAATTGAAGTCCATCGTGACCACGTTAACTTTAATCCCGATCTTCTTCAGGTCCTGCTGAATCATGGTCGCCATATTCTCGCGGATGCGGTTGCCGGCATTCGTGATGATGGAGAATTCAACCTCATGGCCTTCTTTGTCGCGCAGAACAGCGCCGTCAGTGCTCAAGCGAAATCCGTCCTGCTGCAGGCGGCGTAGTGCGCTCGCCGGGTCATAAGGATGCGGTTTCAGCTGGCTGTTGAACCAGAACAAGTTGCTCGGCGCAGTGATTCCGATGGCCGCCTGCGCATGCCCATGATAGGCAATGCGTGCCAGGTCGTCGCGGTTGATGGCTTCCGACACCGCGCGCCGGAACGCGGTAGAGGTAAACCACGCGCGCTTGTATGCCGGAATTGGAGCAGCAGGAGACTGGTTGAACCAGAGTTCTTCGGTGTCTGGCGACGCGCCGGCATCACGCACCAGCGAGGGATCGTCGGCCGAGAGTTTTTCAAACACCGCAGCGTTCACCGAATTGATCAAGTGAATCTCGCCGCGCCGGTAGCGCAGCGCCTCAATTTCCGGATTCTGCTCAATGTCCAAACGAACGGCGTCGATATAGGGCAACTGCCGGCCCTGCGAATCTTTTTTCCAGTAGTTGGGGTTACGCTTCAGCAGGATCGTGGAGCCGGGCTTGTGCTCGGCCACGTAATAGGGCCCGAGAGCGGCCATCTCTTTGAGCGGCGACTTGGAAGACACAATGGCGACAGTATCAAACAAATCCACCAGGCCGGCTACCGGTGCCGGGAAGACAATCTCCACGCTGGAAGGCGAAAGAGCCCGCGCAGTGACCTCTCCTTCACCCGAGCGGAAAGCGTCGCCGGTGCTGCTGTGCAACGCCGGGTCCATCATCTGCCGCATGGTGTAGGCAACATCTTCCCCGGTGAAAGGAGTGCCGTCGGAATAGCGCACGCCCTCACGCAGTTTGAAGACAATGCGCTTGCCTCCATCGGAAACTTTCCAGCTGGTCGCCAGTTCCGCTTGAACTTTCTGGGTGACGCGATTCACGCGCACCAGCACGCCGCCGGTAAGGTAGCGGATGGTCTCTGAGGCGTCATCGCTGACCATGATGGGGTTGAAGGTCTTGGGCTCAGCACGGAGGCAGAAATGCAGCTCTCCGCCCGCCTGGGCCAACACAGCGGAGCAGGCCAGAAGCAACGTTATGCACAGGACCAGGGTACGTTTCAGGCGCGGACCTCCTGTTTTTTGAGCAAGACCTGGAAGGAACTTACCACGATTATGAGTACAAGAATCGGCAAAAACCGCCAAGGTTCCGGACGTAACGTCACTAAACTCTGCATTTCCCGGAGCAAACTGCCCAACGATGGTAAAGGTTCGGAAACGCCCAGCCCCAGCGCGCCCAGATTGGCTTCCGCGATGATAAAGACAGGGACAGAAATCCAAAATTGCGCGAGCAGCGTCCCCCGCAAGTTGGGAAGCAAGTGCAACCACATGAGCTTGAAACCGGAGAAGCCGGCAGCGCGCGCCGTCCAGACAAATTCGGACTGCATCAACGCCTTCGTCCCAGCGCAAATCACGCGCGAGGATGCCGCCCACCCCAGCAGCCCCAGAAGAAGGAAGGTTACGGCGGCGGACGCTTGCGGGGAGACGTTCAAGGGCAAAGCCGCGCGCACGGTAATCAGCAGGAAGAGCCAGGGAACGGAGAGGACCAGGTCGGCCAGGAACATGCAGACGCTCTCTGTCCATCCACCGAAGCAGCCTGCAATTCCGCCGAGCAACGCAGCCAGAAAAGTGGTCAACAGCGCAGCTAGCGGAGCCAGGGTCAGAGAGACGCGCATGCCGTAGAGCAGACGAGCCCAGCGGTCACGGCCCAATTCATCTGTTCCCAAAGGGTGGTGCGCCGAAGGACGGGCGTCCGGCGTTGCCCGAAACTGCTGCTCGTACCCCGCGGGCGCGATGAAGGGCGCACACGCGGCAGCCAGTCCGGCAACCACCAGCAGCACGACGGCGGCAATGCGCACGGCGCCCATCTTCATCATCCTCATGCGGCGCTCCGCACGAATCCGCGGTGTGCAGCGTCAGAAAGAGTGGTAGCGCACACCGTAAGGAATGTCACGATGACCGTGAGGTTTACCAGCAGCGGCAGGTCACGCGACTGGGCAGCCTGCCAGGCCAGTTGGCCCACGCCAGGAACGTCGCAGATGACTTCGACCGGCAGCAGCACGCCGATCGCGATGCTCACGGAAACGCCCAGCAGTGCGATCAACTGTGGCCATGCGGTCGGCGCCACATGCCACACCAGAATCCGCCAGCGGCCGGTGCCTTTGGCGTGCGCGGTCAGTACATGCGGTAGTTCGTAACTTCGGTCCAGCAGGTTGCGGGAGTACCGGTAGACCTTGGGAAACACCAGCAAGGCTGCCGCTGCCGCAGGGGGCAGCCGCAGGAGCACGAAGATCAAGGCCAGTGCGGCTGCAGGCGTAGAGATGAAAACGCCGCTGAACCCCTCACTGACAGGCGCCAACAGTCGCGGAGCCAAGGTGGTCGCGCCGACGGCCAGAGCCAGCCCCGCGATCCATCCCACCAGCAGGGCGATACCAAGACTGCGCAGCGTAATCGGCAGACGGTCGCGCAGCAATGTGTTCACCGGCTGGTTCAAGGATTGCGAACGCCCCAGATCCCCGTGCAACAGTGAACCGAGATAGTGAGCGTAAAAGCGGGCGATGTTGGAGTCAGCGAGGTGCTCCTGGCGGATCGCCTGGATGCTTTGCGAGGACAGGCTGGCGTTGAGTTCCCGTGGGTCGGAGGAAAAGCCGGGTGCGGCGCGCAGCAACACTGCGGCCAGGAAACTGGCCGTCAGCATGATGGCTAGCAGGCGGAGGGCCCCGGCAGCGAACAACCGCGGCATCAGCTCACCAACTTACCGGGAAGATCTTTTGCGCTCAACGCCGGCCCGTGGATGCCGGCGGCATACTGGTTCAGATGGTCCAGAGTTCTGTGCGTCTGCTTTTGCAGATACATGCGGCGGTCGGCTTCCGCCAGGAGTTTCTCGGCGTCGTCGCCGTCCTGGGGATAGATGGCGCAGCCGACGCTGAGCGAGAGCCAATTCTCGCCGCACACTTCGCGGCCCGCCAGGCGGGCCAGTTCGCTCAGGCAGACGCCGCGGGCCTCGGCCGCGGAGGTGCTTAGCCCGGGCGCCACAATGACAAACTCATCTCCGCCCATGCGGGCGATGTAGTCATACTCGCGGCACGATCCCTGGAGGGTCTTGGCGAACTGTTTCAGAATCCGGTTGCCTTCCAGGTGGCCATAGGAGTCGTTGACTCTCTTGAAGCCGTCGAGGTCGCAGACCATCACCGTCAGCGGCGTGTTCAAACGTTTGCAGCGCGCCAATTCGCGGTCCAAGTGGAGGAACAGCGAACGGGCGTTGGGCAATTCCGTGAGGTAATCGGTCGTGGCGGAGCTTTCCGCCGCCTGGTAGGCCAGCGCGTTCTCTACAGAGTGAGCGACTTTGGGGCTGATCGCCTGGAGAATACGCAGATGGTCAGACGTGTAGGTGTCGCCCTGCGAGTGATACAGCGTCAGCGCGCCCACCACGCCTTGCATCCCCTGCAAAGGCACGGAGATCGCCGATCGCAACTGGTGCTGCTGGCCGGGCTCATTCACATATCCGGGCTCTGCCTCGGGGTTCCCGTTCACGATGGCGTTGCGATTGTGCGCCACCCATCCGGAAACGCCGGCGCCTATGGGAATTCGCAGGGAAGCGAACATGCGGAAGTTATCGCCGCTTACGAACTCCGGCACCAGGTAGCCGTCGCGCAGGATAAAAGTAGCAATCGTGTCGTAAGGCACCAGTTTTTTCAATCCGTCACTCAAAACGGAGAGCGTATCGCTCAGGCTGAGCGAAGAGCCCAGATCCTGGGTGAGTTCAAACAGCGTCTGAGCCTCTTTTCGCGCTGCGGCAATCGATTGCAGGAAGTTAGCTTGGTTGGCGGGATCGAAATCTGCCCGCACTTGGAAGCCGTTGGCCGGCGCGCGGCCCCGTTCGACCTTGAAGTCCGTGGAGAGCTTCTGACGGTAGGCGCTCCCCGCTTGTGACCGCACCTGTTCTTCCAGCCGCTGATAATTCTTGTCGAGTACCGCGACCACGTTCGGGTCGTAAGCTTTGCCGGCCTGCTCTCTTACCCAGCGCATCGCTTCTTCCAGGGGGATCGCCTTCCGGTAGACGCGGTCGGAGGCCAGGGCGTCCAGGCAATCCACTGCGGAGAGGATTCTCGCACCGATGGGGATTTGTTCTCCGGACAAGCCATCGGGGTATCCGGCGCCATCCCAGCGCTCGTGGTGGGAGCGCACGATAGGCACGACCGGGTAAGGAAACTTCACGCGCTCCAGGATTTCCGCGCCCACGATAGGATGGATCTTCATCTTCTCGAATTCTTCCGGCGTCAGCCTTCCTGGTTTGGCGATGATGTTCTCCGGCACCGCCAGCTTGCCGATATCGTGCAACAAGGCCGCGGCGCGCAGAGCTTCCATCTCTTGGTCAGGCAAGCAGAGAATCTTGGCAACCTCGATAGCGTACACGCGCACTCGCTCCAGGTGGTCGTGGGTGCTCTGATCTTTGGCCTCGATCGCCAAAGCCAGCGCTTCGATGGTGCGCAGGTGCAGGGCCGCAACCTCGGCTACATGGTGCTTCTCATCCGCCAGCTTGGCCAGGTAGAGCCGGTAGGAGCGGTAGATCACAAACATGGCAGGCAGGGCCAATAACGTCGGTTGCCAGCCGACTTTTTGATTTAGCCAGCTGACCAGGCCCGCTACGGCTGCGCCTACCAGGTAATAGGGAAAAGCCCAGAAATAACAATCGGACCAGATTCTGCGCAGCTTCTTGTTTTCCGTGAGCGCAATGATGGTGGCCACGGGCAGAGTGTTAGCCACAAAGTAAACGCACGCTGCCAGCACCAGCAGCAGCGAGAAGCCTTGCGTGATCAAAGAGTGCAGAGGCCCGTGGTAGGCAAAGTAAGCCAGCCACACAGCTATGGACGACGAGGCCAGGTTAAAAGCAATTTGCTCCAGACGTGGCCAACGGCCTTTAAAAGATTGGGCCAAGATGGCGCAACATCCCAGGAGCAAAGTCTCGCTGAAGTTCAACTCGGATACGCCAATCAGGATGAAAAGGAAATTGACGGACATGCTGCCGCTGACTTCCGGCAACCCTACCTTGAGCCGTGAGGCCAGCATGGCCGTGATGACGTAGGCGGCAAACTTGGGAATGTTGTCTACGCGCCAGGTCCAGGCGCCGTACACCAGGACGGCAGTTCCCAACAGACACACGAGCACAAGAAAAGTGCGAGCTTGCCTGGACATCGAGGAAGTGGCCTCCGCAATATTAAACGCACGTTACGGGCCAAAGCGGAACTTGACCGTCAAAGCGTAAGTGCATTCTTAATCAATCGTTTATCGGCTAACCTGGGGTGCTTTTTCCACGGCCTCCCAAGACCGCCTGCGCCACTTTGTCACTCCCCAGACCAGGACTGTCACAGAAGAAGAGGCAGGGATCCCCTGGGTTTCGCAGTTCCGGAGCCTACACCGGCAGAAGCTGGGTAGCAAATGGCAGGTGTCCATCGAGCGACAGTAACTTTAGTAACCTCCGCGAGGTGCACTTCCGGGTTGTTTCGGGAGGTAAGTTGCCGGAAGATGAAGGAATACTCATACCAGGGAGACAGGCAGCCGCGCTCAGCGGCGCTAAGGTGGGAGCAAGGTTGTGTCTATAGTCGTTGAGAAGCCGTGTGAGCGGAGCGAGCCCATTGTCCGCAGCGACGCCCTCAAGCGGGTGATACGCCTGGCGCAGCAACTCGCCCGGCGTCCGGAAGCCGTGTTGATCGTGGGCGAAACCGGCGTGGGAAAAGAGATGATTGCCCGCGCTATCCACGACCATTCTCTGCGCTGCAACCGGTCGTGGGTGGATGTGAATTGCGCCGCGATTCCCGAGCATTTGGTGGAAAGCGAGCTATTCGGCTACGAAAAGGGCGCATTTAGCGGCGCCGATACCACTAAGCCCGGACTCTTTGAGATCGCCGACAAGGGAACGCTCTTTCTGGATGAGATTGGCGATCTGGAGCTGAAAATCCAGGTCAAGTTGCTGCGGGTGCTGGATAACGTGCCCTATTTTCGGCTGGGCGGCAGCAGGAAAGTCAGTGCGGACGTGCGGTTAGTGGCGGCAACCAACCACAATTTGCAAGAGCTGGTGAACGCCGGAAAATTCCGCCGCGACCTTTACCACCGGCTGGCGCAATTCACTCTGGAGGTCCCACCACTGCGCAACCGTCCCGACGATTTGCTGGGGATCGCCGAGCAGGTGCTGCGGCACCACGACGCGCAAGCAAGCTTCTCGCCGGATGCCGTGGATGCCATGCTGTCCTACGGCTGGCCGGGCAACGTTCGCGAGCTGCGCAACTGTATCTTCCGCGCGGTTATGCTGGCACGGCACTCGCCGCCGGTGATTTCCGCGGCGGATTTAGAACTGGCCACCGGGCTTTCCTCCAGCAAGGGAAAAACTGCGTTGGAGGGTGACTTAAACGAAGTGGAGCGGCGGATGATTTTCAGCGCGCTGGAACGCTATGGCGGCAAACACGCCAAGGCGGCGGAAGCGCTGGGCATTTCCCGGCGTACGCTGCTGCGGAAGCTGAAGAATTATCGCGAGGACGAATGCGCCGTGGGCACGCTGAAGGTCGAACAACAGCGTTACTATCGCGCCGATGTTGACGCGCCGGTGACCTTGCGGCACGGGCGAGAAAGCAGCAACGCCACGCTGATCAACATCAGCCGCGGCGGCGCGGCCGTGGTCCTGGACAAGGTCTTGCGCTTCGGCACAGTGGTTACCATTCATTTCACCGTGCCCGGCTGCAGGAACGCAGCCGAATTCCCCGGGCGCGTGGCTTGGTCCAACCGCGCCGGTGAACACGGAATTCAGTTTGGCGACCTTCCGGCCGGCGCGCGCCGGGATCTCGAGCGCTGGCTGCAATCGCGAATGCACGAGGCCGCTGTCCAGGAACAACAGGTTGGATAAGAAAGATTCCGCGTCGTCCCCGGGCTTCACGGCATGACTCAAGCCGCTTTCTTGATGTTGTTGGGCACGCGCTGCAGCTCCACTTGCTGACGGCGGACGGTGCCGCGCACAGTTTCCACGTGGTCTGATCCTTCTTTGCGTATAACGACCTCTTCAGCCACGTGGGCTGTTTTGTTGACGACGGCCTGTTCCGCAGTCTCACTAATCTCGATGGTCTTATCGGACCAGTCGACGTCCCGGGCCAGTGAAGGGTCCGACACGGCGCGACGCAGCATCTCGGCATGCTCTTCATGCAGCGTCACATGCGCCTCCACGGGGCGTTCGGTCACAAAGCGGCGGATACGGGCCTTACCGGTTTCCACCTGACGTTTACCGACATCGAGCTGCTCTTCGACCAGCCGCAGTACCTCTTCTTTAGCTGTGGTGCGCGCTGTCGGCGATGTTGACATAACGGCACTTCGCGTGTCGGCAGAAGGGGCCACACCCAAGCTGGTGGCGCGCTCGTCTACGTCGACGGGATTGTGAACGTCGAGAATTTTCATGGCGCGTGGGATTTCGGTGTCTGACGTGCGCAGCGTCAGCACCGCCCCTCCGGACTCGATCGTGCGGCCATACACCGCGCTTTCGTGGTCGCCTACGTTGCGGCCAAAGAGCCGCCGCCACAGGCCCCCCTCATGAATTTCTGATTCGGTGAGCGATTCGCGGTTCAGCACGCTGATCTCGCTGGACGGGAAACCTGAAGCCTCCAGGGCGCGCGCAGCTTCCTTCGCTTTTCCCGACTTGTCATATACGGCAACAATCTTTTCGTAAGCCATCTTGTCTCCTTTTCTTTGTGCTCTTCAATTCCGGCCGTCTACTTGCAAGCGGCCACCTTCGTCAGGCTTGGTTTTCCCCTGTCTTGCCAGAGTGGCGCGTGACTACAGCTTCCTGGCGACGAAGCTGCACGCGTTCCTGATGCTTGCCGGTTGTACGTACCCGCCGCACGCGCACTTCCTCCTTCAAGATCAAACGGCGTTCGACTACAAGAACTTCTTCGACAACCGGAATGATGAGTGTGTCGCCTTCTTCACGCACTTGCGGCGCGTGCTCTACGATTTGTCCAACGGGCACACGGTCGATCTCCACGGTCTCGCGCGTGAGAAGTTCATCCACGAGATGTTCATGCTGGTGAGAGACGGTAGAAACTGCTACATGCCCGGTGATGAGCTGCTGCTTGACGATAGAGACATCTTCGGCAAGGAGAGGAACAACAATTGTGTCCTTGTCTTCGCGCATCATCGGTCCTGCGTGCTTGGGTTTTCGATTTCCGTTGAGTAGCTCCCGATGGTGTGGAAGCTGTGGAGTTCTTCGTGATTGGCGAGATCCCGGCTTTCTATCGCCAAGACTGATTTTCGCGCCACTAGCGAAAGCGTGGCAATCCGGGAATTTCCACTAAGCGAAGGGCCGCAAAACTACTACGCAAAGTGAACTCACCTGCAAGCTGCACCTCGTCGTTTGGCGCGAACCGAGGAGCACAGGAAAACGCAGCCGGCAAAGGGCAACAGTGTCAGTAAACGAAGGCATCCTTAGCTCTTAGTAAAGTCGCCACAATCTGATCGCAATCCCAACGTGAAAAGGAGGGCTCATGGCGGTTTCTCAGTTTCTAAGACCCGGAAGTCTCATGGACGCAGTGCAACGCTGCCTGACTCCGGACGTAGTACGAAGCGCCAGCTCTTTGGTAAGTGAACCTGAATCTGCGACCCGGCAAACATTGAATGGCGTCGTGCCCACCGTTCTGGGCGGGCTGACAAACCTGGCCTCTTCAAGGGATGGAGCCAGCCAATTGGCGGGACTTATCCGCGATGGCGGTTACGGAGCCGCTGCCGACAATCCGCGCGCGCTCTTCGGCGGCGGCAACGCTACCACCAGCATGCTGAGCAACGGCCAGCAGCTCTTAGGCCAGATTTTTGGATCGCGGAGTTCGTCAATCGCCGATGCGCTGGGGAAGTCCGGCGGCGTCCGGTCGGCCTCGGCGACGAAACTCTTTTCGCTGGGTGCTCCCCTCGTCATGGGCGTTCTCGCCAAGCGGGCAACGGCGCAAGGACTGAATGCTTCCGGCTTGGCCAGCACGCTGATGGGCGAGAGGGCGGACATCGCTGAGGCGCTTCCTGCGGGCGTGTCAAACCTGGTGAGTGGGCCATCGGTGGTTGCGTCGCGGACCGAG
>Ga0126379_10000511_pt1 | contig 21518 bp, 17 predicted proteins | sample PanSoiMetPlot_24_FD_92640 | JGI IMG/M metagenome (GOLD analysis project Ga0126379, IMG submission 92640) | Tropical forest soil microbial communities from Panama - MetaG Plot_24 | ecosystem: Environmental > Terrestrial > Soil > Tropical forest > Bulk soil | place: Panama | collected 2016-02-17
CCGAGGTGATCGCCTGCGGTCATCCGCCCGCTCTCGAAGTGTATGCCGGCACGGCGAGCACCATCGCAACGGGCGGGGCCATTCCACGCGGCGCCGACGCGGTGGTGATGATCGAACATACCGAGCTGATCGAAACGCCCAAAGGACCGACCATAGAGGTGCGGCGCGCCGCTGCGCCGGGGCAATTCGTGGCTTTCGCGGGGTCCGACATGGCGCGTGGCGAAACCGTGTTGCGGCGCGGTCAGCTGATCGGCTCGCGCGAGATCGGCATCCTGGCGGCCTGTGGGATTGCCGAGGCTCCGGTGGTGCGGCGGCCCAAGGTGGCCGTGCTCTCAACCGGCGATGAATTGGTGCCGCCCGGCGCGCCGCTGCCGCGGGCCGGCGTCTATGACAGCAACGGCGCAATCGTGGCTGCCGCGGTCGAGGAGGCCGGCGGCGAGGCCGTGCGTTACGGTGCCATTCCAGACCATGAGGCCAAGCTCGAAGCGGCGGTGCGACACGCACTTGCGACCTGCGACATGGTCGTGCTCTCGGGCGGCACCTCGAAGGGAGCGGGCGATCTATCCTATCGGATTCTCTCGCGGCTCGGACCGCCGGGCGTGCTGGTTCACGGCGTTGCCCTCAAACCCGGGAAGCCGCTGTGTCTTGCGGTCAGCGATGGCAAACCGATTGCCGTGCTGCCCGGTTTCCCGACCTCGGCAATCTTCACCTTCCATGCCTTCGTCGCACCGGTCATCCGTGCTCGCGCGGGCTTACCGGCAGAGGCTGCGCAGTCGGCGAATGCGACGGTGCCGATTCGCATCGCGTCCGAAATGGGCCGGCAGGAATTTGTGCTGATGGCGCTCGTGCAGGGCGAGCACGGATTGGTTGCGTTCCCGATCGGCAAGGGCTCGGGCGCTGTTACATCATTCTCGCAGGCCGACGGCTTTGTGGCCATCGAAGCGCTCAGCGCGAGCCTCGATGCCGGCAGCACGAAGGAGGTGACACTGATCGGCGCAGCCGCGAAAGCACCAGACATCGTCATCATGGGCAGCCATTGCGTCGCGCTCGATATCGTGATCCGGCGGCTCGCCGATCAGGGCTTTGCGGCCCGCACCGTCGCGGTCGGCAGCATGGGCGGCGTCGCGGCGGTGGAGCGCGGCGAATGCGACATCGCGCCGGTGCATCTCCTTGATGCGGTGAGCGGCCGATACAACAGTCATTTGATCCGCCCGGGAATTTCGCTGCATCCCGGCTGGCAACGTATGCAGGGTTTCGTGTTTCGCGTAGGCGACGCGCGTTTTTCCGGCAAGACTGCAAAGGATGCGCTGCACGCCGCTCTCGCTGATTCGTCCTGCCTGATGGTCAATCGCAACGCCGGTGCCGGGACGCGTATTCTGATCGACCAGTTGCTCGAAGGCCGCCGTCCGCCAGGCTACGCCAACCAGCCAAAATCCCATAATGCGGTCGCGGCCGCAATCGCACAAGGCCGTGCCGATTGGGGGATAGCCATCGCCAACGTGGCGAAGCTCTACGGCCTGGCGTTCCTGCCGATCGCGCCCGAGCATTTTGATTTTCTGGTGGTCGATCGCCGCCGTTGCCGTCCGGCCGTCCGGGCCTTTCTGGCGGCCCTTGCGGAACCTGGCGTTCGCGAGGAAATCGCGGCCCTCGGCATGAAATTCCCCGAGGGAACCGCACCATGACAGACGCCGCATTGGTCGCATCGTGGAGCACGCGCTGGCGACCGACGTTGCGACCCTTCCGGACGCCGTCGTTCACGACTGCAAATGCCGCCTCATTGATACGTTTGGCTGCGCGGTCGCGGATTTCGATTATACACGTGGTCCTCAATGTTGCTTTGTGGCAGCGGGCTTCGACTTTACGAGTTGATCAAAGTCCCTTTGCGTGCGAGCCGCGTAGGCCATCGCGAAAGATGCAAGCGCATCATCGAAGGCGCTGCCCTTTCCCATGTATCCTGCGACTATGGCCGGATCTGCCGCACGTGCATGCGCACGGGCGAGTGTCCGCCCGCATAGATGCGCGTAGTTGGCGAGGGCGCTCTCCTCTACGAGTTCGCTGATTGATCCGAGCCGCCGGTTCTTCAGTTGGCGCACGTAAAAATGCCGCGCTGAAGCGCTGTCTTCCGTCCAGCCCAGAAAGACATCGCTTGCCGCCTGCATGGTACGTTGACCCTCGACAACCCGACGGCCCGGATGACCTTCGAATTTTGGCGCGAGACGCTCGAGCACGGACTTTCTCGCTTCCTTGATCTGAAGAAATAGAGGCGTGCCATCGCCGCTTGTGAATAGACCAACGGCGCAGAACGTGCCGACGCTTCCCACCCCGACGACTTTGAAGGCTATATCCTTGAGCGCGTATCGTTCAAACAAACACAGCCGGTCCGGCGGAAGCCGCTTTTGGTATGATGCAAACACACGCTCGGCGTCGACGCGATGTCGCGTATCGCTTTTTTCTGTGAAATGATAAATCAGTGGCCGCTTGTCCGCGATACGCGGCTGCTTACCCTCTACAAGATGCGGGAAATTGTCATCTTGCTCGATTCTCTTGCCTGCCTTGGTGAGGATGGCATGCAGTTGTCGTCGCAACCTGCGGTCCTCAATATATTTGATTTCGCGCGCCAGCTCGATCCTGCAGTGCCAGATTTCGAGCGGCGATCGATTGGCCAGAGCGCGCATCCGGGTCCGGTATGCTTCCACGACGCCGGCAGCGGTCGCACGCGCACGCTTTGGCGAAAATTTCGCGGCCAGCGCGGCCACCGCGACGCTTGCGGCTAACCTCTTGAGATCGATGGTGAAATCGACCCCAGGCAGTGTTTCGTCGAAGTCATTGATATCGAAAAGAATGTTTTCCTCCGGGGTGGTGAAGGCCCCGAAGTTCATCAGATGGCAGTCGCCGCAGGCCTGCACGGAAATCCCTGCGGTCGGTTGATGCCTGAGGTCCTCCGCCATCACTGCGGCAGCGCCACGCAGAAAGGCGAACGGACTTTCCAGCATCCGCTCATAGCGAACCGGTATCAGCTCGGGCACGCGGGTACGGTCACCCTCGGCGAGGATGGCCACCGGGTCGCGATCGGCGGGACCGAGCAGATCGGCGTGTTTTTGGCGGGGAGTCTTTCGCCGCAAGCGGACGCCTTGTTCGTAACGCTGCGCGAGCGTGCTAGACGATACTTGAATCATCATGACATCTACCTCGCTTGAAAATATTCCAGGGGATAACTCTGGAACGTGACGTGGACCTCATCGTCTCCGCGCGTCATCGAGAATCAATGTCGCGCCCTTTTCGGCGATCATCATGGTCGGTGCATTGGTATTTCCGGAGGTGATCGTCGGCATCACCGAGGCGTCGACAACGCGCAAGCCTTCGAGGCCCAACACCCGCAACCTCTCATCGACGACCGCGAGTGGATCGCTGTCGCGCCCCATTTTTGCAGTGCCGACCGGATGAAAAATAGTGGCGCCGATATCGCATGCAGCTTTCACAAGGCTCGTGTCGTCATCGCCGACGGACGCGTCCGGCAGATACTCCTGGGGTTGGAATCTCTGCAGCGCCGGTTGCGCCACGATGCGCCGAACAACACGCAGCGAATCGGCGGCGACGCGGCGATCCTCATCGGTTGCAAGGTAGTTTGGCTTGATGGCGGGCGGTGCGGTCGAGACGGCCGAACGCAGCCGCACATGACCGCGGCTGGTCGGCTGAACGTTGCACACGCTTGCCGTGAAGGCCGGGAAGGCGTGCAGCGGTTCGCCGAAACGATCGAGCGACAGCGGCTGCACATGGAACTGGATATTGGCGCGTTCACGCGACGGATCGGAACGGGTGAACAGGCCAAGCTGCGACGGAGCCATGGTCAAGGGGCCGCGGCGCAGGAGCGCATATTGCAGCCCCATCCCGATGCGCCCAAAAACCGAATGATAGGTCTCGTTGAGCGTTTTCACGCCCGAGACTTTGAAAATCGCACGCAGCTGCAGGTGATCGTGCAGGTTTTCGCCGACGCCCGGCCGATCGAGGACGATCGGAATGCCATGTTGACGCACTTGCGCCGCCGGGCCGACGCCCGACAGCAACAGCAGATGCGGCGAGCCGATGCTGCCGGCAGCCAGGATGATCTCATGGCCGCGCGCCCGCCGCAGCGCTTCGCCCTGCCGCCACTTCACCGCGACGGCGCGACGGCCATCAAATTCGATCTTTTCCACCAGACAGCCGGTTTCAAGCCGCAAATTTGGCGCCGACAGTACCGGCTTGAGAAAAGCGCGCGCTGCCGACCATCGCCGCCCATGCCTCTGATTGACGTGGAAGTAGCACGAGCCTTCGTTGTCGCCCGCATTAAAGTCAGTGATCGGCTTGATGCCGGCCTGCCTAGCGGCATCGCGAAATGCTTCAAGCAATTCCCAGCGCACCCGTGGCGGTTCCACCCGCAATTCGCCGCCGACCGCATGGTTCGCACTTGGCCCGAGGAAATGATCTTCGTGCCGTTTGAAAAACGGCAACACATCGTACCAACCCCAGCCCGCGAGCCCAAGCTGGCGCCAGTGATCATAGTCGGCCGCCTGGCCACGCATGTAGATCATCGCGTTGATAGACGAAGAGCCGCCGATCACCTTGCCGCGCGGATAGTTGAGGCTGCGGCCATTAAGCCCCTCCTCGGGCTCGGTCTTGAACATCCAATCCGAGCGCGGATTGCCGATGGCAAACAAATAGCCGACCGGGATGTGGTACCAGATCCAATCGTCGCGTCCGCCGGCCTCCAGCAACAGCACACGCCTGCTCGAATCGGCCGAAAGCCGGTTGGCCAGCACGCAGCCGGCGGAACCGGCTCCGACTATGATATCGTCGTAATCGCCGTCGATAGTTGCGAAATGGCCCATAATCTCAATTTGCGCGGAAAGGCACGACGACGCAACATGCGCCGCGGATCAACTGCGTCCACCCGCCTCACTTTGCATCATGGAAGATGATGCCGAGGGTATGACGACGCCCGTGCTACCGCCAGCTGCGGCGCAGAAGAGCGAATGCGCGCCCGAAGGAAATCTTGATGCGCTTGCGTAGGAGCTGAGGAGCGGATGGTTCCGTCGTCTCGGCAAGATCAAGTCCGACGGTGGTGACCCGGCCTTTGGTGATGCCGTGCACGACGAGCTGGATGGAGCCGAGCGGAAGGCGGTCGCCGACCTTGGTCTTGTGGTGCAGACGAGTGCCGAACCAGTCGGCAAGGGTTGTCGCCGTGTCTTGGGGCGCGATAGTGAGGCCATAAATTTCACTGAGGGTACCGAGCGTCACTTCACCCGAAACAAAAAAATCCCCGAGCAGGCGCAAATCCGGCGTGGCCGGAGGCGGCATGTCGACGAAGAAGCGGTCGAGTGCCTGCGCTTTTTCCGGTGGGGCCAGAAAATACGCATGATCGCCTTCGCGAATTCCGTCGGCCTCGGCGGCGGCAAGAACGCGTTGGTCGCGCACCACCAGCATGAGCTTTGCCCAGGACGGAACGAGACGCCGGCGCAGATAAGGGTTCTTGGCACCGACCGCATAGCCGACCAGTTCGTGCTCAAGCTGGCCGGGCAAGTCGAGTTCGACGCGGCGCGGAGCCGGATCGCTGCGCGGCAGCGCGATATGCAGACGGTGCGCCGCAAACGTAATCGTCCAGCCTTGCACCAGGAGCGAAACGAGCACCACCACGAAGCCGATATCGAAGAAGATGAACGCGTCACGCATGCCGACCAGCAGCGGGATCGAAGCGAGGAAAATGCCGACTGCACCTCGCAAACCGACCCAGGAAATAAAGGCTTTCTCGCGCCAAGAAAACCGGAACGGCGCGAGGCATAGAAATACTGCGACCGGGCGGGCAAAGAACATCAGCGCGACCGCGATCACGAGTGCCGGCACGGCATGATGCAGGAGCCGTGCCGGCCAAACCAGCAGGCCAAGTAACACAAACATGACGATTTGGGCGAGCCACGTGGCGGCGTCGAGAAAAGCGATCACGGCGTTACGCGCGCGAGTCGGTCGATTCCCGATTATCAATCCGGCAAGGTAGACGGCAAGAAATCCCGACGCATGCAGGGACTGGGTGACGCCGAACATCACGAGTACCCCGGTCATGACCAGCGGTGCATGAAGTCCCTGAGGCAGCTCCAAACGATTGAGCGCCATCACGATCACGCGCCCGCCAATGAGACCTGTCACCAAACCGCCGACCGCCTGGACGGCAAGTTCGTTCAGAACCGCGTACCACGGCTGATTCACCGCCAGCAGAAATTCGACCAGCGCGACCGTGAGAAAGATCGCAAACGGATCATTGGTGCCGGATTCGATTTCCAGGGTGGCGCCGATGCGGGGACGAAGCCGCAGGCCATGTGCGTGAATGAGCAGGAATACGGCCGCGGCATCGGTCGATGCGACCATGGCGCCGACCAGAAGAGATTCGATCCAATCGAATCCGAGCAGGAGCCGTGCAATCGGCGCCGTTAGGGCGGCGGTGACCAGAACCCCGATGGTGGCGAGCACCAGCGAAGGCACCAGCACGCTACGGAAGGTCGTGAACCGCGTGCGCAGCCCGCCGTCGAACAGGATAAGCGCGAGCGCCACGGAGCCGACCAGATAAGTCGCGCGGACATCATCGAACTTGATCCCGCCCGGCCCCGATTCACCCGCCAGCATGCCAACGACGAGAAAGACCAATAGCAGAGGAGCGCCGAATCGAAGCGCGACAAGGCTCGACAAGATGCCGGCCAGCACCAGCAGCGCCGCGAACAGGATGGTGAGGCTGACGGTGTCGAGTGCTGCCATGAGACGTGATCAGCCATCCTCCGGATCGACGCAACCCCCTGAGGCATCGACGACCGCAAGATCGACCAAGGATTGTTCAAGGCACAATTGCGGATAGGGTCACACCAAACCTTAGATTAGCGATGAATCGGGTCCGTCCACAGCACCTGTTCCGGCGGCTCGATCGGCGCGATGTCGAGATTGACGACGACCGGCTCCTGGCCTGAACGCACCAGAACGCATTCAAGCACTTCTTCGCGGCTGGCGTTGATTTCCTGGTGTGGCACATAAGGCGGCACATAGATGAAATCGCCTGGGCCCGCCTCGGCGGTGTATTCTAATTTGTCTCCCCATCGCATCCGGGCTCGGCCCCTGACAACGAAGATGATGCTTTCGAGATCGCCGTGATGATGGGCGCCGGTTTTGGCGTTAGCTTGGATTGTCACCGTTCCGGCCCACAACTTTTCAGCTCCTGCTCGCGCCCGGTTGATTGCCGTTGCACGGGACATCCCGGGCGTTTGCGCGGTGTTGAGATCGAGGGCGTGCCCAGGAATGACCTTGACGCCATGGGTTTTCCAGTCGACGACCGCGTTCGAAAGAGGATGGGGGCGTTGGGTCGACTGTGCATGCGATTTGTCGTGATCGTGAGCCATGAACAGATGCATCCATCTTGGTTGCTCGGAGAAAGTATAAGGCGAGCCGACCTATGCGGCTACTTTTTCGCTCTCAGCGGCGCAACACGCAGGCTTGTGGGCTTTGGCGCCGTTCCCATCCGGCGCTCTCGAGCTCCGGCCGGTCGCTCTCGACCTGCGGATAGCCGAGACAGAAATACCCGATGAATCGCCAAGTATGCGGAACAGCGAGAATGTCGTTCATGCGCGCCGGGTCAAGGATCGAAACCCAGCCCATGCCAATGTTCTCCGCGCGCGCCGCCAGCCACATCGTCGAGATTGCCGTTACCGCGGAATATTCAGCCATTTCCGGCATCGTCCTGCGCCCGAGACCGTGTCCGACCGGGGTGGTGCGGTCCGCGAACACCGCGAACTGGCAAGGCGCCTCTTCGAGGCCGGCCAATTTGAGCGCGGCATACTTGGCGGCCATTTCGTCCGAATAGGATTTTAGAGCGTCCGCATTGCAGGCCTTGAACGTGTCGCGGACCGCCGACCGGCGAGCGGGGTCATCGACCACGATGAACCGCCACGGCTGGCTCAACCCCACCGATGGCGCGAGACAAGCAATTTCAATCAACCGCTCAAGGGTCCCGGCCGGCAGAGGATCAGCCCGAAACCGCCGGACATCGCGCCGCCAAGCCAACAGGTCGCGCAGGCGCAGGCGAAATGCGTCATCGAAGGGTGCAAGCGCGTTCATGGCCGCGTCCTCCACATCGCGACGGCGGTGAGCAAAATGACGATCTCAATGATCTGCTCCAACGCTCCCAGTACGTCGCCGGTCTGGCCGCCGATCTGCCGCACACTCAACCACGCCATGAAAAGCCAGGCGGACGCAGCGAGCACGAGGCTGACCAGGGTTGCTACGAGCCCCAGAGTAATGCCGAGCGTCAACGTGCCAAGAAGAACCGCAACAGCGGCGCATTGCGTTGTCGGCTGACCGGCCTGGGCGGAAAGCCCGTCGGGTCGAGCCGGCGGAACGAAGCGCATGAATGCCGGCAGCGCCGCGCGAGCCGAGGCGTGTGTCGCAATCAGCGCCAACGCGACAGGAAGGGGGCTCGCAATGGCGGCAACCGCCGCCCAGCGCAGGATGACCGACATCACGAGGGCACAAGCCCCGTAGGCGCCGAGGCGGCTATCGCGCATGATCTCCAGCTTGCGCTCACGATACGATCCGCCACCGAAGCCATCCGCCGTATCGGCAAGGCCGTCTTCATGCAGGCAGCCGGTGACGACGAGCGTGACCAGGAGCGCAATCGCGGCTGCAAGCACGGGCGGGAGCCCGACGTCGAAGACGACCCCATAGGCCAATGCGCCGACGCCGCCCACCAGCGCGCCGGCGATCGGGAACGCCCAGCTGGCGCGCGCAACATCGCCCCTGCTGATCGGAGCCGAATGAGGGAGCGGCAAGCGGGTACAGAACAGAATGCTAACCTTGAGGTCCGTGGCGAAACCGCTTGGCAATCCGTCAGATGTGATCATCATGGGTCTCATGTCCGCTTAATCGTATGGGCTCGACGTAATCAAATTTGCTGGACAGGTGGTCGTGAAAGGCAGAATTTCTAACTAACGCACAAGCTCCCACCTGCCATAATGCGCTTTCCATCCTTCGCTGCATTGCGCTCCGCCTGTCTCGATCTCCCATCCGGCGATGCCACGGCGGCCGCCGCAGCGGCGAACCGCGACGCCACGCTCACCAAGCCGCCGGGTAGTCTCGGCCGCCTGGAGGACCTGGCCGTCTGGCTCGCCCAATGGCAAGCGCGAAATCCACCGCAGCTCGATCGCATCGAGGTGCTGGTATTCGCCGGCAATCATGGCGTGGTGGCGCAGGGCGTTTCCGCCTTTCCGGCCGAGGTGACGGCGCAGATGGTGGCGAATTTCGCCGCCGGCGGCGCCGCCATCAACCAGCTTGCCGCCGTAGCGGGGGCCCGACTGCGCGTCGTCCCGCTTGAACTCGACCGACCCACCGCAGACTTCACCGAAGAGCCCGCCATGGACGAGGAGGCATTTTTGCGTGCCGTCGCGACCGGCTATGACACCGTGCCTGCCGACGCGGACCTCATCTGTCTCGGCGAAATGGGCATCGGCAATACGACGACTGCTGCGGCTATCGCGGCGGCCCTGTTTGGCGGCGGTGGAATTCGCTGGGCGGGCCGTGGCACCGGCGTCGATGACTGCGGCCTCGCCCGCAAGCGCACAGCGATTGACATGGCCTTGAGGCGTCATGCCGGCATCCTTGGCGATCCGCTGCATGTCGCGGCCACTTTGGGGGGCCGCGAGCTGGCCGCCATTCTGGGCGCCGCGCTGGCGGCCCGCAGGCAGCGCATCCCGGTGCTGATCGACGGCTTTGTAAGCACCGCCGCACTCGCGCCTCTTGCCAAGCTGCGAACCGATGGGCTGGCCCATGCCGCGGCAGCGCATGTATCGGCGGAAGCCGCCCACCGGGCGCTTCTCGAAGAGCTTGGCCTCAAGCCGCTGGTCGATCTCGGCATGCGGCTCGGCGAAGCCTCGGGGGCGGCTGTTGCGGCGCTCATCCTGCGGGCTGCTGTCGCGTGCCACACCGGAATGGCGACGTTCGCCGAGGCCGGCGTGGCGGATAAGTTGTAATCAAACGCTTGCGATTGCATGAAAGAATGTTCCGGTGACATGCCCGCGCCGGCCGCCCGCATCGCTGAGCGGTTGCGCCTGCGCATCGGTGAGATCAAGAAACCGTTCATCGGCGCCCCGCGAAACCAGCGTCGCGTAGTGGAATTCATGCCCGCGTATGGTGCTGCCTGCTCGCCCGAGCGGGCCGTCGGCAAGAAGCCTTGCTTCCCGGTAGCCCAGGCGCAGTTTGCGCTTGGCGAAACTCGCCGCGTGTCCAAGCAGGCCAGCCATGGCATGGCGCTCTCCCTGGGCGTCCTCCAGGCCTTCCCCCAGCACCATGTAGCCGCCGCATTCGCCGTGGACCGGGCGGGACGCGCTGAATCGCCGCAGGCCATCGTGGAAACGAAGGGCGTTTGCAAGCTTGCCGGCATGAAGCTCTGGATAGCCGCCGGGAAGCCAGCAGGCATCGCACTCATCTGGGGGTGGCTGGTCGGCCAGCGGCGAGAACGCAACGACCTCGGCACCGGCGCGCCGCCAGCCCTCGCAAAGATGCGGATACATGAACGTGAAGGCTGCATCCGCCGCAACCGCGATACGTTGTCCGGGGGGAGGCAATGCAGGGGGGTGATTCGGTCCAGCAACCTTAACCGGCGCCGTGCCGGCTACTATCCGGTCGAGATCAAGATAATGCTGCGCCATGTTGGCAAAACGATCAAGTCGGGCTGCGAGATCGCCGTGCTCTGCCGCCTGCACAAGGCCGAGATGTCGTTCCGGCACGGTTAGCGCCACATCACGCGGCACGGCGCCGAGGACCGGCATGTTCAAGGCATTGATAGCGTTTTCGACGAGCACGCGATGCTGTTCGCTCGCGACGCGATTGAGTACAACACCTGCGATTCGTACGTTCGGATCGTGCCATGCCAGCCCGCGCACCACTGCGGCGGCGGTCTGCGATTGCCCCGAGACATCGAGCACCAGAAGCACCGGCAAACGAAGGCGCGTCGAGAGGTCTGCTGTCGTCCCGGTGCGGCCCGGAGGTCCTCTTACTCCATCAAACAGCCCCATGACGCCTTCAACGATGAGGAGCTCTGCGGTTTGCGCAGCTTCTCCCGCAAGTGCATCCAATAGTCCCGGAGACATCGCCCAGCTGTCGAGATTGACGCTCGCTGCTCCAGTGGCGGCAGCATGGAACGCCGGATCGATATAGTCTGGCCCGGCCTTGCAGGCTCGAACCACAATGCCCCGCCGCCGGAGAGCTGCAAGCAGGCCGAGCGTTACGATGGTCTTGCCGGAGCCGGACCGCGCTGCCGCTACGATCAAACCTCTCGCGGTCATGCTTGACGCGTTCCGCCGTGACGGGAGCGATCGGGCGCACTATAGGCAACACAATGAGCCCCCCAGATCGCCCGCTCCGCAGGGGCTGGACAACCGGCACCTGCGCCACGGCAGCCGCCAAGGCTGCCTATACGGCGCTGCTGACCGGCGACTTCCCGGACCCGATCGAGGTGGCGCTGCCGCGTGGCGAGCGACCGTCTTTCGCGCTCGCGCTTACTCGAAAGGATGTGGATTCTGCCACCGCCGGCGTCGTCAAGGATGCCGGCGATGATCCGGATGTTACCCACGGCGCACTCGTGGTCGCGACAGTGCGCGCTGCAGCGCCCGGGAGCGGCGTCACATTCCGGGCCGGAGCCGGTGTCGGCACTGTCACCCGCGCCGGCCTCCCGGTTCCGCCGGGCGAGCCTGCCATCAATCCGGTGCCGCGCCGGATGATTTGCGACGCGATAGCGGAAGTTGCCGCGGCGGCGCGCGGTTCCGGCGACGTCGAGGTCGAGATCGGGGTTGCGGACGGCGAGCGTCTCGCTGCCAAGACGCTCAATGCCCGGCTCGGCATCGTCGGAGGCCTTTCGATCCTCGGCACTACCGGGATCGTAGTGCCGTACTCGTGCGCAGCCTGGATTCATTCGATCCACTGCGGCATTGATGTCGCACGTGCTGCGGGCCTGACCCATATCGCGGCCTCGACCGGATCGAACTCGGAAAGCGCGGTGCAAAAGTTCCACCGTCTGCCCGAAGCCGCGCTGATCGACATGGGAGATTTCGTCGGCGGCATGCTCAAATACCTGCGTCGCCATCCGGTTGCACGGGTCACGATCGCAGGCGGCGTCGGCAAGATGACCAAGCTTGCGCAGGGCCTGCTCGATCTTCATTCGAAACGCGGTTCGGTCGATCTCGCGGCTTTGGCCGATCTCGCCAAAGCTTCCGGCGCCTCGGAGGCCATGGCGCAACATATCATGGTGTCGAACACCACAGCGGAGGCTTTCGGCTACGCAGCAGCAGAAGACGTGGCACTGGGCGATGAGGTTGCACGCGCGGCACAGCGGTCCGCAATGAATGTCGTGGCAGGTAGTGGGATCGATGTGGAGATCGTGCTGTTCGACCGCGGCGGCCAGTTGGTCGGTCATGCACCGTTCGGATCGGATCACGACCGTTCTCCTCCGCGAAACCGGCGTCGATAATCCGGGTTGTAGAGTGCACTGTCGCGAAAGTCCTTCCCGGCGAGCGCCCGACCAACCAGAACAAGCGCGGTGCGTTCGATCCGCTCGGCCGCGATCAGCGTCGCGATGTCGCCGAGCGTACCGCGGACGACGCGCTCTTCCGGCCAGCTGGCACGCACCACCACGGCAACCGGGCAATCGCGACCATAAAACGGCGCAAGTTCCGCTACGATTCTATCAATAGAAGTAACAGCGAGATGGATGGCGAGCGTCGCCCCGGTGATTGCGAAACTCGCAAGCTGTTCGGCCTTGGGCATGGCCGAAGCGCGGCCCGGCATGCGGGTGAGCACCACGCTCTGCGCCACCTCAGGCACCGTCAGCTCGCAGCCCAGTGTCGCGGCTGCAGCCGCGAACGCCGGCACGCCAGGGGTCAGGGTATAAGGGATGCCGTGGCGCTCTAGCCGCCGCAATTGTTCTGCGAGCGCGCTGTAGATCGAAAGGTCGCCCGAATGCAGCCGCGCCAAGTCGAGGCCCGCGGCGTGCGCTTTAATAAACTCCGCCTCGATTTCATCGAGCGTCAGCGGTGCCGTATCAACAATGCGGGCATCGCGGGGACATTGTGCGAGCAGTTCGCGCGGCACGATCGAGCCGGCGTAGAGGCAGACCGGGCAACGCGCGATCAAGTCTCGCCCGCGTACCGTGATAAGGTCCGCCGCACCCGGCCCCGCTCCGATGAAATGCACTGTCATGGCGTCGCCTCGGTATCGGCAAGGGCGCAGGTCGCCGGTCCCACGGCGATGCGCGGTACGATGAGCCGCGCGGCCGGTCCGCCTGCCGCGAGAGCCGCCGCCTCTGCAACCGACGGCACGCCGGCGAGCACCATAACGCGCTCGGAACGCGTCGCTGCACGCACGCCCGCGGTCGCGAGATCGCCCTGCGATATCAGGATGAGCGGCACGCCGATTGCCGATGCGGCCGCCGCGATGCCGGGCTCGCCGCCCTTGGCGACCGATGTCGCGATGAGGCGAAGCTCCGTTGTCGCAACGCCTAGCCGGGCGAACGCCGCCACGATCGCCGCCTCGATATCGGCCGCCCGCGCGCCTTTACGGCATCCGATGCCCGCCACAATCATGGTTTGATCCATGTCCATTGGGTCACCGGCATGGCCGGACGCCAGCCCATAAGCTGTGGCCGAGCCACAGTGACTTCCTCTCCCCGATCGAAATCGGCTGTTGCCGATTTCGATTGCTTTATCGAGTGGCCGAAACCCGCGTATACGCGGTTTCGGTTGGGGGAGGGTTGGGGTGGGGGGGCGTGCCGCGGGGCACGATCCTCGCCGTCCCTTCCGACCCCCACCCCAGACCCCTCCCCACAAGGGGGAGGGGAGGAGCCGCCGATCGCATCGGCGCGCGCGATCGCCCAGCGTATCAACTCGCCGCCGAGCGCGGCATGGCGTGAGATTAGCAGAGCCTCGGTTTCCAGGGTCACGGCATTGACAACCAGCCGGCCGCCGGTGCGCAGCATGGATGTTGCCGTATCAAGCGTGTTGTGATGACCGGCGCCACCGCCGATGAAAATCGCATCAGGCCGGGGGAGGCATTCCAGCGCCATCGGGGTTTCGCCTTCGACGATCTCCAGCCCGGGAACGCCGAACAGCGCGGCATTGCGCCGGATGCGCGCGGCGCGATCGGGGCGCCGCTCGATTGCAATGGCGCGCAGCGATGGGTCCGCCAACATCCACTCGATTGCAACCGAGCCGGAACCGGCGCCGATGTCCCACAGCAACTCGCCACGGCGGGGTGCGAGCGATGACAGCGTAACGGCGCGAATCTCCCGCTTGGTGATCTGGCCATCGTGCTCGAACATGGCATCCGGCAGGCCAGGCGCCCGTGCAATGACGCGTGCGTCGGGCCTAGCCTTCACCTCGATGGCGACGACATTGAGATCGTTGACCTCGCGAAAATCGAAATTCGCCGCCGTCGTCGCACGAATTCGCTCCCGAATGCCGCCTAGCGCCTCCAGAACGATGAAATGCGACTCGCCGAAACCGCTGCTTACCATGAGCCGCGCAAGTTCCTCAGGGCTGTCGCCACCGGATGTCAGCACCAACACGCGCATGCCGGGTTGCAAATGCGGGCGGACAAGGTCGAGCGCGCGCCCGTGCAGAGAAACCTGGGCGGTCTCCGGCAGGGCCCAACCAAGCCGTGCGGCGGCGAGGCTGAATGCCGACGGCGCCGGCACTACCAGTGTCTCCGCCGGATCGATTTGGCGCATCAGGACGGCGCCGACGCCGTAGACGAATGGATCGCCCGAAGCGAGTACGCAGATTTGCCTGCCGCGTTGCGCCTGGACCTCATCGACGGCGCGATCGAACGGCGACCGCCAAGGGCGTGCCGCGCCACGAATCAGCGCGGCTGCCAACGCCAGATGCCGCTTGCCGCCGAACACGATTTCGGCGTCCTCGATGAGCCCCCGCGCCACCGGGCTGAGCGCATCAATGCCGTCTTCGCCGATGCCGACGATGGACAGCCAGCGCCGCAGTGCGGCACTCTGCGGCGGAATCGGATCAACACACGACATGCGAATCCTCATTCTCGGCGGCACCATGGAAGCGCGTCGACTCGCCGAACGGTTGGCCGAGCGGGCCGACTTGGCAACGACTCTTTCGCTCGCGGGCCGCACGGCTACTCCAGCGTTGCAGCCGGTTCCGACGCGGATCGGCGGTTTTGGCGGTGCTGAAGGTCTGGCGAATTATCTCACCGACCAGAAAATCGATGTTCTCGTCGATGCGACGCATCCTTATGCAGCTGCGATTTCCGTAAACGCGGCCAACGCCGTCAAGCTGGCAGGAATTCCGTTGCTTGCCCTGCGTCGACCCGCCTGGGTCCCGACTGCGGGCGATCGCTGGATTGAGGTCGGCGACACGGCAGCCGCCGTGCAGGCACTCGGCAAAGCATCGCGCCGTGTCTTTCTTGCCCTCGGTCGCAAGGAAATCGAGCCATTTGCGGACGCGCCGCAACACCACTACTTGGTGCGCAGCGTTGACCCGGTTGTGCCGCCGCTCGCGGTGCCACATGCCGTCTATGTCACCGGCCGCGGCCCTTTCGCCGAGGCTAACGAACGCACGACGCTCGAGCAGTATCGCATCGGTGTCGTTGTCGCCAAGAACAGCGGCGGCACCGCGACCTACGGCAAGATCGCAGCGGCGCGCACGCTCAGTCTGCCGGTGATCATGCTGCGCCGGCCAACCTTGCCTGAGGTCGAGGCTGTCGAGACCGTGGACGACGCTGTGGCCTGGATCGATCATATGCTGGCTCTTGCGACTGCCCGCGGTGTGTAGACGAGCGGCGGCCGGCCTTCCCGAGCGACGATGCGGGTTTCGGCGGAGCCGATGATGATAAGTGTTGCCATATCGGCGGCAATCGATTTGGCAGCGCCGAGTGTCGTCACCTCGACGCGCTCGTCTCCACGTCCGATCGCCCGGCCGAATATGACAGGTGTCGACACCGGCAACAGTTTTCCGACGCGATCGAGCGCGGCGCCAAGCTGCCACGCTCGCGCTCGCGACACCGGATTGTAGATCGCTATAACAAATCCAGTCCTCGCAGCCGCTTCGAGCCGGCGCTCGATCAGCTCCCACGGCTTGAGGTTATCGGAGAGCGAGAGCGCGCAGAAATCATGCCCAAGCGGCGCACCGACCCGCGCCGCCACCGCCAGCATTGCGGTAACGCCCGGAACAACTGCGATGTCGAGCGCGCGCCACGCTGGGGGACCGGCTTCGATCTCGGCGCATACGGCCGCCGCCATGGCAAACACGCCAGGATCGCCTCCTGATACGATCGCGATATTCGCCCCCTTGGCTGCGTGACCCAGCGCCGCGGCGGCGCGTGATCCCTCTTCGCGATTGTCCGACGGATAGCGAGATTGCCCGGGCTGGGTCGGCGCCCGGTCCAGATAAGCGCTATAACCGTACACCGCGTCGGCGGCAGCCAATGCGGTTTCAGCCTCCGGGGTAAGCCAGCGCGCATCTCCAGCCCCAAGGCCGATCACGGCGAGGCGACCGCTCATGGTCGACACTCCCAACCTGCCACCAGCACAATGGCGAAATAGGGCGCACAGTCGTCCCGCTTATCGGTGAGGCGCATAACCACCGCGTCCGCCATGGTGCCGCGCTCCACATACATGGCACGGCCAAGCCGACCGGCGCGTTCGAGCGCTCGGCGCACTTTTGGCAAATTGCGTCCGAGCTTCATCACTGCGGCAGCATCAGCATCGACGAGACGACGCGTGAGCTCGTCCTCGGTCAGCGTGCCGGGCAGCACTGTGAACACATCGTCACCCTGGGCGATGGGTGCGCCGATCGCCGACCAACAGCCCGACATGCCGGTCACGCCGGCAATCACCTCGGTTCGATAACGCGCTGCAAGCCGCACATGGAGATGCATGTAGGAGCCATAGAACAGTGGATCGCCCTCGCAGATCACGGCGACCGAGCGCTGCGCATCCAGATGGGCCGCAACCGCTTCCGCGCAGTCGTCATAGAATGCCGTGATCTTGTCGCAATAGGCCGGGGCGTTCTTTGGAATTTCCGTCGTCACCGGATAGAGCAGCGGCAGTTCGATCGCATTTGGCCGCAGATGACCGGCCGCGATAGCCCGAGCTTGGCTGGCGTTGCCGGCCTTGGCGAAATGCGCCACCACGTCGGCATTGCGCAGTGCCCGGATCGCTTTAAGGGTCAGAAGCTCCGGATCGCCCGGCCCGACGCCGACCCCGATCAACCGCGCGGCCTCGCTCATATTCCGGCCCTCGCGAGTGCGTTGACGGCCGCAGCTGTGATGGCACTGCCGCCCATCCGACCGCGCACGATCAGAAATGGTATCTTGTGTTTGTTGGTTGCCAAAGCCTCCTTGGATTCCGCGGCGCCGACGAAGCCGACCGGAATGCCGAGAATCGCGGCCGGTCGGGAAGTACCTACCTCCAACTGCTCAAGGAGGCGGAACAACGCCGTCGGGGCGTTGCCGATCGCGATCACGGCGCCTGCAAGCTTGTCGCCCCACAGCTCCAAAGCGGCCGCGGAGCGCGTGGTGCCGAGTTTTTCCGCAATCGCCAGCACACTCGGATCACGCAGCGCGCAAAATATTTCGTTGCGCGCGGGCAGCCGTGCCTGCGTGATGCCGTGCGCTACCATTTCGGCATCGCACAGGATCGGTGCGCCTCGTCGCAAAGCTGCCCGCGCCGCGGAGACCAGATCGTGACCGAATACGAAATGCTCGGCGGCTTCGACTAACCCGCAGGCATGGACCATGCGGATCGCGACCTCAGCCTCTTCAGTGGTGAAGCGGGACAGATTAGCTTCCGCCCGGATGATCGCAAAAGAACGTTCATAGATTGCGGCGCCGTCGCGCAAATAGGGCTCAGCCATGGGCGGCCTCGCTGGTATTTGCGGCTATTCTTGAAATCTCGGCACCGAGGTTCGCGGGATCGACGTAACGGTCTGGCGTTGCGTGCGCCGTACCAGCGCGCACGATGCCGCAACCGTGCGGGGTACCGACCAGGGTGAGGGCCGTTGGCTTGGGGTGGGCACAACCCTTGTGGCAACCCGAAATATGAACCGCAACGCCGTTGCTCCGGGGCTTGAGGATGGATTCAAGAATCGGAGTCAGCGCTGATGCCAGCGCGCGAGCCGCAATCAACCCCGAGGCGCAAGCCGGGGCGCCGGGGCATGCGGCGATGCGACGTCGAGGATCGTCGGCATTCACCACGAAGCCAAGTCGTTCCGCAGCGGCCTTTAGATGGACTGCGTTTGGCGCTGCAACACCAATCAGCAGCAATGCGCGATCAGGCGCAGGCTGTACCGCTTGCGCTCCTTGAATAGCGGCGATGCGAACAATTTCCGCAAGCGCATCGGCGTGTGCGTAGCCAAATGCAAGCCCGATACCGACCGCAATCGTGCCGTCGCGAGCCGGATGAAGTCCCACCATCTCAGCCGGCATCCGCCGCGATGGCGCCCACGGCGGCCCGATGAAAGCCGCCAGAACGGAACGAAATGCCTCAACTCCCTTAGTACGAAGAACTTCGGCGGCGCGGGCGGTCGGCCCGTATCCAGCGATTATAGTCAACAGGCCGAAGACCGCGCCGACGGCATCCTTCGGCGCGATCGATCCGAGCCAGGTCGCCGACGTGCCGTCGCCGTCAAGCCCTACGCAAAATCGGGGTCGTTGGGCCGGCCCCACTGCACGCAATCTGATGTCGGCGGACAGGGCATCGAGATGCAGCGCGCCATCACCGTACACTACGACGGTGACCTTTGGGGACAACACCAGCCCTGCATTTGCAATCGCCCGGCGCAGGTCGGCGGCTATATCGGCAGTGCTTACCAGAGTATTTTTCGATTTGATTAAATCGCTATACGCGGGTTTGACCTGCGTATCCATCCGTTTTGCCGTGAACTCCTCCTCCCCTCCCCCTTGTGGGGAAGGGTCGGGGGTGGGGGTTACGAGAGGCGGCACATCATCGCCACAATCTCCCGACCCCCCACCCCAACCCTCCCCCACAAGGGGGGAGGGAGTCGCGGTGGCTCGGCCACAGCTTGACCTAGCGCCTAAGGGATCAAGCCCAGCAATGATCGAAACGCCCTCATGGACGACGATTCCAAGTTCCGCGACGGCCGCCGTAAACAACGGTGCCGAGTGTGGCGTGAGCCCGCGCACTTGCAGGCTGCCGCGTGCCGATATTTCGATAGTGCCGTTACCGTGTTGGCGCGCTGCCTCGCAGAACCCGACAAAGGCGTCGAGTGGAACGGGCTCCGTTGGCATGAGCCGCACCAGCAAACCATCGCCGGTCGGCATCGGCGCCGACAAGCCCGGACAGGCGCCGCGTCGATGAGGCGCCTTCATGATGCTAGCTCCGCCATCAACGCCCGCAGATCGGCATCGATATCGTTGCGCCGTGGATGCCACCAGCCATTACGCCTCGCCATATCGAGGCGCTCGGCAATAGAGCGCGCGGCGGCGGGATTTTCGCGCATCAGGAAGGCGCGCACCTGAGGATCGGCCAGATAGGCTTCATGAACGAGATCGATGAGCGCACTTCCGACGGCATCGGTCGTTTGCGCAAATCCGATCAACCGGTCGACGGTTTCGGCAAGCTCCGCGGCGCCACGCGGGCCATGGCGCATCTGGCCGGCGATAAAGCGCGGGTTGATGGCGCGCGCACGCACGATGCGGGCAAGCGCGGCCTGGAGCGGGCGCGCGCGCGGGCGTTGCGGGTCGGTCACATCCAGCATGATCAAATCGGGAGCGCGGCCGAATGCGGCTGCAGCCGCCGCGAAGCCACCGACGAAGGCTGTGTCTTCGGCACCTTCGAGGAGATCGCGGCCAGGATCGTCGCCCGGATGCACCAGCAAATCGGCGCTCGCGATTCGCTTTGCGAACGCTGGCGTCGGTGTCGCGCCGCCTTCCGGGCCTCCGTAAGCGTGGGACGCTGAAGCCAGATAGGACGCACCGATTGTGGCACGATCGGCCGCGCGGCCGATCAAATCCTCGACACCTGCGCCGTAAGCGCCGGGCGCAGTGCCGAAGATGCGGGCGGGCGCGCTGTCGGCCGATCCTGTCCGCCAATCAGCCGCCAGCGGATTTTCATCCGCAGTTTCCTCGCGCGCCGCAATCGCACGCGTGGCGGCATCGATGAGCGCGATCTGCGCCGGGAAAAGATCGCGGAATAATCCCGAGATACGCCACGTCACGTCGACGCGCGCCCGCCCGAACGCAGCAGGCGGCAGCACTTCAATGCCGGTGACGCGGCCGGTGGCGGGGTCCCAAGTCGGCCGACAACCCATCAGGCTAAGACCTTGCGCAATTTCCTCGCCGCCGGTGCGCAATGTCGCGCTGCCCCACAAATCGATGACGATCGCACGCGGCATCTCGCCGTGGGCCTGGAGGTGGCAACGGAGCACTTCGGCGGCGGCAAGGCGTCCGAATTCCATTGCGGTCGGCGTCGGTAGCATGCGCGGATCGGTGGTGAACAGATTGCGGCCGGTTGGCAGCACGTCGCGCCGCCCGCGCGCCGGCGCACCGGCCGGTCCAGGCCCGACCCGTCTGCCATCCAGCGCCGCAAGAAGGGCATCACGCTCGGCCGTCGCGCTCGTCTGCCAGGACGTATCGGCATCATGCGCGGCTGGAGTACGGCCGTAGATGTGCAGACCGTCCTTGATCGAAAGGTCTTTGAGATCGCACAGCCAGGCATCGACGCGGCGCAATACCTCGTCCGGCCCTGCTTCGGTTGCGATCCCAGCCTCTCGCCCAAGACCGGTCTGGCGTGTCGCCTCGACAATGAGCGTCGCGAGGCGCTCGCGGCGCCTTCGATCGAGACCGTCGGCCTCGGCATATTCGTCCATCAGCCTCTCAAGCTTGAGCGCATCGCCCGACAGCCCGGTTGCGACCAACGGCGGCGGCAGGTGCCCAATGGTGACGGCGGCAATCCGGCGCTTGGCCTGAGCAGCCTCGCCCGGATTGCTGACGATGAACGGATAGAATACCGGCAATGCGCCGACGATGGCTTCCGGAAAGCAGGCGGCTGTGAGCGCCACCGCTTTGCCGGGCAGCCATTCGAGCGTGCCGTGAGCACCCATATGGACCAGTGCGTCAGCCTTAAAGATGTGTCGCAGCCACAGCCCGAACGCCACCAACGCGTGGCGCGGCGGCAGCGCGGGATCATGATAATTTACGCGCCGCTCGGCCGAACGCCCGCGATCGGGCGGCAGCACGACCATGACATTGCCGCAGGCGACGCCGCGAAACCGAAAGACGCCGTCCCGCACCTCCGGATCGTCGGTCGGATCGCCCCACGCCTCGTGAATGCGTGTTGTCACCTCTGCCGGTAAGGCCGCCAAAAGGCGCATATAAGCGACAAGCGGTAAAGACGCGTCTGCGCGGTCTGCATCGAGCGCATCGAGCAGCGCGCCCGATGTCTGCGGCGCGAAGCGCACCTCATAGCCTTCCGCCGTAAGATC
>Ga0126379_10000513_pt1 | contig 21509 bp, 12 predicted proteins | sample PanSoiMetPlot_24_FD_92640 | JGI IMG/M metagenome (GOLD analysis project Ga0126379, IMG submission 92640) | Tropical forest soil microbial communities from Panama - MetaG Plot_24 | ecosystem: Environmental > Terrestrial > Soil > Tropical forest > Bulk soil | place: Panama | collected 2016-02-17
GGACCTATGGCCGATCGACGAAGTATGGAACTACCACGCCGGAGGAGGCGAGTTCAAAGACCTTAGCGTGTTCAACAACGCGATGGATTCGATCTATGGGGCGCCGCGCGATCTGGAAGATTACCTGAAGAAGTCTCAAACCATGGCCTACGACGCGGAGCGAGCGATGTTTGAGGCCTACCGGCGCAATCGATATTCATCCACCGGCGTCATCCAGTGGATGCTGAACAATGCCTGGCCGTCGATGATCTGGCACCTCTACGACTACTACCTCGAACCGGGAGGCGGGTATTTTGGAGCGCGCAAAGCCAACGAGCCCCTTCACATTCAGTTCTCGCATGACGATCGCAGCGTTGTGCTGGTGAACTCTGAGCAGAGGCCTTTCCAGGCTCTCCAAGCCAATGTTGACCTCTATGACTTCAACTTGGAACGCAAGTTCTCGCAACAGCTAACGATCGACGTGCCCGCCGACACGAATCTGCGTCTGCTCACCATCCCCGACTCAGGGCCGGACGTCAAGGCATCTTTCGTGCGCCTATGCGTGCAAGATTCAACGGGACGCGTGCTGAGCTCGAATTTCTATTGGCTGCCAGCCAAGTACTCCACCTTTGATTGGGCATCGACTACGTATGTGTACACTCCTTCGCCCTCCTACGAGGACTTGACCCAGCTTGCCCAGCTTCCCCACGTCAAGCTCGAGATGTCTGCAACGGCTGCTACAAGCGGCAAGCGACCGTCGATCCAGGTCAGGCTTCACAACCCGAGTAAGCATCTCGCGTTCCAGGTTTCGCTTCGGGCGTTCAACCAAAAAGACGGACGCGACATCCTCCCCGTGCTCTGGGACAACAACTACTTCGAATTGATGCCTGGCGAGTCCACGACGGTCACGGCCACATACGATGCCGGCGAGTTGCAGAACATCCGGCCGGCCGTGCAGGTCGGCGGTTGGAACATAATTCCTCAAACTAAAACGTTATTTCCCGCCCCCAGCGGTGAGAACAGGGGTCAATAACAATGAGCGGGAAGCTCCATCTAGCCTGGGTTTGGCTCTTGGCATCTCTCGCGTGCCTCGCGCAGGCTCCAGCATCGCCTCCGTCAAAAGTTGGAATGACGGTGCAAGAGCGGCTCGGGTATCCCGCCAACTCGCGACTCTTGATCATCCACTCGGATGATCTTGGGATGTCTCATTCGGTCAACCGCGCGACATTTGAGGCCCTGGAAAAAGGCTGGATCTCGTCGAGCAGCATCCTTGTTCCTTGCCCATGGTTTTCTGAGGTTGCCCGTTTTGCCAAGACTCATCCGGATGCGGATCTGGGAATTCATTTGGCGCTCAACAGCGAATGGGCAGGCTACCGCTGGCCACCCGTGAGCGGGAGAGACAAAGTCCCGAGTTTGTTGGATCAAGAGGGCTACATGCCCTTGGATGAAACCGACGTCGCTCTCCACGCAAGGCTGGATGAAGTCAATCTGGAACTGGCGGCGCAAATCGATCGCGCCCTCGCCGCCGGTGTCCGTCCTTCCCATCTCGACACACACATGACAGCGCTGGTGGGGTCTCTTGATCTGTTCCGTTCCTATCAGGCTTTGGGCCGGAAGTACCATCTGCCCATTCTTGTAGGCGACTACAAGCTTCCTCCAGGCGCAGAGCTCTCGGGACCGGAACGCATTGTGCAGAGAGTCATTGGCATTGAACCCGGCGTGCTTCCTAAGGATTGGACCGCCTGGTACCAGACCACGCTCGCTGCGCTCAAGCCTGGAGTCTACGAGATGATCGTCCATCTCGCCTACGATGATGACGAAATGCGCGGCGCTACGGGAGGACATCCCGATTGGGGTAGCGCATGGCGCCAGCGGGATCTCGAGATGGTGAGAAGTCCCAAATTTCAAAAGTTTCTTCGCGATCAAGGCTTTGTAGTCGTGAGTTGGAGAGATCTTACAAAGGCTTTGCCCGCGGCTACTGATTCCCACTGAATTTGAAAAAATCAGGAGGCCTAAGATGACGTTGCACAGCTTCCCCGCCCATCCCGTTACCTCAACTCCACTAGCTCTAGGAAACCCTCAGAGCGCCCGACGCGTTACTCCGCAAGGAGGCCTGGCGGCAGCCGTCCGGACGCTCACGATCATCTTGCTTGCAGCCATGCCCGCGTGGGCACAGAGCGCCTTTGTACGCGTGAACCAAGTTGGATACAAATCTGACGGTCCCAAGCGCGCTTATTTAATGTCTCCCGAGGCGGAAAATGGCGCGAGATTCACGGTGAAGAACCTGGAAGGCGATGCGGTGTTTTCACGACCGATCAGCCCCAGCCATGACCAAGGCGCCTGGGGGCATTTCTCGCATGTCTACGCGCTCGATTTCGATTCCGTGTCGAGCGAAGGCGTGTTCACGATTGTTGTAGACGGGCCGCGGCCAGCGGTTTCTGTTGCCTTTCGCATTGACGAAGCCGCAATCCTCTTCTCCCAGCCGCTGGCCAACGCCCTGTTTTTTTATCAAAACCAACGCGACGGCGCCAATTTTATCGCGACGGATCTACGTGCGGCGCCAGCCCATCTGAATGACGCCAGGGCCAAGGTTTACCTGCAACCTTTGTACGACAGCAGCGACAATCTCCTGCAAGATCTGACTCCAACCGGGGCCACGATTGACGCCGCAGGAGGATGGGCCGACGCTGGTGATTACTTGAAATTCGTGGAGACCCACAGCTACACAGTCGCGCTCATGTTGATCGGTGTTCGGGATTTTCCGGAACAGATGGGCGCGCGATCGAGCGCGTCCGATTTTACGGATGAAGCCAGGTTTGGCCTCGATTGGCTGCAGAAGATGTGGAACGACAGAACGCAGACCTTCTACTACCAGGTGGGAATCGGCGCTTGTGACGCCAACCAGAGCATCTGCATCAGCGATCACGACATCTGGCGGCTGCCCCAAGTGGATGACTCGTTCGGCGGCAACGACCCAATCGATCGTTTCATCCGTCGTCGCCCCGTCTTTCTCAACGTCAACGGGGCGAGTGGCGCCAAGATCAGCGCTAATATGGCCGGACGGATGGCGGCCGACTTTGCTCTTTGCTTCCAGGTGTTCAAGACGACTGACCCGGTCTACGCTAAGCGCTGTCTTCTGGCTGGGGAGCATGTTTTTGCTTTGGCCGATACCACGGGAGCGAATGTTGGCAACTCAGTTTCACCCCCCGATTTTTATCCCGAGACGGAGTGGCGCGACGACCTGGAGCTTGGGGCAACAGAGCTCTATTTCGCGCTGGCGCACAGCGACCGCGATGATCTTCCGCGAGACCTTCCGCACACCGATCCACGGTTTTACCTGAAAGAGGCGGCGCACTGGGCCAAGGAATTCATGGACGGCCCCAACGATGCGATGGACACACTCAATCTTTTCGACGTCAGCGGGCTGGCGCATTTTGAACTTTTCCGCGCCATTGACGATGACGAGCAAACCACAGCCCTCGACGTCACCCAAGCCCAGTTGGTCTCAGATCTGAAAAAACAGCTGGTCCAGGCCCTGGCACAAGCGCAAACCGACCCGTTCGGCTTCGGCTTTCCCTGGGACAGATTCGACACTACGACCCACGGCGCGGGACTCTCGGTGATGGCCAGCGAATACGACTTTCTCACCGGCAGAAAAACCTTCGACCGCTTCGCCAACCGCTGGTTGGCGAACATTCTTGGAGCCAACGCCTGGGGGACTTCCCTCATTGTCGGGGATGGAACGATTTTTCCCCACTGTATGCAGCACCAAATCGCCAACTTAGTGGGCTCGAGCGACGGCGCCCCGCCTTTTCTACGAGGCGCGGCGGTTGAAGGTCCAAACCGCTTCGCGGCAACGGGAGTTCTGGACGGCATGATAGCGTGTCCGGCCGATGGTAGCGATGTCTTTGCGGCATTCAATGGAGACAACGTGAACGGCAACGATGCTGTCTACCAGGACAATGTGCAATCTTTCTCGACGGTTGAACCTGCTATCGATCTCACTGCATTGTCGCCGTTAGCGTTCTCGTGGTTGATCGAAGGACATCCGGCGAAGATTCACTGAAGGCATGCTCAGCATCCGGCTTGCGGCAATCGTTCCACGTTGCTCGGAGATTCCTCGCTCAAACTTCTTTGCTACGGCAGAGCTACTACGCTAAGCTAGCATCAGGGTGGAGGACATTACCGAACTGCTCGCGGCGTGGAGCAGTGGACAGCGGGAGGCGATGGACCGGCTCATTCCTCTGGTCTATCAGCAACTGCTTTCACTGGCACGGCGTCGCATGTCGCTCGAAGCCCCGGACCACACGCTGCGGCCCACCGAGTTGGTGCATGAAGCGTTTCTCCGTTTGGTCCGCTCTGAGATTCCAGCCAAAAACCGGGCCCACTTTTACGCCATCTGCGCCCAACTCATGCGGCGCATCCTGGTCGACCACGCGCGGGCGAGTTTACGGGACAAACGCGGAGGCGGAGCGCCCGTCATGCCGTTGGAGGGAATGGATGTGGCGTCGCCCGGTTCGCCGGAGCAGGTCCTGGCGATCCACCAGGCTTTGGAAAAGCTGGCGGAGTTCGACGGGCGTAAAGCCCACGTCGTGGAGCTGGTGGTTTTCGGCGGCGTGGAGCAAGAGATCGCGGCCGAGGCGCTGGACATATCGCCCGCCACCCTGCGGCGCGATTTGAAGCTGGCAAAGGCTTGGCTGTATCGGCAACTGGCAGCTGGCAATTAGCAATTAGCAAATGGCAAGTGGGAATTAGCCGCAGATTTCCGCAGATCAACGCAGATGAAACTACATAAGCCGCGAATTGCGCGAAAAACGCGAATCAGCCCGTAATTGGGGTCGGAAATCGGCGTAAAGACACGGGAATAAGAGTGTGGTGATTTTACTTTCGGCAAGATCTTAAAGAAGATTCGCGTTCGTTCGCGTTGATTCGCGGCTAGGTTCTTGATCTGCGGTCATCTGCGTAAATCTGCAGCTGAAAATCCTCGGGTGGCGGTTTCTGCTTCTCTTAGAAGATATCGATCGGGCGCGGAAATGAATGCTGCATGGCGGACCATACCCTGGTAACCCGAAATCGCGAGCGGCTTTGCTTCTGCGAACTTTTTCGCGCCGTCCAGGCTTCTGCCTAACAGGCTTTCACAGTTGTAGCGTTGCCAGGTATCGGCTCCGGCTTTGCGATAAGTGTCCAACGGTGCGCGGAGTGTCGCTTCGGCTTCCGAGTATTTCGACTGCTTGAGCTGGACGCGTCCCAGTGCGGAGAGGGTGCTAAGGGTTTCCGGGTGGGAATCGCCCAGCACGCGGCGCTCGGCGCTCGATGTCGCGGCCAAGAGCGCTTCCTCATCCTTGTACTTGCCCTCGCGGTCATACAACACAGCCAGGTTCGCCATGAGACGTAACGTACTGGGATGCTCTTCACCCGAGACGCGGCGCCGAAGGTCGAGCGTGCGTGTGTAGAGCTTTTCAGCTTCGGTGTACCTGCCTTGTAATTGACGGATCCTGGCGACATCGCTGAAGGCCGTGAGGGTGTTCGGATTCTCGTCGCCGAAAATGCGCCGGTCGAGATCGAGAGCTTTCTCCAACAGGGCTTGCGCCTGTCCATTCTTGCCTTCATCGAGGTACACGTTGGCCAGCAGAGTAGTCAGGAATGCAGTTGTGGAATGAGTTTCGCCGAGCACACGGCGTGCCGAATTGAGCGTATCGCTCGAAAGGTGTTCAGCCTCCGTGAACTTTCCTTCGCGGTCATAGAGGCGGCCCAGGTAGAGCTTGGTTACCAGGATGTCGTTATACTCGGGGCCAAAAAGGCGGTGCTCGACGTCCAAGGCTTTTTGGAACAGCGGCTCGGCCTTGGCGTATTTGCCTTCTTCTGAATACACGTTCGCGAGATCCCGCATCAACCCGACGGAATCGTCGTTCATCTCGCCCTTTACGCGGAGTGAGAGTTCGAGGGTTTCGGCAAGCAGATTCTCGGCCTGTGGATACTTGCCCTGGCGCGTGTAAAGCACGCCTAGGCTGTACATAGTGCCAATCGTGAACGGATGCTGCGGGCCCAAGGCACGGCGATCAAGCTCCAGCGTTTCACCGTACAGCTGTTGTGCCTGAGCATATTTCGCCTCTCTCATGTAGAGATCGCCCAAATCGCGCATGGCGTCCAGCGTATCTGCATCCTCGTTTCCCGAAGCGTGCTGCCGCAGGTCGAGAGAGCGCTCCCATTGCTGCTGAGCCTCGGGGAAGAGACCCAGATTGAAGTACGTCTGGCCAATCGTCCGGCGGATGGACGCCTCGACCAGCGGCTGCCCGTCGAACTTGCCCCCGATTGCCGAGGCAGCGCGGTCGAGAGCGGTACGGACAGTGAGGTGGGGATCGGTTTTGCCGTTCGGCGACTTGGCTTGCTGGAGGGTGCTGGCCTGGGCGAGCAGGTCCGACTGAAGAAAGTGATTCACAGCCTCGGCGGTCTCCTGCGCCCGCCGTGCTTTGACCGCTTCCAGATTGCTGCGCGTCCGTTCACGCGCGAGACGCACAGCCAAGAGGCTCATGCCCGTCCCGAAAGCCATGAGTACAACGACAAACGCCGCTGCCGCCGCCATGCCCCAGCGATGCCGGCGCATGAACTTCGCGGCCCGATAGCGGCGCGATCCGCGCCTCGCCGCCACCGGAAACCCATCGAGGTAAAGGTTGAGGTCTTCCGAGAGCTGCTCAACGGAAACGTACCGTTCGCCTGGCTCCTTGCGTATGGCCTTGAGGACAATCGAATCGAGGTCGCCACGGAGCTCCGAGGCCAAGCTCAAATCCGGAAGTTGAGAAACGGCAGCGCTTGGGGGGCGGGCGTCCGTTTCGCAAATGGCGCGTTCGAGCGCTATGAAATCTGAGCGCACAGCTTCGAACGGATACCGGCCAGTGAGCAACCCATACAGCACGATGCCGAGAGCGTATACATCGGTTGCGGTAGTGATAGCCAGGCCTCGGACCTGTTCCGGACTCGCATATTCTCTGGTCATCAGCCGCACGGCGGGAGCAGTGAGGGCCAGGGTTGCAGGCTGGGCTGCATGGTCCAAATCGCCGGCAGGCAAGTCAGTCCGCAGCAATTTCGCGATGCCGAAATCCAAAAGCTTGGGCACGCCTTCTGCGGTCACCAGAATGTTGGAAGGTTTGATATCGCGGTGGACCACCAGATTGCGATGCGCGTACTGCACCGCAGAGCAGACGTGCTGGAAGAGCGCAACGCGCTGGCGAAGCGAGAGGGCGTTGTCGTCGCAGTACTTGTCGATCCTCAGGCCTTCCACATACTCCATCACCAGGTAGGGAGTGCCATCGTCCGTCACCCCGGCATCGAGCAGTTGGGCGATGTGGGGGTGCTGCAGGCCGGCCAGAATCTGCCGTTCCATGCTGAAGCGCCGCAGCAGCTCGGGACCGGAAGCGACGCCGCCCCTCACCAGCTTGATCGCTACCCGACGTTGGTACTGCCCGTCGGCGCGCTCCGCCAAATACACAGCTCCCATTCCGCCTTGGCCAATTTCAGAGAGGATACGGTAGGCGCCGATTCGCTCTGGAGTACCCACAGCAGCGACGCGGGACGCATAGGAAGCGACTTGTTCTTCGAGAAAGCCCCCTTCTTGCTCGAGAGCCAGGAGCAGGGATTCCACCTGGAGATAAAGTGTGCGGTCGCCTTGGCATGCTTCCGCTACCCAGTCGTGCCGGCGGTCTGCGGGCAACTGGCTGGCTTCATCGAAGACTTCTTGGATCCGCTCCCAGTTGAGCGGTTTGCTCACCCGGTTCGACATGGCGCAAAAGCATACCACGCTGTGTGCAAGAGTTTAGTTGCCAAGGAATATCACTCGGAAATGCCGTGAGCAACCGAGGATGGCAGGGATCCCTCCCTCAAGGGGCTACCCTCCTCGGCTGCTGTATCGGCATCGGTCCCGAAGACAGGGCACAATTGTCATCGGACCTAACTCGTGTCACTTGTCGGTTCTTGTCACCGTTTTTGTCCATCATCTTCTTCCTGATGGACCTCTTTGCGAGCTAATGCGCGCTTGACTCGCTCAGCCCATGCCTTCCCCGACCTGGGCTGAACCGAGCTTCGAGCGCCACCCCTACTAAATGCAAACAGGAGAGTCGCAATGTTCCCCCCCGATTGTTTTCGACAGGCATCTCTGAGAGAACGCCCTGCTGTGTTCTATAGCGACAGGGATGAGACAAAACGCTCACGCGAAGACGAAAACACTTATGGAAGACAAGGCTGGCACATCATGCCCACCTACGAAATAAATCGCGTCTGGAAGGAAAATAGGATGAACAGGTCTGCTCAACGCATGTCATCGGTGAACCCCTGAGCCTCGGCAGGCTGCTCAGGTGGTCCGTCCCGCGACAATTGTCTTTACCACTTCGCCGCCGGGAGTGAGGACAACCAAATCCGCCACGCCGCCCGCGGTAATCGTTCCGCGTTGTTCGGAGATCCCCAGCACACGCGCGGGGTTCAGCGTGACCAGCTGCAACGTCTGCTGCAACGACCATTCCGCAAAGGTCATCACGTTCCTCACAGCGCGATCGAGGGTGAGAACGCTGCCGGCAAGTTTGCCCTGGTAATCGCAACGCGCGCCTCGGACTTCGACTTCAATCTCGCCCAGCGAATATTTTCCGTCGGGCATGCCGGTGGCGCTGATCGCGTCGGTGATCAAAATGGCGCGGTCCGGGCCCTTGGCCGCGAGAAAAAGGTTGACGATACTTGGAGCCAGATGAAGGCCATCGGCAATGATGTCGGCCGAAACTCGGGCGTCGGTGAGGACCGCGCCCAGGATTCCCGGATCGCGATGACCGAGAGCCCGCATGGCATTGAAGGTGTGCGTGGCATGGCGGGCGCCGGCCGCGATCGCCGCAGCGGTTTGCTCATAGCTTGCATCCGAATGCCCCGCGCTCGACTGCACGCCGAGACCGCTTGCGTAGCGGATGGTCTCCTCGGCGCCGGGAAGCTCTGGGGCGATGGTCATCATGCGGATCGTCCCTGACGCCGCCTGCCAGAACCGGTCAAACACGTTGATCGAAGGCGTCAGCAGATGCTCCGTCGGGTGTACGCCGCGCTTGGCGTGGCTGATAAACGGTCCTTCCAGATGAATCCCCAAAGGAAAAGCGCGGTCGGGGCTGGAAGCGCGGTTGCTGATCCGGTTTCCCAGGTGTTCAAGCGCGGTCAGCGTTCGCTTGAGCGGAGCGGTGACCGTGGTGGGCAAGTAACTGGTCACCCCGTGCCGCAGCATGTGCCGCTCAATGTCCGCGATGGCGGAATCCTCGCGCTCCATCACGTCATGCCCGGCGCCGCCGTGAATGTGAATGTCAATGAACCCAGGGGCCAATACCATGCCGGGAAAATCAAGTTGCCGCGCTCCGCTGGGTACGGAACTGGCCGAGCGCGGGGCCGCGGAGACGATGCGCTCGTCTTCAATGACGACCAACGGCGAGTCGATAGCTTGCGTTGGCGTGTAGAGACGGGCGGCTGTGATGGCAGTCTTCATTCGATTGCGTTCCAAAAGTATAAAACCACGTGAGGCGCGTCAAAAGATTTCGTAGGTCGCCTCACCTTCTATCCTCTGTCTTTTGCGAAACTGCCCGCATCTGTGATCTTGCCGGAGCGCCAGGAAGAAGCTGGTCGAACACAAAATCTCCGGCGCGGAGTGGAGAGATCCCGAGCGAGCAGCCGCTGCCATGCTGATTCAAGGAATTCTCACGAGACTTGCGCCTCCGCTCTCGAGGTTCAATGAGTGCTCTCTACTGTCAATCCATCGCTAACGCAAAGCCGCTGAGGGACAGACCGAGGGAAGAACTCCCCGAGGCAGCATGGTGATGTGCGCTCCCTCGGGATTTCTCGGCTACGCGCTCAAGATTTCAAAACGGGGAAAAGTTTTCCCGGCGCTCCGCTCGAAATGACAATTTTTGACTGCCCAAGTGATGAGAAAACATCCCTCGAACCGCTTTTTCCTTAAAGGTTTCAGCACCGTCCCGAAATGGGAATAAATTTTACTAACCTTTAATAAAATCTATTGAATCGTTTTTTAAAAGGCAATACACTGCGTTCCCGAAAATCGCGGCGTGCAACAGCTAGCGCGGCGGGACGCGGTGGCGCCGCGGAACCGTTAACTTGAAGCCTCAGCGAACGACTGCTCGGCTCGACTTGTCAACTGCTGCTCCAAAGGCTTTCGGAGCGGACCAGTGAGGAGGTCTCTTCATGAAGCAACGGGTTCCGTTCATCCTGGCTGTACTCTGCATTCTGATTTCCGGAATGTCATTTACGGCTTCTGCTCAAACGCAAGCTTGTGCTCCGCCGTGGCAGGTGGGCATACCGATCACCGTAGGCGAAGTTCTTTCGTTCAACGGACACAACTGGAAGGCGATTCAAGGCGGATACACCACCATCGATGGCTGGCAACCGCCGAACACGCCGGCGCTATGGACGGACTTAGGGCCGTGCGGCGGTAGCCCAACACCCACCCCAACCCCCACTCCAACTCCCAGGCCGACACCAACTCCCACTCCGACACCCGTTCCTACGCCGACACCGACACCCACGCCAGGAGGCGGCGGCACGTGCGCGGCGGCGTGGAATCCGAACCTGGCCTACTGCAACACGGCCACCACCAGTTGCAACGGCGGGAATATGGCCAGCAAGAACGGTTTGAACTTCAAAGCCCAGTTCTGGAACATGAACCAGGATCCCACCGTGGCGGGGAACGCTGGCCCGGCCGGATCCGGCGATCCGTGGTTCACCGGCGTTTCATGCACCGGCGGCGGCCCAGGACCAACACCAACTCCGACGCCCACCCCGAACCCCACCCCAACGCCTTCGCCAACGCCGACGCCTTCGCCGACGCCAACACCTCCTCCGGCGGGCGCTTTCATGTTCGCCACGTATAAAGATGTAACCATCAATGCCGACTTCAATACCGGCTTGCAGCGGTCAGCGGTAACAGGCACGGTCCAGCCGGTCACCAGCGCCATGCCCAACTCGACGCTGATCTGGGCCTTCGCCACAGGCACCTGCGGTTCAGAAAGCTGGGCCGGCATCACGCCTGCGATGGAAGCCACCAACGTTCAGGCCTTCGTTAACGCCGGCAAGAGATACATCATCAGCACCGGCGGAGCCAACGGAGTCTTCGACTGCCCGACCGGACAAGGGATGATTAACTTCATCAACACTTACAACTCGCCCAACCTGGTGGGCATTGACTTCGATATCGAAGGCGGCCAAACCCAACAGGTGATCGACAACCTGATTAACGGGACCATTGCGGCGCAAAAGCAATTCCCCAACCTGATATTCAGTTTCACCATCCAGTCTCTCGGCTCTCTATCCGCCAACCCGATTACCGGCGGAAGTATCGGTGGAACCGTGGTGAACGAGATCAAGCGATTGGGCCTGTCAGGGAATTACGTCGTCAACCTGATGGCGATGGATTACGGTTCGACTAACGTCAACAACTGCACGGTCGTGAACAACCTCTGCGATATGGGGCAATCAGCGGTGAACGCTGCCCAAGCGCTGAACCAGCAATCCGGCATCCCCCTTAGCCACATTGGATTGACCATCGACCTCGGACAAAATGACACGCAGGACGAGGTCACGAGCCTGCACGACGTCGATACCATATGTGCCTTCGTGAAATCCAACAAGCTGGTGGCCGCGCGGTTCTGGTCTTTCGACCGCGATACTCCGACAGGGAACGGCGCCAGTACCATGAACGGAAATGGCGACCCGGCGCTCGCCTACAACCACGAGTACATCAACGTTTGCGGTGTACCGTAACCAGAATAGAAACACTGAGGCGATGATCGTCTGTCCCGCTAAGCGGGACCCGCGATTCGTCCGCCGCGGCGGAAATCGCTAGACGCTAATACAGGTAGTGGGTCAGTTCGAAACTGACCCACTACCTCAGTTTTGTCACTTACTTCATTCCGGAGCCTCTTCTGCTATCTTTCTCTCAATCATGAAAAAACTCTTGTGCGCGACCTTATGCGTTTGTCTTCTCGCGCTTCCTTGCGCTGCCGGTGAGACTTACCTGCAGCCCGGGCCCATCAAGATGACCGGCGAAGGCCGTAGCTGGGCCAGGAAGACGCTGAAGAAACTTTCGCTCGAAGAAAAAGTCGGCCAGATGCTGAGCCTGCGTTACTACACCGACTTCCAAAACGTGGACAACGACGCGTACAAGCAATTCCGCGATCAGATGCGGAAGTATCACGTCGGCTCGGTCGTGCTGACCGTCCATGTGGACGGCCCAACGCTGCTCAAGAACCCGCCTCTGGAAGTTGCCTCCATGGCCAACCAGTTGCAGCGCGACTCTGCCTTGCCGTTGCTGATCGCCGCGGATTTCGAGCGCGGCTTGGCCTCGCGGGTAAGCGGGGTGCCGGCGTTTCCTGACGCCATGGCGTTTGGCGCCACGGCCAACCCGGAGTACGCGGAAAGATTAGGAGCGATTACAGCCGCCGAAGCGCGAGCGGTGGGTGTTCACTGGGATTTTTCGCCCGTGGCCGATGTCAACAGTAATCCTGACAACCCGATCATTAACACGCGCTCGTTTGGTGAAGATCCGGAGCAGGTAGGCGAGTTCGTGGCGGCATTTGTTCGCGGCGCCCAGGCCCACGGCATGTTGACGACAGCCAAACATTTTCCCGGCCACGGCGATACGGGAACGGATTCTCACCTGGGCGTTGCCAAGGTGACAGGCGACATGGAACGTCTCAACCATGTCGAATTGCAGCCGTTCAAAAAGGCGATCGCTGCCGGAGTCGACGCGGTGATGGTCGCCCACCTGGCCGTGCCGGCGCTCGACCCCGATCCCGACAAAGTGGCGACCGTGTCACCAAGAGTCGTAAACGGCGTTCTCAAAAACCAACTCGGATTCAAGAACCTGGTGGTCACTGATGCCATGGAGATGCGCGGGCTGACCAGCTTGTATCCTCCCGAGCAAGGCAATCCTAGCGGCAAAGCCGCGGTTGACGCGGTGAAAGCAGGGGATGACGTCATCTTGTGGCCCACCGATCTCGACGGCGCCTTCCGAGGAATTGTAGACGCTGTGAAGCGCGGCGAGATTCCTCAATCAAGGATCGACGAAGCGGTGCTAAAAATCCTGGAGATGAAAGCTGCCGTGGGGTTGCACCACGCGCGGCTGGTGGACCTGGAGCAGGTCAGTCATCGCGTCAGCCGCCAGCAAGATCTGGAATTTGCACAGCGAGTGGCGGACGACGCTATCACTCTGGTCCGCGACAATGGCAAAGTGCTGCCCGTCTCTAATCTTCCTGCCCGCCAAAGAGGAGGCGACGCATCGGCGCCGGCGCCTGCCCCGCTGGTCGCCCTCATCCTGACAGACTCAATTCGCGGAGATTCAGGCCACGTCTTTGAGACTGCGCTGAAAGCACGCCGGCCGGATGCTACGGTCTTCTACGTGGATAACGCTCTGGCGGCGACCATGGCAGAAGAAATTCTCCGCGCGGTGCGGCAGGCGGACCGCGTGGTAGTGGCCGCGTATGTTACGCCAGTTGCCGCCAAACAAGTCCTGGTCAACGGCAAGCTCGTCAACAGCGTCGGCTTGGAGCAAGCGTCGCAAGATCTGATGACGCGGGTGCTGGAGACGGCGGGATCCAAGACCGCCGTGCTGGCCATGGGAAATCCTTATATCGCGCAAAGCCTGCCCGGAGTATCGACCTACATCTGCGCATATTCCAGTTCATCGACTTCCGAAATCAGCGCGGTGAAATTATTGTTTGGCGAATTGCAGGCCCATGGGAGACTGCCGGTGACGCTGCCGGGGATCGCGCCGATAGGATTTCCTCCTTCCCGAGAAATGAAGGAAACTGGTATGCCGGCACGTAATTGAAGGCCGAACGTAGAGACGTGGCACCGCCACGTCTCAATGCCTGCGCCACAAATCATGCTTAGCCGCAGCCATCCGTTCTATTGCCCCCTCGACGGATTCGCAACACGCTAATCCGCTTGCCGAAAACCGAATCGTGTGGTCGAGAGTGAGACGCGGCAATGCCGCGTCTCTACAGATAGGACCTTTCTTATCTCTTATCCAAGAACGCGGGTGGATTCGCGGATCACCAGCTCGGCGGGCAGCTTGCGGTGCACCGCGATAAACTTCCGCTCCTCTCCCGCAGCATTGATGGCATCGACCACAATCTTCACGGCTGCTGCTCCCATCGATTCCATGGGTTGACGCACGGTCGTCATTGAGGGAACAAAAATCGACGACGGAGTTATATCGTCGAACCCGATCAGGGAACACTGGTTGGGTACTTTGATTCCTGCCTTGGTGAGAGCGCGGAGAGCTCCGAAGCTGGTCATGTCGTCATAAGCCATGAGGGCGGAAAACGAGCGGCTGCGGCTCAGAAGCTCATTGGTCATTCGGTACGCATCTTCAACGCCGATGTTGGGGCTGAGTTGATCGGGGAGGTCGACAATAAGCTTGGGATCGAGCGTCAAGCCGGTGTCGCGAGCGAAGCGCTGCACACCGCGCCAGCGGTTCTTGCTGCTGGAGAGTGTTTTCGGCCCGCGCACGAAGGCGATCTTGCGGTGCCCGAGCGTGTAGAGATGAGCCGCGGCCGAGTAGCCCCCGCCTTCGTCGTCTACCGTGACGGAGCTGGTGGCGTTGGAATCCAGCTCGCGGCCGATAATGACGGTGGGAATCTGCGGCTTTTCCAGGTCGCCCAGCAAAGTGATATCCAGGTAGAGCCAGTTGGCCAGCACGATCAACGCTTCCACGCGGCGCTCCAGCAGCATCTCCAGGTAACGCTCAAAGCGGCTGCGGTCGTTGTGCGCGTCGGTAAGGATCGGCAGATAGGAAGCCTGGTAGAGGGAGTTCTCAATGCCGCGCAGAATCAGCGTGCAATAGGGATCGGTAACGTCGAACAGCATGACGCCCACAGTATGGTTGCGTTTGCTGCGAAGAGACTTGGCAAAAATGTTGGGACGATAGCCGAGACCCTTAGCCGCTTTCTGAATGCGCGCCTTGGTCGGAGGAGGGATATAGCGCGCCAGTGGAGCATTGTTCAGAACGATGGATACCGTGCTCGCGGAAAAACCGCTGGCCCGCGCGACATCACGGATCGTGATCGTAGATTTCTTGCCGTCCTTGTGCCTCAAGGCTGCCTGTCCCGTGTTCTTGTTGTTTCCCAAGGGCGTAAGCATATCCTGATCCCTCGCTTTTTGCCATGTTGGCCGCCGGTCCCGCCCGCGGCCGGGCCACACTATTTTTTACTAGATTTATTGAAACGATTCATTATAATTTACCCCGCCGGCCTTCTTGCAAGCCATTGAGCTCGGGCCCAGGGCTGGCAGCGACCTCGAGGTGCAATCCAATGCAGGAATTTGCGATTGGTGTCGACTTGGGGGGGACGAACCTGCGAGTCGCCGCGATTGACGCGACAGGCAGCAAGCTCCAAACCGTTGACAAGAGGACAGAGGGGACGCGGGAATCCGTCATCGAGGAGATGACCTCGGCGATCCGGAGCCTGGCGAGACGCTATAGTTCCTCGCACAAGTTTCTTGGCATTGGAGTAGGAATTCCTGGAGTTGTCGATCTTGCGGACGGAATCCTTCGTTCCGCTTCCAACCTTCCTGGCTGGGATGATTATCCCGTGGTGCGAGATCTCGAAGCTCGCTTGGCAATGCCAGTCATGCTGGAGAACGATGCCAATTGCGCCGCTTTGGGCGAGCAATGGGTCGGCGTCGGGCAAGGCGTAAAAGATCTCTGCATGCTGACCCTCGGCACCGGCGTCGGCGGTGGCTTGCTGGTGCATGGGCGTCCCTGGCACGGAGTGGCCGGCATGGCCGGCGAAGTGGGCCACATGACCGTGATACCAGACGGCCGTCCTTGCGGCTGCGGCAACCGCGGCTGTCTGGAGCAATACGCTTCAGCCTCGGCCGTTCGGCGTCTTGCGGCGGAAGCCGTACTTCGCGGAGAGCCCACCTCGTTGCATCAGTTCGCGGGCCTCAGCCGGGACTTCACCGCGGAAGCTGTATTTCAAGCTGCTTTGCAGGGCGATCGAATTGCGCTGCAGATCTTTGACACCGTGGGAAGCGCCCTGGGCATCGCGCTGGCCAACCTCATCAACGTCCTGAATCTGCCTCTCTATGTGTTAGGCGGGGGCCTCACCCAGGCGTGGGACGTTTTCTCCCCAGCGCTATTTCGCGAACTCAAAAAGCGATCCATTGTCTTCCGCACTCGTGCCCAGAGTGAAGACCAGCACGGGACCCCCATCATCGCTCCTACGCGACTCGGTGGCGACGCCGGCCTGATGGGTGCTGCACGACTCCCTATGCTGGAAGCGCTTCGTGGAGACTGCTGTCGCGCGGCAGTTTGATTGCCCTAATCGGGATGCGGGACCAATCGCTGCAAGCGAAATCTCCAGAATTTGGAAACTTCGTTTGGCCTTCCAGAATTCAAAGAAATTCCAAAAATCACAGAACTCGGCTTTCCCGTCGAAAAAATTTACGCAAAGTACTTGACAGCGCCATGTAAGTAGAGGAAAATTTCCGCCGTTTGATTTACAAAAACGTTTCAATAAACAAACGGCTCTCATCAATGCCACGCTCTCGATTAAGGGAGCGGGCAAAGCAAGCGACTCAAAGAATCGCACGTATTGGAGGTCAAATGCAGCGCGTATCCCATCTTCGCAACGGATTAGGAATTGATCCTGGCTCTCCCTCCACTTCAGGGAGCCCTCATCAACCTCAACCGCGCAGGACAGTCCTGGCGACTATCCTGTCTATTTGCTCCTTGTTACTTGTATTCGCGCTGCCTTGCGCTGCGCAGGAGTTCACCGCCAACATCGTTGGCACGGTCATGGATCCCACGAGGGCTCCAATCCAGGGCGCCACGGTCACAGCGAGAGATGTGGACCGTGGAACGGTGCGGACAGCAGTGACCAACGAGACCGGCGCTTTCAATATTTCGAATGTGCCTGTCGGCCAGTACGAGGTCAGGGTGGAAGCCAAGGGATTCCAGGCCGCCAAGCAGCCGACAATGACCCTTGTGATGAACCAGACTTCCCGTCTCGAGTTTCAGTTGAAAGTTGGCCAAGCTACGGAAACGGTCATTGAGGTCACGGCCACCGCGCCGCTCCTGCAGACCGATACCAGCCTGCTGGGAAGCGTTGTGGATTCGAAAACTGTAACTGATTTGCCCTTATCGACGCACAACACGAACCAACTGACGTTGGTTTCCTCGGCAGGTGTGATCACGCCCAACCTGTTCGGCTTCATGGCGGCCCAAAACAGCTTTGGCACGGGCCGTCCCTACGTGAACGGCGCCCGCGAGCAGGAGAACAACTTCATCCTGGACGGCATGGACAACAACCAGCCCGATAACAACGACGTTGGTTATGTGCCGTCTCCCGAAGCAGTTCAGGAGTTCAATCTCATCACAGGCAGCGCGCCCGCGGACTTCGGCAATTACTTGGGCGGTGTAGTCAACGTGACGGTCAAGTCCGGCACAAACGACTACCACGGTTCTCTTTACGAGTACCTGCGCCGGGGCGGCCTGAACGCCAACAGCTGGCAAAACAATACCGCGTGTCTGCCGAATGGTAGCGGCTTCATTTGCGGCCGAGACGCGGCAGGCAAGCAAATCGCGCCCCGTCCCGCGCTGCATTATGACAACTTTGGATTTACGTTTGGCGGGCCGATCGTGAAGAACAAACTGTTCTTCTTCTCGGATTACTCGGAGTCGCTCTTCTCGCAGCCTGCGACCGTGGCCCAGACGACTCTGGTTCCGGATCAACAACGGATCGGCGACTTTTCAAGTTTTTGCCCCGAAGGGTTCACCGGGGGTTTGTGCAACAATGCAGCACATCAACTCTACGATCCTACATCCAGCGCCAACCCAGCGACGCGGACGCCCTTCAACAACAACCAGATACCAATCGGGAGGCTCAATGGGGCCGCCCGGGCGATTGTCACGTCTCCTTTTTACCCGGCAGGCGCCATCGCGAACAACCTCAATCAGTTCAAAACCAACTCCTATCAGGGCGATCTCAAAATTGATTTTGTTCCCTCCGATAAAGACCATGTGATGGGCCGCTGGTCGCAGCAATTTGTGACTGCACCTTCCAACAATAGTCTGCAACTGCTGGGCAATTCTGATCGTACTTTCCCCTTGAAGAGCTTTGTCATTGACGAGACGCACAGCTTTTCGGCATCGCTTCTGAATGACGCGCGGGCTGGCTTCCAGTACTTCCCAGTCACGGAGGGATTCTCGAATCCTACAGGACAGAACCTTCCCGGTGCATTCGGAATCTCGGGCGTTACCGTAAACTTCCTGCCGGCAATCGTATTCAACGGAGGAGGATCAGTTGCCACCATTGGCAACGCCGATCTGGTTCAATCCTTCCATGACACGACTTGGCAGATAGAGGACACCGTTACCTGGACGCACGGCAAGCACGTGATTCACGGCGGCGCTCAGTTTTACCACTACATCATGAACGATCTTTATCCAGGGAACGCCGGTTTGGCAGGGCAGTTTCTCTTCAACGGCCAATTCACGGGCAACAATGGAACCTCTCATGGGAGTTCGGTGGCCGATTTCATGCTGGGTCTGCCGCAAGACGTTCAGCAAGGAAACGGCGGCGGCGGCAACAAGTATTTGCGCAACAGCCTCGCCGGCATCTTCGCCCAGGACAACTGGCGCATAAAAGACAATCTGACGTTGAATCTCGGACTGCGCTGGGAGACGATCACGGCTCGTACCACGAGCAACGGTCAGGACGTCAATTTCAACCTGGTCACTGGCGTACCGACAATCGGATCCGGCTACAACACCTACAATGGAATCGGCAATTTCCAGCCGCGCCTGGGCCTGGCATGGCAGCCGCGCTGGGACTCGATCTGGACCCGCAACACCGTGATTCGCGCCGCCTACGGTATCTCCAGCTTTACAGAGGCCAACGGCGTGAACAATCTGCCGTATCAAAATCCACCTTTCGTACAGGGTCATGAAGTCATCAACCCTGCCACACTGGCGCTGCCCAGCAGTACGTTAAGCCAGGGCTTTAGTGGATTCCCGGCCTCGGCCTGCACCGTGGCGGCGTTGCAAGCGTTTTCGCCCGCGTGTATCAGCGGCGCTACTCTCCACCTGACGAATCCTAACCTGCAGCCTGCCGTTGATCAGCAATGGAACCTCACAATCCAGCGGCAACTGGGAAGCAAGACGTCAGTCTCTGTGGGCTATGTGGGCAACAAGATCGACCACATGTCCGATATCTTCATCTTTAACCAGAAACAGCTGGTCGGAGGGGTAGCGGTTCCCGGGCCTTTTGCCCAACCGCTCCTTAACTGCAACGCTGCAGGCAGCCCCAATCTGTGCACCGGGGGTAGTCCGACGATTCGGTACAACGATTCCAGCGGCATTCAACGCTACAACGCGCTGCAAGTCAGCGTGGAGCAGCGTCCCTTTGAGGGTCTGCAATTCCGCACGAACTATACTTGGTCCAAGTGCTTAACCAACAGCTTGGGCTACTTTGGTCCGTTCGGAGATGAAGAACAGCTCCCCGGCGCGGTCAGCCAGACCGGGTTCGGATTCTTCTTCCAGGACGCCTACAACGCAAAAGGCGACTACGGACGTTGCATCTCCGATGTCGCCAGCCTGTTCAACGGGTACATGATGTACGACTTCCCCTTTGGCAAGGGTAAGAGGTTTGGAGCAAACGCCGAGCCAATCGTGAATGCAATCATTGGAGGCTGGAGTATTGCCTCAAACTTCACGCTGCATACAGGGTTTGCCCTGTACCCCCATGGGCCGGACAGCTCCTTAACTGGCAGTGCCTCGCCTCGGCCGAATTGCCCAGCCGGCGTCTCTCAGTCCGGTAGCGGTCAGCTCGTCGGCCCGAGTGTCACGACGGGAGGGGTTGTTGGCATTCAGTTCCTGAATCCTCTTGCCGCGGTTCCAGGAACGCCTGGTACCTTCGGCACGTGTGCGGCAGGGGCCTTCCGCGGACCGGGGGCAACGACTGCCGACATGAGCATCGTGAAGGCGTTCTCGATTTCGGAGAGGACGACCCTTCAGTTCCGGTCTCAATTCATCAACGTAACCAACACACCGATCTTTGGTGCACCGAACTCAAGCCAAGGACCGACCTTTGGACTGGTCACCTCTTCGAACCCGGGTCGCCAGATCCAGTTTGGCATGAGGCTCCTCTTCTGACGGGCTAGCTCGTCGGAACTCCAAACGACGGAGCTGCTGAAAGGCAGCTCCGTCGCCTCGCCCTTCTTGAATCGCCGGCATCTGATTGTGAGAGGCCGGACGACGAGAATCGTCCGTAAAAGAAGTGGAGGGGAAAACCATGCATCCCGATGACGCGAAGGATAAGAACGGGTTCCCGCACTTCATGCTCAAAGAGATCTACGAGCAACCCGCGGCGGTAGGCGGGGTCATTGCCGATTGCTTTGACGCAGAGAGCCGGGTAACGTTCCCGAATTTCGTCTTTTCTCCGCAAGAGATCAGCGCATTCTCCAGAATTACCGTCGCCGCCAGCGGCTCCAGCCGCCACGCCGGCCTGGTCGGTGAGTTCATGCTGGAGCGAATGGCCGGGCTTTCGGTAGAAGTGGATTTTGCCAGTCAATACTGCTATCGCAACCCGCTCGTCCTCCCCAACGAGCTCACCATCTTCCCCTCGCAATCGGGCACAACCATTGATACCCTTGCTGCCTTGCAGATAGCACGGCGCAAAGGCGCCAAATCGCTGGCTATCTGTAACGTTCCTGACAGCCCGCTCACGCGCAGCGCCGATGCCACGCTGCTGACCCGTGCCGGCGAAGAAATTGCCATCGCTGCCACCAAGAGTTTTACCACGCAGCTCACCGCGCTGTTTCTGCTGGGCGCGTACGCCGCGCAGGTGCGGCAAAAGGCTGACCGGTTCACGCAGTCCGCGCTCCGGGAATTGCGCGACCTTCCCAACCAGATGGAGCGGGCCTTGTCCACGGACACTGCCTGCCGCCGGATCGCAAAAGAGATTTACGGGTACAAGGACTTCATCTATGTGGGAAGAGATATTGATTATCCGATCGCTCTGGAAGGTGCTTTAAAGCTGAAGGAAATCTCCTATATCCACGCGGAGGGAATTCCCACAGGCGAACTGAAGCATGGCCCGACAGCCTTGCTCGGCGAACAGTTCGTAATCGTAATCATCGCTACTCGAGATCGCGACAACGAGGAGTCTGTGCTGCGGTACAGCAAGAGCCTCTCGAATGTCATCGAGTTCATGGAGCGGCAAGGCCCGGTTGTCGCCATTGTCACAGAAGGCGACGAGGAGATCAGCAAGGTCGCCTCCTATACCGTGTCCGTACCCGACGTGCCGGTGCTCCTGCAACCGATCGTCGAAGTCATCCCGCTGCAATTCCTGGCTTACCATATTGCGGTGCAATGCGGCCGCGATATCGACCGCCCCCGCCATCTCTCCAAATCAGTCGTAATCGAGTGAACAAAGCCACAGGCGATGGCGCCTGTGCCACTATTGCCAACATTCCTTTCGTTTCACGACGATTTTTCGACA
>Ga0126379_10000514_pt1 | contig 21502 bp, 18 predicted proteins | sample PanSoiMetPlot_24_FD_92640 | JGI IMG/M metagenome (GOLD analysis project Ga0126379, IMG submission 92640) | Tropical forest soil microbial communities from Panama - MetaG Plot_24 | ecosystem: Environmental > Terrestrial > Soil > Tropical forest > Bulk soil | place: Panama | collected 2016-02-17
AGTATTGGACCGACAGTTCGCTCCATGTGACGCCCAGGGAATGAAGAATGAGAGCGTCTCCGAGCGTGAGCTTGCGAGGCTCATCCACAATCTCATAGGCATAGTGCACCTTCGGATCACGAGTGATGCACCACTGTTCGTGTTCTTGTGTGCCCAAGCAATGCGGGCAAATCAGGGTCGTTTCCTGCTGGCTATGCTGCTGCGTGAAATCGACGTTCTTCATACCTTTCTCCTTCGCACCGAAAATACCCTGCCATGCGATCTAAAGAGTTGGATGGTCCCAGCTAATCCGACTGCCTGTTCCTGCAGACTAATACGCGTCCAAATACCGTGAAATCCGCGTGCGCATGCACGTGACTACTGATGCCGATGAATGTTTTCCGTGAAGCAGCACGGAAATTCGAGTTCGAGACCGGCATCGAGATGTCGAAACTCACTCATTGTGCGCGCCGTCTCGTTGATGAGTGATTTAGATCACACCCGTGTTCTTATGCATTCACTAGAAAAGAGTTAGCGCTCTGCACAGTCACGTATGAGCGCTGTTTATGCGTCGATTTCGCAGTTTCTAGCAGATTCTTACTAGAGATTCGCAAAATTACTAGTTACTAAAATGACCTCGCGCATGAATCCCAAGTGGAACGGGCAGTTCTCGTGCTTTGACCTCGTCGCGAAGACGGCGTCCTGTCCGCGCAGCGTAGTCCGGGTTCGTGACTTCGAAATCGGCGATGGCGAATTTGTGGTGATGGCTGGTCCATGCGCCGTTGAATCTGAGAGCCAGTTGTTGCGAACCGCCGAAGCGGTAGCCCGAGCTGGAGCCCGAGTGCTTCGGGGAGGCGCTTATAAGCCGCGATCTTCTCCCTACGCGTTTCAAGGATTAGGAGTAGAAGGCCTCAAACTCCTGCGCAAAGCTCGCGAAGAAACTGGCCTTGCCATCATCACCGAAGTCATGAGCGAGGAAGACGTCGATCTCATCGCAGAATATGCCGACATCATGCAGGTTGGCACCCGCAGCATGGAGAACTTCGCTCTGCTCGAGGCTCTTGGCGGTTGCGGACGCCCGGTTTTCTTGAAACGAGGCATGACGGCGACGTTGGAAGAGTTTCTGCGTTCGGCACAAGTAATCGCGCTGGCCGGGAACCTTCAGATCATTTTGTGTGAGCGGGGCATTCGTACCTTCGAAACCGCTACGCGCAACACGCTCGACATCGCCGCTGTACCGGTGCTCAAGACCGTTTCGCATCTTCCAGTCGTCGTCGATCCCAGTCATGCGGCCGGAGTCCGCAGTCTAGTGCCCGTCCTCTCACGCGCCGCCGCCGTAGTGGGCGCGGATGGATTACTCGTCGAGGTACATCCGACTCCAGAACAAGCGATGAGCGATGGCAACCAGTCGCTGAACTTCGCCGAGTTCCGTCACATGATGGCTGATCTGCAGCCTTATCTGGAATTGCAGCATGCGTCCCGTCAGCTTGGTCCGCAACTTCTCGCAGCAGGAGGAGCGGATTAGTGCTGGTGCGCTTCATCGCAGCTTTCTGCCTTCTCCTGACACCGACAATGCCGGCGCCTGCATCTGGATCCGCAGCCAGCCCAACTCCTCCTCTGCTTTATACAGTAACGAAAAGCTACGAGCCGCTCGCATGGCTTCATGGGGCAGATCGCTTCGGAGTGGGCACTGCCATCTACTTCAAACAGGGAAGTAAGCAACGCCCTTTGCTTCCGAGCTTTGCGGCTTCGGCGGATCCTGCTGTGTCGTTCGACGGACAACGAGTGCTGTTTGCTGGAAAGGCTCACGCGCAAGATCCGTGGCAGGTTTGGGAGGTCTCTCTCTCTGAAGGGAAACCGCGTCGAATCACCTCGGGCAATGACGACTGCGTACGACCGTTCTATCTGCCGGATGATCGGATCGTGTACGCGCGAAAGACCAACGGACGATTTGTCATCGAAACATCGGACTTGATGGGCGCCAGCCCGTTTCCCTTGACCTATATCTCGTCGAACGCTCTTCCGACGGATATCCTACGCGACGGCCGCATTCTGTTTCAGTCCTCATACCCGTTGGGAACCGATGGCCTCCCCGAACTCTACACCGTCTATTCCGATGGCAGCGGGGTCGAGTCGTACCGCTGCGACCACCGTGGCGCGCGGCATTCCGGACGGCAAAACAAGTCAGGGGATATCGTATTCGCCTCCGCCCATGGCCTTGCGCGATTTACCTCCGCGCGAGCGCAGGAAGTTCCCATTACCGCTCCCGCTGGCGAGTACGACGAGGTTGTCGAAACTGAATCCAACGGTTGGATCGTTACCTGGCGTCCGGATGCCAAAACGACCTTTCGCTTAGTGCGGTGGATGCCGGGCTCAAGGGACCTAGAACCATTCTTCACCGAGCCGGGGACAAATATCGTACAGCCGACTCTAGTCATGGAGCATGCCCTGCCCAACCGCCATCCTTCGGCTCTGCATGACTGGCCAAACGCGAACCTGTTGTGCCTGAACGCGTACACATCGAAATATCAATTCATTCCCGGATCGATTCACACCGTACGCATGTATGTACGCGACGCAGAAGGCGCCACGAAGCTCCTCGGCAGCGCATCAGTCGAGCGGGACGGATCCTTCTTCGTTCAAGTACCGACCGAACAGCCAATCCAGATCGAATTGCTCGATGCAACCGGCAAGACGCTGAAGCGTGAATCGGGATTCTACTGGATGCGTCGCGGCGAACAGCGAGGATGCGTTGGCTGCCACGCTGGTCCCGAGACGGCGCCCGAAAATGCAGTTCCCATGATTCTGCTGAAGTCGACTACTCCCGCGGACATGACCGGGGCATTGGCACAGAGCGCAGGAGGACATTGATTTGAGATTGCGATTCACCCTCGTCTTGATGTTGTCCTCCGCCGGACTCGCGCAGGCGCCTCAGACATCCGCGACTGGCCCCATTCGATTTGAAGATGCGACCGCCAAGTCCGGCATTCAGTTCACTCACAGCTTTGGTGCAGAGCGTCTCGGTTCGCTTCTCGAAAGCACCGGTTCCGGTTGCGTCTGGCTTGACTACAACAACGATGGTTTTCCCGATCTCTACGTCGCGAGTGGCAGGCCGCTTGGAGAGGGAATTCATCCGTATCCGCTCAAGCAGGCTCCGGCAACGCCTCCCCACAATCATCTGTACAAAAACAACGGAGACGGCACCTTCACCGACGTGACGGAACAAGCTGGCGTGGCTGCGAACATCTATGGCACGGCTGCCATCGCGGCAGATTACGACAACGACGGCCTCGTCGACCTCTTCGTTACGGGCTACGGCAAGGCGATTCTCTATCACAACAACGGGGACGGAACCTTCACTGATGTCACCGCGAAGGCCGGTATCAACGTCGATGGGTGGTCGATCAGTTCTGCCTGGCTCGACTACGACCGCGACGGCTGCGTCGACCTCTTCGTCGGTCGTCACGTAAAGTTTGATCCGAAGTACCGCAACTACTACTCCGCCGATAATTATCCCGGCCCGCTTGATTACGCTGGCGACACCAACCGCCTCTACCACAACGACTGCCACGGAACGTTCACCGACGTTACAGATAAGTCCGGCATCGGGGCTTACAAAGGGCGCACCATGGGCGTGACTGCGGCCGACTACGATGGCGATGGCTATCCCGATATCTACGTCGCCAACGACAAGACCGAGAATTTCCTCTTCCATAACAAGCGCGACGGAACATTCGACGAAGTTGCCGGAGACCTCGGGGTTGCCTACGGCCAGAACGGTGAGAGCACATCAGCGATGGGCCCCGTTTTTGCCGACGTTGACGGCGATGGCCGCGTCGATCTCTTGGTGACCGATTCCAAATACAACCGCCTGATGCGTAACGCGGGGTCGAATGGTTTCGAGGATATCGGCCCTAGCTCAGGAATTTCGCAAGCGACCGCTCAGTACACAAGTTGGGGCACAGGAATTTACGACTTCGACAATGACAGCTGGCTAGACATTCTGATTTTCCACGGTGGATTAATCCATCTCGTTCCGCAGGAGCAGTCGCTGTTCCGCGGACTCGGAAACGGAAAATTTGCTGACGTCTCGCGCGATGCAGGTTCGATTCTTGATGTTAAGACTGTCTCCCGCGGCGCTTGCTTCGCCGACTACGACAACGACGGCAGGGTCGATGCATTTGTCGTAAACCTCGGAGCGCCCGCCATGCTCCTGCACAACGTGACGCAGAACGGCAATCACTGGCTCACGGTAAAGCTGAAAGGCCAAGGCATAGCAAAGAAGAGCAACCGCGACGGAATCGGCGCACACCTCGAGTTGCTCGCAGGAGGACACAAGCAGATCGCCGAGCGCTTCGCCGGGTCAGGCTATCTCTCGCAAGACGACGGCCGCATCCACTTTGGCCTGGGTTCGGCCGAGAAAGTGGACAAGCTCACCATCCACTGGCCCAGCGGCCAGGATCAGGTCCTCGAGAATCTGACGGTAGACCAGGTCCTAATCGTGGAGGAACCGTAAATGCCTCGTTCTCAGATCTATGGGTGCCCCATTTCTCGCGCGTTCTTGGCGCGAGAAGTGGGGATTTCCTCGAAGATCTGGCGAAATGTGTTTCGGGTGATCGGTGTATTCGCGGTTGCGATGCTTGCGATTGCAGCCCAGCCTGCGCAAAAGCAATCTCCCACGCTTCCCAAAGAGCGCTACCTTTCTCCGATCGAGATGACGTTTTCGCCGGACGGCCAACTGCTCTACGTGGTCTGTCAGGACAGCGACGAAGTTCGAGTCGTCAACACGAAGTCCGCGAAGGTTACGGCGAGCATCAAAGTCGGACACGTCCCCCGCGGCATCGCGATCTCGCGTGACGGTAGCCATGTCTACATCACGAATGCTTGGTCCGATACAGTTTCCGTAATTGATACGGCATCTCGCACCGTCATCCAGACGCTGCCCACCGGATTCGAGCCCAGCGGAGTAGTCGTCGATCATGCTGCCCGTACGTTATATGTGGCCAATCGTCTCAGCGGCGATGTTTCGGTCATCGATCTGGCGACGGGCCAAGAGATCAAGCGTCTGCTGGCAGGGAATGGCGCAAGCTATCTTTCTCTTTCGCCCGACGGCACCCGGATCTATTGCACGCACATCTATCCGAATCCCGCAGCTGTTCGCAGCCAGCCGACCTCAGAGATCACGGTCATCGACACCGAAACTCGGCGAGTGATCGAGCGCAAGCCGCTTCACAACGTCGCCGGCGTTTTTCATCTGGCAACTTCCTCCGATGGAAAGTTATCGGTTGCTGCGCAACTCAGACCTAAGAATCTGATTCCGCTGGCTCACGTCGAACACGGGTGGGTTTTCGGCGACTCACTCACATTGTTTGGGGAAGACATTAGCGGAGCGACGGTACAGGTTCCGACCGATGAACTCGACCGCTATTATGCGCTGCCCTGGGGCGTGGCAATCGCGCCTGACAAGTCCAAGATCTTTCTGACCACAGCGGGCTCCCAGAGTGTGACGGCCATCGACGTACACAGCTTGCTGAAATCGGTGAGAGAGCGCGGCAGCAAGATCACGAACGATCTGTCGGCCTCTGCAGATTATGTAACCACACGAATCGCGGTCGGACACAATCCGCGTGGCATCGCGCTCTCTCCCGATGGTAAGCAGCTCTACGTGGCGAATCGGCTCGATGACACGATTTCGGTAATCGATACAAGATCGGACAAGGTCGATTCAACCATCGATCTTGGCGGACCCGGGAATATCGATGCGCTCCGCCGCGGAGAGCGCCTCTTCTATACTGCCGATTTCGCATTCCAGGGCCAATTCGGCTGCTCAAACTGCCATATCGACGCCACCATCGACGGCCTGCAATGGGACCTGGAACCCGACGGTTTTGGCAAGGACATCGTCGATAACCGTTCACTGGAAAATCTTGCGGGCACCGAGCCATTCAAGTGGAACGGCGGCAATCCCGACATGCCGACGGAATGCGGCCCGCGCACGGAAAAGTTTTTCTTCCGCTCTCAGAGCTTCACCCAACAGCAACTCACCGATCTTGTCACCTTCGTTTACTCGCTCCCGTATCGCCCAAACCGCTACCGTCTCGCGAATAGCGAACTGAGCCCCGCACAAGAGCGCGGTAAAGCGATTTTTGAGCGAGCGAAGGCCAAGAACGGACATGCGATTCCCGAGACGAATCAGTGCTCCTACTGTCACAACGGCCCGAAATACACGAACCAAAAACAGATCGATGTCGGATCGGGCAAGCCAAGCGATCGTTCGCCAGTAGTCGATGTGCCCCAGTTGCCAAACGTGGCCTACTCCGCGCCGTATTTGCATGACGGCTCGGCTCGCTCGCTGGAAGAAATCTGGACTGTCTTCAATCCGAAGGACACACACGGCGTGACCAACGACTTAACGAAAGACGAACTCAACGACTTAGTCGAGTACCTGAAAACGTTATGAAGACGAATTCGACTTCGCACCCCAACGCTCCTTGTCATTCCGAAACGGCAAAGCCGTTGAGGAATCTGCTGTCGCCGGCAGCGGATATGACGCCGGCAAAGAGCAGATTCCTCGCTTCGCTCGGAATGACAAGGCCTCTAAGTAAACAAAGGCGTCATCCTGAGCGCAGCTGTCTTGGTAGACCCTCGGCTTTGAGCCGAGGGCGCGCGCAGCGCGGCGGAGCGAAGGATCTCGCGAGTAGCGTCATAACACTTCTTCTCTCACTTCTTATTCTCGCGTTCTCCGCCTCTGCCCAGGACGTGCCCATGTTCCACTGGGAAAATTTCACCACCGCCAACGGCCTGCCTAACAACCACGTCTTCTGCGTCCTCGTCGATGGCAATCGAATCTGGGCTGGAACCGATAACGGCTTAGGCCTCTACGAAAACGGCACCTGGAAAATCTTTCGTCCCGATCCGGCAGCCAAAGAGCAAAGTCTGGCGCACCAAGCCGTGCTCTCTCTCGCTCTCGACAAACGCAGCGGCGACGTCTGGGCCGGAACCATGGGAGGCCTCAGTCGCATCTCGGCCGGGCGCATCGACACATTCACCCAACTGAACTCGGGGCTAAGTAACGACATCGTCTACGGAGTCGGCGTTCTAGGAGACAACGTATGGACAGCAACGGCCGCTGGCGCCAGCCGCCTAAATACGCGTACAGGGCAATGGTCCTTATTTAACTCGCGCAACACACCGATGTACGAGATTTGGACTTACGCCGTGAGCCCCGCCGAAGACAAAGTCTATTACGCAGTCTGGGGTGGAGGAATCCTCGAGTACGACCAGAAAACCGAGCGCTGGAAGGACTACAACGATCCTGATGGCGAAACAGAAATGGTCGTGATGAAAGATCAGGGCCTGATCCACGAGATCACGACCTCGGTCAGCTACGTCGACAAGATACTCTGGGTCGCTACCTACTTCGGCGCAAGCCGCTATGATGGCCGCTATTGGCACAACTTCCTCAACAAAGACAGCGGACTCCCCAGCAACTTCCTGAGTCAGATCAAGGGAGTCGATGCCAACCGGGCCTGGTTCTCCACGGATAAAGGGCTCGCGTACTTCGACGGCACCAACTGGGCCGTGTATCGCCCCGCGCTCGACACGCATAAGCCCGAAATGCTGGTGCGCGATGCCGCAGGCGAGGTGAGGAAGGTCAGCGTCCAGAGCGCTCCGGTACACAACTACATTCTAGGCGTTGATTTTCAGGGCGATGACATCTGGGTTGCGACTGCCGAAGGCCTGAGTCACGGCATTCGCCAAAAGAATTCTGTTGCAGCAGCAAGCATTAGTAGCGCCAACGCAAGTAAGAAATAAATGACACGGGAGTCATTCTTATGAATGTTCAAGAACTTCTGGCAGAAGTGGCGACGGCACCGGTTGTGAAACGTGCGATCACCAATCACGACGCCTTGAACGAGGCGTATGACTACGGAAGTGCTTTCTCACGCGGCATGCGCATCGATCTGAATGGGCTCACCATTCTTCTGATCTCGGGAACCGCCAGCATCGACGAGCGCGGACGCACCGTGCATGTCGGTGATCTGCGCGCACAGCTTCGTCGCACCTACGAAAACATCACGAAGTTACTCGAAACCGAAGGCGCAACCTGGCACGACATCGTGCGCACCACCTGCTATCTGCGCGATATCGAGCGCGACTATCAGGCTTTTAACGAAGAGCGGACTGCTTTTTACAGAGAACAGAAACTGGATCCCTTGCCCGCGTCGACCGGGATTCAGGCAATTCTTTGCCGGCCCGATCTTCTGATCGAGATTGAGGCGATCGCCATGTTCCGGCGGGAGTCGGACGAGTAGGGTCAACAGATAGGGAGAAGCACATGCGTCCCGCATCCATCACCGTTCTGGTTTTCATGCTCGCCTGCGCCAGTTGGGCGCAGACGTTTACACCATGTGCATGCGGCAAGAACCCCCCGGGGCCGCCGCCCACCCGTTCTCTGAAGCCGTACGCGGGCGCGCCCGAAGATCTGCGGCCGTTCTCAAAATTTACGACTCCCTATCATGAGTACTATCAGGATCTGATCGAATACAACGGCGCAGCGCGAGATATCCCTGATCCAGATCTCAAGGATCTCACTGAGATTCGCATAGGACTCCTGGCTCCGCTCTACGATCACCCGGACCAAGTCCTCGGCAATCGCATGCTCAATGGCGCCAACATGGCGATCGATGAGGCCAATGCGAACGGTGGCTACGGTGGGAAGCCATTCCGGCTGATCACGCACAACGATTACGATAACTGGCAGATTAGTTCCGCTGGAACGGGTGTCTCCAAGGACTCCGCCATTTGGGGATCCGCTTCCAACGACGCAGTGCGCATGATCTACGACGACAAAGTCTGGGCCATGTTCGGATCGATCAGCTCTGAGTCCACGCACATCGCACTTCGCCTCACCTTGAAGGCCGAGACTCCGCTGGTGAACAGCGCATCCACCGATCCGACGATTCCGGAAACAATCATCCCCTGGTATTTCACCGACCTGCAGGACGACCGCGTGCAAGGCTACACGCTGGCACGACATATCTACACCGAACTCGGCCTGAAACGGGTCGCGCTACTTCGGGTCAATGACCGCTACGGCCGCTTCGGAGTCGGAAAGTTCAAAGATGCATCCCGCCGCCTCGGCCATCCAGTAGTCATCGAGCAGAAATTCATGCCGGCCGACACTGACTTTCGCCATCAGCTCCAGGTCATTCAAGATTCACGTGTCGACGCAATTGTCTTGTGGAACGATATTGGGCCAACAGCAGGGATTCTCCAGCAAATGCAGGAACTGGGAATGAAGCAGCGCGTCTTCGGCAGTCACCGCACAATCGGAGAGGAACTGATCAAGCTAGCTGGCCCGGCTGCCGAAGGATTCGAAGCCGTTTACCCTTACGATCCCAATCGTAACGACCCGTTGTGGCAAGACTTCGTGGCTCGTTACGAAGCGCGCTATCACGAAAAGCCCGATCACTTTGCCGCCCTGGCTTATGACCAGATGCGCATCTTGCTCGATGCTATCTGTCGTGCCGGCTTAAACAGAGGCCGCATCCGCGACGCGCTGACGGGATTGACCGGCTACAGAGGCGTAACAGGAGACATGGTGTTCGATCCCAATTGCAAGAACATTGCGCCTCTCTTTCTGGGCCGCGTACACGACGGAAAGATCGACTATCGCCGTATCACAATGGAGAAACCCTACGCCCGCGTCGGAGAAAATGGCGTGCAATACTCCGGACCTCAGATTTCGGACTCAAGTGGTGCGACCGCAACCATAGCCATCTTTGGCCCAGGTGCGAATGAGGTCGTGAAATCACCAGAGGTTTTGAAGGCGTTAGAGACGTGGAAAGGAACGGCCCATGCGTCGCTGATCCCCGTGTCTTCAGACGCCCAATGGGGCAAGGCATCCAGCGATCTGGTGAATTCTGTCTATCAGGATAACGTTCTCGCAGTGATTGCCCTCGATCGCAATTCCAGCCACCTTGCCGAGCAGATCGGCGTCAAGGCCTTTGTTCCGGTAATTGCGATCTCGTCCGACCACTCGCTCACATCCACAAACATTCCATGGATTTTCCGCCTGCCTCAGGGAACTTCCCTTCAGCAAGCGCTAAACCTTGTTTTAGATACCGTTTCGGAGGCAGGCTCGAATCGTGGAGCGATTCGTGAGAGGTTGGCTTCAGGAAAGCCCGTGGCTGGAGTTCGTTTCGAATCCACCGGAGAAGCAAAAGAGTAAGCGCTTAACACTGTCTTGCTGAGCGGAGCCGGAGTGCAGCGAAGCGGAACTCCGGCGCAGTCGAAGCATCCTACCGCAAAAACAACTGCATGGGTACGAACTCTGCGCACACTCGGAATGAAAACTACGGGCAATGGAACGAGCCAGACGCCGAACGCCTAAGCGCCATCCCCAGCGTTGGCCGACCATCCTTGCAACTTGACCAATAAATTCGCCGGCTCGGGCAAGATTGCAAACTTCGGCAGGTCCCCCCGTACCATCGCCACTTCATCGCAACAATGCAGCCGCGGGCAGACGTGGCAATCCTTATAGATCTTGTCCGGAAGATCCTCGCGCTGTGCCACGGTGAATCCCTGTCCAGCGAAAAAGTCGGGCTTGCGGGTGAATAGGCAGATGCAGTCCACTTGATGCCGTTTGGCTTCCGCCATCAAAGCCTTCACAAGGCGGCTTCCGCCGCCCCTTCCTTGTTCTCCCGGAGCAACCGTGATCGAACGAATCTCGGCCAAATGCGTGCCGTAAAGATGCAGCGCTCCGCAGCCGATGATCTTCCCATCGTCTTCCTCGAGAACCACGAAGTCTCTGATGTTCTCGCAGATCTCCGGCAGAGTTCGAGGTAGTAGTGTGCCATCTCCCGAATAAGCGCAGATCAGGTGATGAATGGCCTGTGCATCAGGCAAGATTGCTTTACGCGTGCGCATGGGCCTCCTCGCGAAGAGTGTGGACTTTGTTTCTTGCTAGGTTGATGGCTTGTCTTACGCGAGCCGGCGCTGTACCGCCGGGCACATCGTGAACAGCGAGCACGGAAGAAAGCGTCAGACACTCGTAAAAGTCTGAACCGAACGCTGGACTGAGAGCCTGCAGATCCGGCAGAGGCAGTTCGTGCAGTTCGCAGTTCCGTTCCAGACAAAGCTGAACAGCCTTACCGATTCGTTCGTGCGCCAGACGCGACGGAACTCCGCGCGCTACAAGGTAAGTCGCCGCTGCCCAGGCGTTCATGAATCCCGACTGAGCTGCCTGCTGCATGATGTCCTGATGAAATTCCACGGCTTTCATCCATCCCGTCACCAGCGGCAGCATTTGCAGAAGAGTGTCTGCCGCATCGAACAGCGGTTCTTGCGTCTCCTGCAGATCCTTGTTGTAGGCGAGCGGCAATCCCTTCACCGCAATCATCAGAGCATTTGCGTTGCCCAGAACGCGTCCGCTCTTGCCTCGGACTAATTCCAGCAGGTCGGGATTCTTCTTCTGCGGCATCGCACTGCTGCCGGTCGAGTAAGCCTCAGGCAAGCCAACAAATCCATACTCCTGACTGGAGAAAAGAATCATCTCCTCCGCCCATCGGCTCAAATGCAGCCCAAGCAGGGAAAGCGAGTTTACAAACTCAAGAACGAAATCCCGGTCGCTCGTGGCATCGATGCTGTTCGCAGTAGGAGCATCAAAGCCGAGCGCGTTGGCCATGAGCGGGCGATCCAATGCGAGAGTTGCCCCCGCTACTGCGCCTGATCCCAGCGGGCAAACATTCAGCCGCTTACGGCAGTCCGCCAGCCGGTCCGCATCACGCAGAAACATTTCAACGTAGGCAAGCAGCCAATGCCCTACGAGAACCGGCTCCGCTCTCTGCAAATGGGTGTAAGCGGGCATTGCTGCCTCGCCCGCCTGCTCCGCCCGATCCACAATCGCGCCGCAGAGTTCACCCAGTTCCTCGCGTAACTGATCAATCGCTGCGCGAACGTACAATCGCAAATCGGTGGCAATCTGCTCGTTTCGGCTACGTCCGCTGTGCAACTTGTACCCAACGTCTCCGATAAGCACAACCAGTTGCTTCTCGACAAAATGATGCACATCTTCCGCTTCAGGATCTTCGAGGAACAACGGCGTGGTTGCTGCCTTCTCCCCGATCTGCTCGAGTCCCTGCAAGATGCTGATCAGTTCGTCTGCGGAGAGAACGCCCGCATTCTTCAGCGCACGTGCATGCGCCCCGCTAGCGGCAAGTTCGTAGCGAAGCAGGCGACGGTCGAAATCAAACGACCGCTGCCACCGTTCGAATTCAGGATCCAGCGGTTGCCGGAACCTGCCAGACCACATCTTCATCGTGCAACCTCGACGTGGACACGCGCGCGCGACCGCGATGGCAGGCCGAGAATGCGGATGAATCCCTCGGCATCCTTCTGATCGTACTCGGCTCCCATCGTGAACGACGACAGATCCGTACGATACAAAGAGTACTCAGACTCGCGGCTGACGACAGTAACGTTCCCCTTGTAGAGAGACAGCGTGACCGTGCCCGTCATGTTGGCCTGAGTATTCTCGACAAAAGCGTCAAGCGCTTCGCGCAGCGGAGTGAACCACAGCCCGAAGTACACGAGTTCGGCATACTTCAGACCAATGTGCTGTTTAAAATGCGCAACATCGCGCTCCAGGCAGAGAGCCTCGAGTTCGCGATGTGCAGTGATCAGCAGCGTCCCGCCCGGCGTTTCGTAGCACCCACGAGACTTGATTCCGACAAAGCGATTCTCCACCAGATCGATCCGACCGACGGCATTCCGAGCGCCAATCTCGTTCAGCAATTCAACCAGTGAAACAGGATCCAGATCCATGCCGTTGACCGATACCGGAACTCCCTTATCGAACCCGATGCTGACTTGTTCTTCCTGATCAGGCGCCTCCTGCGGAGAGCGGGTAATCTGCCAGGTCGTTGGAAGGGGAGCATTTCCTGCATCCTCGAGTTCGCCGCCTTCATGGCTGATGTGCCACAAATTCCTATCGCGGCTGTGAATTTTTTCCCGACTCGCTGCCACAGGGATTCCATGCGCCTCGGCATAGTCCAAGCAATCTTCGCGAGACTTGAGCGTCCATTCGCGCCACGGCGCAATAATCTTCAGCTCAGGGGCGAGCGCCTGGTAAGTCAACTCGAAGCGCACCTGATCGTTCCCCTTCCCGGTACAGCCATGAGCGACCGCCGTCGCGCCTTCCCGCAATGCAACTTCAACCTGATGTTTCGCAATCACTGGCCGTGCGAGCGAGGTTCCAAGTAAGTACTTGTATTCGTACACCGCCCCCGCTTTCAGGGCGGGGAAGACGTAGCCTGTCAAAAATTCTTCGCGCAGGTCCTCAACGATTACCTTACTCGCGCCGGTTTTATAGGCCTTCTCGACGACGGCTTCGATGTCGTCTCCCTGTCCGACGTCGCCTACCATGGCGATCACGTCGTACGAGTAATTTTCCTTCAGCCACGGAATGATGATGGAAGTATCAAGGCCACCGGAATAGGCAAGAACTACTTTTTCAGGCATGAGCGCTCCTTACGGGCAGACGCACGGCGCCGCCCAGCAATAAATAAAGAATGGATTTCTGTACATGCAGCCGGTTTTCCGCCTGCTCAAAGATGACGGACTGTTCGCAATCCATCACCTCGTCCGTCACTTCCTGTCCACGATGCGCCGGCAAGCAATGCATGAATACCGCGTGGGATGCGGCTTCGGCCATCAGGCCGCGATTCACCTGGTATGGCGGAAAGATTTCAGCCCGCTTCACCGATTCACTCTCTTGCCCCATGCTGGCCCAGGCGTCGGTATAGACGGCATCGACGCCTGCGACCGCAGCATGAGGGTCCGTGAGAAATTCGACTTTTGCGCCAGTCTGCTTGGCAATCTTCTTCGCCTCGGCAACGATTTGCGCATTGCACGAGTAGCCTTTCGGTGTAGCGATACGAATCGATGATCCCAGGCACGCACAAGTCAGAAGCAGCGAATGCGCCACATTGTTGCCATCACCAACGTAGGCGAGTGTAATCTGCTTCGGATTGCCAAAGCGCTCCTGAAGCGTGAGGTAATCCGCCAGTGCCTGGCAAGGATGCTCAACATCGCTCAGCGCATTGATCACCGGCACAGATGCGTAATGAGCCATTCCGGTGATGGTTTGTTGCGAGAACGTGCGCAGAACGATCACATCGACCCAACGCTCCAGGTTATGCGCGATGTCACTCAGCTTCTCGCGAGCATCGAGTCGGCTCTGTGACTGATCGACAAACATGGCCGTTCCGCCAAGGCTGACCATTCCAGATTCGAACGTTAGCCGCGTTCTGAGCGACGGCTTCTCGAAAAACATCGCCATCTGCTTGCCCGCTAGCGCGCGCGAAAAAACGGACGGACGCGACTTCATCAGTTCCGCCAGATGCAGCACCGCCTCAACTCCCTGCGGTCCCAGGTCGCGCGTCGAAACTAAGTCTGGACACCAGAAGATACCGGGAGACGTCTCTGGTAACAGCGGCGTCTTACTGTGCAGTTGCGTGTTCAACGGTCACTCCTCTTTCAGTCAGTCTCTGAAACCGCGGCCTCGGCGGCTTTATGCGCACGTGACTTCGGTTCCACAATTCAGCTTGGTTAGATAGAACTGCGGTAGCGCGTCTGCTTCGGCCGCCGGTAAAATTCGCACCCGGCCGACGCCTTGTTTCAGCGCTTGGCTACAAGCCGCAAGCTTCGGCAGCATCCCACCACTAATCACCGATCCCGCCGCCAAGGCCTGAGCCTGCTTCGTGCTTAGCCACGGAATGACCGCACCCTCGGCATCTTTCACTCCGGGCACATCGGTCAGGAAAATCAACGCGTTCGCGTGGCATGCCGCAGCGCAGGCGGCAGCCATCTCATCGGCGTTGACGTTGTAGTATTCGCCATCTGCTCCTAATGCCAACGACGCGAGAACCGGAATTCCACCTTGCTGCCAGAGAGCCTCAATCCAGCAAGGCTCGGCGAAACAGATTTCGCCAACAAATCCGAGATCGTTCCCGTTCACATGTTTCCGGCGCGCGCGGAACGTCATGCCGTCGCCGCCACAGAATCCCACCGCGGGCATCCCCGCTGCCTGGATCGCGGCAACCATCTTCTTATTCACCATCCCGCCCAGTACCATGAGCGCAACGTCGCGGGTTTCAGCGTCGGTCACGCGCAATCCCCCTACAAACTCGCTCTGCTTGCCAAGTTGCTTGAGCACGCGCGTGAGTGCGCTCCCGCCACCATGAACGACGGCGACGCGATGACCATCCTGCGCAAGTTCCGCGACCGCCCGCGCGCATTTGCGCAGGGTAGAGACATCCTCTAGCGCCGCGCCTCCGATTTTGACGACGATAATCACTGCAGTCCCTCTTCCTCGCCCCAGCCGTACATCAGATTCATGTTTTGTACCGCCTGCCCGGCTGCTCCCTTCAGCAGATTGTCGATGCATGAGATCAGCACCAGCCGGCGCCCGTCTTCAGCCAGGCAAAATCCAAGATCGCAATAGTTGGTATGCAGAGAGAATTGCACCTGCGGAAGCTTCGGCGTCTGGAATACCCGCACCCAATGCCTCCCCGCGTAAAAGTTGCGGAAGCAATCTTCCACTTCAAGTGACGTCATCTGGCGATCGAGGTGAACGTAAATCGTGGAGAGAATCCCCCGCGGAATCGGCAATAGGTGCGGCGTGAAAGTCAACTCCTGATCGCCTAGCGCGAGTTGCTCTACGATTTCCCCGAGGTGGCGGTGATTGAACACCGCATAGGCCGACAGGTTGTCAGCCACCGAGACAAAATGAGTTTTCGCCGTCGGTTCCTTTCCAGCACCTGAGACCCCAGACTTCGAATCCGAAATGATGCCGCGACCGCGGTCGACTACTCCTGCCTTCAACAGCGGAGCAAGAGCCAAAATGACCGATGTCGCATAGCATCCCGGATTTGCGATCAAGTCCGCCCCGGCGATACGGTCGCCGTTTAACTCAGGCAAGCCATACACGGCCCGATCGGTCAGTTCGCTGGCCGTAATCGCATCCGCATCTTCAAAGTTGTAGATGGCCCGGTGCTGCTCCTGCTTGAGTCGCCAAGCTCCGCTCAGATCGATCACTCGCAGACCGTTTGCAAGTGCTTCCGGAACGAGTGAGCGAGACACTTCATGCGGAGTCGCCAAGAACAATAGCTGCACTCCCTGCTGTTTCAATGAAGGCCATGAAAGGGAATGCAGCGGGTATCCACCGTTTCCCGACAAAGCCGGAAACACCTCCGCCAGATCGGCAGCCCCGCCCTTGTCCGCCGCGCGCCGCAGCAGGGCCGGCTTTTCGAGCCGGGGATGGCGCAGAAGAATCCGCGTAAGTTCCAGGCCGGAGTAACCGGTCGCGCCCAGCACCGCCGTCTTCAGCTTTGCAGTCATCAGCTAAGCATTTCCTCGATCCGACTCGCCAGACCCCGCGCCTGATCCTTATCCGGACACACAATAAGGATGGTGTCGTCTCCGGCAATCGTTCCCACCAACTCGTTCCAGTCTGTCTCGTCAAGCGCAGCTGCTACCGGCTGCGCGCTACCGACGATGGTTTTAATCACCAGCAAGTTCTGGGCTGACCGGACGTCGAGCACGAATTCCTTCACCAGCCGCGACACAGGCGGCAAAGCCACTCCAACGCCACCATCGCCCTGGGGCATGGAATACCCTTGCGATGTCTTGCTGAGGTTCAGGTCGCGGATGTCACGCGAGAGCGTGGCCTGTCCGACTTTGAAGCCGCGCCGCCGCAGGTGGCGCTGCAAGTCCTCTTGGCTCGCGATCGAACCGTGCTTCAGCACATCCAAAACTGCCCGTTGTCGTAATGTTTTATTCATCATGAATAAATATTCAACTTGCTGAATAAATATTTTTCTATCTTAGGGAAGTGAGACGAAATGTCAAGGGGAAATGACCCTATGGCTAACTTTTGTGCGAGGCCTGAGCCGGAGAAAGAACTCCGGCGGGGGAATGCCCTTAAAGCAGACCGCTTGATAGACTATGCGCTGTCTGGCACGCAATCTGAGTTTGGGAGATCGGATGAATTCAAAACCATCTCTAGTGGCGGAGTTGGCCGCGGAGTTCCTCGGTACGCCAGTGCTGATTCTGTTCGGCAACGGGGTTGTCGCGATGGTTGTTCTGTTCCCGACACGTAACGCTGGCGCGAGACCATTCACGGCGGCTTCACCAATATCACGCTGGGATGGGGACTCGGAGTGACAATGGGAATCTACATCGCCGGTAAAATTTCAGGCGCGCACCTGAATCCCGCGGTGACCCTGGCGCTGGCTGTCTTTCGCAATTTCCCTGGAGCAAAGTTGCGCCCTATACCATGGCGCAAACCGCAGGAGCCTTCACCGCTGCCGTCTACGATTTTTGGTATTCGCCGCTTTCTTTGCAACCCAGTAAGCCCTCGTGAGCAAGAGACTCATGACTAATGCTTCGAAACACGTTCTAGCGCTCGATCAAGGCACCACCAGCTCGCGAGCCTTGCTATTCGATGAGCGTGGATCTGTCCGTTCTGTCGCGCAACAGGAATTCGATCAGATCTTCTCCCAGCCCGGATGGGTCGAACACAACCCAGAACAGATTGCCACCTCCCAGCTCTCGGTCGCTCTGCTGGCTCTTTCCAACGCTGGGCTCACTCGAAATGATGTGGCTGCCATCGGGATTGCCAATCAGCGGGAAACGGCCATCGTATGGAACCGCGAGACCGGGCAGCCCATTTACAACGCGATTGTCTGGCAGGATCGTCGCACCGCTGACCTCTGCCAGCGCCTTCGCAGTGATGGCCACGGACCGATGATCCAGCAGCGGACCGGCTTGCTGATCGACTCCTATTTTTCCGCTACCAAGGTGTCATGGCTGCTCGATAACGTCTCAGGTGCCCGAAAACTGGCGGAAGCCGGCAAGCTCGCATTTGGAACCGTCGATAGCTGGCTGGTGTGGAAGTTGACCGACGGGCGAGTCCATGCAACCGACGTGAGCAATGCCTCGCGCACCATGCTCTACAACATTCATACCGGCGAGTGGGACTCCGAACTGCTCGAGCTCTTCCGCATTCCGGAGTCGATACTCCCGGCCGTTCGATCGTCGAGCGCAGTCTATGGCGAGACGGCCGGCATCAAGGATCTGGAAGGCCTGCCAATCGCGGGAATTGCCGGCGATCAACAAGCCGCCCTCTTCGGACAACAATGCACATCGCCGGGAATGACGAAGAACACGTATGGAACGGGATGCTTCATGCTACAGAACACGGGTGGCCGCGCGGTGCCGTCATCCAACCAGCTCGTTACCACCGTGGCTTGGAAAATCAACGGCACTATCGAATATGCTCTCGAAGGCAGCGTATTCGTCGGCGGTGCGGTTGTGCAGTGGCTGCGCGACGGTCTTGGCCTGATTCGCAAGTCCGGAGACGTAGAAGCTCTTGCGCAGTCTGTTCCGGACAATGGTGGCGTCTATCTCGTGCCTGCATTTGTCGGGCTAGGTGCGCCGCACTGGGATTCCTACGCGCGCGGCTCCATATTTGGGATCACGCGAGGAACTACGGCTGGCCACATTGCGCGTGCCGCGGTCGAGAGCATCGCCTACCAGGTTGCCGACTTGCTCGATGCGATGCGGGCCGATTCGGGCGATGCCGTGCAGGAATTGCGGGTAGACGGAGGCGCCGCGGCCAACGACGCCCTAATGCAGTTTCAAGCTGACATCCTTGGAGTGCCGGTGGTTCGTCCGGCGGTCACCGAAACGACGGCAATGGGCGCCGCATATCTCGCGGGTCTCGCGGTAGGCTATTGGAAGAAATCGTCGCTGGCCTCGAATTCAGGGACGAGCCGCCGCTTCGACCCCAAGATGCCTCAATCGCAAGCCCGCAGCCTGCGCGAGCGCTGGAACGAAGCCGTCTCCCGCGCGAAGAAGTGGGAGCAATAGCCCCGCCAGCGTGAATCAAGTGTATTGATTTCTGCTGCTCGTCGTCTCTGAAACGTTGTCTTCGATTTGAATGTGTCTTTGAACGGGCGCGGTTTCGAGAGTGATTTAGCGGATAGTCTGGCTCATCTTCTGGGCCACCCAGAATAGTTGTCATGCTGAGCGGAGCCGGAGTGCAGCGAAGCGGAACTCCGGCGGAGTCGAAGCATCCCTACCTTACAAGCCACAAAGGAGCGGTACTTCTCCACAAACGGCCTCAACACAGCCTACTGCTCATACCAGAACACAGCCCCTCTCGTGACGGTGGGCAGAGTGAAAGTCACCGAGTCGCCGCTGCGCACTCCCTTCACCGACTGCACTTCGCCCAGAAATGGCAGGAAGGAACCCTTCAAATCGCCGCCCGATTTCACGGTCACCGTTACTCCAGTCTGCGGCGTTTGAATGGGATTCGACCCACCCTTCAGCCCGTCGAAATTCGCAAAGAAGCAACTGACACGCCCAGTGGGATTGCGCGAAACAGACGTGGCAATCTGCGTCGAGGACTGAATCTTCACTGAGTCCCCACCCTGCAGGCCCGCGAAAAATTCGCGCTGCGAATCCGGCGAAGCATGCTCAAAGTCTTTCTCCATCGCCGTCTCATATGCCTTCCCCGGACAATTCGGCAGCCGGACAATGTTCGCCGAATCTCCCAGATCGGTGGCATCGGTTCCTGTGACCACGATTTTGTTTCCCTTGCCGGCAAACTCCTTCAACCAACTCTTTTCTCCGTCGTTCATCATTCGTACGTCCGGCAGAATCAATGTCCGACCGCGAAACTCCGCCATCGTTCGGGGAGTCACAACCTGGAACTCGAGATGCTTCTGCATCAGCAGGATCAAAATTCCCCGATAAGACGCCAGGAAGTCCTTCGCATAAAAGTTTCTGGTTTCCGGCGAAAAATAAACGCCGATCGGATCAATCGGCTGACGAGGCAAGTAGAACGTCTTTTCGTTCTTCTGAATCCAATCAAAGATCTTCTTCCGCGTGGGCAGGTCATTCGATCCTGCCATCGAATGTCCAGGAGCGTCCCAGAAATTCGCGCCCGCCATGATCTCCGACATCGCCAGATTCATCATCGCCTCGCGTTTGTCGACGTTCTTGTCGCCATCCCACGAGTAATTCAGAATCCACGTCGCCTTGCCTTGCGCGAACGCGCGAAACGAATGCATCCCCACTTGATACCGGAACCAGTCGATCGGCTGTCGCTCCGAAGCCATGTGACCGCCGTTGCCAAACTCGTATTCGTGCGCAATCACATCGACCACGGAATAAAGGCTGTAGACATCCGCCCCCACTCGCACCGCTTCTTCTTCAATCCCCGGATAAATCTCGGGAATCGTTTTGATCTCCGGATTCACCGCCTTCGCCGTGCGATCGATCTCTGCCAGGAAGTCGGTGAACGTCTGAGTCCGGAACTCCACCCACTTGCGAAATCCAGGATCCGAAAAATCTCCAATCTTCACGTCGTGCTTTGCATCCAGGCCCGTCGTCTCCTTGAACGCCGCAACTGTGTAGTCATCAAAGCTCGCCCATGTATCTTCCCAACCTTCGAAGTGGGTCATCCAATACGGAATATCAATGTAGATGCCGTCAATTCCGGTCCCTGCGATCTGCCGCACCCGTTCCATGTAAATCTTTCGCCACTCAGGGGCATACGGACTCACCCATACGTCCTCATCGCCCGGAGCAATCCAGAAGGCAGTGCCACCGCCAAAAATCGCTGGCTCGCCGGTGATCTTCCTCTGCAGCCAGTCCGGATGATCCTTCGCCATCGTGTGCTCAACTTTGTCGCCGTGAGCCGTAATACACTCGGTTCCCGCAATGTAGACGTAAGCATAATTGCCGACTTTATGCGCCGCCTCTGCGACATCTCGGATCGCTTTGAGCTTCGCTTCCGGATTCAGAAAGCTCTCATAACGCCCGGGGATATCGTTGTCGACTTCAATCCCGAACACATTGCTGTCCTGCGCTCGCTGCACGATCTGTTGCGCATCGCCGCCCTTAAGGCCGTAGGCGCCAATACGCACGTAGTTCGTCCAATTCTGTTTATCGGAATTTGGTGCGGCAGTGAGTACGGCCGCAACTGATAGCAAAATGAGGACCGCAAACCAGACTTGTTTTTTCATACCGATCCCTCGGACTTCGGAAACTCTGTTGAATACGAGTTTTGAAAGGGGAGGCTTTGAGACTCGCCGTCACTCCGCTCTTCGTTGGGTGGTTACCTCTTGGGTCCTTTACTTCTTGAAGGCTGGAGAAAGGCCTGACCTCGCTACCTTGCGGGATCAGGCCCACAGTCACTAGAACTCGAAACGCGCTCCGAACTGCATCCTGCGGTAGTTGTTGGTGGTGGATGTGACTTGGCCTAAAGCACCGTCTCCCGATCCCAAATCCGGGAAGGCGAAGCGCTGATGATTGAAGGCATTGAACATCTCTGCCCGCACCTGCAGGAGCTTACTCTCGCGGATCTTGAATTCTTTGGAGAGCGACGTATCCACGTTATGGATGCCCTCGCCACGCAGATTGGAGAAGTGTCGAGGAGCATCGCCCGGAA
>Ga0126379_10000515_pt1 | contig 21501 bp, 20 predicted proteins | sample PanSoiMetPlot_24_FD_92640 | JGI IMG/M metagenome (GOLD analysis project Ga0126379, IMG submission 92640) | Tropical forest soil microbial communities from Panama - MetaG Plot_24 | ecosystem: Environmental > Terrestrial > Soil > Tropical forest > Bulk soil | place: Panama | collected 2016-02-17
TCGAGGGCCTGCACCACGGCGACGCCGGCGGCGATGCGCGCGAGGCGCGGGAGCGCCTGCGCGAGGCGTGCCGCCGCGAGGGCCTTGCCGAGGTCCCCCCGCGGCCCATCGGGAGCCGCGAGTCCGCCGGCAACGCGGCGGCCGCCGCTTGGCTCGAGGAGAGGGCGCACCGGATTCTCGGCGACGAGCACCAGGTGTCGCTGCTCCTGGCCGCCGCCCGCTGGCTGGACGAGTCGGGCAGGGACCTCGCGGCAGTCGCGCGCGAAGGCAATCTTCCGAAGGTTTTCCCGTACGGAGCGGAGCTCGCCCGCGACGTCGAAAAAGCGCTCCTCGGATCGGGGTAACCGCGTGACCGCCTCCGGAATCTACGCGCACCTTCCTTACTGCCGGTCGCGGTGCGGCTACTGCGCTTTCGTCGTCTCGACTGACGACTCCACCTCGGCCGCCTACTGGAGGGCCCTTCACCGCGAGATGGAGCTCCTCCGGGAAGAGGCCGCTGGCGCCGCGTTCGACACGCTCTACCTGGGAGGCGGAACTCCCTCGCTCGTTGCCGCGGCGGATCTCGAGCGGCTTCTCGAGGGCCTGCGGACGAGCTTCGAGGTCTCGCCGGACGCGGAGGTGACGCTCGAGGCCAACCCGGAAGACGTGACCCCCGAGCTTGCCCGGGCCTGGGCGCGGGCCGGGATCAACCGGGTCTCCGTCGGCGTGCAGTCCTTCGCGGACCGGGAGCTCTCCGCCGTCGGCCGGCGCCACGACTCGGCGCGGGCGGCGGGGGCGATCGAGACGCTCGCCGCGCTCGGGTTCTCCCTCTCGGGAGACCTGATCCTCGGGCTGCCGGAGCAGACTCGCGAGAGCTTCCGCGAGAGCCTCTCGCGCCTCGCCGGCTCGGGCGTCGGCCACGTCTCGGTCTACCTGCTCGAAGCAGAGAAATCGCGCCTGATCGAGGAGGACCGGCGCGGCCATCCGGAGCGCTACCTCTCCGACGACGCGCAGGCCGACCTGTGGCTCGAGATGGGGGAGACGCTGGCGTCCCGGGGATTTCGGCACTACGAGATCTCCAACTGGGCGGCGCCGGGCCGGGAGGCCCGCCACAACGTGAAGTACTGGAAGCGGACGCCGACGCTCGGGATCGGGGTCTCGGCGCACGAGCTGTGGAGCGGGCGGCGCCGGGCCAACGTCGCCGCCCTGCCTCGCTACATCGAGGAGCTCGAGGCGGGCCGGCGGCCGCTGGCCGCGGACCGGCCGCTCGACGCGGAGGAAGAGCGCCGGGAGCGGATCTTCCTTGGGCTCCGCCTGGCCGAGGGCGTCCCGAGCGGCGACTTTGCCGAGGCCGTTCTCGAGTCGGGCGACCCCACGCTCGCCGGGGACCGCGAGGCCTGGCTCGAAAACGGCCTCCTGGAGGAAGAAGCCGGCCGCGTCCGGTTCACCGAGCGGGGCTACCTGCTGTCGAATGAAATCCTGTGCCGGTTTGTTTGACCCGGGGAATCGAAAAGACCGAAAGGAGCAGACCTTGTTGAAGACGAAGATTCCGGCGCTGGCGCTCGGCGCGTTCCTCCTGGCGGCGGTATCGGGCGCCCAGGGCGTTTCGTCGGGCCACTGGAAATCGAAGAGCCACATGGAGGGCGGTCCGCAGGGAGACATGAACACGGAGTCCGAGCTGTGGATGAAGGACAAGAAGGTCCGGATCCACACGAAGGTGATGGGCATGGAGATGAACGTCGTCAAGTCCGGCGACTGGGCGTACCAGTGGCAGGAGGGGCAGACCTCGGGCATGAAGATGCCGGCGAATATGCGCCGCCGCGGCGGGGCCTCGATGGATTACCTCGAGCGGATGGACGAGATCCGGACCAAGGGGAAGAAGGTCGGGACCGAGACGGTCGATGGGCACGAGTGCGACATCTACGAGTATTCCGAGACTCCCTCCGAAGGCTCCGGCGCGGGCCGGGCCCTCAAGGGAAAGTACTGGCTGGCGAAGGACCTCAAGAACTTCCCGATCAAGTCCGTTTCGGAGACCGGGGGGATGACGATCACCACGAGCAACTACGACATCGATCTGGGCGCTCACGTCTCCGACGCCATGGTCACGCCGCCGGAGGACGTCAAGTTCCAGGACATGTCGGAGATGATGAAGGGCATGGCGCCGAAAAATTAGTCGACAGTTAACAGTCCACAGTCAACAGAAAAGGCCCGGCTTCCGCCGGGCCTTCTTTTTTCCGACCTGTCGACTGTCGACTGTTGACTTCTTCTAGATGAAAAGCGGGGCGAGCACCAGCGTGATCGTCGCGAGGAGCTTGATGAGCACGTGGAGCGACGGGCCCGCCGTGTCCTTGAACGGATCCCCGACCGTGTCGCCGACGACGGCGGCCTTGTGGGTGGGGGAGCCCTTCCCGCCGTAAGCGCCGGTCTCGATGTACTTCTTGGCGTTGTCCCAGGCGCCGCCGCCGTTGTTGAGGAACGTGGCGACGACGATGCCGCCGATCGTGCCGACCATGAGCAGGGCGGCCACCGCCTCGGCGCCGACGCCGAAAGCGCGGAAGACGAGGCCGACGGCGATCGGGGTGCCCACCGCCACGAGCCCCGGCGCGATCATCTGGCGCAGCGCGCCGCGGGTGACGATGTCCACGGTCCGGCCGTAGTCGGGCTTCTCGGTTCCCTGCATGATCCCGGGGTGCTCCTTGAACTGCGCGCGGACGTCCTGGATGACGACGTAGGCCGCCTTGCCGACGGCCTTGATCGCGAGCCCCGAGAAGAAGAAGACCAGCATCGCCCCCAGGAGCGCCCCGAGAAAGACCTCGGGCTTGGCGAGGTTGACCGCGGAGAGCCCGGCGTTGTAGTTCTTCAGCTCGTCAAGGTAGGCCGAGAAGAGCAGGAACGCGGCGAGCGCGGCCGAGCCGATGGCGTACCCCTTGGTCAACGCCTTGGTCGTGTTGCCCACGGCGTCGAGCCGGTCGGTCTTCTTGCGGATCTCTTCGGGCTGTCGGGACATCTCGACGATCCCGCCCGCGTTGTCGGTGATCGGCCCGAAAGTGTCCATCGCGAGGATGTAGGCCGCCGTCCCGAGCATTCCCATCGTCGCCACGGCCGTGCCGAAGAGGCCGCCGTCGGGCAGCGCCGAGGCGCCGAGCTTGTAGGAGGCCAGGATCGCGATCGAGATCGCGATGACGGGCATGAGCGTGCACTCGAAGCCCACCGCGATCCCGGCGATGACGTTGGTGGCGGGCCCCGTCTGCGAGGCCTCGGCGATCTCCCGGACCGGCCGGTACTTGTACTCCGTGTAGTACTGCGTGATGTAGACGAACGCGACCGACGTCAGGACGCCGATCAGGCCGCAGAGGAAGTACTTCCACCACGCGTCGGGGTGCTGCGGGTTGGCGAGAAGCCACTTCGTGGCCACGAAGAAGCCTCCGATCGCCAGGATCGCGGCGATGTAATAGCCGCGGTTCAGGGCCTGCATCGGGTCCTGGTCCTCGCGGGTCTTCACCAGCAGGATCCCGACGATCGAGGCGAGCAGCCCGAACGCGCGGGCGACGAGCGGGAAGAGCATCACGCCGACGATGCCGGCGGAGAATCCCATTCCTTTCTGCTCCAGGGTGGCAGCCAGCGTCGCCCCGAGGATCATCGCGCCGATGTTCTCCGCGGCGGTGGACTCGAAGAGATCCGCGCCTCGGCCCGCGCAGTCGCCGACGTTGTCCCCGACGAGGTCGGCGATGACGGCCGGATTCCGGGGATCGTCTTCCGGGATGCCGGCCTCGACCTTTCCGACGAGATCCGCGCCGACGTCCGCCGCCTTCGTGTAGATGCCTCCGCCCAGCTGGGCGAAGAGCGCCACGAAGGAGGCGCCGAAGCCGTAGCCGACGATGAGCAGCGGGATCCGGTCGGGGGGGACGTCGGTCAAGTGCCGGACGAGCCAGTAGAGGCCGCCGACGCCGAAGAGGGACATCGACACGACGAGGAGGCCCGAGACGGCGCCCCCGCGAAGCGCGATCCGGAGCGCGTCGTTCAGGGAGGTCCGGGCGGCCGAGGCGGTCCGGATGTTGGTTCGGATGGAGATCCACATCCCGACGTAACCGGCGAAGACCGAGCACCCGGCCCCGAGGACGAACGACAGCGTCGTCCAGAAGGCCAGCGTGAGGGCCGTCTTGACCGGATCGAATTCCTGGTGGGACCGGACGAACCCGTAGAGGAGAAAGATCAGGACCGCCAGCAGCACCGCCAGCATGGCGATCGTCGTGTTCTGACGGCGCAGGAACGCCTCGGCCCCTTCCTTGATGGCGTTGGAGATCGTCTGCATCGCGGCGGTGCCGGTGTCGCGCTTCAACACCCAGCGGGCCAGCCACCAGGCCACGAAGAGGGAACCGATCGAAAAGACCAGGATCAGGGGTAAGGCGGCGTCGTAGGACATACGAGTCTCCTCTAGCTTTCTAAGGATTCAGGGCGCGGAGAATATCAGACCGAGGGAACCGGAATTGGTGAATTCAGATTACGACGAAGCGGCAGTCTTTCGCCCTGTTCGCAAATCACAAATCACAAATCACAAATTCGTTGTTACTGGATCGGAACGGTTTCGAGGACGATGCCGATGTTCTTGGCGCCCGCGTTGCGGACGATGTCCATGACCTTGATGACCTCGCCGTAGTTCGAGCCGTCGTCGCCCGAGAAGAACACGGTCTTGTCCCTGCGATTCTTCAGGATGTCCTCGACCTGGGTGGCGAGCTGCTGCGGAGAGACCTGCTGCTTGTTCAGGAAGATCTGGTTCTGCGGGGTCAGCGACACGATCACCTGGTCTACGAGAGACTGGGGCTGGTCCACCGTCGCCTTGGGCGGGACCTTGACGTCGTACCCCATCTGGAGCAGCGGCGTGATGACCATGAAGATGATCAGCAGCACGAGGACGATGTCCACGAGCGGCGTGATGTTGATGTCGCTCTTGTAGTCGCTGCTTCCGCCGGCCGCCATCGACATATCAGCTCTTCCCTGCCCCCTTCTGCTTCTTGTCGGCGATCAGGCCGACGTTCTGGAAGCCGGCCTCCTTGGCCATCTTCATGACTTCCTTGACGTCGCCGTACTTCAACCTCTGGTCCGCCTTGATGATGATGTCGGCCGAAGGGGAGCGCTGGTAGAGCTCGTCCAGGCGCTTCTGGACGTCGTCCTTGGAGAGCTTGTCGGCCTCGAAGTAGTAGACCGGGGGAGTCGCCCATCCGACCGTCATGAGCTTCTGGCCGGAGTTCTCGGGCTTCTTGTCTGGGTTGTCGGTCGTCGGCAGCTGGACCGCGATGCCCTTCTGGAGCAGCGGCGTGACGACCATGAAGATGATCAGGAGGACGAGGCAGACGTCCACCAGGGGCGTGACGTTGATGTCGCTCTGGAGCTTGTCGCGGCCCCCCGTTCCCATCGCCATGGCGAGTGTCCTCCCGGATTCCTACGACGCCCGGATGCCGAGCTTGGCCCCGGCCCCGCGGCGCTTGATGAAGTAGTCCAGCAGCGTCGAGGCCGAGTTGGACATCTCGACCTGGAAACGCTCGATCTTGTTCATGAAGATGTTGAAGAGCCACACGGCCGGGATGGCGACGAAGAGCCCGAGGGCCGTCGTGATGAGGGCCTCGGCGATGCCGGTCGAGACGGCGGCGATACCGCCCGATCCGGTCAGGGCCATGCCGCGGAACGCGTTGATGATGCCGATGACCGTTCCGAACAGGCCGATGAAGGGGGCGGTCGTCCCGATCGTCGCCAGGCCGGAGAGCCCCTTCTTCATGTCGGCCGTCGTGATCAGGGCCTCGCGCTCGATCGCCCGCTCGGCCGCCTCGATCGGGTCGTGCCCGACCACGTCCACGGTTCCCGCCTGGATGTCGTGCGTAAACTCGTACAGCCCCGCCGAGACGACCCGGGCCAGGTGGCTGTTCTTGAACTTCTTGGAGGAGTCGATGGCCTCCTGGAGCTTGTCCTGCTTCAGGTAGCCCGTGACGAGCGTCGCGAACTGCAGCGACTGCTTCTTGGCCTTGCCGTAGTAGATGAACCTCTCGACAGCCACCGTCAGCGAATAGATGGACATCAAGACGAGCAGGATGGCGACGCCCTTCGCCAGGGGCGTCATCGAATTCCAGAGGTCGACTGGGTTAAAGCTCATGAAGCGCTCCTTCTCGGTCTTTCATTTGTTCCGTCGAGGTCTGCCCCCTCCGAAAGCGCCAAGTCTAGTGCAAGTTGAACGTGACGGTCACGGTCAGGTACACGCGGACGGCCCGCCCGTTCAAGGTGGCGGGCTTGTATCTCCACTGCTGGACGGCGCGCACGGCCGAAGCGTCGAGGAGGGGGTTGACGGACTTCAAAACCTTGACGTCCTCGACGTTCCCGTTGGCCGTGATGATGGCCTCCAGGATGACGACCCCTTCCATGCGGGCCTTGCGAGCGGCCTCGGGATAGGACGGCTCGACTCGGTTAGTCAGGACGGGAGCCTTGACCTCCCCTCCGACCCGCAGCGGCTCGCCCTCTCCGGTTCCCGGACCGGTGCCGCCGGGAACTCCTCCGACCACTCCGCCCGGCACGCCACCCTCGACTCCGCCCGGCACCCCGCCCTCGACCCCTCCGGCCGGGGCTTCCGGCTCGGGGGCGGCCAGCGGCTTGGGGATGTTCTCCGGGATGATCGTCGGAGCGACCATCTCAACGGGGCGGACAGGGACCTGCTTGACCGGCTCGGGCGCCTTGGGCGCCGCGGGCTTGGGAGGGGCCGCGGGAGGCGGGGGCGGCGGGGGAGGGGCCGACGCGTAGAAGGTGACCGGGATCGGCGGCTCCGGGATGTCCTCGACGAACCAGAGGGACGCGCCGAGCGCGATCCCGATGACCAGACCGTGGATGAGGATCGAGACCGGCAGGGTCATCGCCTTCTTGGAGTCGCCCTTGTGGGGGGCCGACTCGATCAACGCGTCTTCGAACATGCTCCGTCCTCCAGACCCTTCAGGACACCGATCCTACTTTGCCGGTTCCGGCGTTGGGGTCGTCGCGAGGGCTTTCTTACGCAACTCGAGTGCCTGCTCGCGATACTTGTCCGCCGCGGCGATGGCTTCCTGCTTCTTCGCGTCGTCGGTCTCGATCTTCGCCTTCTCCCGGTAGAGGAGGTTCATGTAGGTCAGCGCGTCGAAACTGTCGGCCTTGATCTGGAGCGCCTTCTGCAGCGCGTCCATCCCGTCGGACACGATCTTGCCGCGCGTCACCGGATCGATGTCGGGGTAGTGGTAGGAGCGGTCCCACGCCTGGACCCCCACCATGACCCACGGCTCGGGGTTGGCGGGTTCGAGCGCCGCTCGCTTCTTCTCCCACTCCAGGCCCTGGTTGAAATCCCCCTTCTTGAAGTACATCGAGGCGAGCGACGTCATCGCCCGGCTGTCGCCCGGGTTGACCTTGAGCAGGTCCTGGTAGAACGCGATCGCGTCGTCGAACCGGTCCGTCGCCAGATACATCGAGACGAGGAACTCCCGGACTTTCCGGTCGTTGGGGTACTCCTTCAGGTAGGTCTGCAGCTCCGAGATGGCCTTGCCCGCGAACTCCAGGTCCTTGGGGTGCTTGGAGCCCGGCTGGTAGAGGGCCATGTAGGTCTCGCCGATGAACTTGTGGAGGCGGGCCTCGCTCGGATCCAGGCGCAGCGCTTCCTGGTAGTTGGCGAGCGCCGCCTGGTACTGCGTCGCCTTGAAGAACTCGTTGCCCTTCTTGATTTCCTGCCGCGCGCGGATCTTGTTGCATCCCGAAAGGACCGTCGCCGCGAGAACGAGTACGGCCGCCCCGGCCAGACGTGGACTCCGCATTCTTCGGATGCTCCTTCGCTCTTGTTGCCACCGGGAGGCCCGTCCCGGAGTGCGGAATTCTGTTGAATTCTCCAAGACAAAGCAACAGTGTTTTTTGAGACGTGCGGATCTCCGGGCTCCGAAGAACCAAGCGGGGGACCTTGCGGTCCCCCGAGCCCCCGGGGGGAATAATTCGGCGTGCTCCGGGCTTGCCTTTTCGCGGGAGGAATCGTGAAAAAACTCGGATTTCCGTCGCTTTTCGTCGCCGTTCTCGCCGCCTCGCCGATGGCCGCTCAGACCGCTCCCGCTCCCGCGCCGCCCGCCTCCAAGGCGGCGCCGCAGGAGAAGCCGATCCCGCCGGTCTCCGAGAGTGTCGAGGTCTCCGTCACCAGCGTCGATGTCGTCGTGACGGACTCGAAGGGCCGGCGCGTTCCGGACTTGACGCGCGACGACTTCGAGGTCTGGCAGGACGGGGTGCCGCAGAAGATCACGAACTTCTACGCGGTCAACGGCGGCAAGGTGGTGCTCGAGGACGGCAAGGTCGTCGCGATCGATTCCAAGGACGCCGCCGAGCAGCTCCCCATGGACCTGAAGGCCCGGTACATCCTCTTCATCGACAACCTCAACATCCAGCCGCAGAACCGCAACCGGATGATGGACCGGCTCGAGGACTTCGTGACCCAGAGCGTCGGCTCGAAGGCCGAGGCCATGGTCGTCACCTACAACCGCTCGCTCAAGGTCCGCCGCAAGTTCACCTCCGAGGCGAGCGAGGTCGTGGCCATGCTCGAGGAGATCAAGAGGGAGACGGGCGGCGGCACGTCGCTCGCCTCCGAGCGGCGCGACGCGCTGCACCAGATCGACGAGTCCCAGTCGGCGGGTGAGGCCACGTCGATCGCCCGGAACTTCAGCCGGTCCATGCGCAACGACCTGGAGTTCCTCGTGGACGCGCTGAAGAACACGCTGAACAGCCTGGCGGGCATCGAGGGGCGCAAGGTCCTCGTTTACGTCTCCGAGGGGCTTCCCTCCACGGCCGGACTCGAGCTCTACGACCAGATCCAGCGCAAGTACAGCGACCAGGCGGGAACCGCCACGCTCGAGCAGTTCGAGTTCGACATGAACGCGAAGTACGCCAAGATCATCCAGGCCGCCAACGCCCAGGGCGTCACGATCTGGGCGCTCGACGCGTCGGGACTGACGACGGACGCGCTCGTCTCGGCCGAGAACCGCAGCTTCGACACGCGGCCCAACGACTTCATGATGCGCCAGAACTACCAGGCGCCGATCCAGCTCATGGCGGAGCAGACCGGCGGCATGGCCGCGGTCAACACCAACGACTGGAAGAAGAGCCTGGACGAGCTGGCATCGGACTTCTCGAACTTCTATTCGCTCGGCTACCGCACGACCCGCGCCGCCGTGGACCGGCCGCACTCCGTGGAGGTGAAAGTCAAGCGCAAGGGCCTGACGGTGCGGGCGCGCAAGGGGTTTCTCGAGAAGACCATCGAGACCAAGACGGCAGAGGGGGTCCTCGCCAGCCTCTTCTACCAGCGCGACGAGAACCCCCTGGGCATCAGCGTCTCGGTCGGCGCGCAAAAGCCGTACGACCGCGAGAACTTCGCGGTGCCGGTGCGGATCGCGGTCCCGATCGGGAAGCTCGGGCTCGTCCCGGTGGGCGACCACTACGAGGCGACCTTCTTCGTCTACATCGTGGCCCGCGACTCCGGAGAGAAGCAGTCGGATCTGGCGGTCCAGCGCCAGCTCGTGACGGTCCCGACCAAGGACCTCGACAAGGCCCAGCACCGGGACTGGTATTACGACTTCACGATGACGGTCGCGCCCGGCGCTCAGCGCGTCGCTTTCGCGGTCCGGGACGGGATCTCCAACCAGGTCTCGTTCTACCAGAAGAACCTGTTCATCTCGCTCCTGCCCAAGGAGGCGAAGGAGAAGGGGTAATCCCGTAGACTTCGCGGGATGGCGCAGCGCCTCCCGAGCCTCCTCCTCTTCGCGCGGACGCCCGAGGCCGGCAAGGTCAAGACCCGGCTGGTGCCACCGCTCTCGGAGAGAGAGGCCCTGGCCCTCTACGTGGCCTTCCTCGAGGACGCGGCGAGGCTCTACCGCCGGCCGTCTCGCTGGCGGGCCGTTCTCGAAGCGGAGCCGGACCCCGAGGCGCCTGCGATGGCGTCGCTCTTTCGCCCGCCCTGGGTCCGCCGGCGTCAGCCCGCGGGGAACCTGGGGGAACGGCTCGCCACGGCTTTCGAGCGGGAGTTCGCGGGCGGGGCCCCGGCCGCGCTCGCGGTGGGATCGGATCACCCCAACCTCGAGCGCCGGCGGATCGAAGAGGCGTTCGAGGCGGTCGAGCGCGGCGCCCGCGCCGCCGTCATCCCGGCGCGCGACGGCGGCTACTGCGCCATCGCGCTCGCGTCGGGTGTCCCCGCGCGCCGGGTCTTCTCCGGGATTCCCTGGTCGTCCCCTTCCGTTCTCTCGGCGACCCTCGAGAAGTTCGCGGTCCTGTCGCTGCCGGCCGTGCTCCTGGAAGAAAGCTACGACGTGGACCGCCCGGAGGACCTCGAGAGGCTCCGGGCCGACCTCGCCGGGCGCGACCCGGCCGGACCGGACTATCCCGAGGCCACCGCGCGCGCCCTCGGGCTCGGCGCGGGAGTCCGATGATTCCGGTCCTCGACGCCCGGCGGATGCGCGCCGCCGACGCCGCGGCGATCCGCGGCGGGATTCCCTCGCTGCGGCTGATGGAAAACGCGGCCGCGCGGCTCACGGAGCAGCTTCTCGCGGCCTGGCCGTCCGCCGGGAAGATCGTCGCGGTCTGCGGCCCGGGCAACAACGGCGGCGACGGGCTGGCCGCGGCGCGGCTCCTGGCGCGCCGAGGACTCTCCGTCTCCGTCTTCACACTCGCCGATCCGGGCTCCTACAAGGGCGACGCCGCCGAGAACGCACGGCGGGCGCGCGAGGCCGGAATCGAGCTCGTCTCCCTCATGGGAAAAGGCGGTGCGCGGCAACTGCGCCGGTCGCTCGAGGGAGCCGACACCGTGGTGGACGCTCTCTTCGGGACCGGTCTGTCCCGAGCGCTGTCGGGCGCGGCGGCGCGGGCCGTCGCCGCGATCAACTCGGCGGGCCGGCCCGTCCTTTCGGCGGACCTGCCCTCGGGCCTTTCGTCGGATACCGGAGATCTCCTCGGCCCGGCCGTCTCCGCGTCCTTGACGGTCGCCCTCGCGGCGTACAAGCGCTCGCATCTTTTCTGGCCGGCCCGCGGACTTTGCGGCCGCGTCGTCGTCGCCGACATCGGGATCCCCGCCCGGAGCCTCGCCGCGAGGGGAGTCGATCTCCTCGCCGCCGGGCCGTCGGACCTGTCGAAGTGGCTTCCGCCGAGGCCGGGCGACTCGCACAAGGGAGACTTCGGGCGGCTGGCGATCGTGGCGGGCTCCCGCGGCAAGGCCGGCGCCGCGGTGCTGACGGCGCGCGGGGCGCTGCGGTGCGGCGCGGGCCTCGTCACCGTCTTCTGCCCGGCCTCCATCGAGCCGGTCATCGTCACCGCGCTGCCGGAGGCGATGACGCGGCCGATGCCGGAGGAGCGCGGCGCGCTGACCCGGGCGGCCGCCGAGGCATTCCTCTCCGAACGGGACTCCTTCGACGCAATCGCGATCGGCCCCGGGCTGGGGACCGCGCCCTCCACGGTCGCTGCCGTCGAGCGGTTCCTGCGAGCGGACCTCCCGGCCGTCTGCGACGCGGACGCCTTGAACGCGTTCGCCGGAAGGCCCCGGGCATTTTCTCGACGCCGCGCTCCGACCGTCCTGACTCCGCATCCGGGCGAAGCGGGGCGCCTTCTCGGGGCCACGAGCTCGGGCGTGCAGCAGGACCGGGTCGCGGCCGTGCGCCGCCTTGCCAGGTCGGCGAAGGCCGTGGTCGTCCTGAAGGGCGCGTCGTCGCTGATCTCCTCGCCCTCGGGGCCGGTCGCCGTCAATCCGACCGGCTCGCCCCTGATGGCAACCGCGGGATCGGGCGACGTTCTGACCGGCGCGGTCGGCGCGCTCCTCGCTCAGGGCCTCGCGCCCGAGCGCGCCGCCATCGCCGGCGCCTACGTCCATGGGCTGGCGGGCGAGATCCTGGAGGGCAGGCTCGGCGACGCGGGGCTTCTTTCGGCAGAGCTCGCCGACGCCCTTCCGAGCGCGCGGCGGGCCGCGCGCTCGGCCTCCTGAGGCCGGCGTTGGCGCAAGAGATCACCCGCTCCGAGAAAGAAACGGAGGATGCGGGCGAGCTCCTCGCGCGCGGGCTCCGCCCGGAGAGCGTCGTCTACCTGACGGGCCTGCTCGGGGCCGGGAAGACCGCGTTCGCGCGGGGCCTGGCGCGCGGCCTCGGGGCCTCGGCGCGCGAGGTCGCCTCGCCGACGTTCGCGATCCTCAACGAGTACGCGTCGGAATCCGGATCGATCGTCCTTCGGCACCTGGACCTCTACCGGCTGAAGGACGAGTTGAAGGACCTGGAAATCCTCGGACTGCCGGATGCTGTCGCGGGCGCGCCGGTCGCCGTGGAGTGGCCCAACGCCACGATTCGCCGCCTTCTCCCTCCCACGGCCGAGATCCAGATCGAGATCCTGCCCGGCGGCGAGCGCCGCATCCGCTGGCCGTAGGGGATGGCCTTGCGCCCTCCCGCCTCGGTTTAGAAGGCGAAGACGAAGCCGCCGGTCAGGTCGCCGTTGGAGAGCCAGTCGCTGCCGTGGTGGCAGTGGCCGTCATGGCAGTCGTGGTCGTCGGTGTTCAAGAGCGTCCCGTAGTACCGCCCGTCGAATCGCATCCCGAAGTGGCGGGTGAAGAACGTCTTGACGCCTCCGCCGATCGTCGTGGTGTAGCGCCACTCCGCGTTGGGGTTGGAGCAGGGAGGGTTGCGCACCTTGCAGACGTCGGGATCCAGGTGCGCCGCGCCCATGCCGAAGCTGACGAAAGGGGTGACGTACGGGTTCCTGCCGAAGTTCAGGGTCATCAGGCCGAGTGCGTAGTCGATCGACAGGTCGCCGAGCTTCGTGCCGGAAGGCGCGAAGAGGACGTCGTCGCGGGTGCTGACGAAGTGCGTTCCGCTGTGCGCGTAGAACGCCTCGAACTCGAAGAGGTTGGTGAAGTTCCATCCGACGCGTCCGCCGTAGATGGCTTCGTCCTGGACGTCGACTTTCTGGTTGAAGAGGTCTGTGCTGCCGGCAGGGAAGCTTCCCCCGAACATCCAGCCGCCGAAGGGAGAGATCTCGACGGTGCCGTGGCGGAACTGGGCCCGGGCGGACGAAGCGGCGAGAAGGAGCGAGAGGGTCAAGATGGCCGTGCGGGCTCGGATCACGGATGCCTCCCGGAAGGATGGATGGTCAGTGAGATTTCTTGGCCGGCTTGAGTTTCTTTTCGATGAGCTGCTTCCAGCGCTCCTCGACCTGCGCGGAGTACCCGACGGCGCGGTCGATCAAGCTGCGGTCCGGGCCCAGGATGAACGTCGAGGGGATTCCCATCGCGGTCATCTGGCCCGCGTCCTCCGGGGAAGCGAAGTAGACCGGCAGCGAGATGTTGTAGCGCTTCTTGAACGGTTCGATTTTGTTGCGGTCGGCGTCCACGTTGACTGCGAGGACGACGAAGTTGCGATCGCTGTACTTGTCGTACATCTTCTGGACGATCGGGAGCTCCATCCGGCACGGCCCGCACCAGGTCGCCCAGACGTTCAAGAGGATGACGTTGCCCTTGAGCTGCGAGAGCTTGATGGAGCCGCCGTCGGCTCCAGCCAGCTCCAGGTCGGGGAAGATGGGCGCGGGGTCTTCGGCTCTCGCCGCGCCCGCGGCTGCGAGCAATGCAAGGCTGATGATCCAGGGGCGCATCAACGGGGGCAAACCGGCCCTCCGAAAAGAATATTCCGCGATTCGCCGCCGCGAATCAATCCGGAACCGGGCGGTGCGGCGTCCGCGTGATACAACCGACGGCCATGCCCGCGCCGCCCGTCCTCGCCTGGGTCCTGCGGGGGGACCGGGTCGAGTCGGTTCACCGGGGAAGCGCGGCGGTCGTGGACGAGGACGGACGGCTGCTCGCCTCCGTCGGGGATCCGGCGGCCGAGATCTACCTGCGCTCCACGGCCAAGCCGTTCCAGGCGATGACGCTCCTGGAGGTCGGAGGCGACCGGGCGTTCCGGCTCGGCACCGACGAGGTCGCCCTGATGTGCGCATCCCACGGCGGCGAGCCCAGGCACGTCGCCGTGGCCCGGCGCATCCTGGCGCGGGGAGGATTCGACGCCTCGGACCTCGCGTGCGGGGCTCACCCTCCCATGAACGAGGCGTCGGCGCGCCGGCTGCTCGTTTCCGGGAAGAAGCCGACGGCCCTCCACAACAACTGCTCCGGCAAGCACGCCGGCCTGCTCCTGGCGTGCCGGGCTCGAGGTCTCGATGCCTGCGGCTACTGGAAGCCGGAGCACCCGATCCAGAGGATCACGATGGGACACGTCGCGAGGTACTGCGGGGCCGCCCCGGCCGGCGTCGTGACGGCCGTGGACGGCTGCAGCCTGCCCGTCGCCCTCCTGCCCCTGCGTTGCCTGGCGCACGCCTACGCGAGGCTGCTCTCCCGGTCGGCGGCGGAGGGGAGCGACGCCGCGATGCGGGAGCGGATCCGGCGCGCGTTCTGGGACAGCCCCGGCATGGTCGCCGGGCGGGGCCGGTTCACGACGGACTTCCTGGAGGCGGGCGCCGGGATCTGGATCGGGAAGGAGGGCGCCGAGGGCGTCTACGCCGTCGGACTCTCCGGAGGACGGCGCGGCGGGGCCGTCGGGATCGCGTTCAAGATCGAGGACGGCTCGATCCGCGCGAGGGACGCGGTCTGCCTGGACCTGATGCGGCGGATGAAGAGACTGCCTCGGGAGGCGCGGTCCCGGCTCGCGAAATACGTCTCGCCGGCGGTAGCGAACGCCCGAGGACTGGTGGTGGGAAGGATCGTGGCCGAAGCGCCGTTGAAGTAAAATCGAGAATCGGCCCTTATGAAGGTTCTTCTCGTCGATCCGCAGGATGAGTCCCGGGACGCCCTGAGGCGGTCGTTCGCGGGCGCGGGAGACCAGGTCCGGGGCGTCCCGGCGCTGGCCGAGGCCGGCCGGCAGCTCGTGGAGTTCGCTCCCGACGCGGTCGTGGCGGCCCTCGACTTCCCGGAAGAGGAGCTCTTCGCCTTCTTCGACGAAGCCCTGCGGCTGGACTCGCGGCGCGCCCTCTACGCCCTGGCGGACTCGGGTGCGCTGGAATCGGGAGTTCGCGCGATGAGGCGGGGAGCGCACGACTTTCTCTGGAGGCCGGTTTCTCCCGGAAGGGTCGCACTCCTGCGCTCGAGGCTGGAGTCTCGGCGGGAAAGGGAGCGGTGGCTCGAGGAGATGCGGGTCCGGCTGGCCCGCGCCGAGATCGCCTCTTCGCTGGCGGGGCGGTCGGCACGCTGGAGAGCGGCCCTCTCGGCCATCGAGCGTGAGGCGTCCAACGAGTCCGCCGTGCTGGTGACGGGCGAGCCGGGCACCGAGAAGGAAGCCGCGGCGCTGGCGATCCACCGGCTGTCGCGGCGGGGCTCCGAGCCCTTTGTCAGCGTGGCGGCGGACCGCGGTCTGCCGGTAGACGGGGCCGGCGGGACGCTCTTCGTCACCGGCGTCATTCGCTGCCACCTCGACCGGCAGCGGCTGCTTCTCGCCGAGATCGAGAAGCCGGCCGGCCGGCGGCTGGTGCTCTCGACCAACCAGGACCCGCGGATGGCGCTTGAGGGAGGACGCCTCCTGCCGGAGCTCGCCGCCGCGGTCGAGTCCCACGTCGTCCACCTTCCGCCGCTGCGGGAACGCGGCGAGGACGTCGAACTTCTAGCCCGCCGGTTCCTCCAGGACGTCGACGGTTCCTTAAGCTTCGAGGCCGAGGCGATGGACGCCCTGCTCACGCACCCCTGGCCCGGGAACCTCGAGGAGCTCCGAGATGCGGTCCGGCGGGCAGCCTCGCTGGCGGATGGTCCCTTGATCGGCGCGACGGTGGTGACCTCGGTCCTCGGGCGGCCCCCCGCCTCGCGCCGGCTGCGCCGCAAGAAGGCGCCCACCGTGCGTGTGGCCGTGGGAGATTCCCTCGCCAACGTGGAGCGCCGCCTGATCCTCAATACCCTGAAGTTCGCCCGCGGCAACAAGAAGAAGACGGCCGAGCTGCTCAAGCTCTCCCTGAAGACCATCTACAACAAGATCAAGGAATACGGCCTGGAGCACTGACCGCGGGGCGGCCTTCCGCCGGCGGCTTTACGTGCGTCGGCGGAGCAGAACGACGTCCTGATGCTGATAGTAGTTCCGCTCGAGCCACCCGATCGCTCCGGGTCGATGTCCGTGGCGTGAAGCTCGCTCGAGGGCATCCGCGTCCGGAAGGCGCGAAGGATTCGGCCTCCCTCCCACCTGTCCTGAAGTCCAGTTCACCCCTGTCCCTTTATTGAACGCTCGGCCAGTAGTTTCGCCGCCCCCGCCGCCTTAGTCTGAGACGACGTTCGGACAAGGCCGGTGGGCCCTTTTCCGAAGGCCAGAAGGGAAGGCGGCTGAGCGTGACGGCCAGATTTCATTCCTCCCGGGGATTCGGGCTGATCGAGAACATCATCGGCGCGGCTCTGCTCGGCCTGGGAGTCCTCATCGCGATGCCTTACGCCGGGACGATGATCCGCCGGGCCGAGGGCGTCGGCGCGATCAACACCATCCGCGCCACGCTCGCCGCCGCGCGCCTCCAGGCCGTCAAGAGCGGCGCCAACGTCGTGCTGGTCATCAGCAAGAACGACAACAACTCCATCCGCCTCTCCTCCTTCCGGGACAAGGCGAGCCTGAGCGCCACGTCCGCCAACGACGGCAACGGCGTTCAGGACGACGGGGAACCCTCGTTTCCGTCGGTGGACGTGGACACCCACATCCACTTCTGGAAGTTCGGCGGCAACAAGGACGACATCTCGACCGGCGTCGCCTTCGACGGCTACGTCATCAACGGGACGCTCAACTCCGACCTGTCCGACCGGATCATCTTCCTGCCCAACGGCGGGATCCTGGTGCCCCAGAACAGCAACTCCGGCTCGCCGGCAGCGACGTCCCCGTACGGGCGAGGTATCTACTTCGCCGACCAGAACGGGAAGAACTACTTCCGGGTGACGATCTTCACGTCGATCGCCAGCGGCACTCGGGTGGACAAGTACGTTTCCGGCAGAGGCTACGTCTCCGGCAACTGGTCCTGGCAATGAAGAGCCGGCAGAGGGGGTTGACCCTCGTCGAGGTCATGTTCGGCCTCCTCATGCTCTCCTTCGGGCTGCTCGCGATCGCGCCTCTCTTCGCCGGGTCGGTGAAGACCGGCGCCTCGTCCAACCAGCTCGCCGGCGCCAACACGCTGGCCCGCGAGAAGCTCGAGGAGATGATCGGTTATCCGGCCACCGACCCGCGCCTCGCGGTGTCGGCCGGCAACAACGCGGCCGGGCCCACCGGCCTGACGACGACCGGAACCGGAAGTGTCGTCGGGTACAACGCCGCGTGCGACAACGACCTGCCGGCCTGGTACAACCCCTCGACGGGCGCGACCTCGACCGCGACGAACTCGCCGGGCGCCGGTTTCTACCGCTACCCGTTTGTCCGCTCCTACACGGTCGAGCAGTACGCCGCCGACCTGACGACGCGGGTCACCGCTCCCGGCGCCTATTCGATCAAGAAGATCACCGTGACCGTCCGCGCCACGACGGGACCCTTTCCGGGATTGCGGCAGACCAGGCAGTCCGTCTTCGTGAGGTTCCGCGATGGCAGCTAGGGCCACCCTCCGCCGCGAAGCGGGGTTTACGGTGATCGAGGCGGTCGTGACGCTCGCCGTCATGGCGCCGATCCTGCTCGGCCTCTACTCGCTGCTGGACTCCTCCAACCGGATCACCAAGCAGGAATCCAACGTCGCCCAGGCCCAGCAGGCCTCCCGAGGCGGCATCTACGAGGTCGCCCGGATGATCCGACAGGCGCGGGTCGGGCAGCTCTACTACGGCAACTCCGTTCTTCCGATCTACGACAACGCCCCCGCCGGCAAGACCATCAAGGACTTGAACGGCGCCAGCCACAAGATCCGCCAGGGCACCGACGTCATCGAGGCCCGCGGCGTCATCCTCGGCGAGAAGTTCACGGTCACGGCCGGCGACGTCACCTGCTCGGGAGCTTGCGACGGCACCTCCCAGGTCACGGTGATCATCCGCTCGACCGCCTCCAATGGCGCGGTCAACTACGCGGCCAACCTGAAGCCGTCGCTCGCGTCGAAGACGCGGCCGTTCTACCTGGTCGTGGCCGACTCCTCGTCGCAGCCGGTCGTCGTCTCGGGGAAGACGTACCTCGTGCCGCTCTACTACGTCGGCCTCGTCAGCGCCGACTCGACCGGCGGCTGGTACACCTACTCCTCCGACGGGACGAACGCGACCTTCACGTTCACGATGAACCCCAGCGACACGGGAGCAAAGGTGTTGAACGCGACCGCCGCGGGCTCGCCGGCGCTCCAGAGCGCCTTCATCTGCGGCGTGGTGGACGACCTCCTCTTCTTCGTGGACGAGGGGACCGCCTCCGTGACCGGGGACACGCACCCGACGCTTGCCATGGCCAACTACGACCCCTCCAGCGGGAACTACGACATCCAGGCGCTCGTGGACGAGGTCGAGGACTTCCAGGTCGCCTACGGCGTGGACGGCGCCGACTCCTCGACCCCCGACGGGGGCGCCGACCCCGTCAAGGTGGACGTGACCGGGGCCGGCAAGGACGAGTGGGTTGGCAACGTCGCCGGCGAATCCGACACGGTCCTGGGGACTCCGGCCGCCTCGATCCCGAGGACCGGCTCCATCGCGGCCTTCGTGGACACGACGGTCCCGACCTCCGACTCGGCGCCCGCCCTCGGTCGGCCGCTCCTTCGCGCCGTCTGGCTCTCCCTCGTCGTCAAGTCCCGGGACCCGGACCTGAAGTACGACGGCCCGGGCGCGCGGGGCGTCGTGACGCTCGACTCCACCGCGAAGTCCATGTCGGACGCCTCGATTACGGGGCGCCCCTACCGGCGGCGCGTCCAGTCGCTCGCCGTCTCCCTGAGGAACTTCCAATGAAGGCTTCGCGTCGGCTTCGCAACCCGGCCGGCCGGGAGGAGGGATTCATCCTCTTCCTCGCGGTCTTCGTGCTGCTCATCGTCACCGTGGCCGGCATCGCGACGATGCTGGCGACCTCGATGGACCTGACGCTCTCGGGCAACGAGACCAAGATCTCCAAGATCTTCTACGCCGCGGACTCGGGCATCTCCTACAGCGCGGCCCAGATGCGCATCGACGTCAACTACATCGGAGGGCAGATGCCGGTAGGCGTCTCCAGCAACTACGGAAGCTCAGGCACCGCGGACATCCAGGTGTCCATCACCCGGCCGCTCATCATCGGCCGGCAGGTGCATCCCGGAGACGCGCTGCTCTCGCAGGGGACGACCTACGGCACGCCGCAGATCGTCGAGAGCCTCTTCACCGTCTCCTCGTCGGCCAGCGCGTCGTCGATCCAGGCTTCCAAGACGATCCGCGCCGACATCAGCCTCTACCCGCAGGTCCTGAGCATCATCCCGCAATAGGGGGCTCCCCATGACGATTCGCCACGGACGCGTCCTCCTCGCGCTTGCCGCCGCGCTCGCGGCCGCCTTCCCCTGCGCCGGAGACGACAAGGACCTGCTCAAGTCGGGAAGCTCGAAGCCCAATGTCGTCGTCATCATCTCCAACACGGTCTCGATGCAGTACCTGCCGTACGTCCAGGGGTCGACCCCGATCCTTCCTCCGGACGGGCAATTCCAGGACTCGCCGCAGTCGAAGTTCGGCATCGCCAAGACCGTCTTCCGCCAGGTCGTCGAGGACAACAACGCCAACTTCAATTTCGGGCTCTCCTGGTACTCGTACCACCAGGAGGTCGTGACGCATAAGTACTGGAGCTACCGGTCCACGGCAAACAACACGATCTCGGGCGCGGCGTACGACTTTCCCGGCGACGCGTTCCAGGCGGCCGTCGGGACCTATTACGAGCTCGGGACGAGCGGCGGCGGGCCGATCCAGTCGATCTCCACGACCCAGACGTACGGCATCGCCGGGACGACGATCTCCGGGGTCTGGTTCGGAGATGTCCCGGCAGCATCGAGCTGCACGGCGGCGACCTGCACCGGCTACTCGATCGAGCAGATCGACAAGTCCCACCGCGTGGCCGTGCACCTGTCGCCGGTGAACGGGGGGCAGCCGTACGGACAGCCCACGATTACCATGATCAAGGAGTACCAGGCCGGCACTCCGCCCGGGAACCCGACCTCCTGGACGACCCAGGCCTCGACACCCGCCGGCAACGCGGGAACCGTCTCCATCACTCTGTCGCCGCCTCCCAACCCGCCGACCCAGTTCCCGAACCTCTACTCCACCGGCTCGGACAACGGCCTCTACATGGGCTTCATGAAGGCCGGCGACTGGAACCTCAACTCCGACTGCGGCGGCTGGTTCGTCCAGAACACCCTTCCGGCGATCGGCGTCCCGCGGGATTACATCTCCGACCTGGCCTGCACCAATACCACCTGCTCCCAGCCTCCGGAGGTCTCCTGGGGCTGCGTCCTGCGCTACACGCGGCCTCAGTCCTCCGTGATCCACTACGCGCCCGGCTCGACGGGGACCTACTCCGCGCTGAGCCCCCCGGACGACAACCCGGGGGTGTGCAGCGCGTCCGTCGTCCACACGGGAACCGGTCCGGAAGACCAGATCGTCCTGATGAGCACCAACGACAGCCACATCCCCGAAGCCAACATGTTCAAGAACGTGGACGACTACTTCAACACCGAAGACTGCTTCGTCAACGGCGTCCGCACGGACGATCCCAACAAGTCGTGCCGCACCGGCGCGGTCATCCTTCTCTCCGACACCTTCAACGCGTGCGGCCCCGACTGCAGCCAGACCTCGACCTCGAAGTACCTCGTCAGCTTGAAGTCGCACCACATCCCCGTGTACGTCATCAGCCTGGGGGTTCCGGACGGCACGGCGCAGGCGACGGAGGCCCACTGCATCGCGCTGAACTCCGGCTCCGAGGACGCCGTCCATCCGGGAGTCTTCTCGGTGACCTCGACGGACCCGCAGCAGGTCTCTCAGGACTTGAGCGACGCCTTCGCGGCGATCCTGACCCGGATCAACGAGGCGACGGAGGACTTCGCCTCCGCCACCATCTCCTCGGTGCACGCCGGCACGGGCCAGATGGCCTTCCTCGCCACCTTCAACGCCCGCAAGAACCGGTCGATCTGGGATGGAGCGATGCGCGCCTACAAGCTCCAGGCCAACGGCTCGATCAACCCCGACCCGGTCGCCCCCAACACGCACTCGCAGAACCCGGACGGAAGCAACTGCGTCACCACGGTTCGCGACGCCAACGACCCGCTCAACAACATCACGCTCGACTCACCCTGCAACCAGTTCCCGATCCTCCAGTGGAACGCTCAGATCAACCTCGCGGCGGTCCCGCTGGCGCCCTCCAACGCGAGCGGCATCGCGGACCTGACCGCGAATACGGCGATGACGAAGGGCTCGACCTACAGCGACACCTCCAACGACACGCCGCACAACATTCCGATCTTCAACTACCCGGGGCGCCGGATCCTATGGTCGCTTCCCTCAACGGTCGCGGCCTCGAGCTCGCTGCCGACCACGCTCCCGATCAACGGGGCGAGCGCGTCGGCGACCGA
>Ga0126379_10000516_pt1 | contig 21493 bp, 15 predicted proteins | sample PanSoiMetPlot_24_FD_92640 | JGI IMG/M metagenome (GOLD analysis project Ga0126379, IMG submission 92640) | Tropical forest soil microbial communities from Panama - MetaG Plot_24 | ecosystem: Environmental > Terrestrial > Soil > Tropical forest > Bulk soil | place: Panama | collected 2016-02-17
ACCTCCGACTTCACCCAGCCCTGAATTTCGCGTTCACGTGCGCCGCGTTGCAGTGTCTGCAGCGCGCGGCTGATCTCGCCGATTTCGTTGTTGCGGTCGAGGTATGGGATGGGTTGATCGAGTTTGCCCGCAGCCAGGTCCTGTATGCTGTCGCGCAGCGAAAACAGCTCGCGCACAACTTCGCCTTGCATAATAAACAGCGCCAGGGCGAACGTGGCTGCCAGTCCGAAACCGATCACCAGCCAGGCGTACAGAATGGCCTGATGGGTTTTTCTAGTCAGTTCGTCGGATTGCTGGTCTACTGACTTGCGGATTTCTTCGACGATCTCCGCGATAGCCTGGCGCCCGCGCTGCAGTTCAGCGTCAACGCCGCTGCGCATCAGGTTCATCGCCTTAGTATTGTCGTTAACCAAAGTTGCAGCGCGAACAGCTCGAGAGTCGAACACCGCCTGACCGAACAAAGCTTCGGCCGCCTGGATCTCTTTGGCACGACTGGGGGCCTCCTTCAGTGCTTCGGCGATGAGCGCGCGATAATTGGCGTAGGTTTTGTCCATCTCGCTGTCAATGCTGTGCATTTTGTCGGGGTCAAGCTCGGCAATCTCCTCGTATAGGAGCTGACCAAACAGCGCGGCGTCGGCTTTCGCGTCGGTTAAGTCCTGCAACGCGCCAACATCCTGAGCGAGCAACTGGGTGTAGTGAGCGTCGATCTGCTTGCTTTCCTTCGACGAATACAGCCTCCCAAGGATGACCATCAAGGCCAACGGAGCCATGGCGACCAGCAGTTTTCGCCGGAGTTTCAGATTTTCCAGAAAGCGGATCATGATGGCGTACCAAACAATGCCAGAATTTCAAGCCTGAGCAGGAACAAAAATACTATGATTCTGTGGCGAACGGCTAGAGTCGGCAGGCGCGGGCCAGCGCTCTACTTTCTCGTCAAACGTAGCACAGGTGCTCTCTTGATTAGAGGAGATTTATTCAATCGGCAGAAACCGGGCGGTTCTGCTCACTCGTCGATAACGTCCCGAGCCAGCGCAACGCCACCTCGCCGGTGCGGAGAAATCCACGTAACGCCGTCGGCCGTCAAATCCGTTGGGCAATAAGGCAACGACGGGTGAGCAATTGCGTCACAGGGGACTACATGTCTAGCTTGAAGATTGGTTCCATCAGCAGCCACTTCTCTCCGGGGCGAGCTTGCGGCAAGGGTTGCTGGAACTTCCACATCAAATCTTCCCATTCTTGAACCGCCGGATTATTTCGATCGGACTCCGCCTTCTTCTCGAAAGAGAAAGAGTCGTTCACTTCCAGAATCATGACCATGCGCGTTCCGAACAGGTAGATTTCCAGATCCTCAACGCCGGCATCGCGGATGCTTTTCGTGATAACTGGCCAGATTTTCTCGTGATAACGCTTGTATTCGGCAATCAGCGCGGGATCGTTCTTCAGATCGAGCGTGAGGCAATAGCGCCGATTCATGCGGACAGGCCCTCGCTTTCCGCGGGTATGCCGCGCAAAGAAGGGGCCAGCGCGGGTTTGTACCCAGACATTCCAAAATAAAGAATGTACAGATAGCAGAGCAGCGGAACCACGAAGGCCCTCTGAATTCCTGCAGCGTCAGAGATTCGCCCCATGATCGCGGGAAAGACCGCGCCACCGATGATGGCCATCACCAGCAGAGACGAGCCCCGTTTCGTCAGCGGGCCGAGATCTTTGATGCTTAGAGCGAAAATCGTAGGGAACATGATGGAATGAAAGAAGCCCAGCAACACAACGGCGGCTACCGGAAAGACCCCGGATCCCAGCAAAACCACAGCGGCACAAAGAAAAGCCGCGCCGGCAAACAGCGACAGCAATCCGTGCGCTGGAACGCGCTTCATCAAGCCGGAACCGATAAAGCGTCCAATCGTGAAACCGATCAGGTGGAACAACAAGCAGTATGCGGCCAGCTTCGCCGCCGTTCCGGGAATCGAAAACTGCGTGAGCCGAATTACGAAGCTCGCCACTCCAACTTGCGCGCCAACGTAGAAAAATTGTGCGATGACTCCCCGCACCAGGTGCCGGTGAGCGAGCACGCTTCCTGCATCAGCTAGGGAAACGACCGTGTCGCTTTCTTTGCCGGCTTCCGAAACGTCCGGCAAATGCGTGAACTGGAACACAACCGCTAACACCACAAAGATCCCGGCCATCGCCAGATATGGGCCTTTCACCGTGCTAGCCTCGCTCGCGCGAAAAGCCGCCAGTTGCGCCGAACTCATGGCCGCAAGTTGTGCGGGTGCGTATTCAACGCCCGTCAGAATAAAGGTGCGTCCCAGAAGTGACGAAAGCACCGCGCCGGTCGCATTGAAGGACTGCGCGAAATTCAGTCTGCGTGCAGCGCTGCCGGCAGGCCCGAGCGCGGTGGCGTAGGGATTGGCGGCCACTTCCAGAAAACTCTGCCCGCACGCCATCACAAACAGAGCAAACAGAAAGAACCCATACACTCCGTACGAAGAAGCTGGCAGAAACAGCACCGCGCCTGAAGCACATAGCAGCAGCCCCAACAAAATGCCTTTCTTGTAGCCGATGCGCTCCATCGCCCACCCGGCGGGAAATGCAGCCAGGAAATATCCACCGAAGAACGCCACCTGAATAAAAGAAGACTGAAAATCGCTGAGCCCGAACGCCCGTTTCAGGTGCGGGATTAAGATGTCGTTCAAATTGACGCCAAAGGCCCACAGGAAAAACAGGCTGATGATCAGCAGGAAGGGAAGCAGGTAGCGGCGCTCGGTCAGCGGCGCAGGTTCACCCTTGGGTTCAGACGGCAGCGGAGCGTGTGTCATGCGGCGTATTCCTCAGGTAAGCGCGCGATCCAGATGTACATAGCCGCCGTCGACGAACAGATGTTGGCCCGTCGTATGGCCGGATTTCTCCGACAGCAAGAACACCACCGTGGAAGCAATCTCTTCGGCCGTGGTCATTCGACGTCCCAGTGGAATCTTCGACACGATTTGCTGCAGCTTCTCTTGCGGATTCGGATGCTTCGCCAGCCATTGTTCGTACAGCGGCGTCATCACTTCCGCGGGAATTACGGCATTCACCCGAATTCCAAGGCTGAGGAGCTCTGCTGCCCATTCTCGCGTGAGCCCCAGGATTGCGCCTTTCGACGCGACGTATCCCGAGGTTCCACCTTGCCCGGTCACCGCTGTCTTCGAACTAATATTTACGATCGAGCCTCGCGACTTCCTCAGTGCAGGAAGCGAGAAGTGCGCCATGACGTAGTAGTGCACCAGATTGCGCTTCAGTGATTTCACGAATTCTTGTGGATTGCCGCGCTCCAGGCCGATTCCATCATTTACGCCCGCATTGTTCACCAGTGCGTCCAGATGCCCTAGCGTGTTCACGATCGTTTCAACCGCCGAAGCGCACGCTTTTGCCATGCTCAGTTCTGCCGCCACAAATTCGCACGCCCTACCCGCCTGACGCAATTCAGCCTGCACCGCTTTTCCGGTGTCAACATCCTTATCCACGATCACGGGAATCGCGCCTTCCCTCGCGCATTCGCGGACGATCGCCGCTCCAATTCCTTTTGACCCACCGGTAACCACGATTACTTTGCCGTTCAGCTGAAGATCCATAGCTCAGCCATGCAACCGTAGAAAGCCGCCGTCCAACGGATAGTCCGTGCCGGTGACAAACGACGCATCGTCCGAGCACAGGAATAACGCCAGCGCCGCCACTTCCTCGGGCTCGCCCATTCTCCCTAGCGGCTGCGTTTTCGCCAGCCTCTCATACATTTCCTGTTCGCGTCCGGGATAATTCATTTTCAGGTAGTCGTCGACGAACGGCGTGTGTACGCGGGCTGGTGAAATGCAATTGCAGCGGATGTTGTACTGCACGTAGTCCTTGGCGACGGAATACGTCATCGCGATCACCGCGCCCTTGCTCATCGAATAAGCGAACCGATCGCCGAGTCCCGCGGAACCCGCAATCGAAGCCATATTCAGGATCACGCCGCCACCGTTGGCTTTCATGTGGCCGGCGCAGGGGTGCATGCAGTTGTAATAGCCTTTCACATTCACGCGAAACAAGCGGTCGAAGTCCGCCTCCGTGGTGCTTTCGACGTTGCCGATGTGCGATACTCCAGCGTTGTTCACCAGGATGTTTACCTTTTCCCGAGCGAAGATCTGGCTAAACACCTCTTTCACCTTGGCCTGCTCGGTCACATCGCAGGCGAAGGCCGCAGCCTGCCCGCCATTCTCGGCAATGTGGCGAACGGTCTCCTGCGCATCTTTCAAGTTGAGATCCAGAATCCGCACCGCCGCGCCACTCGCCGCAAAACGCTTTGCGATTGCGCGACCAATGCCGCTGCCACCACCAGTCACCACCGCTACCTTGTCATCCAGTCGAAAATTCGGTCTCGTTCCTTGTGGGCCGTTCAAAGCGAAACACCTCTTTTCCAGGGAATGAAATCTTCCTGACCCTTCAGCTCCGCCTTCGTTCGCAATTCTCCGCTGGCCACGCGGGTCACCAAATCCAGGATTTCCTCGCCCATTTTTTCAATCGTAGTTTCCCCGGAGATGACCGAGCCGGTATCCATATCGATGATGTCTTCCATTCTGCGTGCGAGCTCGGAGTTTGTGGACAGCTTTACAACTGGTGCGATGGGATTCCCCGTTGGCGTTCCCAGTCCCGTAGTGAACAGAACCACGCTTGCGCCCGCACCAACCTGCGCGGTCACGCACTCCACATCATTTCCCGGTGTGCATTGCAGCTTCAATCCCGCACCCGTGGAATACTCCGGATAATCCAGAACTTCCGTGACGGGAGACGTGCCGCCCTTTTTTGCTGCCCCCGCGGATTTCATAGCGTCGGTGAGCAATCCATCGCGGATATTTCCGGGACTGGGGTTCATCTCGAACCCGGAACCAACCGCCTTGGCGCGCGCGCCGTAGCTTTGCATCAATTTCACGAAGCGCTCCGCCACTTCTTTCGAAATGCTGCGGTCGATAAAATCCTGTTCCGTTCCGCACAGCTCCGGGAATTCGGAGAGAATTGTTCGCCCACCCAGACCGGCAAGCAGGTCTGACGTGTGGCCAATGGCGGGATTTGCGGAAAGCCCTGAAAACCCATCGGAGCCGCCGCATTTCAAGCCGACACACAAACTGGAAAGCGGCGCCTCCGTCCGGGCACTCTTGTTCGCTTCCATGAGGCCGAGGAACGTCTTTTGGATTGCCTCGGCCATCATGCGCGTTTCAGTGCCACTTTGTTGCTGCTCCAGAATTACCAGCGGCTTATCAAACTGCGGATTCCGTTTGCGAATTTCTTCGCGCAGGATGGGAATCTGAGCGTGCTGGCAGCCCAGACTCAGCACCGTGGCCCCCGCAACATTCGGGTGGTGCAGGTAGCCGGCGATCAACCCGCACAGATTGTTGGAGTCTTCCCGCGTTCCGCCGCACCCGCCTGCATGCAGCAAGAATCGGATGCCATCCACGTTTTCAAAAAGAGGCGCGCGTCGTGGCCCCGCGTCTTTTCCTGTTGTCTGTCCGTTCTTGATGTCTTCCGTGCGTCCTTCCTTGTAGAGCCGCGCCAGTTCCGCCACTTGTTGGCGATAAATTTGCGGGACCGCGAAGCCCAATTCCTCCTCGAACGCTTGCTTCAGGACTCCGATGTTTCGGTTCTCGCAAAACACCAGCGGCACAACCACCCAATAGTTGCGCGTTCCCACTTGCCCATCGGATCGCCGATAACCGCGAAACGTCTTTCGCTGCCATTTGGAAACGTCCGGCGCCGTCCAGCTGTAGTCCCGCAATTTGTCGCGAAATGGAGCCGCTTCGTGATGAACATTGCGCGTGGTCAGCAGCTCGCCGCGCCGTATCGGCTCGACGGCTTTTCCCACCAGCACGCCGTACATAATAATCTCCGCGCCTGTCGGGAAATCCTGCGTCGCAAACTTATGCTTTGCGCGCACGTCGGAACCCAGCACGTACGCCTGGCCTCCAAACGTCAGCCTCTCGCCCTTGCTCAAATTCGACAGGGCAATCAGCACATTGTCTCGTGGATCAAGCTGCAGGACTCGGTTGTTCATAGCGGAAGATCGATTTTCTCCGGGGAGAGTTCGTTACTGTCACTCGCGCCCTTTCCTCGCGCATTGTAGTACACGTGAAGCGTTAAGTCGCTGGGCGATGGCGACTAGGACTTCAGTCGCCAGAAGCGTTTCGCGTTGCCACCCAGGATGGCTTCGCGCTCATGCTCGAGATGCCCGCTCAAATAGTCTTTCACGAGGCCCATCACCCGCGCGTACGAACCCGCCAGCGTGCACACCGGCCAATCCGAGCCAATCAACAATCGGTTGGCCCCGAAACGTTCAAATGCTACGTCCAGGTACGGCCTCATATCCTCGGGCTTCCACCGATTCCAATCTGCTTGGGTAACCAAGCCTGACAATTTGCAATATACGTTAGGATACGCGGCCAGCTCCGCCATCCCTTTGTTCCACGCGTTAATAGTCCCCGACTTGATCTCCGGCTTCGCTAAGTGATCCAGAACAAATCGCTGCTCGGGAAAACGTCGCACGAATTCCGCAGCCACAGTGAGATGTTTCGGGTAAATCAAAATATCGTACGCCAGGTCGCGTTCTCCCAGCAGCGAAATGCCGCGCAGAAAATCCGGTTGCAGCAGGAAGCGATCATCCGGCTCGCTTTGCACGATGTGCCGGATTCCCACCAGCTTGGGGTTCTGGGCCAGCTGCTTTAAATGTGCACCTGCCTGCGGCGATCGCAATTCCACCCACCCCACCACGCCCAGAATGAACGGAGACTGCGCCGCCAGTTCCAGAAGCCATCGAGTTTCTTGCAAGGTTTGCCGCGCCTGCACCGCAACACTTCCCTGAAATCCCTCCCGTTCTAATTCATCCTGCAAATCGGCGGGAAGAAAATCACGGCGCAACGGGGTCATGGTTCCATCAATCCACTCGTATTCCCGCGGGTCATAGTTCCAGAAGTGCTGATGAGCATCGATGTGCATGATTGCGGCTTAGAAGGCTTGTTGTTCTGTTCCTCGACGGCGAGACTTCCTTGGTGGATCAACTGAAATGCTAATACGACAGCCAGGCAAATACATCTTCAGCTGGCCCGCAGTGATAAGATGTTTTGCATCAACAGTCCTGGTGAGCGATGGCCTTCACAGCGCGTTCTGTAGCTCCTCCGCGAGTCATCAATATTCACGACCTTCGGCGTCTCGCAAAGCGCCGTCTCCCTCGCGTGGTGTTCGATTACCTCGATGGCGGAGCCGAAGATGAGGTCACCCTTCGCGAAAATTGTCGCGTCTTTGAGGGCGTAACGTTTCGTCCGCGCTACGCCGTCGCCATGCCGCAGTGCGACTTGCGCACTCGTGTGCTCGGCGCGGACCTGGCATTCCCCGCGATCCTTGCGCCCGTAGGGTACAGCAGGCTGATGCATCCCGCAGGAGAACTGGCTGCGGCGTCCGCAGCTGGATCCGCAGGCCTCATCTACACGCTGTCGACGATCTCCGCTCACAAACTCGAGAATGTTCGCGCCGCTTCCACGGGACCTGTCTGGTATCAACTCTATATTGTCGGCGGCCGCGAGGTCGCTGAAGGAGGTATCGAGCGCGCGCAACGCGCTGGCTTTTCCGCGCTCGTCGTCACCATCGATACGCCCGTCGCTGGCCTGCGCGAGCGCGATCCGCGAAATGGAATGAAAGAACTCCTCGGGGGCTCGATTCTTTCCAAGCTGCCATTTCTGCCGCAGTTGTTCGCGCGCCCGGGATGGCTCGCTTCCTTTCTGCTCGATGGCGCGGTTCCACGACTAGAGAACATCCTCATTCCAGGACACGGTCCCATGCCATTGATGGATGTCACCGCAGCTCTGGCCAAGGCGTTCGTCACCTGGGAAGATTTTCGCTGGCTGCGAAAGGTATGGACCGGCCCGATCCTGGTTAAGGGCGTGTTGACCGGTGACGACGCTAGACGCGCGGTCGATGAGGGCGCCGCCGCGATCATCGTTTCGAATCACGGTGGACGGCAATTAGACGGTGCCCCGGCAACTCTGCGCGCGCTTCCCGAAGTCGTCGCCGCGGTTAACGGCCAGGCCGAAGTTTTGATGGATGGCGGGATTCGCCGCGGCAGCGACATTGTCAAGGCCATGTGCCTGGGAGCTCGCGCGGTTTTGATTGGCCGCGCCTACGCCTACGGTCTCGCCGCCGCCGGCCAAGCAGGCGTCAACCGCGCGCTGGAAATTCTGCGCACCGACGTCGAGAGAACTCTCCTACTGATCGGCTGCCCCTCCGTCTCCGCCTTGAGCGCTTCGCACGTGAACATTCCCAAGGAGTGGTGAAGCGCCATTCCCTAAATTACCGATTTAGTCCTGGGTGTTCGGGGGCAAGAGCTAGCAGGTCGCTGGGCGTTGATGCGCACACAGGCTCATTCTTGAGGGTCTAGCTGCGACGAATATCCATACATCTCAGTGAGCTACGAGACGACCCTCCGCGCCGCGGATCACGCCACGGAGGCCTCCAGCGTGCCCGTTATCAATGCCGGAGACGGCCAAGATGGCTAGCACCCCAGGCAAGCGCTCCTGGATCTCTACACCATCCATCGTGAACGCCCCTTGGACGGCCGGAGCATCGCCTTCGTCGGCGAACTCGCTCACGGGCGCACCGTCCGCTCCCGCGCCTACCTCTTGGCAAGATTCGATCGCTGGAAACTGGTTTTTGTCAGCCCCGCCGAACTGCAAATGCGCCCCGACATTCTCGAATAACTCGACCGCCACAACATGCACTACGCTTGGGTGTTCGACGTCCAGGTCACCGCGAACAGATCGACTGGACCGCATCTGCAAAGTCCTCATCTAAATCTAACGGCACCGAACGATTCGTTTCACTGGGTGCCGCACCCTTGGTTTTGAAGGGTGCGGGTTTTGACCTTCTCTTGGTCTTTCTAGGGACGCCTTCGGAAGCGGTCCGATCTTCGGTTCTCTTTCCGGCTTTGACGTCTCTCAAACGCTCCGTGCTCTGGGGAAAACTTCTCCGCGCAACGTGCCCCGAATCGTCTACAATCAACCCACTTTTGTTTCCGGCTTCCAGCGGCCTTGAGGGAAACGCTCCATCCCGCCGGACACCCTGTTCGCTCGGCAGTAAGGAAACGAATTCCCGAGACCATCGATGAAACTCAACGCCTATCTGCTTCGCAGCACGATCGTGGCCGCCCTCGGCGGTTTGCTTTTTGGTTTTGACACCGCCGTCATCGCCGGCACCACGCATGCCCTCACCGAACTCTACGGTCTCTCGCCAACCGCGCTCGGCATCACCGTTTCAAGCGCGCTGTTCGGAACGATTATCGGCTCCATGCTCGCAGGAATCCCGGGCGACAAGTACGGACGCAGAGATAGCCTGCGTGTCATGGCCGTGCTTTACGTCATTTCCGCGGTGGGATGCGCCCTTGCCTGGAGCTGGACCGCGCTGGTTTGTTTTCGCGTCATCGGCGGACTGGCCATTGGTGGCTCCTCCGTCCTCGGCCCCATGTACATTGCGGAAATCGCCCCGGCCAAGTGGCGCGGTCGTCTTGTCGGCTTCTTTCAATTCAATGTGGTCTTTGGAATCCTGCTGGCCTACTTCTCCAACTATATGATCGGCTTGTTTGGATTCGGCTCGCAGGAGTGGCGCTGGAAGCTCGGTATCGCAGGCATCCCGGCCCTGGCTTTTCTCTTCATGTTGTTCTTCATCCCGCGCAGCCCGCGCTGGCTCGTCAAACAGCGTCGCATCGAAGAGGCGCGCGAGGTCCTGCGCCTGATTGGCGAGGAAAATTACGAAAAGGAACTGCAGGACATCATCGAATCTATCGACGCCGAGCACACCCAGCACGACGTCTTTTTCTCCTGGAAGTATCGTTTGCCCATTTTTCTCGCCATCACCATCGGCATGTTCAATCAGCTTGCCGGCATCAACGCGATCCTCTACTACTTGAACGACATCTTTGCCCACGCGGGCTTCAACAAGGTTTCCTCGGACCTGCAAGCCGTGGCCATCGGTGCCACCAATCTTCTTTTCACTATGATCGCTATGTCGCTGATCGATCGGGTTGGCCGAAAACGTCTCCTTCTCATTGGAGCCATCGGCACCGCTCTATGCCTCGCCGGTGTCGCGCGAATTTTCCTCACCCACAAGCACGAAGACCTGCTCGTCTGGCTGCTGATCGGCTACATCGCCTTCTTCGCGTTCTCGCAGGGCGCAGTCATTTGGGTTTACATCGGCGAAGTTTTCCCCAACCGCGTGCGCGCCAAGGGCCAAAGCCTGGGCAGCTTCTCTCACTGGCTCATGAACGGCATCATTTCTCTGATCTTTCCCGTGATGGCGGCCCGTTCCGGCGGCTATCCGTTCGTTTTCTTCTCGGTCATGATGGTATTGCAATTCTTCGTGGTGCTCTTCTTCTACCCGGAAACCAAAGGCTATTCCCTCGAAGAACTGCAAAAGAAGCTAGGCATCGCCTGAAGCCGACCAAAACACCTAAGAAAACGTTGTCATCCTAAAGGCCGCGCCGCCCGAAGAATCTCAACTGTTCCGCTCAGCAAGATCCCAACTGGTTAAGATCCCTGTGAATCTCCACAAATCCATAAGTCTCGCTCCAGCTTTTAGAATCGCAACACCACCTGAAGTGTTCGTTCACCCGCTCGTAGTCCTCCCAATCCGAATCCGTTCGGGCTCGATTATTTTTCACGAATCGCTGAAACCTTTTGCAAACTCGCATCTCCCATACCCGTGTCACCTCAACCGCGCACATTTCCATCTTGAAGGAGCAACTCTATGGGTAAAAAAACTCGACTGGTACTGTCATTAACCCTGCTTACCGGAGCAGCACTCGCTTGCGGGCCTGTTTACGGCCAGCACGGCGATGATCGGGACAACGATCACAGTCCTGCCATCTTTGTCATGACCAATGCCGCCGACCGCAACGAGGTCATCTCCTACAAAAGAAACGCTGACGGGACATTAACCGAAGAGCGCCACTTTGCTACAGGAGGACGCGGCAGTGGCGGCAACAACGATCCCCTCGAATCGCAAGGCTCCCTCACGCTTACCAAGGATCATTCGCATCTTCTCGCAGTCAACGCAGGCAGCGGCGACATTTCGCTGTTTCGCCTGCATGGCCCCGATCTCGACCTTCGCGACCGTGTACCTTCCGGAGGCAGCGAACCGAACGCCATCGCCCAGCACGGTGACCTCGTGTATGTCCTCAACACCGGCGGTAGCAGCAACGTCGTAGGCTTCCGGCTGCACTACGGTGAACTGGCCCCCATTGAGAATTCCCTCCGCTTTCTCAGCACCAATACTTCCGGCGCAGCTTCCCTGGCGTTCAGCCCTAATGGACAATTCCTCGCGGTGACCGAGCGTTTGACCAACAGCATTGACCTTTTCCTTGTTCAGAGCGACGGCACTCTCTCCCCCATCGTCGTGAATCCCAGCGTCGGACCCGGCGTATTTTCCCTCACCTTTGCTCCAAACGGCACGGCCATTGTCTCCGAGACGGGAGCCGCGGGCGTCCCAAATGGTTCGGCCGTATCTTCCTATGCAATTCAATCGAATGGTACTCTTTCGGTGACTACCGCCAGCGCTCCCACCCTTGGCGCGGCGAATTGCTGGAACGCGGTTACGCCCGACGGGCGTTTCGTCTACGTCTCGAACGCCGGCTCTTCATCAATCTCAGGATTCGCGATCGGCGCTACGGGAACACTGACGGCGCTGCCGGGCACGGTGGTTGGCCACAATCCCAGCGGAGCCACAAACTTGGACATCGCCGTCAGCGGCGATGGCAAGTTCCTCTACACACTGAATGGCAAGATCGGAACTGTAGGGATTTTCTCCATTCAAAACGACGGCACGCTCATCCCGGTAGGTTTCGCTGGCGGGATTACTCCAAACGCTGGCTCCAACGGAGTTGCAGCAGAATAAATATTCGACTCACGAACCTGAGCCTGGGCATCCCAGCGCCACCTCCGGGCCGCGCAGCTACGGCCCGAAGGATCTCAACTGAGGGGCGCGTTCACGCCTTCAACGTTCAATTCGTACGCGTCAATTAACGAGTTTCGCGACCAGTGTGACCGTCTTCAACTCGCCATCAGCCGCACGAGCAGCATCCTTCATCAGCACCGTGCTCTTCGCGCCGCCACTCCCTGGTTGCTCAAATCAAAACTTGGCTGCTGCTTCGTTGGAGACATGTTCAGCACCAACAGAATCGTTTCATCGCCGGACTGTCGTAGGTACGACATCACGTTTGGATCCGATTTATTCAACCCAACAGTATTTCCTTTCGCGAAAAGCCGGCTCGTCGCGCCGCAACTTCAACACGCGCTTGTAGAACGACAGCACGGAGTACGGATTCATCGCGCGTGTACGACCGCTTGATGTCGCCGTTACCATCTTACGGCTTCGGGTGAGCATTTCCCGACTTGCCTCCAAAACGTATTGTCAACGTCGCGCGCCCGGTCGCACCCGAGTCGCTTCCCGGCAGCGTCACCGTCAACATTTCCGCGCCATCGCTATCCTTCGTAAGCTTACCGCCGGCAACGCCGCTAATCTGTGCGCCATTGAACACCGCCAGTTGGTAGGCCCGTCCTTCTGACCCCTCTACCTCGACGGTAAGCACATCGTGGCCCGTCGACCACGCCTCGGACAAAATTCGTAGCCCTGCGCTGCTCCTGGCCAACTCCGGCAGCCTCGACGTGTAGCTCACGCTGAAATCATCGAGCACCTTGACGCGCACCGTGCTCGGCCCGCCATAGGCCTTAAACCGCGTCACCAAATGTTGATCGCTGCTGTTCGCCTCCAACTTGAATGGCAACGGCCTCCCATTCAACTCCACGCTTTGTACTTGCGCCCGCAAACTCAATTCCGGCTGAAACAAGATTTCACAATCACCTGAGCCGGTGCGACGAACATCAAGTACGATTTCTTCCGCGCTGCGCGTGAAATGAAAATCGGCCTTTGTATTTCCCGCTTGCACGTTCTGCACTCCAAAGCTCCGCCAGTCCGCAGGCAACGACGGCGCCAGTGTGATCGTCTGCTTCGCCGCATCCACCTGCAGTCCCAGCATCCCGCGCAACAGCGGGCTCACTACCATCGCCGCGGACCAGATCTGATGCGGTGAACTGGTTACCAGCGGCTGGTAGTAGTCGCCCGAAAGAACCTCCGTGGTGTGGCCCGGAGATCCATCCAGCGCGAGCAATGCATTCGCGCGCAAATTCTGCAGCGCCGCATTCGGCTGATGGTAGCGATATTCCGCCACCGCAGCCCATCCGGTGAACAGCGGCCACACCGACCCGTAGTGATAGCCGCCAGCACTGTAATTCGCGTAGCGTGGAGAAATAATGCGCATGCCCCAATCGGTAGCGTGCCCGCGCGCCGCCAGCTGTTCGATCATGGCCTTGGAATTCTCAGCGTCCAACACGCCAAACCACATCGGCACCGTGGCCAGCACGCTCTGCTCGTCTACGCGTTTGCCGTTCTGGTCCAGCGCAAAGCCATACGATTTTTTCTCCACGGACCAATACGCCTCGTTGAGTTTGACCTTCTCCTTCGCCGATTCTTCCGCCAGCGCTTTGCCGTCAAAGCCCTTGCCCGTCCAGTTTGCCAGCTCCGAAAGCGAGCGAAGCGCCTCCACCGCTAATCCACTTTGATACAACTCTGATTTGATCGGAAGCAGCGGCCCGCCTTCTACCCAACCATGCCCCACTCCAAGATTCTTCGGAAAGCCGGCATCGTAAGTGGATTGCAGGAACTGGTAGGCTTTCCACAAATTGTCCCAGTGATCCTTCGCGAAGTTCACATCCCCGCTGCTGCGCACATAATCGTCCATGGCAATCAGGAACAGTGGCGTAGCATCCGCGGAGGCGAATCCGTACGGATAATTCTTGAACCAGTCGACCAGACTGGCGGTCTGCGCAATCTCATGGGGAATTTTTCCATCTGCGCGCTGAAACTGAACCAGGAACCTCAATGCCTCTCGCGTAGTTGCAAAATCCCCCGCGCTGTTCAACGCGAACGACGTCCAAAGCGAATCGCGGCCAAAGAACCACGCGAAGCCCGGCCGCTGGCTCTCTCCCGAAGTGCGGTATCCGGCCACCAATCCCGTGCCCAGATAAGGGTTGGTCACCAGTCCTTGCAGCACGCTCACCCGCGACCAGTCGTACGCCGCCTGCAATTGCGCATCGGGCAGCGTCACGTTCACCGTGCGCTTCAGGTAGTCCGCATAATATTTCGCGGACTCGCTCTGCAATTCCGCGCCGTGTTCCAACAAGGTGCGATAGGTTTTCTCTACGTCGGCCACACCGGTCACCGAGCCGGCAATGACCACCAATTTTGTGTCTTTGCCCTTGGCCGTTACGCCAAGCTTTAGCGTATCGACTGTCGAAGAAGCGTAGTTGGTATCGAATACCTCCGACTCCACCACTCCGCTCGGTGATCCCACCAGTCCCGCGAATTTCTTGCTCTCTTCTCCCAACGAGAACGCGTGCAGCGCGGCATCCCACGAACCATACGTAGCCCCCAGTCCTGCCGGCCACTCCAGCTGAAAATCCGGACGCCATGCCACGATGATTTCCAGTGGTGCTTCGGTGTCCACTTCAAAACGAATCAGCGCACCCGGCTCGTCCACGGGAACGAAGAACGTTTCTTTCACGCGGAACGTATTGCCGCTGAACAGCAATGTGGTAGACTCAGGCCGCGCGATGATCGTGCGCACCATTGATTCCGCCGGGAAGTTACCCTCCGGCGTGCGAAACGTCACCGAGAAATTCCGAAACAGCTTCAGCGGGTAGACCCACGCTTCTGCTCGCCCAGACTCATTCCCGAAGATCGCCGCGCGCTTGCCCACCGCGCAGAGAAATTCCCACGGCCGCGCCGGACGCGAAATCTCCAGCGCTGGCGCGGTTTCGGCAGACGCCGCAGCCAACTTGTCGGGCATTTCGGGCAGCAGCAAAAATGCCATCGCAACGGAGGCAGCAACTACACTTGCGAAACCGATTTGCTTACGAATTTGACGGGACTTGACTCGATAAAGGAAACTCTGGAGGGTCTTCATGCGATTCAGTCTGCCTGTGGGCCGACTTGCAAAATCGCAGGCCGGTTAATATAAAAGAATTCAGCAGAGTCTAGCACAAGCGAAAGCTGGGAAGGTATTGACCTTTTGTCCTCGTCACGCCGCAGGTTTCTGAAATCGCTCAGCCGCTCGGCCCTGGTTCTCCCTTTCGAAAATATTCTTTCGCTGGCTCGGCCGCTCAGGGTCGCGTCGTTTCTCCAGGACGCCGGCGCTAAAGCACCTGCGCCAGCACCCCCACCGTCCGCGCCGCTCGGGGTCAATTTCGTCAACGTCGCGAAAGAAGCCGGCCTCAACACCAAAATGATTTTTGGCGGCGAGCACAAAAACAAATATTTGCTGGAGACCACCGGTTGCGGCGTGGCCTTTTACGATTACGACAACGATGGCTGGCTCGATATTTTCCTTGTGAATGGCACGCGCCTGGAAGGCTTTCCCGCCGGCCAGGAGCCGACCAATCGCCTCTACAAAAATAATCGCGACGGCACTTTCACCGACGTCACCGCTCAAGCGGGTTTGGTTCATTCCGGCTGGGGACAGGGAGTCTGCGTCGGCGACTACGACAACGACGGCTTCGACGATCTGTTCATCGCGTACTTCGGCAAGAACGTTCTCTACCACAACAACGGCAACGGCACGTTTACCGATGTCACCGCCGCGGCCGGTGTCGCCACCGACGGCAAGCGCTGGAACACCGGTTGCGCTTTCGTCGATTACGATCGCGATGGCAAGCTTGATCTTTTCGTCGCCAACTACATCGACATGGATCTGGCCACCGCTCCCGTGCCCGAGTCCGGGCCTTGCCTCTACAAAGGCGTGATGGTCGCTTGCGGTCCTCCAGGCATGAATGGCGGCAAGAATATTCTCTTCCACAACAACGGCAACGGTACCTTCAGGGATGTTTCGGAGGCTTCTGGCATCACCAACGCCAACGGCACTTACGGCCTCGGCGTGCTCACTGCCGATCTCGACAACGATGGTTGGCCCGATATTTATGTTGCCGACGATTCCACCGCCAGCGCTCTCTACCAAAATCTCAAAAATGGAAAATTTCAGGACATTGCCATTGACGCCGGTTGTGCTCTCAGCGCGGATGGCAAGCCACAGGCCGGTATGGGCATTTCCGCAGGAGATTACGATCTGGACGGCAACCTCGATCTGGTGAAAACAAATTTTGCCGGCGACACTCCTTCGCTCTACCACAACCTCGGCGGCGCCACTTTTGAAGACGCCACCTTCCCCGCAGGACTTGGCCGGCACACGCAATTTCTCGGTTGGGGTGTCGGCTTTTTCGATTTTGACAATGATGGCTGGCCCGACATCCTCATTTGCAATGGCCATGTGTATCCGGAAGTGGAGCAACTGCGCACCGAAGCGGGCTACGCGCAGCGCAAATTGCTCTACCACAATATGCACAATAGCCATTTCGCCGACGTTTCGGAGGAAGCCGGCCCCGCCATTTCCGAGCCATCGGCCTCACGCGGCTGCGCTTTCGGCGATTTCGACAATGATGGCGACATCGATTTCGTCATCAACTGTGTGAACGACGTGCCGCGGCTGGTGCGCTGCGATTCAACGCTGAAGCACAACTGGATCAAGGTGCGCACCATCGGCACAAAATCCAATCGCAGCGGCATTGGCGCTCGCCTGCGTTGCGTGGCGCAAATTCCCGGGGAAAGCAAGCCGCATTCTCAAATCGATGAAGTGCGGAGCGGTGGCGGCTATTTCTCGCAAAGCGATCTGCGCGTGCACTTCGGCATCGGCAAAGCCGAAAAAGTCGATCTCCTCGAAATCAAGTGGCCGAGCGGCGCCGTCGACACTCTCAAAGACATCAAGCCCAATCAGGTGATCTACGTCAAGGAAGGCGAAGGTATCTTCCGCAACGTGACCTACGACGCCGACAAAAAAGCCCCTCCAAAGAAGTAAGCTTCTTTTGGAGCGCGGTGGGTAGCCACCGCTTTGCCCAAACGCTAGTTCAGTACAACCTTCAATACTTCCAACCGCCCCAACATGTGATTCCGAATCCCAAATCGTGTCATTCCGAGCGAAGCGAGGAAGCTGCTTTTCCGGCGTCCGACGGCAACCTCGTGCGTTATAGTTCCTTCCGGGGGCCCTCCATGAGGAATCGAACTCCAGTATTTCGCACGCGTGTTTTCGTGCTTCTGATTGCCTTTCTGTCCACCGCAGCCTTCCTACTAGCCGCGACTGAACAAGAAATCTGGAAGCGCGTCTCACAGGCACCCACGATTTCTCCCCAGGGCACGGGCTGGGAATCCGCGGGCACATTCAATCCTGCCGTCATTCGTCACGACAACAAGATCGTCATGCTCTATCGCGCACAGGATGCCGATGGCGTTTCGCGTCTTGGCTACGCCGATAGCGCGGATGGCATTCACTTCACCCGCAAGGCCGAGCCGGTCTTTGCTCCACAAGTGCCCTATGAAGTGGGCGGTGGCGTGGAAGATCCGCGCCTCATCAAAATCGACAATCTCTATTACATGACCTACACCGGCTACAACAAAAAGGACGCGCAATTGTGCCTCGCCACTTCCCGCGATCTCATTCACTGGGAGCGCAGAGGCATTCTTCTTCCCGCGTACAAAGGCAAGTGGAACGCCGCGTGGACGAAATCCGGTGCCATCCTTAAGGAAAAAATCGATGGCAAATACTGGATGTACTGGCTGGGCACCTCGCGCGATCACAAGGACGAAATGGGCATCTCTCACTCCTACGATTTGCTTCACTGGACCGAAGCGACAGAAATTCCGGTGCTTCCGGCCCGCCCGGGAAAATTCGATTCACGCGTCGTCGAGCCCGGTCCGCCGCCGATTCTCGCGCCCGAAGGAATTGTGCTGATTTACAACGGCGCCGACGACAATCTCGTGTATCGCACTGGCATCGCGGTCTTCGATCGTAAGGATCCGCGCAAGCTTCTCTATCGTTCCGAACAGCCCTTTTTCGAGCCGCAACTCGAATGGGAAAAAGTAGGCCAGGTTCCCAACGTTGTATTTGTCGAGGGAATGCTGAAGGAGGCCGACCGCTTCCTCTTCTATTACGGCGGGGCTGACAAATTCGTAGGCATAGCCGAAACCCACCAACTCATCAAAAAGTGAGGCTGTAGCGGCTGCCTTAGTCGGGCGCGTTAATTCATGAGCCTTCGTCTTGACGGTACTATTGCGGCGACCCGTGGTACAGCGAAGGCGCAACTTACCCCTCGCGCCAAGAGTCCGATTTTGTCATTCCGAGCGGAGTCTGCGCAGTGGGGATCGCTGCGCCATCGCACGCCTTTTGTGCCATGAATCCCTCTTCGATTTCTGCTGCGCGAAAGTCGACCTCACCGGCACGTCTTCCGTCCTTAGTTTCCTGATCTCTGATCCCTGCTAACTACTTCGTCGCCACCACTTTCCCCGCACCCTCTTTCAGCGCCAAAATCCGATCAATCCCCGGCTTCTCAAACATTTCCGTCAACCCGCTCGGCCAACGAATCTCGATCCAATCGATCTGCGTCAGGCTACCCAGCCCAAAATGCACGCGCCGGTCGTTGTTCGAAATGTAACTCGACCCGCTGCGCACCTCATCCACCAGGGTGCGCGGCCCCACCTTCACGCGAATACGAGCCCCCAACCCATCGCGATTCGATTTCACTCCTTCGGTCTTGATCGCCGTCCAATGGTTGCCATTCTTCAGCTGATTCATCAGCAAACTTGGCGGCGCGTTCATGTTGCTCACCACGGCAGACAGCTTGCCATCATTCCAGAAATCGCCAATGGCCAGGCCGCGCGAGGAACTCGGCGTGGTTATGCCAGGTCCTGCGCTGGCCGAAATGTCGCTGAACGTGCCATTGCCGTTGTTGTGATAGAAAATGCGCGGCTCTTCATAATTGCTGCCCAGATGCTGGTTGTCCACTTCCGGATAAACGTGTCCGTTCACCAGAATCAAATCCGGCCAGCCGATATTCTCCGCGTCGAAAAACATCGTGCCCCAACCCAGGTATTGCGTGTGCAAACCTAATCCGGCCGCAAACGTGGTGTCGTCAAACGTTCCATTGCCGTTGTTGCGATAGAGCGTTGAGGTGTCGTCGGAAAAGTTCGTCTTGAAAATATCCAGGTAGCCGTCGCCGTTGTAATCGCCAATCGTCGATCCCATCCCCGCCTGTTCTTTGCCATCCTCGTTAAACGCCGCCCCGGCCGACACCGCCGTGTCTGTAAAGGTCCCGTCCTTGTCGTTGTGATACAGAATGCTCGGCGTGCTGTCGCACGCCACAAAAATATCCGGCCATCCATCGTTGTCGTAGTCGAATGGCGAAGCGCTGAGCGCATAGTGCCCGTTGGTCTTATCGATGTGCGCCTTCTTGGTCACATCCTCAAATGTTCCGTCGCCCCGGTTGCGATACAGAATATTGGGCGACCACGGAAGCCCGCGCGGCCCGCACATTACCGGCACCCCCTTCCACAGGCATTCGGCGCGTTCGCCCGGCTTCGGCGCCGTCTTCACATCGAAATCCACATACGTGGCGACAAACAAATCCGCCTTGCCATCGCGGTCGTAATCCAAAAACGCGCAGCCGCTTCCCCATGCTCCGCCAGTGCCCGCAACGCCCGCCTTCTCGCTCACGTCGGTGAAAGTTCCGTTGCCATTGTTGTGGTACAGGGCGTTCTTTCCGTAATAGGTCACGTAGAAATCTTCAAATCCATCATTATCGTAGTCGCCCACGCACACGCCCTGCCCCCACCCGGAATGCGTTACGCCGGCTTTGGCAGTCACGTCCGTAAACGTTCCGTCATGATTGTTGTGATACAGGTGGCTCGTCGGCGCGCCTGGGCCGGGGAGGCTTTCCAGCGTCGTTCCGTTCACAATAAAAATATCCGGCCATCCATCGTTGTCGTAGTCAAAAACGGCCACTCCCGTGCCGGTCGTCTCAATGATGTATTTCTTCGTGTCCACGCCTCCGAACACGGTTTTCGCCAGCAGATGTGCCTTTTCCGCTTCGTCCTTGAAAAACACTATCGATTTTGCGCCTTGATTCACCGCTGGTTGTTGTCCAACCGCTGTGCCGGCCGCCAACGCCAGCACACTGAGAACAATCCCGTGAATTCTCCGCCCAATCTTCCGATGCCAGTTGAAAAGGTTCATGAGTTCGGTAGCTAGTTGCGTACCCTCAACCTCCGTTAACGCTTCTAAGTCTCACAGAAATACGCGACCGGCGGCAAGCGCTCACGCACTCTCTCTTTTTGTGCTTAAATTGCTGTGACGCAGTGGAGTGTTGCGTATTTATGAAGTTTCGTTTCGGGGTTTTTGTTCTCATCGCCCTGTTCTTGGAGTGCCTGCCGCTTCTCACCGTGCAAGCGCAAACGCCCGGCAGCGCCGCCGCTCCACAGCCCACCGTTCCCGCCGCACCGGACCCCGCCTACGACCCCGCGCGCAAACTTCTGCAACAGGGCAAATACGACGAAGCCATCGCCGCTCTTACCGCTCTGCAGAGCCAAACTCCTCCGCCCAAAGGCCTCGATCGCGAACTTGGTGTCGCCTATTACAAGAAGGGCGACTATCCCAATGCCGTCCGCAGCCTGCAAGCCGCGCAAAAGGAAGAACCCAACGATGGCGAAATCATCCAGCTCACCGGGCTCTCGCTCTATCTTGCGGGCAAACCTGCCGACGCCATCCCCTATCTGGAAAAAGTGCAGATCTGGTATCCGCGCGCGAATGTCGACGCCTCCTACATTCTCGGCGTCGCCTACGTCCATACCAAGAAATATTCCGAGGGGCGCGCTGCGTTCGCCAAAATGTTTGGTGTACCACCGGATTCCGCCGCCGCGTATCTGTTCGCTGCTCGCATGCTGCTTCGTCTCGATTTTGGCCCCATCGCCGAAGAATATGGCCTGAAAGCTGTGGCTCTCGATCCAAAACTTCCTCTCGCTCACCAGTTGCTCGGCGAACTTTATCTCTACCAGTCCAAAATCCCCGAAGCCGTCGCGCAACTCGAGCAGGAAGTGGCTATCAACCCCGCCAACCCCATGGCCCTCTACAAACTCGCGGATGCCTTCACGCGCATTCAAAAGTTCGATGAAGCGGAAAAGCTTCTGCAGCGCTCCATTTGGCTGGACGCCACTTCCACCGGTCCATACATTCTCATGGGGAAAGTGCTGGAGAAGAAAGGTGAAGCGCTGCTCGCCGTGCGCGCCTTGCAACGCGCCATCAACATGGATCCCAACAATTCCATTTCGCATCACCTGCTTGGCCAGGCCTACCGCGACCTCGGCCGCTCCGAAGATGCGGAACGCGAACTCAAGCTAGCTGAGCAACTCCAAGGCCGCGACGTCAGTCGTCAGCAGTAACTTCGTTCGACTCAGATTTTCCAATTGCTTAAATACAAGGGAGGAGCGGTCATCCTGAGGACCGCGCCGTTTGCGG
>Ga0126379_10000518_pt1 | contig 21481 bp, 14 predicted proteins | sample PanSoiMetPlot_24_FD_92640 | JGI IMG/M metagenome (GOLD analysis project Ga0126379, IMG submission 92640) | Tropical forest soil microbial communities from Panama - MetaG Plot_24 | ecosystem: Environmental > Terrestrial > Soil > Tropical forest > Bulk soil | place: Panama | collected 2016-02-17
AAATACGAAGTCTCCAGCGCGATAGGAAAGTCGACACGCGGTGCATCCGAGCGGATGGCCTCCACGAGTTGATTCTCTCGATCCTGAGGAGTGGCGATGCCGTAGGCCTTCGGAGCGTAATAGCCTTCCCGGTAGCGGACCCGTGCCCCAGGCGCGTTGACCTGCACGCGAACATTGCGCCAACGGCCGTCCCGCGCTCGGTTGGTACTCAAGTACCCAACCATGTAGTAGCTGCTGTTCTCTCCCCTCAGCTTGCGAAAGACCTCGCTGAGATCATTCATGTCAAAGAACGCGCGGCCTCCGGTATCGTTCGCCAGAGTCGCCAGCGTTTCGCGAGAGGCGTGCCGGGCTGCAACCTGGTGATAGACGGCGGCTCCGGTGAACATAGCGCGGCTGGATTCACTCGCCTGAGCCGCGCTTCCTGCGCCGCTGAACTGAGCCGCCCCGGTCGCCGAGCCATTGCGGGCCTCGCCGCCCGGCGCCTGCGCGAACAGGCCGCGTGCATCGACGGTGTAGAACGAAACATTGGAGCGATTGGCGGCGTCGGTAGCGGCCCGGAGCTGGACGCGGTTTTCATCGCCCGTCTGGGTAATGCCCCCGGTGAAATGAACTACCAGTTTCCGGCCCGGAATCTCACGCAACAGCTTGGCCAGCGATTCGAGCGCTGCCAGTTTCCGGTCGGTGTTGAAAATATTGAATTCCGTCTCATCAGGAGTGAAGGCAGCCCCGGTTTGTTCGCTTACGTTATCTTCGCCGTCTTGCGGCGCCGCTTCCGCCATGTCGGCGAGTTGCGCGTCCTTACCCGAGCGCAACGCTCGAACGGCGCTCAAAAGCCGGTCGCGATCGTTGGTGAAATGCGCGGCAATCTTCAACTGGTTGCCATAGGTGACCACTGCGACCAGATCGGCCGGGGATATCTGTTCACGCAAGTACTGTTCCGCCCCACGCTGCGCCCGCAGCAGCTCATCCGGCTGCATGGCGGTCAGATCGAAGAAAAGTACGATAAAGCGATGGTCAAGGACGGCGTGCGCCCGCACTTCCGGCGGCAGCACCGACCCCAGCCGCACGGTAATCGGAGGCGCTTTGGCGCCAGCTTCCTCGAGCTTTTGGATATCGTAAAAATCAAATGATTTGATCGTCTGGGGCTTACCATCCTCCAACACCGTGAACTGTTCTGGCCTCAGTCCCATCAGCGGCCTACCTGAATGATCTGTGACCCGAACGTCGATTTGGACCAGGTCTACTGCCAGGCGAAAAACGGGGACGCCGTCCTTGCCAGTCTGTTCTTGCGCGGCTGCAGGCCCAGCATTCACCGGCTTTGTAGCCGTGGACGGTTTCTGCGTGCTTTGCGTAAGGACAGCCGGCATGCCCACGCATACGATGACGAGAAGGAAGATTAGGCGTTTCATCAGAAGTGCACCCGCATCAGCACGTCCATGCTGCGCATCGGACGTGCTCCTTTTATCCGGCCAAAATCGGCCGATCCCAAGACGGTCGAGAGCCCCGCGTAGTTGGCCGTGTTCATCACGTTTTGCAATTCCCAGCGAAGCTCCATCCGATCCTTACCCTCCGTCCCGAAGTGGAACGTGCGGCCGAGCGCGGCGTTCACGTTGATGAATCCCGGCCCGACGATGCTGCCGCGGGGAGCATCGCCAAACTGCCCTGGAGCCGGCACCGCGAATGCGGAAGTGTTGAAAAAGAGAAGCGCCGTGGATGGGCCTGAAGCCGGATTGGCAACGACATCCGGCCGCTGGGAGTACAAAGCGCCGGTGCCGTTCACGAGCGCCCCGCTCAACAGTGGTGTATAGTGCAAGCCGCTGGAAAGCTGCGTGATTGTGCTGACTCTCCAATTCCCCAACAGGGCAGCTCCGGCGCCGCTGCGCAACCATCGCTTCCGATCGCCGAAGGGGAACTCATAAGAAAACCAGTTGCGAAGCGAGTGACGGACATCGAACGACGACAGTCCCCATTCCGCCGCAACGTCGTTAAAGTCCTGGACAACGCCGGTCCTGGCTCCGACGCCGATGGCCGAAGCATCGTCCAAAGACTTGCTGAACGTGTATATGGTCAGGAATCGGAAGCCGTTGGATTCGCGGCGCTGTAGCCGAATTTGCAGACCGTTGTAGAGCGAGTCAGCCCCGGATGTTTCATAGCGAAAGTCTGCGGCATTCACAAAGCGTCTGCGAAGATCGGCTCCAATGACCGAACCCGGAGCGGCCTGATTAGGCGCAAGGATCAGGTCCAGATGCGTACCTCTCGTGCCGGTATAAGTTGCCTCCATAGTGAACGTGGCACTGATCGGTGTCTCGACCGTGAGATTCCAAATCTGCGCGTAGCCCACTCTGTAGTTGGGATCGACTGCGGCGGTATTCGCCACGACCTTGGAACCCTGACCTGGAAAGCCATTGCTCAAGGTCAACAATCGGCCGGCGGAGGTGACCGAGGTCTGAGCCAACGCGAAGGGCGGCTGGTTCAACATACTAGCCGCCAGCTGCTCGTAGATCGATCCGTTGTAGAAGATGCCATAGCCGCCGCGTATGACCGGGCCGGAATGGAATGGCCGCCAGGCTATGCCGACGCGTGGAGCCCAGTTGTTCGTGTCGGGTCGGATCAGCGAGTCCGGCAAAGCGTCGCCGCCGAACGGGGTTGTGGCGCCGGGAATCACCATGGCAACAGTTGTCATAGAGGGATCCATCAGCAGATTGACCATGTGGTTGTACTTTTCAAAGAGCGGCGTAACGTACTCGTATCTGATTCCATAGTTGACGGAGAACCGGGGAAAGACTCTCCAGTCGTCCTGGACATATCCCACGTACCATCGATCACTCAGATAGTTGCTCAGCACGCCGTACTGAAGACTGGTGCTCTGCGGCAGCCCGAGCAAAAAGTCCGCCAGGTCGTAGCCGGTTCCCTTGACCGCGTTCCCTTTATTCTTCGAGAGCTGGCTCGTCATCAGACCGGTGAAGCTAAAGTCGCCACGAGGTGTCGGGTTACTGAAGCTGTTGATGAATCGGTAGCGGACCTCGCCTCCTGCACGCAGCGTGTGCTTGTTCATCGTGTACGCGAAATTGTCGGTAATCCGGAATGTCTGCCTCCGGTCCAGGAGAGGGTTGGCATCGCTGATCCCTGTGTAGTTGGTCAGATGGATCGTGGGCGCGCCAAAATCAATCGGGTCCCTGGAGACACCGGTGATGCCCAGCTGTTGCGCGAGGTCCTGGTTGAACGCAAAACCGTTCAAGTTTTGGGTGCGGATGCGGCTGAAGTTGAAACGTGTATCGTTCAGGAAATGCGGGCCCCAATTCTGCGAGGCCCCCAGAGTAAAGTTCTGGGCCCGGGCGGACTGTTGGCTCGACAAGCTGGGATAAGGAGTGGCGTTCTGCCCGCTGAAATCAACCAGGTTGTAGATGGCCTGTACGTTCAGATTGGGAGAGATGGTGTGAAGGACCCGGACATTCACACGATCCATCGATTGCGCCAGGGCCGCCTGCCGGTGATAGTTCTGCACCAGCCCGGGCAGGTTGGGTTCCGGGATCAGGTTCAGCAGCGCCACCGCGGAGGGGTTCAGCAGTTCCGGGGGTATCACACTCCCCATTGGCGTGCGTGGCCCCGAGAGGTTCGACAACGGGTTAAAGAGTTGTGCACCGCGGGCCGTGAAGTCGCCCTGCCGTTCCGCTGGGAGAGGAACGGTTTCGATAATATCCAGAGGATCGCGGTGACGATCCATCTCGTAGTTCACAAAGAAAAATGTGCGGTCTCGTCCTCTGTAGATGTGCGGCAGTACAAATGGCCCGCCTACGCTGATCCCGCCGCGCTCCTTGTAATAGGCAACTTTGCGAGGATCAGGGTCCGTAAGCGCAAAGGGCGCGGCATTCACGGCGGAGTTGCCGTACTGGTCGTAGAGGGTGAAACGAACCTTGTTGGATCCCAGGTGCTTGAGGCGCTGGCCGAGCACCAGGTCCTCGACGTCTTGCTGGGGCAGCAATCCCGTCGACTGGCTGGCGGCAGTACTGGTCCCGCTCCCTTGCCCTTGATGGTGGGCGCCCGACTTTGTCTTCTTGGGCTTGGCCCCCGAGTTGTCGTCGGTGGAGTTGTCCCCTGACGTAGTGTCATCGAAGCCTGCACCGCTCTCTGCGTTGGCGCCGCGCCCCACGGTCCCATTGATCAGGAAAGCATCGGCCGCCGGTGCCCCTGAGCTAACGCCTGGATTGCCGGAGGAAGGATTACCGAGCTCCCCGGACGCGCTGGGCTGGCCCGTGGGTTCCACTTGCGCAAAGCCGTCTTTCTTTGTATGGTGCCCGGGCTTGGCAGGGGGCTTAACGATCGTGCTTGAGTCAGAGGCAGCTGCCGGTTGCGTGGGGGAAGACGGAGTGTTCTCGGCGCCCGTCGCAGAGGATGGAGGCGTCGCGGCGGTGCTGGACGAAGACAACGTCATTTGAATCGCCTCGCCCGAAGATCCCAGAAACGTGGATTCCTGCGTACTCGTGCCCAGACCAAGATGGCGGGCCTCTACGCGGTAGCGGCCTGGAGGCAGCCCGTGGATGGAAAACTTGCCGTTCTCATCGGTCGCGCTCAACCAAGCCTGACCGCTTGGGAGATGCACCACGCGCACGGTGGCCGCGGGTACGGCCACTCCCTTCGCAGTTAGCACCATGCCGTGCACGCGCACTTTTGCTTCGGCTGTCGACTGCTGATCGCTTGTCTGCGTTGCAGGATTGGGGACCTTACTTGCTTCGGCCGCTGCTTCCGGTTGCGCCGGGGAAGACGTAGGTTTCTGGTCCTCTGTCGCAGCGGATGCTGGCCGCGTCGCAGGATTGGGGACTTTACTTGCTTCGGCCGCTGCTGCCGGTTGCGCCGGGGAAGACGTAAGTTTCTGGTCCTCTGTCGCAGCGGATGCTGGCGGCGTCGCAGGATTGGAGACTTTGCTTGCTTCGGCCGTTGCTTCCGGTTGCACCGAGGACGGAGTCTTCTGAGCTCCTGTCGCAGGGGACGTTGGCGGCGTCGTGGTCTTCGACAGCGTCAGTCGAACCCCGTCGCCCGAAGATCCCAGAAACGTAGACTCCTGGATACTCACCCCCAGACGACGATCGCGGGCCTCTAAGCGGTAGCGGCCCGGGGGCAATCCGTGGATGGCAAATCTGCCCGTTTCATCGGTCACCCCGATCCAATCCAGACCGCTCGGGAGATGCACCACACGAACGACGGCCGCCGGCACCGGCACTCCTTTCGCAGTCTGCACCAAGCCGTGCACCTGTACCTTTGCTTCGGCTGTCGTCTGTTGATCGCTTGTCTGGGTTGCAGCGGTTGCGGACTGCGCCGGCCACAAGAGCGACGCCAGCAGGACTCCGGCCATTGCCAATCGACTGACAAAACTCGCTTTCACAAAAAACCTCCCCACCTTGTCTGACCCCTCACGGATTCACACGAAAACTGCCTGCCGGGTGCCTGGCGGCCCACTCCCGCAGCCAATCCACCCGCTTCTTGGATAAGTCTTTGCCCCCCCGATAACGCCTTGCCTCTTCCAGAGCTCGATCCAACGGCCAACCGTCGATGGCGTAACGCGCCAGGGCAGCCATCAAACCGGTACGGCTCTGTCCCGCGACACAATGGATGTGCACGGGCTGGTTCTTTGGATCTTGTATGAAGCGCAAGTAGTGCTCCGCTTGCTGCTCGGTGGGCGGATCGCTCTTCATGGGAATGCGCAAGACCGAGAAGCCGTATTTCTGGTAGTCAACGTTGTGGTCGGGGAGAAACGTCACAACGCTCTTCACGCCTTGGCTATGCAGCCAAGCCAACGAGTTATCGTCCGGCAGACCCGAACGAGTGAGCTTGTGCTCCCAGATCACCCCGTAGTTGCGGGGAGGAGCCTGCTCTGTCGAGGTCTTCGATGGGTGTGCCACGGCGGTGAGCAATGCGACGATCGCCACGATGGTTGCGCTGGCCCACAATGTTCCGGCTCTCAGACTGCGCATGTCGATTCCCTCCTTGAACGTCCCTTATGCTCCACTGGGCTGCAACGAGTGAAATTTGTGGTACAGGCCGCGCTGGGCGAGCAATTCGCCGTGCTTGCCCATCTCGACGATTCTTCCTTGCTCCATGACCACAATCCGATCGGCTCGCCGAATCGTGGAAAGGCGATGGGCCACAATAAAAACAGTCCGTCCTTTCGACAGTGTTTCCAGCGCCTCTTGAATGAGGCGTTCAGACTCGCAATCAAGGTGCGAGGTGGCTTCATCAAAGATCATGATTTTGGGATTGCGCAAAAGGGCGCGCGCGATTGCGATGCGCTGGCGTTGGCCACCCGACAGCTGCGCGCCCCGCTCGCCCACCTCAAGCTGGTAACCTTGTGGCGAGGCCACGATAAAATCGTGCGCGTTGGCGGCGCGCGCGGCGGCCATGATTTCTTCGTCGGTGGCCGTAACGTTTGCGTAGGCAATGTTGTCGCGCACCGTCCCGGAAAAAAGGAAAGTGTCCTGGGAAACGAGCCCGATTTGACGGCGCAGCATACGAAGCGGAAAACGCTCGAGAGGCACGCCGTCAAGAAGGATCCTGCCCGACTCAGGTTTATAGAAGCCGAGCAGCAGGTTTACGACAGTCGTCTTCCCCGCCCCGCTGGCGCCAACCAGCGCAATCACTTCGCCCGGATGCACATCCAGGTCAAAGTTTCTGAAGACTTGCGTTCCGGAGTCGTAGCAGAAGCTCACTCGATCAAACCGCACACCGCCTTCAAGTTGTCCTGGGATCGAAGAAGTGATTCCGTTAAAGCCCAGGGATTGCGCCCTCGCCTGCAATTCAGGGACGCGAAAAGCGATTTCAGGCGACGCGTCTAAAACCTCAAAAATGCGGTCGCCGGCCGCGACAATCTTTTGAATCGAAATATTGATCTTGCTCAGCTTCTTGACTGGGCTGTAGAGCTTGTTCAAATAACTGAGGTAGGCCACCAGGGCGCCGAGCGTGAAGGAGCCGGCCAATACCCAGGGCGCGGCCATGGTGATCACGAGCAGAGTGCCGGTGAAAACACAGGCTTCCGTGGTGATGGAATAGAACGAAGAGAGCTTGGCGGTCTTGACCTGGGTTCGCAACAACGCCAGACTCTTGTTCGCGAAACGAAACGATTCCAGATCCTCGGCGGAAAAGGCTTTGACCACCCGGATCCCCGACACGGTTTCTGTCGCCACGGCCGACAGCTGTCCAAAAAGATTCCGCACATGCCGGGAAAACCGTTTCACGGTCTTCTTGAACAAGAACACTGAAGACGCAAGCAACACGACGCTCGGCAGCAAATAGAGAGTCAGGCTGTGGCTCAGGGCAAAGAGAGTCGCCAGGGTGCCCACCAGCATGATCAGTTCGGAAACCACGTCCTGCATGAATGTTTCCAGAAAGCCCTTGACGGTTTCGATATCGCCGGTAAGCCGCGCCAAGAGGTCTCCCGTCTTGCCGGTATCGAAATAGCTCACAGGCAGATACAGAATCTGTTCGTACAGGTCGCAGCGAAGCTTACAGAGAATCCGCTGATCCGCCAGTTCCTGCAGGTAGTCTTTGGCAAAGCCGAGGACTTGTTGACCGATGAAGATTGCTGTTAGCAGTAAGACCACTTGCGGCAAGTGTGCGGGGTCGCGGTGCCGAATGACACGGTCAATCAGCTGGAAGCCAATGACCCACGGGACAGCCAGCTCCAGCAGAGAGGTTGCGACGATCGCTACACCCAAAGCCCCCAGGAGCCGCCAGACGTTTCGCGCATAGGCGAAGAGCTTGCGGATTGTCGCCGGGTGTGGCTCTGATGGTGCCCTAGCGGACTTGTCCCTCTTGCCTTTGCTCATGACTGCATCCCCAGGGCGCGGTTGATTTCATTGAGATAGAACTGCTGTCTCTCCTCCCAGCTTCGGTTCCCCTTGGCACGGCATTTCTTAATCCCGCTCAGCAGGTCGTGGAACACGGCGGTCGCCCAATAACAGCCCACCGTGGCTTCGGCTTCAGGCACCGCGGCGAGATATTCCCCCAGGAACGCATCGGTGGCTTTCTCAACGCAAGCCATGTCCAGGCCTCGTACAAAGGAGGCATTTCGCAACACCGAAATGAACTCAGCCACGTCTTTGGCGGGATCGGACGGGCAGCAACGGTCAAGGTCGATCACCACAGTGGCTGCGCTGCTGACAAACACATGGTCATGGTGGTAACGTCCATGCGTCTGAACGAGAGTGCGGTTGGAAGGAAGCGCAGCAATCCGCTCGCTGACTGCGTCGAGCAAGTCGCGCAGCATGTCAAGCTGCTCGGGGCGCATGGAAGCTGCTTTCACCAGCCGGCTCGCAAGCCGGAACAGCTTCACGGATTGCGCTTCCGTTTCGACTCTGCCGAACAGAGCGGAAGAGCGATGCAACTTGGCCAACCATTGGGCCGCTCTCGAACAGTAGCTGACTAGTTCGCCGCTACGATCACGCTCGAGTGCAGCAGCCACGGGGATGCCCGGCGCCTGTCGCATCAACAGCAGGTTCACGTCGGGGAAGAAGGCAATCGGCTCAGGGACCTGGTACCGCGAATCGCGGTTAAAGCCGGAGTTCCAGAGACGCACATTTGTCTCGAAGCTCTGCGAGCCAAGATGATCGCTGAACATTTTCGCGATCACGACGTTTGGGCCGAAGGCGTAACGCAATGTGAGCCGGCCCGTGCCGGTGTTCTGCAGCACCGCAGTCGAACAATCAAGACACCGGTCCGACCCCCACGCGGATAAAGACGGCACGATTCGCTGCTGCACAAATTCGTTTGTGGTCAAGGCTAGAGCTTTCTGTGCGAGGTCGTCCTTACTGCCGACCGCTTGGTCTTGACCCAGGCTTAACGGTCCGGGGCCATCCACTTGCAACTTTTCCTGTCCCAACATACCCATAGCTGTTCCTTTGAACTTTCGTCGAAAACGTACCCCTCAATTCATGCTGCGGAAGTAACTCGCGAACTGGCTTGCGCCCACTTCTGGAAGCCTGCCAAATGCATCTGGCCGAAAGCTGCCTTGTCTGTGTCGTCGGACTTCTTGTTCTTCCAAACCTTGCCAAGCTGCTTGAGCGAGTACAGCGACATGTAATAGCGAAGATTGGCAAGATGCCCAGGTGCATGCGCGTCGTATGCGGAAATGAATTCTTCCGCCAGAACCGCGACCCGGGAGAGATCTCCACCTACTTCCATGCAACTCTTGGTCATCGAGTGAGCAAAACGGGCGACATCTTTGGAGGGATCCGAGAAAGTGAGCTTGTCGAGATCAATGGCTACCACGGCTTCGCGCTGCACGAAGACGTGCGCGGGCCTGAATTGCCCGTGCATAGTCACGAGCTTGGGAGAGAAGTTACTTATCAGCGAGAGCTCTTTCCACTGGTGCACGAGATCGATTAACTGCGAGGTTCGCTCCGGACACGCCGCCGCAACTTTCGCCAATAAGGCGGAAGTCTTCAATATTTCCATCCTTTCGCAGGGAGACTCGACCGGAAGATCGGGGACCGGGACTTTATGGAATTTCGCAAGCCATAACGCGGACACCCGCATGAGACGCTTAGCTTGTTCCAAAGAACCGGCGAGAATGAGGTCGGAGACGGGAAGGCCGGATGCTGCCCGCATCAACAACATCCTCTCTTGCGCAACATATCCCAGCGGTTCGGGGACTTGCACCATCGATCCGGAGCCGAAACCGTTCTCCCACAAGTAGCGCTGCCATCGATAAACAAGGTGTCCGAAGTCGCCGTCGTAGTACGCCTTGGCGTAAAGTGCACGGCTTCCATCGGGCTGATAACGAATCGTTATGCGGTCCGTAAGTCTCGCCCGCACGATCGCCGCTGAAACGCGCGTTGCTGCGAGCCTGTCGTTCATTTCAGGTAACAGGCAAAGCACGTTGTCGGCGATGAAGCGGGGATCGATACATTTTGGCGCCAGCGTCTGCTGCCACTGCTCTCGCTCAGATTTAGGTGGTCTATGACTCATAATTCCTCTCCTCACATCGGTATCGCCGAGTGCTTGGTAGGTTCAACGTTCAGGCGGCGACTTGCTCGCAAGGCTCCGCTCTTGGTGCGATCGAAAATCCCATCCCTGGCTGCTCCGCCAACAGGCCGGGCACGCGGCAATCCTGGGCGCATCTGAGATAGAGCTCCTCGGTGCAAGGGTCGTCGACCCGCAACACAGCTGCCACGTAGTACAAAGCTTCCAGGCACGAAAGCGCGACGAACGTCCGCACCCTGCCGGCTAAATCGCGGACGTGGGTGTTGGAAGCAGCAGCAAAGTAGCCTTTGAGAAACGCGGCGACTTCCCGGTTCACCGATTCCGGAGGCTGCCCCAGGCGAATCGCCGCGAGACGCGTGTGCAGGATGAATGAACCCAGGTCCTCGGCCGGATCGGAGAAATGCGATCTGTCAAAATCGATAACCGTGATTCGGTTCCCCGCCACGTAGATATGCTGCGGGTGATAATCCCCGTGGATGAGCGAGAGAGGCACATCCTGAAAGCTGGAGAGCTTTTGGCAGATCTCGGCTTCCAGCAAGGCCAGCTCGGGGGCCAAGCGCGGTGAGGCCGCAAGCAATTCTCGTACATAGAGCTGTACTGCCGAGAGGTGGTGCTCGTAAGAACATACGCCTCCGGGAGTGATCGGCATCCCATGCAGCTTGGCGAGCCAGGTGCCTGCCGACGTGGCTGCGTCGCGGCTCGATCTGTCGCCCCGCCTCAACAAAGCTTCAAATACGAGGCCGCGCGCTTTTTCCTGCAGGATAATTTCCTTATCGATAGACAGGTGTATCGGGCGGGGAATCCGGAAACGGCCCTTGCACCCAAAGCCTGAATCCGACAGTAATTGCAAAATCCGAAACTCGCGGGCCGCCTTGCCCACGCTCTTGGTGGTGTCCCGCTTGCCGATCCACTCAACAACCCGTGTGCGACTGGTTTTCGGTTCACGAAGTTTCAACTTGTAAAGGGCTACATGCCTGCTCCCTGGACGACGCAAGAGCATCGTCGCGCTACACTGATCGATCATCAGGTCGCCGGAGAGTTCGCCTACACGGATGCCGCACAGCGACCCGAGCAGTTTCTGGACTGTCTGCGGCGATGCGTTCCAGTTCGTTAAGTTCCTTGGTATTTGCAACACGCTTGCCATAAAGGTAATGCTGACTCCCGTTTTCGTTTTGTTGAACGCCTTTGTCGTCTCTGCCTAAAGTTTTCTTTCTGCATCATGGTTTTTGTTATGAGCTGTCCTTTTCGTGCCCACGCCACGCGTCCCTTCACGCTGGAACGCGGTGATCTCGCTCCGCGCGATGAAGCTCTGATGCAACTTGTGCTCTGGTTGGATATCCGGCTGAGCCACAGCTTCGATCGACAAGGTGAATTGCCGGTCTCGCGCGAACAAGTTGATCCGTGCTCCATGGCCGAACTCCTCGGAAGAAGTTTTTGTCCATTCGACACGGCCGCCATTTTTGTGGACAAAGACCGCGGCTTCGGCGGTTTGAAATCCACAACAAGAGGCGGACTCACTGCGATGCATGATTGAGCGGCCGTAGCGGAGCAGATTGAGATAATCGGGTGACAGACCACATTCGATGCCAAGGCCACTCATGCCGCCGGGTAGCGTATAGGTGACGATCAGCTGGTTTGTTTCGTAGGACTCGAGGACGATATCTTTCACCAAGCCATGCCCCACCGCGCCTGCTTTGTCATGGGTGAGCTGCGCGCGTACCGTGGGGCCGTCGGGGATGAGAATGCTCGCCCCGTAGCAGTCGTTCTCGAATCCAACGTCAGCCAACGCGCCAGGATGGTTGCGCGGCACTTCCATGTACTTGTTCAGTTCCTCCATCCAGTTCCAGTCATCGGAAGGATTCCCCACAAGCATGATCCCGCGGCTTCCCCCGACCGAAAACAGGTACACGAGCCGCCCGCCCCACCTCGGCGAGAATACGCAGAACAGTTGCTGGTTCTTGAAGATCAGCTCTTGTTCGCCGTCTTCATCGATATCTTCCAGGTAGGCGTGGGAGAGGCCATCTTTGTGCCGCATCCAAAAAGCAGCCTCAGCAATGACGGCCGCATGCCGGCTGTGACTGGCCACCGCTTTCATTTGGGGGTTCGGAGTACCGCTACCGTCCGTACTTCCGTGCGCTCCACTTTCAGGAGTGTGCCATCCGGTCTCCCAGGTGGAGGCCAACAGGTGCTTGTGCGCGAGATCAATCAGGCTGGGATCGGCTCCGAGCGCGATAAAGTGCTTGACCCGCGCTTCCGACCAGCGGAAGTAATCAGCATACTGTTTCCACTGCGGGTCGTGGTACCAGTTGCAGTAGTCTTCGCCTGCGTGGAAGTGGTTGGCGAGCTCGACGTAGGTGCCGGTATCAATCGTTCGCGCCGCGGGGGTCCGGCTGGACGCGCTCCAGTCCGTGATCTTGACGGGCTGGATCCATTTGTTCTCCGCCATCCACCGCAACACGTCTTCGAATTGTGCCGCTCCTCTGCAGTCCCAGGGACTCACACCTGCTGCTTTTTCCATATCGTCGGCATAAACGGCTAGAAAGTGGTTCAGAGAGGAACCTGGCGAGAGAGCTGCAAGACAACGCAGTTGGGAGCGCAGACTCTCCCAATCATCGGCTCCGCGCGGCGGAATGCTTCTCCTGAGATTTTGCGCGATCGGTATCGCTCGCAGGTCATGCGCGTTGGCGATCGTATAGCTCTCAAACATGCCGGGATGCCAATAACCATCCCGGTCGTAGCCGTGGCGGCCCTGGCCCGCACCGTCAATCGGCAACAACAAACGATCGTCCAAGATCACTTGCGCATAGCCGTGGTTCAAGAGCCGGATATCTTTAAGGACCGCAGACATCGTGCCCGGATCCCACAGGCGCTCGGGTGGCCAGAACGTCTTTACGCTGGCGGGGTCGAGCCCGAGGTGAACCTTGTACAGGTGCAGCTCCTCATTGAGTTGTTTCAGATTGTGGTCGTAACTGCAGAACGGCATCATGTTCTGCCCATAGCAGCTGCCCACAAACTCGATTAAGCCTTCGCGATGCATTTCGCGCAACGCGTCCAGAAAGGCGGGCACATGCCACGCGATGGTTTCCAAAAGCGTGCCGCTGACATGGATGTTGGCGGGAATGCCGTGCAGACGATGAAGATGAAGAATGCGCCAAAGCCCGACATCGGAGGAAGGGGAACCCAGCACTTCCTTTAACCCATTTCTGTTGTCATAACCTTCGGTGATCAGGTATTGATTGGCATGATGCACAAAGGCAAACGAAACCGACATCGAGTGACTTCCTTGTCCTGCTGTTCCCGCGAGGTGGCACGCGAGGAAAGCTTGATTCCCGGGTGCGGAGCGCATGCCACTCTCAGCTGGCTTGCGCATCCGAGCTGTTCGGCCGTTGACTCATCCGGGCTGGCGGACCTCGGCCCGATTGCCGCCGCCCAAGTCCTATAAGAATCGCGTTGCGAGTGCCAATGCGCCCTGCAATGCAAAGCCGGGCTTTCCCTTGGGACCACTCACGCGGGTTACAGAACCCTCGACACAGAGGTGCGCGGGTTCGCTGTCAGGGTCTAAGGCGGGCAGGACCACTTCGAGCCGGATGGGCATCCCGACCTCCAGCGCGTAGGGCCGGTCACAGGTGACGCAGGCTCCACCCGTGCTCATATCACGGGTGAAGCCCGCGCCATGCTGCTGTTGGCCCTCCGCCATCCACCTGAACAAGACGGGCGCGCGCAAAGAAAAGCGCGTCGCCGTTCTGTGCTCCACGGATGCTAGGCTGTGGTCGGGCACGGTCGTGTACCTTTCTTTGGTGCGTCCTCGGTACGGCCCCAGGTGTCCACGCCGTACTCGCCTCAATGTAGCTGCGCGAAATGGCAGCCACAAGTGCACGAATTGGTTGAGCCAAACACCCCAATCAACTCCATGCTGATGAGAGAAACAACTCCTCGCGCGCATATGGGTGAAAGATGGAATCTGGTCCAGTGCGTTTTTGCCTACGAACCAGCTGCTGAATAGGGCGGAATTTCCCTATCGGCGAGGCGCCAAATCGGACTTCAGGGCAAATGATTTTCGTGACAACACTAGGCTCCGGTTCAGCATCCAACTCCGCGTTCTGCCGATCCGAGACACACGTGACGTGAGGCATGTGCTCCGATGGCCAAATGCCCGACTTCCGATACCGCAATACGCGTCATCATTCTCGACGCTAACCGGATGAGCTCCGAACTATTGGCGGATGCGCTTAAACGGGACCGCTTCGACGTTGTCTACCATGGCTCCAAGCTGGCGGACGCTGTTTACGCCGCGGGTCATTCCGATCTTGCCCTGGTGAGCGTCGCTGTGAGCGACCAAAACGCGTGCGAAATCGTTCGCCAGCTCCGTTCGGTTTCTCCTCCCGTGCAGGTCATCCTCATGATGGAAGTGCCGAAGGCGGACGTCATCATCGAGGCATTTCGGGCTGGGGTTCGCGGTATTTTTCCCCGAAGCACGTCCGTCCGCATGTTGAAGAAATGCATCCTGGCCGTCCACCAGGGCCAGATCTGGGCCGGCAATGAGGAATTGAACTACCTCTTGGACGCCCTCGCCGAACCCCATCACTTCCGCTTGACAGACGCGCGGGGTGGCGAATTGCTCTCCAAGCGCGAAGAGGATGTCGTGCGTTGCGTTGCTGAAGGATTTAAGAACAAGGAGATCGCGAACGAGCTTGGTATTAGCGAAAATACGGTCAAGAACTACCTGTTTCGCATCTTCGACAAGCTCGGTATTTCTAATCGCGTTGAACTGATTCTCTATGCTTTCGGCAATATGGTCGCGGGCCTGGCCCAATCCGGGACGGCCGGCAACGGCGAAGGTGACATTTTAAGTACCTGTCAGGCCGCGGCTCAACGCGGCACCACCCCGGAATATCTGCTCGGGGAAATGTACCGCGATGGTCGCGGCATCCATCCTGACAAGGTCACCAGCTATATGTGGTTTTCAATTGCGGAAGCCATGAGCGCTGAGGCCCATAAGAAGAGCCGTACCGCGCTCGCCGATCTGGCACGGGAACTGAGCTCGAAACAGATGAGCGAAGCCAAACATTCCGCTGCCCAATGGCTGAAGAATCGCGGTCAGGTGAAGATGCTGGAAGCCGTGGGCCAGGGGAGCGAACAGGCCACGAAGACACAAGCTGCCACATCGCACGCTTCCTGAACGTGCCGGCGCGAAACTCTGATTGCTCCGATCCAATCAATTGCGATTTAGGAACGGATCTGCAGCTTTTCTGAAGAATCCTGCGCACCTCAAGTCAGCGAGGCCGCTCGAATGCCGCCCTTGTTGCGCAAGAGCCTGCCCGTTTTCAGCTTGAGGCGGAGCCGAAACCCTGAGCGAAGCCGGAGCGGCAGTTGAGCGGGAAAGGCGCCACGCCACAAACCGAAAATGTATAAGAGATGCTTAATCCAGTGCAGCCAACTATGCAATCATTTGCACAGGCGGCAGGACGTTCGCAAAGATTACTTGCCGTAAACCAGAACGTGAAACGTCCCTGGGATCGCGGTCCGCTGGGGACGGGGACGCTCTGCCGTGGGAGCCGCCGGTGGGCCGAAGTCCACGGTATCGACAAAGACGTTGTGGGTCTTGGTATCAAGGCCCATAGTTTTGGCGCCAAACTCGGTCTTCACCGTCTCCACCTCGCTGTATTTGTCCGGCGAGTCCTGGTGGAAGATATGGATCATCCCCTCGCGAGTCGAGGCGAAGATCAGGCCTGTTTCCGGGTCATAAGCGGCAGCATCAACGCCTCCGGAGATCGCGAAGGACTGGATGACCTTGCCGCTGTCGGCGTCCAGAACCACGAGCTTTTGCGGGTTGCGCCCCGCACTGAACAGGCGTCGATGTTGGAGATCGATGGCCAGAGCCGTAGGCGTTCCCGCGGGCGCGAGCGGCCAGCGCGACTTGATCTTTAGCGTGTGCGAATCAATGGATACCAACTCGTTTTTGTCTTCGATGTTGACAAAGACAGTCCCCTTGCCGTCAGCGACAGCAAACTCGGGACCGCCCCCCAAGTCGATGGTGCCCACTACAGTCCCACTCTTCGCATCGATCACCGTGGAGTTGTGCGAGTCTCCATTCATGGCAAAGACACGTTTCGAAGCCGGATCGAACACAATGCTGTCCGCGTCTTTGTCGGCTTTCGCCTCACCGATGACTTTAAGAGTCTTCAGATCGAAAATGACGACTTTGCCCTGGGCCCCATCGGTAATGAACCCACGGCCAAATTCCGTCGCAATCGCAACCCCATGGTCCTGGGTCAAACCGGTGATGTTGGAAATGAGGGCGCCGCTGTCGGCGTCAAGGACGTTGATCTCGGTGCCATGGGACACATAGACCCGGCGCGCGGAGGAGTCGACCGTAATGTAGTCAAAATACTCCCGTGTGCTCCCGGCAGCGGGACCGAGCGGGTACTTTTTGAGCTGATGATGGCCCCCATCCTCGACCATCGCGAGAGCGAACGCGCTGAAGAAGAAAATCGAACCGAATACAATGCGTGTAATCAAGCGTGATTTCATGGCGCGGGTGGCCTCCGTTGAGATCGACGTCGGGTGTTACAGCTTACCAGGATCGTGTGAATTCACAGTTAAAAAAACCTGGGTTGGCGGGTGCGGGACGGACAACTATGCAATTTTTTCACAGGCAGCACGACAGCAACTACCCGGCCGAACCTTACTAGCCGGCAGAACTGACCCTGGAAGCGGGGCGTTTGACCGCACGTACCACCCGCGTGAAGGGTCGGCGCAAGCGAAGGATTAACCTCGAGAAAATGTCAGCGATTGCGTGTTCTGGTTGGGCAGGACGGCTCTTCGGCTCTGACGGTGGTTCGACCCGCATCGGCTGTGGTTCGTCCGGGTCAATTCCACCCTCCAGTGCTTTTTGCAACGCGATGAGGGCGTCGAGGGGGTAGCTCGGACCACGTTGTGGTTCGATTCTCCCGAACGTTGTGTCATTCTTCGGTTTATCGAGCATATAGTGCCTCACGCGGCTTTTTTTCTGTGCGCCATCCAGACCATGGCGGCGCCGGCACCCAGCAGGGCCCCGACGCTTGCCCCGGCTCGCCGCATGGACCTGCTGACAGCTGCTTCGCGTTTCTCCACGAATACTCTCTCCGGATAAGCAAGCTGGGGCCGAGATGCGTCCTGAGTCAGGGCCATCTGCGCGACCTGGGCCAAATGGAGCGCGCGGCGATTTGCGAGCCGGGGCCGGCCTCTTTTTGTGCGTTGCCCGAGAGCACGGATGATGAGCTTGGCTTAAATGCTGCCATACCGGTATAGATTCGGTCATGTTCCGGGAGGTTGAGTGGGAAGGGGCCATCGTCAAAATGACGGCGGGCATCGTCTGAGCTGCGCGTTTCAGAGAGGCCTGGTTCGTGCTTTGCAGAAGCGACACATCCTTCGGTGACGTGCCCTCGTCTAATTGAGTGTCTCCCCCTACATTGCTATCGCTTCACATACTCCTGTGAAGCCGGCGAGGCTACCATGTTCAATCAAGTCCTCGTGCCAGGTCATAATCTCGCGGTTACAGTTCTGCTTGCCCTGATACCCCTGATCGTCCTGCTCTGCTTGCTTGCCGTTTTTCGCATGACGGCCTGGCTGGCCACTCTGATTGCCAGCATCATCACGATTCCACTTGGAGTCTGGGTCTGGAGGGCGCCGTTCGACCAGACCATGAAAGCTTATTTCTACGGCAGCCTGCAGGGCATCTGGGTGATCAACTGGATTACCTTCTGGGGCGTGGTGATCTTCAACACGCTCGTGGTCACGGGAAACTTCGATCGCTTTAAAAAGTGGATGGTGCACCACGCGACAGCGGACATTCGCATACAAACCATCATGCTGGCGTGGGCATTTGGCGCACTGTTGGAAGGCCTGGTGGGATTCGGTTATCCCTGGGCAGTGGTCGTTCCGATTCTTGTGGGCCTTGGAATCGCCGATCTTGAAGCCATTCGCGTCGCCGCTCTCGCTAACAACGCGCCCGTTTCCTATGGCGCGCTGGGAGCGCCCATCCTGGCGTTAGCCGCAGTCACGGGTATGCCGTTGATGGCCCTGTCGGGTTCTGTCGGACACATCGTCGCGGTCCTTGCCATTGTGCCACCCTGGGTCCTGCTGTATCTGGTGAGCGGCCGGAAAGGCATGCTGGAAGCCTGGCCATTGGCCCTGATCGGCTCCGGCGGCTATATTCTCGGACAGTGGCCGGTGGCGCGTTACCTCGGGCCGTATCTCCCCGATATCACCGGAGCGCTGGTGTGCTTCTGGATCCTCTTTTTCTTCGTTAAGAAATGGCGGCCCAAGACCATTCGCGGATTCGGCGGCCAGCCGCTTGATCAATCTCAATTACAGGCCGCCGAAGCAGGTGAGAATTTCACGCCGGGACAAGCCTTCATGTCGTGGCTGCCCTACCTGGTGTTGTTGGTGGTGGTTGTAGCGTGGACCGGGCCGTGGTCGCACCTGCCGGACGTGACGTGGGCTAAGCTGCAGGTAAGCGCTGTCTCGTCGATCACCCACAAAGCTCAAGCATCAGCATTCGCTTTCAAACCGATGATTGGTGGTACTGCAATCCTCGCATCGTGGCTGGTGATCCTGGCGATTCTCAGGCCGCGGGCCAGCGCAGTTCGCGAGGTGTTCGCTCGTACGTTCCGGCAGATGTGGGGCGCCATGCTCGTGGCGTTCTTCATCTTTGGGCTTGCGTATGTATTCGTTTTCTGTGGAATGGCCAATTCACTGGCCTTCGGGTTTTCCAAGATCGGATGGTGGTTCGTGGTGCTGGCCCCAGTGTTGGGCTGGATTGGAGTTGCGCTCTCCGGAAGCAACACGTCCACCAATGCGATGTTCGGCTCGGTTCAGGCTGCAACCGGCAAATTGCTGAACTTCCCACCATTGATGTTGCCGTCACTGGGTTCGGTGGGAGCCGAGGTGGGAAAACCGATCGCCCCGCAGACGGCTAGCGTCGGAGTATCGACCAGCAAATTGGTGCGCAGCGAAGGCGCCGTGATCCGCCACAACATGGCGTGGACTCTGATTGTTCTCGCGTACTTGATCGGAGTGGGATTGCTGTACTACTTCCTGTTTCCGAATGTCATGTCGACGCAAGCGGCGTTGCCGCATTAGAGAGTCCCACGATCGCCCGTGCGGAGAAAATGGCGCTGGAACCCACGCAACGTGCGGCTTGAGAACCAGATTCTAATTTCATGACCGCCGAATCGTTGCCACGAAGCATGCGGGAACGGGACTTGAAACACTATGTTTGGGAAAATACTTCGCTTCAAGGACAAAGAAGCCGCGCGCGAAGCCGCCGCCTCAGATCCAGGGCCTAACAATGCAGCGCTCGATCGCCATAATCCAAGCGCGATCATGCCACCTATCACCGATGCCGGCGGGGTTCCGCAATTCAAGTATCCGTTCTCCATGGCGCACAAACGCCTTTACGACGGGGGATGGTCCCACGAGGTTACGGAGCGAGAGCTTCCCATCGCAAAATCGCTTGCCGGTGTGCTCATGAGACTCACGGCCGGGGGCATACGTGAACTGCATTGGCATAACGCCGCAGAGTGGGCCATCATGCTGTACGGCACCGCGCGCATTACCGCGATCGATTGGGAAGGCAAGAGTTTTGTGGCCGATACGGGCGTCGGCGACATGTGGTACTTCCCTACCGGGATTCCACATTCCATCCAGGGCCTGAGGCCCGATGGAGCCAAGTTCCTCCTGGTATTCGACGAAGGCAGTTTCTCCGAGCATGAAACCGTGCTCCTCACCGACTTGATGGCGCACACGCCCCGCGAAGTATTGACTAAGAATTTCGGCGTTTCGGCGAAGACGCTTGAGAACTTGCCGTCCGAAGAGAAGTTTATCTTCCAGGCCGAAGTCCCCGGACCCCTTGCCCAAGATCAGCGAGCCGCGGCAGGATCGCTCGGCATCTCGCAGTATGATTTCGCATTTCGTCCCAACCAGCCCGCTGTGACGCGGCGCACGAAGGGCGGCGAAGTACGGATTGTCGACTCCACAAGTTTCACAGTGTCGACTACGGTCGCAGCGGCGATGGTGACGGTTCATCCGGGAGGAATGCGGGAGCTGCACTGGCATCCGAACGCGGATGAGTGGCAGTACTACATGGCCGGCAAGGGGAGGATGACCGTTTTTGCGACCGCAGCCCGCGCTCGCACTCTGGACTTTGAAACCGGAGACGTCGGTTACGTGCAGAAAACTCTGCCCCACTATGTCGAGAACACCGGGAATACCGATCTCAAGTTCCTGGAAATGTTCAAGGCAAGCCATTTTCAGGACCTGTCGCTCTCGGAGTGGCTGACCCACACGCCACCCGAACTGGTGATGCAGCACCTCAACATCGATAAAGCTACGCTTGAGGCCATACCCGAAGAAGCCATTGTCGTGGTGCCGCGTTAGAGCGAGACGGCGGCCGGGGCCGGAATCCCATCCCAGCGCGTGCAAACCGGCGCGCGACGACCCGCGTGTTTGAAACTGTTTTTAACTCTCCCGACAGACATGTATGCTTATACGTCCTTACCTCTGGATTCGAGGAGACACGCATGACAGGCGTCCGGAGACTTGACCAACAGATGCCCGACAACAATCAGTGTCAACGTGAGCCCAATAACAAAGTTGGTTGGGGCTGGGCCGCAGCACGCGTTCTAACGGTCTCAATCCTGCTCGCTGCGGCATCCCCGGCTGGTCCAGCCGGACCGCAATCGGCCAAGGCGGCAGAAGACATCGGCACCGTAAGGCAAATCTATGATGGTGCTCTTTATCCCGACATCCAGGTCAGGACTTTCCGCAACATTGATCGACTGTTTCCGACGCGAGCGGTCAAACACGGAGCCTCTGTCTACCCGCTCCTCAAAAGCGATGCACCTCTAAAAAGCGTTGAGGTCATTTCGGCCGGTAAGAAATATGACCTGTACGACTACATGTCGCTCAACCGGGTAAGCGGCCTGCTGGTTCTCAAGAATGACAAAATCGCTTTCGAGCGATACGAACTGGGGAATACGGAAACTACGCGATGGATGTCTATGTCGGTGGTCAAGTCGATCAGCTCGACGCTCGTTGCAGCCGCGATTAAAGATGGTTACATCAAGAGTCTGGATGACCCGATCACGGCATATCTGCCCAGATTATCCGGCAGCGCCTATGAGGGAGTGACAGTAAGAAACTTGCTTCAGATGGCATCAGGAGTGAAGTGGGACGAGACGTATACCAATCCAGCATCGGATCGCCGTCGCATGCTGGAAGCTCAGTTGGCGGGCAAGCCAGGATCCATCCTTGAACTGATGCGCGGACTTCCTCGCGCGGGCGCGCCAGGCACGATTTGGAATTACAACACGGGCGAAACCCAACTTGTTGGAGAGCTGATTCGAGCCGCCGTGAAGCGTCCCGTTGCCCAATATCTGTCAGAGCGCATCTGGTCTAAATTCGGAATGGAGTCTGACGCGACCTGGTGGCTTGACTCGCCCGATGGTCAAGAGATTGGCGGCAGTGG
>Ga0126379_10000519_pt1 | contig 21453 bp, 14 predicted proteins | sample PanSoiMetPlot_24_FD_92640 | JGI IMG/M metagenome (GOLD analysis project Ga0126379, IMG submission 92640) | Tropical forest soil microbial communities from Panama - MetaG Plot_24 | ecosystem: Environmental > Terrestrial > Soil > Tropical forest > Bulk soil | place: Panama | collected 2016-02-17
AGATGGACGATTAACAAACCAGGACTTGTCCACTTTTGTGAGTTAAACTCCGATTGTGCCGGTGGTGGAATGGGGCATAGCATCAAGTTCCGGTATCCGCGCATGCCTACGCTGAAATCGAGTCAGCTCCGCGCCTTCCGTCTAGCTTTTTGCCTTGCCGTGTTCTCCTCAGTTGTAACGAACCCGCAAAATGATTCTTCACTGGCCACACGCATAGAGAAGGCACTTAAAGCAAAGGAACCTGACTGGAGGTACGTCGGCGCTATTGAATCCGGGCGCGTACCTCTCGTACCTAGTGAAAGGCGCATCATCACCGGCACATGGTCAGGCCCGAAGTCGCGTTCGCAAGACGTTGACATTTTTGTGTACAGCGTCGAGAGCCGTGAGGAGGCGGCAGCATGGCTACGACCAGTTCGCGATAAGCGAGTTGCGGAGGGCTGGCAAGTTAACGTCTTTCAAATTGGTGATGAGGGATATTTGTCGAAGTATAAGAATGGAAACCGATTCGATATTGCGTTTCGCCGAGGGACAGTCGTCGCGAAATTAGCGGGAGATGACCTAGACAGGGTCAGAGAGTTCGCCCATTGCGTCGTTGAACAAATTGCTGCGAATTAGGGAAGTTGATTTATGCGCAGAGAATTACCGGTTAACTAATTAGAACTGGGGCTTAATCGCCGATATATTATCAGCGGCGCGCAAAGCAAGCGGAACAATTCGAGACTGTTTTTCCAATGGCAACCGAGACACCCATGAACAGGCGAGTCATCCCTTGAGTCATCTTTTTGTCCTTCCTCACTTTGCTTACGTTCAGTTCTACTTCTCTCGCCAGAACCGTGGACTGGCTTCTCTGGCCAATTAGCTTCGGATTGATCGCAGGCCTGTCTCTTGTTTTTCTCTGGTCCCGCTGGCGTCATCGAAACGATGGTTTAGCCGACAAGAAGGCCGCACCCAAAGATTCCGCAGACTACTTTCTGTCATCAGTTCGTAGGTGGTATTACGGCGGCCCGAAGCCCCCAAAATGATTCAAGTGGAGACAATCCGCACAGCCAGAGAAGAGACGGAAAAAGCATGAATCTTTTGGTCATTTAGGACGCTTCTGGCTCGCTCACTTCCAAATATTATCGGAAACAAATGGACAAGTCCTGTTTACCGCAAAATCGGGAACTTAGAAACTCGCGGTCCACGTGGCCAGCAACCACACCTTGAATAGATCCTGAGTTCACCGACGGTGTCCGCCGGCGATTCCTGGCGATAAATCGCCTTCGCGTCACAAGCACGTCTCTGGCGTGATGGGCTGTTCTCGCCAGGAATCCCGCCAGCGAGCCAAACCGATTGCTGAGGACCCATCGTAAACCTCACGTCAGGATCGGTGAACGGTCGTTCCACCTCCGCGTCTGTTTCGCAGGTCTCGGCGCTATAATGAGTCGTGCGAAAAGTCATCATTTTTCTCATTGTGTTCGTCATCGTGGTGCTGCTTGTGGTTGTGCTGCGATCAGTAACGCCCGCGGTTGACCTAGTGTCTCCGGTCGCAGTCCTTGGCCAAGCCACCCCCATCTCCGTACATGTCCGCGATCGGCATGGTGTCCGCAGGGTCGCCGCATTTATAGAGCAGAACGGCACCCGTTATCAAGTCTGGGAGGATCTGCACCCTTCCGCGCAGATGGACAGTACGTGGACTTTTACGGCCGGTGTAAAGACCACACCGCATCTGCAAAACGGCAAGGCGAAACTGGTCATTGAAGCGAGTTCCAACGACTTCCTTCGGAAAACTGGTCGCTGGCAAGCTGAAATCACGGTCCTGACGTCACCGCCAAGTGTAAGCGCTGACTCAGATCAGCACTATCTGTACTTGGGTATGGCTGACCTGGCGACATTTACTGTCTCTGGCACTTGGACAGAGGCGGGCGTGCGGGTGGGTGAAGAAAAGTTTCGTGGATGGCCTATGCCCGGCGGCAAACCTGGCATGTTTTCGCTCTACGCGTTTGCCTGGAACATGCCTTTGGGAACTGTGCCGGTGGTGTTCGCGTCAAACGGCGCTGGAGATGAGGCAACTAGCCCATTGGTTGTCCAATTCCCCAAAAAGGAACAGCCGAAATATACGAGGCATGACTTACAGATGAGCGACGCATTTCTGCAGAAAGTTGTGAGTGAACTCGATCCGAACGGTGCCGGTGACCCGATCGAGCGGTTCGTAAGGGTCAACAGCGAAATGCGCCGCAGCAACAATCAGACTCTTTCGGATCTGCGTCTCAAAACCGCCGACGGGTTCTTGTGGTCGCGGCGGTTCATCAGGCAAGCTCATTCCCAAGCCGAGGCTAGTTTCGCAGACGTTAGGAACTACATCTATCACGGAAAGAAGGTCGACCAGCAGGTTCACCTCGGATACGATTTCGCGGTTACGCAGCACGTCGGAGTACAAGCCTCCAACGATGGGAAGGTCGTCTATGCGGCTCCACTCGGCATCTACGGCAACTGCATCGTCGTCGATCATGGTTACGGTTTGCAGTCCATCTACGGTCACCTCAGCAGAATCGATGTGCACGAAGGAGACATGGTGAAACAGGGGCAGGTCATGGGACTGAGTGGACAGACAGGGATGGCCGGTGGCGACCATATTCACTTTGCCATGCAGCTCGATGGGGTACAGATAGACCCGAAGGAATGGTGGGACCCGCATTGGATCAAGGATCACATTGCGAAACGAGTCGAGCTGCCCGGCTTCAGCGAATGACCGCAGGATTCAACGCGTACAACAAGGAAAATCCGAGCTTCTCCGCGAAGGCGCACACGGCAAGGACGAGGAGAAGCTGAAGAAGTGCAAGTGCACTAAGCGCAGCTCCAAAACTCACGGAAGCCGATGATTGGGAGCACTACCGCAATTCCTGCGGCGAACGCGCACCGCCCCAGCGAGCAGTGGTCGAGCCAAGCTGAAGTGCAACGCGTCCCCGCAGTTCAACTTCTGTATTGCCTAATGTTGGCCAGAAATGGGCTTCTGGGAACTAAGTCGCAGGATCGAAGGGATAGCTGTCGCGAAATCCCCTTCACACCAACAAACGCCCCGAAGTCCGCTTGTGGTCCGTGCCCCGGATTCAGCAAATGAACTTTTAATCTCCACGAACCCCGTTTCGGTCCAGTGTCCGTGTTGCCACAATCCATTCATAATTTAAAGCCACAGTGCAAAGTTTCCGTTAAGGCTCTATGCAAGACAAATTCGAAACTGGAGGGAATGACACGTGACACGAGATGAGATTCGCCAATTGGCCGAGGATTGGGTTGCAGCTTGGAATGCTCATGATTTGGAAGCGATCATCAGCCACTATGATGAACGAGTCGAACTGATCTCGCCGGTTGCCGAGCAGCTTCTAGGCATCCCTAACGGAAAGGTGAGTGGTAAAGCCTCCCTGAGAGAATACTTTCAGCGCGGACTGGCAGCCTACCCCGAACTGCACTTCGATCTGAAGGATGTCCTGGCGGGTCTGAACAGCTTAGTGCTGTATTACACGAATCAAAAGGGGACGCGCACGGGTGAGTTTATGGACTTGGACGCTAGTGGCAAGGTGACACGGGTTGTTGCCCACTACAGCATTTAGCGCTGCGAACCTGTATGGACTGAGTAGTTGACCCCAATTCTGGGTGGTTCAACGGGCTACTCGGAGATTGAACCGGAGCCAAAGGTGCCACCCTTGAGGCTCGTTTTTCTCTCCCCGCCGCCTTTTGCCGCCTCGCGAAATCACTAAGTGATTCTGAGCAAATGGGATGGTTGGTAGGGGCGGTGGGGATCGAAAATACTGCTTCGTTGGAAACAAAGGAGTTTTGCGGAGCACCCTGGCCTTCTAAAGCATTGAAAAGAATGGAGGGGAATCCTTAGTGCCCCCTTATTGCCCCTAGAAATTAGTGATGAATGTCCATCCAGCGCTGTCTCGCCACATTTATGAATAGCGCGTTTTTCGCCCAGGTGGATTACTTCCGGATTGCCCGTCATCCGCTCGCAATCGGGGCAAGCCCCGAATGGAGCGTCCAAGCTCGCGCAAGGCAACTCTCGGGATGTGCGGTAGCGCATTAGTCGGGCTTATCTCAGAACAAGCGGGTTCGATAGACTGCGATGCATTTTTTGGGTGTTCCATGGGATCATCTGAAATTCTCTATCCCCCAAACATTCTTTGTGGGGCTGACTTCTAGGATGGCCAACAATCGTCCGTCGGGCGATGGAATTGCGTACCCAATGAAGGTGTCGGAGCGGAGCAGCACGGAAGCGCTGCCATCGAGCGTCACCTTCAGTAACGCGCTTTCCGCTTCGTGATTACCGACGAGGAGGCTTTTTCCATCCGCCGACCAGTCTATGTGCATCAATCCGCGGAATCCTTTGACAACCAGGCCACGCGTTTTGCCTGAGGACGTGGAGCGAAACTGGATTGTCCCCCGGTTGGAACCAACAGGTACGAAAGCGCGTTGCGAGCCATCGGGGGACAAGCTCCAAAAACCCTCGGTATCGATTTGCGGAGGACCAGTAGTCTTGCCGCTCTTCACGTCAAATGGGAGCGTCTCGCGAGTATTTCCCTTTGAGGTGCTGTACAAGCAGATGGTTGAGGGCAAACGAGCGCACGTTACGGTGAAAATGGCGACGTCTTTGAGGACCAGTCGAGGCGTTCCACCCTGTAAGGGAATAGCCATTATGGAGGAGGTAGTCTCCGGGCCTGCGGAGTCAGGACCCGCAATGTACAAAATCTCTGAACCGTCCGGAGTGAGTCTCGGGTCTGTGAGCTGCTCCGGAGCAGCGACCAAACTCTCCGCCAGTGGCTGATCGATGGCTTGTTTGAAAATCTGCCAGGCCCCGTTTCGATTCGAATAAAAGAGTACCGCCGCGCTATCGGGTGTCCAGGAAGTAGGGACACTGGAATTTTCATCGAGCGTCAGACGTTTGTGCGAGAGCAATTGCGTGCCGTCCGCTGCGAGCTCGCTGATGTAGATGCTTGGCGACCAGCGTTCCCTTACGAAGACAATCGTTTTCCCATCCGCGCTCCCGGTAATCCGACCAATCGATCCCAATCCTTGCGTGATGCGTTTCGGCGGCTCGGAAATCTTTGTAGTTTTCCGCAGTGATACCGCCCACACGCCGGCGTCTGGTGGTCCTGGCCCTTTCTGGTCAGCAAGAGCGTAAATCAAGCGGCCATCCGGCAGCCAATGCAGGGCAGGTGTCAAGCGAGCGTCCGAAAAGAGGGTCTGCGTGCGGGCGTTCTGCCACTCATTCACCTCAACCGATCGCGTAGGCGCGTCGTACGCCAATGTTGTTCGCACGTAAGCGATTCGCTTGCCGTCCGGGGACCAGATCGGCGTTCCCACTCGCGAGCCCTTATCAGCCGCAACCTTGAAGGGATCGGTTCCATCGGAACGCATGATCCAGATTTCTCGCCCGAGCATTCCCTCGTAAGTTAGGTCAGCGCGACGGAAGGCAATGTGCGCGCCATCTGGAGATATCGATCCTCCCGACGCGTCGTCTGCCAACCTGCGAGGTGAACCTCCGAAAATGGAGATGCTCCACAAGCTTGTGTCAGAATGATCTTTGCGAGAGACCAGTAGGTGTGCGCCGTCTGGAAACCAATCGTTGACGTGGGCGGAGAAGTCTGGCGGCAATGGCACGGGATGGGTTTCACCAGTGCGAAGCTGCTTCAGGTAGACGCCGGTGTTATCGGAGTAGGCGAGATATTTGCCATCAGGAGAAATGCCCGCGCTTCCGACCCCATTTTCTGAAGAATTTGAGGTTAGCTTATGTTCCGTGATGTCCGTACGCCGTGATGGCTGCCGGCGCCAAATTGTCCACGCGATTGCCGCGATGACGATTGCTGCCACGCAGGCGACAGCGATTCGTTGCGTCGACAAGAATTTTTGAGGCTCAGGGCCCGGAGCGTCCTGGATTTCGCCCGATGGAGCGGAGCGGTTGACCGGGGCGATGAAGCGATAGCCGCGTCGAGCGAGCGTCTCAATGAACACTGGAGCATCCGCCGATTCGCCTAGCGCATCGCGCAACCTCTTGATGGCAGCGTTCAGACTGTGATCGAAATCAACAAAGGTATCCTCAGGCCAGAGTTTGCTACGCAATTCCTCTCGAGTAACGATTTTCCCGGGATATTCCAGCAGCGCGGCCAAAACTTGAAACGGCTGTTCCTGAAGTTTCACTTTCTGCCCGGCGTGACGGAGTTCGCCGGTTTGTAGCTCAAGCTCGAACATGCCGAATCGGATGATTGAGGATGAGGAATTGACTGACATGGGAATCTTCCAACTAGGCGAAGTCTAGCACTTTTCGGTGTGGAGTTCCGACGTGAGACCGGTCGGTACCAGGTGCCGAGAACAATGTGCTCCTGACCCTCCCGACTTGCTCCGCTAGCTGCCAGATGGTCGGCCTTCCACAACAGGATTAGGGAAGGGTTGCCCGTGATATGCCCGCAATCGTCAAGAAGGGCAACTGGGGTTTCCAACTTCTCACAACCGGACCTATGGCCCGGAATAAATTCCGGTTAGCCCGTGATATCCTCGTGGCCTCGCGCACATGCCGGGGATCCGCGAAACGGCAGTGATTCCCTGTAGCGCGCCCTTACCGTCCTTGCTGCAGTTTAGGGCACCGCGCAGTGCACCGATTCTTTCCGGGCACTCGTTTGAGACAACGGTTGTTCAATGCCTGCGACCGAGTCCGAGGGAATCGATTCGCGCCCACAATGAGTACATTCTGCTCAATGTTCCGCGGTGGCGCACCTTGCGGAATGAAAGAAGACATGCCCTTCTTTTGCTGAATCAGTGCAGGCCGCTTACCGGACGTTGCCACGAACCAACCCACAATGTCCGGGACCGCCTCGTAACACTCCTGTCCGTCTCGTCACCTTTAGCTCGCCAAAGGTGTGCCTGATCCATACGCTGGGGTCATGAAGACACTTGTCAGCAAAGATGCCCTGAAACGGATGTTGCTTTGCGTAAGCTTCCTGTCAGCACTTCCGACTGCCCGGGGAGTGGAACCGATGATTTTGATTGTGCCCATGTTCCTCGTGGGCTGTGGCGGGGTTAGCACTCCTTCGACTCCTCCATCGACCCCACCTGGGACTGCGGCGGCGCGGTTTGCGTTCGTGGCCAACTCGTTGTCCAACAGCATCTCCACCTACGCCGTCGATCCGCAAACAGGTCGATTGGACCCCAAAGAGACCGTGCCAACCGGCGGCACATCATCAAGGGTCATTGCACTGGAACCTTCGGGGCGCTTTGCTTACGTCGACAATGTCGTTTCCAATGACATCTCTGTGTTTTCTATCGACGCGAATACAGGCAGGCTCAGCATGATGGGTTCCCCTGTTCCCGCCGGCGGTGCTCCGCGGTTCGCCGTCGTCGGGCCGACGGGAAATGTTCTGTATGCGGTGAACCAGCAAGCCAACAACATCTCTGGATTCTCGATCAATCCGAGCGGGGCGCTCACGCCTCTCATTGGCACCGTTACGACCGACGAGGCCCCGGTCGAGCTCAGGTTTCATCCGTCGGGCCATTTCGCCTATGTTGTCAATTTCAATTCCGGCGATGTAACGGGTTATCGAGTCGACGGCTCCGGAGCGTTGGGGTTGCTCGGCGCAATTCCGGCAGGCTTGAGTCCGTCTTCGATCAGCATGCACCCGTCTGGAAGGTTTGCCTACGTGGCTCATTTGGGTTCGAATCAGATCACTATTTTCTCGATCGATCAGGCCAGCGGAGGCTTAACGCCGCTTACGCCACCGGTTAGCAGCGGCGATGGCCCGACCTCAATTACAGTGGACCCGCAGGGCCGATTCGCGTACGTGACGAATGCGATTGACGGTAGCATCTCTGTGTTCACAATTGATGTGGCGACTGGAGCTCTGACATCAGCTTCCACCGCACCTGCGGGCACCAACCCCGTCGCGCTGACATTGGACGCTTCGGGACTGTTTGCGTATGTCGCGAACCTCGGTTCAGACAACATCACAATCTTTACTGTAGATTCAACCACGGGGGCTTTGACACCGGCCGGCCCACCGGTGAATGCGGGAACGGGCCCGGCATGGGTGACGCTCATCAGGTGAGGGTTCAGACCCGTTCGGTACGTGTTTTTGCACGCCACACGTCAAGCCTGTGGGCCGCTCTTAGGTTGATGTTGTTGGGTGCCTGACAACGCAAGTTTAGATTCGGAGGCCCGAGTCACTGTAATGAGGTCTGCATGATTATCGCCGCCCTACTGCTCTTTTCCACAAGCTTGCTCAATGTGAAGCCAAAATCAACGAGAACGAAACCCGCGTCGCGCTTTAATAACATGTTCAAATACTGCTTTTTCACCATCGCTGCTCTAGCCGGATGCGGTCTCTCGGCCTCGCAGGCTCAACAGATTCAGGTTCCCATGTCGCCCGAGCGTTTCGACACCGGCACCTCCAAGACGGGATCCTCTGCGGGGGCGATCCAATTTGGAGAATTTCTTGGGCGGCGCGCGGTCTACCTTCCCTTTGGGCTGCTGACCGTGAAAGGAGCAAACTTCCGCGACGGCGCTGCGGAAGCAGATGTGGCAAGCAAGACAGGCGGCCTGTTTATAGGAATTGCCTTCAGGATCGAATCAGAAGCAAACTTGGAAATAATCTACCTGAGGCCGGGCGCTTCGGACACCATCGAAGCGATGCAGTATACCCCGCGACTGAACGGGGACGCCATTTGGCAACTGCTCAATTCAAGCCACGAGAAAGCCAGCGCACATATCCCCCAAAACCAGTGGATTCATATGAAGATCGTCGTCACCGGTCGAACGTGCAAGGTCTTCCTGGACGAAAGCAAGGTTCCTACTTTGACCGTGACCAATTTGCGGAGGGGAGACAGTGAAGGGGGAGTCGGCTTATGGTCTCTGGGCGGCGGATATTTCAGTAACCTAAGCTACATGCCTCTTCCTGCCCGGAAGCCATTGCCAAACCTGCCGTCATTCAAACGGGACGGCTTGCTGTCCGATTGGGAGCTGTCGCCCGCATTTGACGCGAGCGACGTTGACGCCAGTACGTACCCGGCTTCCATCAGTCAATGGGAAGAGGTGCATGCTGAGGATCCGGGATTCGTTTTGGTCAACAGGTACCGATCCAGTCCTGCGATGTTTCCGATGCCGTCGCGCGAGGAAATGCGAAAAGGACGGGTCAAAGGCGCTAAAGTCGTATTCGCTCGGGCCCAAATCTCATCTGTGAAGGGCGGTGAGAAAATCCTCAAAATCGGCTACAGCGACGACATAGTCGTTTACCTGAACCGACAGCCGATTTTTTGGGGGAAGAATGCCCTGTCGTACCGCAACGATGACTCGCTCGGTACATTCGGCCTCAACGACGAGACCCATATCCATCTCAACCCAGGTGACAACGAACTACTCGTAGCGGTCACGGAATACAACGGTGGCTGGGCATTCGAATGTGAGTTGTCTCCTGTCCCATCCGAATAGTACAGCCGGCTGCTGGACAGAACCGAACAGAAGCAAAAATCAAAAAGTGGAACCACATCAAGATGGTCATATCCGGCCGCCGGATGAATGTTTTTGTGAACGATGCCACCTCGCCCACACTGAAGGTCGGCAGGCTAGAGGGGGATGCGATGAAAGGCGGCCTGCGACTGCAGGGACCAGGCACTTTCGCAAACCTAGTGATAACTCCCGATGCAGTGGACGGTCTCTCTCCGGAACCGGCTCGGGATCCGCTGGAAGGGGACCGCGGTCTGGTCCGGAATTGGCATCTCTCAACATTTTCCGCGCTGCCGAACGGTAAAGATCCCACGTATAACGAAATGCCCGGCGCTTCAGGAATGGAAGACCATCAACACGTAGCGAAATGGGCTGGTAAATCTCGGCCGCGAGTATGGCCGGCCCGAGCCGTAGCATGGCTCAAGACGACGATAACTTCGGACTGGAAGCAGACGAAAAAAGTAGATATTGGATGGACGCGCGATGTTCGCTGGAGAATGGCGCCTTTACGTTGCCTCTGGAAGCGGGCGATAATGAAGTCGCGGTGGCAATCGCGAACAACTTCTTCGGATGGGGACTGAAGCTGCGCGTGGCAGATCCGGAAGGAGTTCATCTGGCAGCGAAGTGAAAGAGCCGATGGCCGGCAAACAATGGATGAAAACCCGTCCGGGCCACGTTGCTCTTGCCGCTCTGGCATGGACGATTTTCGGCTGTGTGTTTGCCTTGCCGGATCTTTCCAGGGGTATCAACCAGCGCTACGCTCTGCTTTTGTCTCTTACGCTGTGGTGGTCCTGGGGTCTGCTCACACCTCTCATTCTTTGGGTTGACCGGCAAATTCCCGTTTCTAACAGGCAACTTGCCCGACGAGTTCTGGCGCATCTCCTCCCGAGCCTGCTGGTGACTTCTGTGTACGTTTATCTTTTGGGAGTGCTGCGCGCCGCGTTCGGGATTGCGGAATGGAATGGATGGTTGAGTATCAGGGTTCTCGTCGATTCGCTGCGAGGCTTGTTTCTCTGGAACTGGCTCATCTATTGGCTGATTCTGGGAGTCTGGCAGGCATATCGCTATTACGATCACTATATTGCCGGTGAGTTGCGGCTGGAGCGTTTGGAGAAACACTTTTCCGAGGCCCGTCTGAGTGCGCTTCGAATGCAATTGGATCCGCATTTTCTTTTCAATGCGCTGAACACGATCTCATCTCAGGTGGAACGGGATCCCAAACTTGCGCGAGGGATGATCGAGCATCTGGGCGACCTTCTGCGCATGTCGCTGGAATCGAGAGACAGGCAGGAAGTCCCGCTGGCGGAAGAGATGGCGTTTCTGGAGCACTATCTGGCGATCCAGAAGATCCGCTTCGGGGACCACTTGCGGGTCGAGACGCAAATCGCGCCGGAAGTGACACATGCTTCGGTGCCCTGCTTTTTCGTTCAGCCACTGGTGGAGAATGCAATCCGGCACGGAATTTCAAGGCGAGCTTCGGGCGGAACGGTGATCGTGTCGGCCCACCGGGACGGGAATCGGCTCGACATTCGTGTGCTCGACGACGGAGTGGGGCTGCCGGCGGGTTGGACGCTTGAGAACTCCGGCGGGGTAGGACTTTCCGTAACGCGGCAGCGCGTGGCAGGGCTTTATCCCGAAGGAGAGACCTGTTTTGCCGTGAACCGGCGCGCCGGTGGTGGAACTGAGGTTGAAATATCACTGCCACTGCGATGGACCGGAAAGGATGGCCATGCTGCGGCCCGCGTCTGAAGGCCTTTGCGTGATGGTGGCGGACGATGAAGCGCCTGCCAGGCAACGGATCATCGATTTGTTGCGCCGCGACTCTCAAGTGGCTGCAATCCTAGAGGCGTCCGACGGACTCTCCGCCGTGGAAATCATTCAGAACCGAAAGCCCGATCTCGTGTTTCTCGACGTGCAGATGCCGGAATTGAATGGACTTGGGGTTATCGCCGCGGTGGGAGCCGAACGTATGCCGCTAACCGTCTTTGTGACCGCCTACGATGAGCATGCAATCCGCGCTTTCGAAGCAAATGCGCTTGACTATCTGCTGAAGCCGTTCAGCGACCAGCGCTTTGAGGCCACCATGGCTCGCGTCAGCATTCGGATGGATGAACGCAGCGTGCGGGATTTTGGACAGCGCATTCTTCGCCTGGTTTCCGCAGCGCGCGCGGGGGATCTGCCGCTGGACCGTCTGGTAGTGAAATCCGGAGGTTCAACTCGCTTCGTGCCGGTTGCCGATATTGACTGGATCGAAGCTGCCGGCGTTTATGCGAACCTGCACATCGGAGGAAAGGAGCTGTTGTACCGGGCCGCGCTGCATGAGCTTGCCGAGAGGCTCGATCCCGTTCGTTTTGTCCGCGTCCATCGTTCGGCTATCGTCAATATCGAAAGCATTCTGCACCTGGAGCCGATCTCCCATGGCGAGTTTGAGGTGATCCTGAAGAACGGTTCGAGATTGAGAATCAGCAGAACGTATCGCAGCCAGCTGGAAAAGAGATTGGGTCAATCGCTGTAGACCGCTCCTAGCTTCCGGTTTGCCCGTCACTCGCTCGGAACGATTGGCGAGGGCCACGGCAGCCACGTTGCGTCCTTGCTTTGCCGGGAGGCGTGATTTGATGAGCGCCAAGACCTTTCGATGGTAATCCGTCAGTTCAGCCTTGCGCGCTCGGCCTTGGCTTCTCTCAGGATTGGGATGTCCGTATCGGCGTCTTTCCACAGCCTAAGAAAATCGTCGTAGGCGCTGCGGGCCTTAAGGGTGTCGCCCTGCAAAGAGTAGGCTCGTCCCAACTGCAAATGGGCCAGTGCTCCGATGGGTTCATTAAGCACAATTCCGCGATGGTCGACAATTTTCTGAAACTCCGCTGCCGCTTCCTGGCCCTGATGCGCCGCGAGATAGGCTTCTCCGCGAACATAGGCTGGATACATATTGGGCCAATTGTAAAAGCCAATTGCGGCCAGCCCCAGTTCATAGGGGGCGGCGAGCTCGAGACTATCAAGCGCCTGCTTCGGATTGGAATGGACAAGCGCCAGCTTGCCGCGCAGGCTTGGAAGATAATAGAACTGTGTGGTTGTGTCTTCGGGGAATCTTTTATCGAGGTCCTCCACGAATCGTTGAACCGCCCTTGTGTTCCCCGCGTACACCGACGCCAGCGCAAATGCATAAAACGAGTCGCTCGCACCTGAAGACCACGCAGTTGCCCTGATCTGTTCTGATGCTCTGTCCGTATTGCCAAACAAGGCTTCACGTAAAGCAGCTACGTTTTGATATGTCGCTGCAGCTTCGTTCTCCCCCGCTCGTTTCGCGCAGCTGGAAGCCTGACGTGATATCTCACGTGCTCTGCCTAGATGTCCGAAGTAAGCAGCCGAATCGGCATCCAATGCCAAAAGCAAATCTTCGTCTCCGGTTTTACCCGTGGCTGCGGCCACCTGCCGCGCCATTTCGGAAGGGTCGTCCCGATAGAAGGCGATCAAATAGGCGGTGGCCGCCAGAGCGGAGTCCAACCTCTTTGCGTGCGCCTCCCGGATTATAGACTCCGCATCCTGCACTCGGTCTAACAGAAGGTTGGTGTAAGCCACAAATCGGTATGCCACACTGTCATACGGGAGAAGGCGAAGAGCCTCCTGGTGTTCTTTGAGAGCGAATTCATGTTGTCCGAGAGCCATGTAGATGAGACCAAGACCGCCTCGGAAGCCAGGTTCGCGCGGATAGATTTGTTCCCCAAGGACGTAGCTCCGCCTCGCGTTCAGGAGGTTGCCGGTAACAGCCCGGTAATAGTCTCCTTCGAAGGTCAGCTTCTCGAGTTCAGTCACACGTCCACGCAGTTCGAACGCCTTCCTGATGTTTTCTGCGCCACTGGCGCTTTCACCGATAGATCCATAGGCGCCGCCCAACTGGTTGTAGGCAAAGGCAAAGTTTGGATCAAGCTGAATAGCTCTCTGAAAAAACGGGATGGATTGAGGAAAATCGTTCTTGGTACCCATGGTGAAGGCTTGCAACGCCTCCAGGGACGATGTAGTGGCTTGTTCGAGAGGCGTATTGAATTTTTGAACCGTGCTCAAAGACTCGCCGAGTTTCCTGCGCATTTCCGAAGCGCTCGTATTGAGGGCATCCAGAACACGGCTCTTGTCGTTCGCTTGGGCTTCTGAGCTCGCCAGCAAGTCTCCGTTCGCACAGTTCACGGCCTTCAGAATCAGGGTGTACCGCGTGCCAACCAAAGCAATCGAACCTTCCAATGCTGCTGTGCTGTTGGTTCTCTGACAGACTTCACGCGCGATTTGCGGCGTCAGCCGCGCATTGGCTGGTTGCCCCATCATTTGCAACGTCTGCTGGATTCCGTCCTCGGATACGAGACTCAAAAACGGGGATTGCTGTAACTGCACAGAGAGGCCTTCGCGCAGCGTGCCATCGAAGACCGAATCGCCGGTGGAATTTGCGAAGTCGCCGAGAACAATCGTGTCTTTCTCGGTGAGCACTGGCCGCCGCAAGCGCCAGAAAGCCCAGCCAGCCGTCGACAGCGCAAGTACAAGGCCTACAGCCAGCGCGACTCTCCTGTAAAGCTTGCGTGGCTCCGCACTGGGAGCAGCTGCAACTGCTTTTTTTTGGTCCGAATTCGTGACGAGGGCGAGAAAGCGGTAGCCGCGTCGCGGCAGTGTCTCGATGAAGCGCGGGTTGTCGGCCGAGTCGCCCAGCGCCTCGCGCAGCTTGTTGATCGCCGTGTTCAGGCTATTGTCGAAGTCAACGAAGGTGTCCGGCGACCAGCTGTGGTTGCGCAATTCTTCGCGTGTGACCACCTCCCCAGGCCGCTGTAACAGAACGGTCAGAACCTGAAACGGCTGCTCCTGAAGCCTGACGCGCACGCCTTGCTTCCGCAGCTCTCCGGCGCGCAAGTCCACTTCGAAGGTTCCAAAGCGCAGTATCCCGGCAGCTCGCGTTTCGAGGGTCATCACTTCCCCGCCCAGACGTTACGAGGGAGTCTAACACCGACTGTCAAGACGACAAGGATCGGATAAGGCCTTCTCCTAATTTGTTGAAACAACACGGCTTAGGGGTAAAGAAGAAATCATGCTCGAATCAAGCCGCCCTCCATTGCCCTACCTGAAGACCAGCCACAAGTTCGCCTCCAGCACGCGCCTGGAGGTGGCCAATGAAACTCGCAGTAGGAATGGTTCTCTTCTTCCTCGGATTTGTGCAGGGATCTTCGGGGCAAACGAACGGGTCGACCAGTCCGGTCGACCCGGAAGAAGCAGCGGCAACACCCTCCATGAACAACTACACCGTATTTGGAGCTACTCCGCACCAGGAAGCCCTGGTCCGCTCCCAGATTCAAATCATGCAGCCCGCTGTTCTACCCCTTCGCGTCTTCTTCGTGCCTCACTGGAAGTACGTCGACAACGCACGAATTTTTCACCTGCATGTCCCCACCGGTTACACCAGTGCCTTGTTCACGCACTTGCCCAGCCGCACCGTTTTCATCGATGCCGACCGTTATCTCGACGAATCGCTTGGCTATTGGCTGGCTCATGAGCTTGGACATCTGGTGACGAACAGCGTGAAGGAACTGGACGCCGAGACAGCCGCTAAGGAATTTCGCAAGCGCCTCAAAGACTCGCACAACAGAGACCTACATTGAAGCAGCTCTGAGGTTCTGGGTGAATCGTCGGCAAGCCGGAAGTAATGGTGCGGTCGGTTTTTGCTGGATAACTTCCGCATAGCCCGTTACTCGGGAAATGCGGTCCCTCGCGTAACCCAGAACACTCAAGTTGCTCTATTCTATCCGTTAAACATTTCCGTATTTCGTTTTTCACTGGAAATTTCGCCCGTCTAGCCTCGTAATAAGTCAGCGAGGTGCATTCACAATGACCAATCCGGGTAGCCCTGCGCTTTGGATCTTGAATTCACTGTTGAACGGAGGCGGCTTGTTGGCCGCGGCGCACGCTTGGAACACTTTTTATCTTCACAAATACAAACGCCTCTTCTGGCTAATGCCTTCTATTCTGGTCGCGGCCTGGCTTGAACCCTTCTTCAGCGCTCCATCCATCGCCCTAGCGGCAGCTACATTGCATTTTCCAATTCTCTCCCGTGCAGGGGCCACAAACCTTGCAGCCTACTTGATTCTGGGCTTTGTCTCTCTCTCGATAAGCCGTGCGGTGATGAAGCGAAAAGCACAAACCAGTCCAGCAAGTACGGGCTCTAGCCAAATCTCTGTTTCGGACAACGACTTGCGCCAAACTCTCGATCGATTTCTTGGCGCCGCGGACTCCGTTGACGTGGGTTCACTTGCTGCAATCTACGCGCCGGACTTTCTATGTGTCCGCGTTTCCGATGAGGGAGGTCTTGCCCATCTCACGCGCGAGCAGATGCTCAATTTCCTGAAGCAAGCTACTTCTGCCGCGGCGGAGGGCCATTCTGTGCCGGTGAAGAGCTCCGTCGTTCATCACGCCGAAGCCCTCGGAAACACCGCCCTGGTCCTCATAACGCGCGTCAAAGATTTGGGCAACGGTTGGGAACCTTTGTTCTACAGTCTGCTTTGGACGCAGCACGATTCCTCATGGCGTCTCTCAAGAGAATTCGTTCATCAAAAAACCATCCCCAATTGGGGATGAACCTCTGATTCCTCATCTCTTTCCCTTCACCGGCAACACTCGAGTTCTTATTGGTCGGTGCGGCGAAATTCAGGATTTAGCAAGCTAGCGATCACGCGTACAATCTAACTCTTCGGGAGCCCGAGGCGTTTCCATCCGCTGATCACGATCTTGTCCGCGTACTCGCGCTGAGGAGTTCGAGCGAATTTAAGCAACTCTCACTAGCATGGCGCCCATGGCGAGCCACTCGGAACCAATCTACTCGGCGAAGAACACGCTTTTCGTAGCAGTGGTCGCACATCGCGTCTCGAATCGCGATGCTATGCGAGATAACTCCCAGATGGTCGGCTACTCTTCCCTAATCCGGTTCCGGAAAAGTAGCCCGTCGGGAACTACCCGAGCTGCGTGCAATTCTCGAATCACGCCTCGTCGGAAAAGCAAGTGGGGAGTCAGCTACGCTTAGGGCTGCGTAGCTTTCTCGTACGCTCTCGGCGCGGTTCTGTCGTGCGCGGTGCGCTCCATTTATTTTTGTTTTTTTGTGTTTGCTGGGTTTTCCAGGGCCGAATCACCTGAGGCTGGCGGGGCTTGTCCATGGCAACCTCCCATGGAATTTCAGTGTACTCCCGCCGCGGGGCTCCCCTCAAAGTTGCTGTCTAGCCGGTAGGTCTTACCCAATCTGGTTGTGGAAGGGTTGCCCGTGATCCGATAGGAATTCCGCAAGATCCCCAGATTTTTGTGCAAGGTTCTTCCGAAGAAGAGCCGCGCGTCATCTGCGAAGAATTATTCGTACCGCAGCGCGACCATGGGATCCACACTGGTGGCGCGGCGTGCGGGAATGTAACAGGCAGCCAACGCAGCAAGCCCGAGCACCACGGTGATGCCGATATAAGTGAGCGGATCGCTGGGACGTATGCCGAATAGCAAGGTGGTCATGGCCCGCGCGGCGAAAAACGCAGTTACGCTACCGAGAAGCAGGCCGATAAGCGCGAGGCGCATGCCGTGGCCTACCACTAGACGCAGCACATCACGGCGCTGTGCCCCGAGCGCCACGCGCACACCGATTTCGTGCAAGCGTTCGGTGACGGCGTAGCTCATTACACCATAGATTCCCACCGAAGCCAGCACCAGCGCGAGCGCGGCGAAAGCGCCGACGAGGCAAAGCGTGAGGCGGCGTGAAGCCATCGTTTCTGCCACGACTTGTTCCATGGGGCGCATGTCGTGCACAGGAAGCTCGGAATCGATTTGCGCCACGAGGCTGCGCACTGCTCCATAGATGGCGCTCGAATCGCCGCGTGTCCGCACGGCAAGCCCGACGTAAGCCCAGGGATTTTGCGGAAACGGCAGATACGTTTCGAGGGCGATGGATTCCCCGAGGCCGTTATGCAAAACATTGCCGACTACGCCTACGACTTCGGATTGCTTGTCGCCCATGATGTTGCAGTGCTTGCCCAAGGGATCCTGGCCGGGCCATAGGGTTTCGGCGAGCTTCTGATTGATAATCACAACGGGCTTTGAGTTGGCGCTCTCCGACCCGAGGAACTCACGGCCGCGGAGCAATGGAATTCCCATGGCCAGGAAGTAGCCAGGGTTGACCGCGTGCACTCCGACGAGGGGCTGCTGGCCGCGCGCATAGGGAGCGCGCCCTTCGACGTTGCTAAGGCCGGTGGTGGTGTCGTCGCCTTGCAGCGGAAGGTCATTCGAGACAGCCACGCCTTCGACGCTGGGCAGCGCGGCAACGCGGGGAAGAAGCTGCTCGAGAAATTGCGTCGAGCGTCCTTTGGCCGCGTAATTCGCGCTGGTAAAATTCATCCACATCGTGACCATGTGATCGGACCGGAAGCCGGGATTGATTTCGAGCATGCGCACGAAGCTGCGTCCGAGCAATCCGGCGCAAACGAGAAGCACCAGTGAGAAAGAGACTTCTGCGATCACGAGGACGCCCCGAAGGCGATTGTGAGCGAGACCCTTTGCGCCGCCGCGACCACCTTCCTTCAGGAAATGGCCGAGCCTGCGACGCGTGGCAGCAATGGCAGGCGCAAGTCCGAAAAGCACTCCCGTTAACAGGGAAACGCCGAGCGTAAAGAGCAGGACGCGGAGGTCCAGAGTGATTTCCTGCACTCGCGGCAATTCTTGCGGCCTTGCTGAGACAAGCAGGCGCACCAGTCCCCAAGCTAGAGCGAGCCCGAGTACGCCACCTACGAGCGAAAGCAGCATGCTCTCGGTAAGCAGTTGGCTCACGATGCGCAGGCGTCCCGCGCCAAGAGCTGTGCGGATGGCAATTTCGCGCCCCCGCGCGACGGCGCGAGCAAGCAGCAGGTTGGCGACATTGGCGCATGCGATCAGCAGCACCAATCCGACGACCGCGAGCAGCACGACAAGCGTCTGGCGCACGGGCCCTGCAGTGAGCTCGCGCAGGGGAATCAAATGCACGTTGTGGCCGGTAGTGACGGGGTATTGCTGGTGCAGGCGCTCCACGATCGTGTTGATATCGCTTTGCGCCTGCGAGATCGTGACACCTGCCTTGAGGCGGCCGACAATGTTGAGATAGTGGGTTTCGCGATTGGTGCGGAGATTTCTCTCCCACTCGGGAAGGGCGCTGAACACCTCGGGAACGACGTTAACGGGGTTGACCCAGAGCTGGACGTCATTGCCGCCGTAGCGGAAATTGGCCGGAAGGACGCCGACGATTTGCACGGACTGATTGTCGAGCGTGAGGGTGCGGCCAACCGCGGCGCGGTCACCGGCAAAATGGCTTTGCCAGAAGCCGTAGGTGAGGAGTGCGCAGCGTGGTGCGCCAAAAACGCCCTCCTCAGGGACAAAGTCGCGGCCCAAGATGGGGTGAACTCCGAGAAGCGAAAAGACATTAGGTGTGGCGACCATCGCGGGAATGCGCTCGGCGGCACCCTGTCCGGTTAGGTTAAAGCTGAGGCGGTGAATCGTCGTGACCTGCTGGAACGTCTTGTTCTGTGCCTGGTAATCGAGAAAGTCCGCGGCGGAGAAGGGCGCCTGCTCAAGATTCGGCTGCGATTCCCAGAACCAGACAAGTTGCTCGGGCTGGGGATAGGGAAGCCCGCGCAGAAGAACCGTGTTGACAACGCTGAAGATGGCGGTGTTCGCGCCAATCCCGAGGGCCAGCGCGAAGATGGCGATGGCGGCGAGTCCGCGGCTCTTAAGCAGCATGCGGAACCCGAACTGGATGTCCTGGCGAAGATTCGTCATGGCAGACTCCTATTTGCGGGATTGGACGATGAGAGGGCGCAAAAGACAGGTGAGCCAGGCGGGAAGAGATTGCGAACTGATTAGCTCGCCTCTGCGCTCCCCGGTGGTCAAAGCACTGACATACATGGGCTCCTGCGACTCCCGGGCGTCGGCAACTCGGAAGCTATCGTTAGCCGCCACGCGGATGAAAAGTCGGTTATTCGTTGCATGGGATTGCGCGCTATGCGCGAAGTGTACAAATCGATGGCTGTCTCCCAGAACGGCTCATTTCCAATAGGTATAGTTCACTTCATTCAGGCGCTAGTTCTTTCGCAGGCGGTGGGCATGCTTCCCACCACCCTTGCACCTAACTTATGACCTTTCAAAAAGATACGTTTGGCAGGGGCGGTGATAGTGCCCCCTTATTGCCCCCAAGGATTCTTATCTCCTTGAATTCAAAGGCAATTTGGTAGGGGCGGTGGGGATCGAATTTGAACCCCCTCACTTCTAAGTCTCAGCGGCAGAAGGCGTTACCAGTCACACTCCAAGCCAATTGTTAGAAATGTTAGAAAAGATCCGGTTGGACTTGGTTGCGAATGTGATTGTTCTCAAGTCCAACCGGAGTTTTTCGCCAGCTTTTTAGTAGCTTCCAGTACCACTTTTCCGAAGGGCTTATCGGGAGTCACCCTTCCCGGCCTGCAGGTCCCACGACAAGAGGGCTGATTTTCCGTTCAGGTTCGGTCCAGTTACAGCGACGAGCGTGCGGCCACCGCGAGAAAACGCGAGTTTGGCTATGTAATCATTTGTGGTCATCGTTTGTAGCTCGCCCCCGCTCGGTATCGACCACACTTTTACCGTTCCCGTTGGGGAACCTGCAGAAATCTTTTTTCCGTCTGGGCTGAAAGCTAGAGCCTCAACCCTGTTTGGCAGGACACCCACGGTGGTATCTGCGAGGACATCGCCAATTTTCCATAGTTGAACTGTCCCAGTCGACACTCCATAACCACCCGTTGCGACCGCTCTTCCGTCAGGGCTAAACGCTACACTGACGATTTCAGAATCCTTCGCTTTCGCCTCCAGTGATTGGTTCCTATCAAGGTTCCAAACGTGCAAGACGCTATCCACAGCAGCGAGCCATTTACCTTTCGGATCGAACGACAAACTCCTAGAAGTGTCTCGTATCGGCCAGTTATGAAGCTCATGGCCCGAGATTGCGTCCCAAACGCACACGAGTTTATAGCCGCCAGCAGCAAGTTGCCTTCCTTGGGAATCAAATACCAATGACCACACTCCGTCCGGTTGGAAAATCCCGTGGATTAGCCTGCGTGTCGAAATGTCCCACACTTGAATGTTCCCCTGATTGTCTGCAGCAGCCAGTAATTTACCGTTGGGACTGATCCCGAGCGCAAACGCACGCGTCGGCCTCAATCCAGCCAACTGCGTGTGCGTTTGTGACGAGGTCTCAGTAACCGAAAGCGATCCGTCGAGATTGACCTCTGCTCGAACTGTTCCATTCGTGTTCACTGCCACAGCGCGAACGTACTCGTCGGGACTGATACTCTGACTGCGACAGGTCGGAATTGTCCAAATTAAGCACAAGGCGGTCACGACCGCCTTTTTCAAAACACGATGCGCGACGTTCGTACTTGGTCCCAGGATGGTATCAGCCTACAACATCTGAGTTGCACGGGTCTCGCAGAATAGACGGTGGGGATCGAATTTGAACCCCCTCACTTCTAAGTCTCAGCAAGAGAAGGCGTTACCAGCCAAATTCCAAGCCAATTGTTAGAAGTGTTAGAAAGGTTCGCTCGGGTTGGAACCGAGAAACAACCGCATTCGCAACCGAGTGCCAACCGGCGTTTTGCGCTCAGATTTCCAGAGCAACTGCGGTCGGCGATGGGTTCGACCCACAAAAACCTCGTTGATTCAGACTGCCCTTCCGCTGCTAAGACTCAAGACTGGGGCCAGTTGGCCTAAGTCTTGAACCCAAACCTAGCACCTACCCACCGCGCCAGCGGCTCACTCCAAACGGCTCTATCGAACGTGCTCCGGAATCAGGCTTGTGCCCAATCTAACTTCATCAATCGGAGCACTTCCGATAGAGAACTAGCGTTTATCGGGGGCTTGTTCACCATCCAAGTTTGTGCCGCAACATTCCGAACACAAATAAACACAGAACAAAACCTGCGGTACCCAGAATCGATACT
>Ga0126379_10000520_pt1 | contig 21421 bp, 17 predicted proteins | sample PanSoiMetPlot_24_FD_92640 | JGI IMG/M metagenome (GOLD analysis project Ga0126379, IMG submission 92640) | Tropical forest soil microbial communities from Panama - MetaG Plot_24 | ecosystem: Environmental > Terrestrial > Soil > Tropical forest > Bulk soil | place: Panama | collected 2016-02-17
CACAACCTATAATGATCATCGAAGGCTCCTTCCTCCCCAGCTTTCTTTGTCTTCAAACCAAGAATAACTGCTGAGGACGGGGCTTTCGTTTTTATCCAATCAACCCTGGAGGCGGAGCGGCGAAAGCCGTGAGCCGGAAGGGTGGGTAGGTATCCAAATGCAGGCCGAGCCCCGGAGGGGCGGCACAGGAAGAAGGCGATTCCGGCGTGTTCCACGGACTTGAGGTAAAGAAGCCCGCCTTCGGTGCGCCGCCTTATCATTCACATTTACGGACTGGATGTGCCGCACCAAAGATCGACTGCGCCGAACAAATTTTGTGTCGCCCCGCTGGGGCTTGAAATTCATGTAGGGTCCCTGACCCACCCTTCCGGCTTCGCCTCCAGGGTGGGCTACCCTCTAGTCGCACCTGACGGCGCTTGAAGTATCGAGGGGCACAAAGCATCCCTACCCTAACATCAATTCGCTGTGAATTACCTAATTCACGCTGTCAAAAAACTTCACTTCGTCCCCATACAGTGTTCAATATCAGCGAGACTGTCTTCAGCCCAGGGCTTGATCTCCGGATCTTCGGCGGCTTTTTTGAGCGCGGGCACAGCCACGTGGGTGTCAAGCTTCTTGTGAAAGACGGCTAACAGTCCCAGACACGTGGCCGCATTGCGTCGCACCCACACATCGCTGTGGCTCAGTGCCAGGAGGCACTGCGTCTGCACCCAGCGCCAGTCAGGATCGTAATAAGCGGCGCTCCACAGCGCCTCGCCAATCTGTTCAGGGACGCCGGAGCGCAACATCTCTTCCATCTGGCTCCGCGACCGTTGCAGCACGGGCTTATGTTTTCTATCTTTTTCCACTAGCGGCATTCTAACCGTCGCCGCGCCGTTTGCTCCCATTCGTCCTACCGCCTGCAGCGTTACCCGCGTAACTCTTTCTTCATTTTTGTGTTGACATAGACTGAATCGACAGTGCATATTTATTCATTGGGGTGAATAATTATTCGGTGCTGGGTATGACCAAATTAGCGCGACAGCAAACCTTGCTCGAGTTGGCCCAGACGGGGCCGCTGCCGAGCCAGCAGGAGTTGTGCAAGCTGATGGCCAAGCGCGGGTTTCCCGTGGCCCAAGCAACGCTCTCGCGCGATCTGAACCAGCTTCGTCTGGTCAAGACCAGCGAAGGCTATGTGCTGCCGGGCGATGAAATGCCGGCAGCCGAGCCTCTGCCTGCGGTCTCACGGGTGGTGAGGGAATTTGTCCGTGAAGTGCGCCGGGCCCAGAACCTGCTGGTCATCAAGACCATCTCCGGGAGCGCCCAGCCGGTGGCTGTGGCTGTGGACGCCGAAGGTTGGGACGAAGTGGTGGGCACCGTGGCCGGTGACGACACCATCCTGATCATCTCCGGAAACGGCAAGAAAGCGAAGGAACTGCAATCGCGGTTGGAGGGAATGCGCGCCTGATGCAGCCGACGATCCAACCTGCTGTCGTGGGCGCCAGCGGCTATGCCGGGTTTGAACTGGCGCGCCTGTTGCTGCGCCATCCCCGGGTGAAGAAGCCGGTTCTCTTCGCGCGCGAAGGTGAGGGCGGTTCTTCGCGCCTCGACGAACTTTATCCGCATCTCAGCGGCAACGGCGGCTTTCCTTTGGAGCCTTTTAGCTGGCAAGCGCTAGCCGCCAAGGGCGTAAACGTGCTGTTTCTGGCCACGCCGCACGAAATCTCCCGCGCCTGGACCCCGGAGGCCCTCCAGCACGGCGTGCACGTGATCGACCTGAGCGGCGCGTGGCGGCTGGCTTGCGCGGCGTCGCGCGAAGTTTACCAGTTTCACGATTCCGACCCTGCGCTCGCCGACCGGCTAACCGCTCAGGCGGTATACGGAATTCCGGAATTGCACCGCAGCCGTCTGAAAGAGGCTCCTCTGGTAGCCAACGCGGGATGCTATGCCACGTCGGTCATCCTGGCGCTCTCGCCGCTGGTGCGTTCCGGGCTGGTGGACCTGGCCCATGGCATCATTTGCGATTCCAAGTCGGGCGTTTCCGGCGCAGGCAAACAGCCCACTCAAAAGACCCACTTCGTTGAAGTGGCGGCAAATCTTTCGGCGTATTCCGTTTTCAATCATCGCCACACCGGAGAAATCCTGGAGCAGCTGGGGCTGTTGCCTGAGCAACTGATATTCACCCCGCACTTGCTGCCGATCCCGCGTGGCATCCTGTCCACCATTTACCTGCGGCTGAATGTGCCCGCAGCGCCTGAAGAGATCGAAGATTGCCTGCGCCGGTTTTACGAGGTGTCGCCTTGGGTGCGGATTTTCCCGCACGGCAATCTGCCGCAAATTCAGTATTCGCTGCACACCAACTATTGCGACATCGGCTTTACCCTGGCCGCGGACAAGAAACGCATGGTAATGGTCTCCTGCCTCGACAACCTTATGAAGGGTGCGGCCGGGCAGGCAGTGCAGAACATGAACCTGATGTTCGGATGGAATGAGGAGGAAGGCTTAAGGTGAAAGTCGTCGTAAAACTCGGCGGCGCCACTCTGGAAGACGCCGCGTTACTGCAGCGGGCAGCGCAAGCGGTGAAGCAACTGGCCGGCGAGCACCAGGTTGCCGTGGTCCACGGCGGCGGGGCCGCCTTGACGCGCATGCTCAGCCAAATGGGCAAGACCAGCGAGTTTATCGACGGACTGCGCGTCACCGACGCTGAGACCCGCGATTTCGCGGTAATGGTCCTGGCTGGGCACATGCATAAGAAACTGGTAGCGGCACTGGCCGGTGCGGGTCAGCCCGCCGTCGGCCTCTGCGGCGGCGACGGCATGGCCTTCCGTGCCCGCAAGAAGACGCCCAACGGGCACGATCTGGGCTTTGTCGGGGAGATTTCCGCCGCCGACCCGCGCTGGATTCAAGCTATCTGGCAGCAGGGTTGCGTGCCGGTGATCTCCAGCGTCGCTCTGGGTTGTGATGGCGAGTACTACAACGTGAACGCCGACCAGATGGCCTCCGCCTGCGCCGTGGCCTGCCACGCCAACTCCCTTATCTTCCTTACGGACGTGCCCGGCGTGAAAGACGCTAACGGTCTGGTCATCCGCTGGCTGGAACTGGAACGCGCCAACGAACTGGCGCAGCAATCGGTCATCTTCGGCGGCATGCTGCCCAAGCTCGAAGCTTGCCGTAACGCTTTGCTCCGCGGCGTGAACCGCGTGCGCATTTTGCCCGCGGAGGAAGTCGAAGCGCTGCCTGAGTTCTATTCGACCAGGATCGAATCTGGAACTGAGGTGCTGGTCGCGTGAACCTGGAGCAGATCCAAAAACTCGAATCTCAGCTGCTGCTCTCGACGTACGAGCGCTATCCCGTCCTTCTGCACAAGGGCCGCGGCGTTTATGTTTACGACCATAAAGGCCGGAGGTATCTTGATTTGCTCAGCGGAATCGGCGTGAACGCGCTGGGCTATGCGCATCCCGCGCTCACCAGGACGCTGGCCCAGCAAGCCAAGCTGCTGGTGCACACTTCCAACCTTTTCTATCACGAGTACCAGGCCCGGCTGGCTGCGGCCCTGACCAAAGTCTCGGGCATGGACCGGGCTTTCTTCACCAACAGCGGCACAGAAGCCTGGGAAGCAGCGTTGAAAGTGGCTCGCGCCTATGCGCGCGCCAACTGCCCCGAAGGCCAGCAGCCCAAATGGCGAATTTTGGCTTTGGAGCATGCCTTTCACGGCCGGACGTTCGGCGCGCTGGCCACCACGCACAAGGAAAAATATCGCGCGCCGTTCGAGCCCGGTGTGCCCGGCGTGGAGTTCGTGAAGTTCGACGATGTCGACGACCTGGAACAGAAATTCGACGCCACGGTCTGCGCCATCGGATTCGAATTCATCCAGGGCGAAGGCGGTATCCGTCCCGTGAGCAAAGCCTTCGCGGAGAAGGCGCACGCGCTTGCGGCGAAGCACGGAGCGCTGCTGATTGCCGACGAAATCCAGAGTGGCCTGGGCCGCACCGGACGCTGGTTCGCTTACCAGCACTATGGGATCCAGCCTGATCTGGTGACCGTTGCCAAGCCGATCGCCGGAGGCCTGCCCCTGGGCGCGCTGTTGGCCAGCGAGAAAGTGTCCGGGTGCATGCATCCGGGAATGCACGGCACCACTTTTGGAGGAGGACCGCTGGCCTGCGCTGTGGCTTTGCAGTTGCTCCATACCATCGAGCGACAGAGGCTGCTCAAACACGTGCAGAAAATTGGCGCGTACTTCCTGCGCCGGTTGCAGGAATTGCAGTTCAAGCATGACTCCATCCGCGAAGTTCGTGGGCTGGGCCTGATGCTCGGCATGGAGTTAAAGTCAGCCGACCTGGCCAAGACAATTTTCAAGCAGATGCTGGAGCGCGGCGTGGTGCTTAACCGCACCGACGAAACCGTGCTCCGCTTCTTACCACCTTTCATTCTCCAGAAGCAACACGTGGACCACGCCATCCGCCAGCTGGATGAGGCGTTGGCCAAGAACACCGCCGGGCTAGCCCTGACGGCAGAAAAGAGGAAGCAATGATGCCCGCAGGAGCCAAAGCCAAGACCTACGACTATGCGCCTATAAGCGCTCCGGCACAGCCGGGGGCAGCGTGCCGGGATTTCGTCTCGGTTCAGGATTTCTCGCCGGAGGAGATCGCCTCGTTGTTCGAGTTGACGCGCGTGATCAAAGCCCGCCCAGCGGACTTCCGCGGCGCGCTGGCCGGCAAACAGCTGGTGCTGTTTTTCGAGAAAGCCTCGCTGCGCACCCGCCTGACGTTTGAAGCCGGCATGGCCAGCCTTGGCGGCACGTCGCTTTTCGTGGACCAGACGCGCTCGCGGCTCAACGAACGCGAACCGGTGTGCGATATTGCCCGCAACGTCGAGCGCTGGGTTGACGCCGTGGTGCTCCGCACCTACGAGCACACGACTATCGTCGAGATGGCGCAACACACGTGCATTCCGGTCATCAACGCGCTCAGCGACGTCGAACATCCTTGCCAGGCGTTCGCCGACTACTTCACCTTGCAGGAGAAATTCGGCGACCTCAGCAAGGTCCACGTTGCATACGTCGGCGATGGCAACAACGTGGCGCATTCACTGCTTCTGACCGCGGCCAGTCTGGGCAGCAGCATTGCCGTGGCCACACCGCACGGCTACGCGCCTGACCCGGAGATCGTGAACGCGGCCCGTCGAATCGGCAAGCAGACCGGCGCCATCATTGAGATTACGGAAAATGCAACCGCGGCGGCCACCGGCGCCAACGCTATCTATACCGACGTCTGGGCCAGCATGGGTCAGGAAGATCAGGCTGCGGAGCGCAAGAGGATCTTCGCTCCCTACCAGGTCAACCAGAAACTCTTTGCACTGGCCGCGAGCGACGCTGTGTTTATGCACTGCCTGCCCGCGCACCGCGGCGAGGAAGTGGCGGCTGAGGTGATCGATTCGCCGCACTCGGTGGTTTACGACCAGGCGGAAAACCGCATGCACGTACAGAAGGCCATTTTGCTATCCCTGCTGAGCGGCGCGGTGCGTCCTTCGTCCACGAATTCAAGGAGTAATCATGCGTGAAAAAGTTGTACTGGCGTACTCTGGGGGCCTCGATACCTCCATCATCATTCCCTGGCTCAAGGAAAACTACAACTGTGAAGTCATCGCCATGATCGCCGACGTTGGCCAGGGCGATGACATTAGCGCGGTGGTGGAGAAGGCCCGCAAGACCGGAGCCGCCAAAGTTGTAGTCGAAGATTTGCGCGAGGAGTTCCTCAGCGATTACGTCTTCCCCGCCCTGCGCGCCGGAGCGGTGTATGAGCACAAGTATCTTCTGGGCACATCGCTGGCCCGGCCGGTGATCGCTAAGCATCAAGTGGAAGTTGCGTTGCGCGAGAACGCCACGGCTCTAGCCCATGGCTGTACCGGCAAAGGCAACGACCAGGTACGCTTCGAACATGCTTTCCAGGCGCTCGCTCCCGAATTGAAGATCATCGCGCCGTGGCGCGAGTGGGAGTTGAAGTCGCGGGAAGACTGCCTGGACTACGCCGAGCAGCGCGGCATCTCCGTGACCGCCAGCCGTGAGAAGATCCACAGCCGCGACCGCAACATATGGCATTTGAGCCACGAAGGCGGGGAACTGGAAGATCCGGCCAACGCGCCGCTCGATTCCACATGGCAGCTCACACGCTCGCCCAAAGAGGCCCCGGATCGCGAAGAGACTGTGACCATCGGCTTTGAGGCGGGCACTCCCGTGTCGGTCGGCGGGCAAAAGCTCGACTCTGTCTCTCTGGTCGAGCTCCTCAACGAAATCGGCGGGCGCAACGCCATAGGCCGCATCGATGTTGTCGAAAACCGTTTTGTCGGCATCAAATCGCGCGGCTGCTATGAAACGCCAGGTGGCACGCTTCTACTGACCGCGCATCGTGAGCTCGAGGCTCTGTGCCTGGAGCGCGACCTTATGCACTTCAAACAGCAGGTCGCACTCAAATATGCAGAGCTGGTCTATTACGGCCTGTGGTTCACGCCGCTGCGCGAAGCTCTGGATGCCTTCGTCACCGAGACGCAGAAGGAAGTCACCGGCACGGTCACGCTCAAGCTCTACAAGGGCAACGTAGATGTGGCCAGCCGCGCGTCAGAGTATTCGCTCTATCGCACCGACCTCTCGTCGTTCACCATGGGCTCGAGCTACGACCAGAAGGACGCCGCCGGCTTCATTCGCATTCTCGGCTTGCCGGCCCGTTCGAGAGCCAACTTGCGTCAGAAGAAAGTGGAGGAGACGGCGAAGTGAAGATGTGGTCAGGACGGTTCCGGCAGCCGTTGGACCCTGAGTTCGAAGAGTGGCAGCGGTCATTTCCATTCGACCAGAAACTGCTGCGCTTTGAATTGGCGGCCAGCCGCGCCCACGCGCAAGCCCTGAGCGCCGCCCAAGTGCTCTCGGCGGAAGAGAAGAAACTGATTCTCGCCGGCCTCGACGAGATTGAAGCCAAGAGCCACAAAGAGCCGTCTTTCTTTTCCGACCCGGAAGCGGAAGACGTTCACCATTTTGTGGAGAAGCAACTGGTGGCCATCATCGGGGACACCGGGAAAAAGCTCCACAGTGGTCGCAGCCGCAACGAGCAGATCGCGACCGACTTGCGACTCTTTGTCCGCGAGAGCATTGACGACCTTCGCGCCGCTTTGGGCGAGTTCCTGGAGACTCTGCTCACGCGCGCAGAAGAAAGTAAGCTGGCGGCCATGCCGGCCTATACGCATCTCCAACGGGCCGAGCCCGTCTTGGTTGCGCATTGGCTGCTGGCTTACTTTGAAATGTTCCTCCGCGACGCCGGCCGGTTGGCCGACTGCCGGCGCCGCGCCAATGAATGCCCTCTCGGCTCTGGAGCCGTCACCGGCGCACCGCTGGCTCTCGACCGCGAACTCACGAGTCAGAAGTTGGACTTCGACCGTCCCACCGCCAACAGCATCGATGCCACCAGCGACCGCGACTTTGCCCTCGAATTCGTAAACGTCGTTGCTCTCCTCGGCGTTCACTTGAGCCGCTGGGCGGAAGAGTTGATCTTGTTTGCAACGCAGGAATATGGATTCATCCGCCTGCCGGAAGCATACTCCACGGGCTCGAGCGCCATGCCGCAAAAGCAGAACCCTGACGCGCTGGAGTTGATTCGCGGCAAATCGGCGCGGATCATGGGCAGCCAGACGGCCCTGCTCGCCATGATGAAAGGCCTGCCCTTGGCCTACAACAAAGACCTGCAGGAGACGCAGGAGCTGTTGTTTGACGCCGCGTCCACGGCCCATGCATGCGTGCGCGTCGCCACCGGCTTTATGCGCCAGGTGGCGTTCAACTACGAACGCATGCGTACTGCCTGCGAAAGCGGCTTCATGAATGCTCTGGCTGCAGCTACTTATCTCGTGCAGCGCGGCGTACCGTTTCGCCAGGCGCATGAGATTGTGGCCCACGCCGTGCAGAAGTGTGTTGATAAGCAATGCGGGCTGGAGAGCCTTTCTCTCGAAGAGCTACGTGAGTTCAGCCCGGCCTTCGGCGCGGACGTGTTTGCGCAACTCAAGCTCGAAGCCGTGCTGGCCAGCCACGACGTCCCCGGCGGAACAGCACCTGAGCGCGTGCGTGAGGCCATCCACCAGGCGCGTGAAAGAATGACCGCGCTCCATAAGAAGGAGGAGCATGTTACGCACGCGTAACGCCATCCTCCCTGACGTGGAGCAAATCCACGCCATCATGCTGCCCTATGCCGAAAAAGGCGTCCTGCTGCCGCGGACGGTCGCCGAGCTGTGTGAAAACGTTCGCGACTTCGTGGTCGCCGAGGATGACGGTCGCATTATCGGTTGTGGCGCGCTGCATCTCTACGGGCTGCACCTGGCGGAGATACGCTCCATCGCCGTCGTCCCCGACGCCAAAGGTCTGGGCGCGGGACGCAAACTGGTGGAAGCGCTGCTCCAGGAGGCGGAACGCCATCACGCCACTTGCGTTTGCCTGTTCACGCGGATTCCGGAGTTCTTTGCGCATATGGGCTTCAGCGTTGCCAGGCGCGAAGAACTCCCCGACAAAATCTACAAAGACTGCGTGCATTGCCCCAATCTGCTGTGCTGTGACGAAATCGCCATGTACCGTGGCGTGATGCCGCAGAATGGGCATCGCGACCTGGAAATCACCATTCCGCTGGTGAGGCTGGGAGCGTGAACCCAGCGCTTTCACCCCGCCACGCGCAAGCACCCCAGCCAATGCAAAGCCAGCCGCTGGAGACCACGCTGAAGACCGCGCCTCCACAAGGATTTCTTTTCGCCGCTTGCGTTGCCGGAATCAAAGCCAGTGGTAAGCCGGATTTGGCTTTGGCTTTGGCTCCTGATGGCGCGACCGCTGCGGCCATGTTCACCCGCAATCAAGTGGTCGCCGCGCCGCTCACTGTCGGCCGCGAGCATCTACGCGCGTCACGCGGACGCGTGCAGGCTCTCATCGTCAATGCCGGCAACGCCAACTGCGCGACCGGCAAACAAGGTATTCAGGCGGCCAAGAGCGTCTGCGCGGAACTCGCCAGGATTTTTGACGTGGACCCGTCCCGCGTCTTTCCTTCTTCCACCGGGATCATCGGCGTACCGTTGCCGGCGGAGAAGATTGTCGCCGCGCTGCCACAACTGGTGGTCGCCGCCGGTCCGGGGCCTGAGGCGTTGAACGCTTTCGCCGGCGCGATCATGACTACAGACACGCGCAAGAAAATTGCGTTCGAATCCTTTACGCGGAAACGAACCACCGTAACTCTGGTGGGTGTGGCCAAAGGCGCCGGAATGATTCATCCCAACATGGCCACGATGCTTGTATACATCTTTACGGATGTCGCGGCGACACCAGCGGAGCTCCAACGATCGATGCACTCCGCCGTGGATGAAAGCTTCAACAACATCTCCATCGATGGCGATACTTCCACCAATGACACGGTTCTGCTGGTGGCCAGCGGCAAAAGCGGCGTGGCCCTCAAATCCGTGCGTAAAGACTTCGAGCGAACTCTAGGAAATATCTGCCGTTCATTGGCGCGGCAGATCGTCAGCGACGGCGAAGGTGTGACGCACGTGGTGGGACTGAGAATCGAGCAGGCGCGCACTCGCGCGGAAGCCAGGCAGGTTGCAAGAGCCATCGCCAATTCGCCGCTGGTCAAGACCGCCTGGGCAGGCGCCGACCCCAACTGGGGACGCATGCTGGCTGCTATCGGCTATTCCGGCGTGAAGATCAACCCGGCGCGCGTCGGCATTTATGTCGGCAATCAAGCGCTCTACCGCCGCGGCTCGGTTTGCGCTTTCGACCACAACGCAGCCCATGAAACCATGATGCAGCCCGCGTATGAAATCCGCGTCGAACTGGGAACCGGCAAAGCCTCGCTCGAGTTCCTTTCCTGCGACCTGACGGCCGAGTACGTGCATATTAATGCGGATTACTCGACTTAGTAGTTTGTACTGAGTGGTCAGCTTTCCTCTGAAATCTCGAGCGGCAGCGAGGGATCCATGTCGTCGCTCAGACTCATGAGGTTGAGCTTTTTCCCCAGGGCTTAAGCTGAAAGGACGCTGATCGTCAACCTTCAGAGCCTTGAAGATCATATGGATCCCTCCCCTTCGGCAGGCTCAGGGTCGGCATTTCAGAGGTAGGCTGATTGCTGAATGTTGATTTCGCCACCGCCTCACCAAATCGGCCACCGCTTCCGGCCACTCCGGATACTTGAACTTGAAACCAGCGTCCAGTAACCGCCGAGGAATGACGCGCCGGCTCTTCAGGATCAATTCTGTCTCTGTGCGGAGGAAGACCGCGCCAATCTCCAGCATCCACTCTGCCGCTGGAAGTCCAATCGTAGTTCCGTAAGCCTTGCGGAACGCAGCCATGAAGTCGCGATTAGGCAGCGGATTGGGCGCACAGACGTTGACTGACCCCTCCAGCTCCGGGCGCGTGATGAGGAAATCAACCGCATTGAAGAAGTCGTCTTCGTGAATCCAGGAGATGAATTGCCGGCCGGACCCGGCTCTGCCGCCCAACCCCAGGCTCACAAGCTTGCGCAGAGTATCGAAAATTCCGTCGTGGTCAGGGCTCATGGTCATGGCGCTGCGCAGCGCGACCTTTCGCGTGCCGGGTGTGGCGGCCTCATAGAATGCCTGTTCCCAGCTTTTGGCTACGTCAATGCTGAACCGCCAAGTCGCGGGCGCGCTTGCCTCCGAGCCACCAAGCTCGCCCGTGGCTTCGTCCATCGGACGGTCAAGCGCGTGACGATAGATGGTGGCAGTGCTCGCGTTCATCCACAACGCAGGCGGCCGACTTGACTGGGCAATGGCCTTGCCGACGACGTGGGTCGGTTCGATCCGGGACTCCATAATCTCCCGGCGGTTCGTTTCGTTGTAGCGACAGTTAACGCTGCGCCCTGCGAGATTGATGACCACGTCGGCGCCGTCGATGCTCTCCCTCCAATCGCCCAGCGTGCGACCGTCCCAGAGTAGAGTTTGCCAGGGTTCGCCGTGCGGGTGGCGCGCAATCACCGTGACTTTGTCGCCTTGGCGATGAAATCGCTCTGCCAGCATTCGGCCCACGTGGCCGGTGCCGCCAGCCAGAACAATGCGTCGCGGTTCAAGCAAGTTCTCTTCCCTTCTGTTCTGCCACAAGGAGGTTGTTGGGCATTAGTTGAACATGTTCAATTATGCGACTTTCGCGCTCCATGCGTCAAGCATGCATCCAGGCTTCAGCCTCTGCAGGATATTGTGCGAATTCTTGCCAAAAGGAAGAGGTGCGATCAGGTGGCCATCTCATTGCGACTATTGCTCTTCAGGACAGTTCCCGGAGCTTGGCGTTGATGTACGGATTTAGCGAGAGTCCGGTCAATGCGGCGGCAATTGCGCCTGGGACGCAGACTTGGGAAGGCTTATGGTGGAAGCATGATGCCGGTGTGGAAGGTTTTTTGGCAGTCAGCAACAGGATAGAACAAGATACGCAGGCGGGGATCCGCTTGGTTAGCGCCAACGGCACGCTCACTCAGCCGAGGACAGTCAAGCTTCCGACACATTCAACTCTGATGTTCTCGCTGGACAACCTGACAGATGGGTTAGGAGCCGAGGGCAATGTGGGCGGCGTTGGTGTCGACTACTCCGGACAGGCCGGAAGTGTTATAGCCGAAGGCGGTCTCTTGAACGCGAAGGAGGGATATTCCGCGAATATTCCTTTCGTGCGCAACACGCCTTCTCAGCCTGGCATAGTAACGCTGGGCAGTGCAGGGATCATGGTTGGCAAACCTGATCCCATGATGCGGTTTCCCGCCGAAACCAGATTACGCCTTATCTCGTCCTGCGAAACACGACGACGAAGGCAATCGACGTAGATTTGCAACTCAATTACACGCCAAAGGCGGCGCCGATTTCACGCCATCTCGCAGAACATCTGGCCGCCATGGAAACCATGAGGCTGGATCTGCCGAGTCTTTTGGAAAGAGTGGGAATCAAAGACTTCAGCGGTTCCATTAATGTTGGTATCTCCTATACCGGGCAGGCTGGGGATCTGATCATGGCCGCCGGGAGCGTTGATCAAAGCGGCACGTATGTCTTTGAAGTCCAGCCACAGGCTCTCAGCAGCACGCAAAGGAAGCTCGGCAGCTATTGGGACTTGGACGATGGCTCCAATACCATGTATAGCCTCTGGAATCCTACGGGTACGGCACAAGATGTGCTTGTGACGCTCTACTACAATGGGGGAAGCGGAAAGTACAAAGTTCCTGTGCACTTGGTGCCGCAGGGTTCGATCATGCTCGACATCAACAATGTGGTGAAGGCAAACGCGCCGGACAAAGATGGGAACGTGTTTCCTCCCAACACCAGCGAAGGCAGTGCGGCTTTCGAGAGTTTGGAGGGGCCGACGGGGCAGATCAAAGTGATTATCTCCGGAGCGGTTTTCAATGTCCTCACGGGCACCTGCACCAATTGCTGTGTGCCATGCTGCGGCACATCTGATGTGCTGCTCGTTCCATCAAGTGACGCCTGCTTTGAAGGCGATGCCACGCAATTTGTCGCGGAAGCAGAACAGTGCGACGGAAGTCAGTTTGCAGCGGGAGGCACTTGGAGCAGCAATAATACGGCTGTTGCCACGATTGACAGCTCAGGTTTGATGAGCGCCGTGGGGGTTGGAAGTGCGACACTCTTTTTCACCGCCAATCTGCCTGCAACGTCCGATTGCGGTCAACCGCTGGCCGGAGAGTGCCCGATGACGAACTTCACAAACAACGTGCCTATCGTAGCAGGCCCACGTATCGACAGCATTTCACCCGGTACGGTCACGCTCGGGACGGGCGGCGTTTTTACGATCAACGGATCCGGATTCTTGAGCGGGGGCGTTCCTACCGTCTCGTTCGATGGCACGGGTATTGCCCCCGGCACACCTACTGTTGACAACGACAATCGGATAAGCCTGCCCTATAATGTGAGTTGCTCGGCCACGTCGCAGAACGTGACCTTTAAGTATCCCTCGTTCGACAATATTTCATTTGGTCCATTTCCGGTTTCGGTGACTTTGGGGGCGGCGCCGGCGCCGAGCATCATGTTCGGAGGCAATCCCGTGACGGGAACAACCCAGTCCGTGGTGGTCGGGCAACAGATCATGCTTAGTTCGTCCGTCTCACTCCCGGCCTGCGCGAGCATCTCAAGCCAATCATGGACTATTCCCAATAACCCAATCAAGGCATATAGTCCGACTCCATCCAGTTTTGCCCAAGGGCAAGTTACACCATTGAGCAGTTCGGATCTTAAGGCTGCCTCGGTTACAATTTTCTGGCCCTTTGCGGCGAGTTCACAAGTCGTTCAGTACCAGTACTGCATCCAGGATAACCAATGCCCCTTGGCAACCACGACCTTCAATATTGCTGGGCCAACCGGCGTGATCATAGACCCGAACCCCCCGAATATTCTCCCCGTGCAAATCAGCACGGCACAGGATTGCTCGGGCAATACCGTTTTCTTATTATCCGAAGGTCAAGTGACAACCCTGTGCCCCATCCCGGGTGGCGCTAACGGCATGACAATCTCTTTCGATTTTGACACACAGCCGTCTGGCGGTAGCTTTTCGTGGGTCCAGTTGGTGCTCAACAATCAGTTTACAGTAAATGGTTCAGCTATGAGTTGTGGTACCGGGTTGGACAAGGCGCAGTTTCCGACCTTTAGCCAAAACCCTTTTACCGACACTCCTGATGTCACACTGACGTCTACGACAACTACGCTTTCGCGTTCGTTTCAGGCGCAGACGTATCTAATGTGGAACTCGGGCTTGACGAATTCGATTTGGGTTCCTCTCGGTTCCGTAACTTGGCAATTTAACGGCACCGCTACTCAGACTACGCCGAACCAATGGACCTTGAGCGCTGGGTCGCAGAGCGCGGGCACGTTTCAGGCTAGTAGTTTTTCACAAGCATCCAACGGTTTTCCCACATGGAGCACCATCGCCACCAACAACAGCAGTCAATGCACATCCGTTAGCAATTGAGGGAGGCTGTGTTCAATGAATATGATGATCAAGTCTGCAACATACCTAATTGCCTTGCTGATGCCTGTCGTAGTTTTCTCGGCCGACCAGAAGAAAGCCGAGTTCTCGCTCACCATTCAGGCAACGCCCGATACCATAAAACCTGGTTCTCCGGTCAAGATACAGGTCGTTAGAAAGAATGAGACCGACCACGTTATCAGTAACGGGCGAGCAAGCGCCTTTCTTGAATACAATGAGGTCGACGTTCGCGATGAGCGGGGCCAGGCAGTACCGGAGAATGCCATAAAGCGTGAAATTGAAGACAGGAAAAAGCGGTCGAATGGCCATATCTCCAGTTATGTTTTCGGATCCTTGAAGCCCGGCGAAAGCTTCCAGGAGACAGTCGATCTGAGTATATATTTTGACCTGAATCAACTAGGTAAATACACGATACAGATACAACAGTACGGAGTGAAATCAAATACCATTGTCGTGACGGTAACTCCATGATGCGGAGTTGATGCCAGGGAATATGAGCCAGTGCGCCAATAGCGGTCTTCACAGAATTCCGATACTTCGCGTCGTTTTACCGATCTGAATAGATTCCGTAGGTCGCTGCTCGGGTTCTTGACCCGATAGAACAAACCCCCCAAGGCTGGCTGCCTAGGCAACGAAAGAGAGAATTGCAATAGAGGAATAGAGGGAAGACCGCACGTTTCAGGTTTATCAGGCGAGTTCGCAAGTGGTGCAGTTCCAGTACTGCATCCTGGACAACGAATGCCCTTCGGTGTACGTGATGAGACGGGACAAGTAATACAATACAAAACTAGGGAAGCGATGGGGAGTGTTAGACACGTGACGTTCAAGCCCGAGCAAAGCAAGGAGGAAAGTGTCCTGTTGAGCAATGTGCTCGAGAACCCCACGTATATGAGTAGCGACAGCAGAGGGAGTGTATGGAGTGGACGGCAGGGCTCGGAATAGACTCCTGGATCACTGGTCGGGTTCTTGACCGGTGCAACGAAACCCGCCCAAGCCTGCCTGCCTCGGAGACAGAAGGGGAATTGCGACAGAGGGAGGACCGCACGTTTCAGATTTGTGGCAATTCTACGAAATACGAAGATAGGAGTGCGTTCCTCAGGGATTAAAGCGATTGCGCTTTGCACGGCATTGTGTTTCCTGAGTCTGCCAGCCTTTGCGGCTGAGAGCGTTGTAGTGTACTGGAATAGCGTCGCTCTGCAGGCCATCCAGGAGGAACATACTGGAGCCACCGAAGCAGCTCGCGTGCTGGCAATGAGCCACACGTGCATGTACGAAGCCTGGACGGCCTACGATGGGAGCGCGATGCGAAGCCAATGGAAAGGCATGCTCCGCCGCCCTGCCGCCGAACAGACCCTGGCGAACAAAGAACGCGCCATCAGCTATGCAGCGTATCGCTGCCTCGTCGACCTGTTTCCTCGCAACCGTCAGTGGCTCAAGAAGAAATTTTCTGCCCTGGGATACGATCCCGATGATGAATCCAGCGAGCTTTCAGCCCCGTCCGGAGTCGGCAATGTGGCCGCGCGAGCCGTTATAGACGCTTGCCATCACGATGGCGCGAACCAGCTTGGCGACCTCACTCCCGGAGAGTACCAAGACTATAGCGGTTATCGACCAGTAAACGGCCCAGATCGCCTTGTTGACCCCGACCGCTGGCAACCGCTGCATATTCTGAGCCGCGATCAGTTCATGATTCAGGAGTTCCTGACTCCATTCTGGGGGCGGGTTACGGCGTTTGCCCTGAGCGCGCCGGATGAATTCCGGCCCGCTCCGCCTTATAGTTGGCAAGAAGACCGTGAGGAATACATCCAGCAGGCGATCGACCTGATTGACATCAGCGCTCACTTGACGGATCGTCACAAAGTAATAGCGGAGTACTGGGAAGATGGGCCGGGTTCGGAAACGCCTCCTGGCCACTGGTGCCGTTTTGCGCAATATATTGTTGCTCGGGACCATCTAGGCCTGGACGCGCAAGTGAAATTGTTTTTCATTTTGACCAATGCCTTACTGGATACGAGTATCGCTACCTGGGATGCTAAACGTACATACGATTCAGTTCGTCCCATCACAGCAATTCATTTCCTATTTTCAGGGAAGAAGATTCGTGCCTGGGCCGGTTCTTATAAGGGTACCCAGCAACTCGATGGGGCTGATTGGCGGCCTTACCAGCGGTCTAGCGTTATAACCCCTCCCTTCCCAGAGTACACCTCGGGGCACAGCGCTTTCAGCGCTGCCGCTGCCGAAGTCCTCAGGCGTTTTACTGGGAGTGATGCTTTTGGATACTGGGTAGAAATTAAAGCCGGAAGCTCTAAAATCGAACCCGGCAAGGTTCCCTCGCGAAATGTTGTTCTCTCCTGGTCCACTTTCAGCGAAGCCGCAGACCAAGCAGGAATGTCGCGACGTTACGGCGGCATTCACTTCAAAATTGGCGACCTCAATGGCCGCAAGCTGGGAAGGCTGGTCGCAGCGCAAGCGTATCAGAAAGCGTTACGGTACTTTAATGGGGAAAATCAGACGGCAGCCCAACATTAATGCGAACGTTTCCGGGTTTCGCGTGGGCCTCTGATTGCACGTCCCGGCTCTTGGATTGTCGGGCGGCTTAGAATTTGTCCTATCGAAGTTGATTCCTACGCCAGCCAGCGCGTGATGTTCGTGCCCTTATACTTGCAGAGGCTGAAGCCGGGAAGACGAACTCTGGCATGCCGCACCAAATCCTAAATACTAAGTACGGCCTTTGCCGTTCTTTGTCGCTTTGCGTCCGTCTCTACGAATCGGTATGTTAAATACCGATGCCGCAAACCCTGGCTGAATACGCGCAGCTGCACTTCTCTCTAGGCGCTGACACGGGGTTCGTCACCCGCCGCGGCTTTCGCACGTTGCGCTGGAGCTATCGCCAGATGGCCGAGCTCGAGTTTCGCGTGGCCCGTGAGCTGGAGTCGCGCTCCATCGGCAAGGGCGACCGCGTCATGCTGTGGGGTGAGAACTGCGGTGAGTGGGTGGCGGCATTTTTCGGCATTATGCTGCGCGGCGCCGTAGCCGTGCCCATGGACAAGATTGCTTCGGCTGACTTCGCGCAACGCGTGGCCGCTGACGTAGACGCCAGACTGATCCTCTGTTCCAGCACTCTCGCCGCTCATACCGGCGGGCGTCCGCACCTGGAACTGGAGACTCTCGCCGATGCCCTGGCTCACGATTCCGCAGATCCGTACCCGCCGGCCGCCATCGCTCGCGACGATACTGCGCAAATAGTCTTTACATCGGGGACCACGGCCGATCCGCGCGGCGTGGTGCTGAGCCACGGCAACATCCTGGCCAGCGTCGATCCCATTGAGCGCGAGATACCCAAGTACCGCAAGTACGAGCGCATTTTTCATCCTATACGCTTCCTGGAGATGCTTCCCCTCAGTCATGTCTTCGGGCAGTTCATGGGGATGTTTATCCCGCCGCTGATCGGGGGCACGGTTTTTTTTCAGGACAGTTTCAAGCCCTTGGATGTCATCACCACCATCCAGCGCGAACGCATTTCCGTATTGGTAGCCGTTCCGCGTGTGGTGGACTCGCTGAAGAACAAGGTCGAAGCCGACTTCGCGCCGTGGATCAAGAAGTTTTGGGCCGTCGCAGAAGGCGAAAAGGTTCTGAAACGCTGGTGGCGGTTTCGTAAAGTCCATCGCGGTTTCGGATGGAAATTCTGGGCCATCATCTCTGGCGGCGCCGCGCTCGACCAGGCGACGGAAGAATTCTGGCGGAGGCTGGGCTACGTCGTCATCCAGGGCTATGGGCTCACCGAAACCAGTTCCCTCATCAGCTTGAACCATCCTTTCAAGGTCGGGCGGCGATCGATCGGCAAAGTGCTTCCCGGACGCGAGATGAAACTCGATCCTGAGACCGGAGAGATTCTGGTTCGCGGCGCCAACGTGGCCCGGCAATACTGGCAAGGCAAAGAACTCAAGCCTGTCACCGGCGAAGAAGGCTGGTTCCGCACCGGCGATCTGGGCGCCATGGACGACGAAGGCAATCTTTATTTCAAGGGCCGCAGCAAGAACGTGATCGTCACCCCGGCGGGGCTGAAGATCTATCCTGAGGATCTGGAACAAGCGTTGCGAAAGCAGCCTGAGGTCCGCGACTGCATTGTCTTTGGCAAAGACGTTGGCGGCAACGCCGAAGCCTGCGCTGTGCTCCTGCTGCGCGACGGCGCTTCCGCCCAGGCTGTGGTGACCAAAGCCAACCAGTCTTTGGCCGACTTCCAGAAAATTCGCACGTCGTTTGTCTGGCCTGACGACGATTTTCCGCGCACCCCAACCCACAAGCCTAAGATGGACCTGATCCGTCAGGTGACGGAGGCGCAGCTCAACGGCAAGCGCGTTGCCGGAGTTCCCCAGCGCGCTGCAGTGGCCTCGTCCGGCATGCTGCAGGATGTGCTGGAGAGCGTGGCCCGGCACAAGGTCGAGGTGAAACCGGGTGTGCGGTTTGAAAATGCACGCCTGGAAGATGATTTGAACTTAAGTTCGCTCGACCGTGTCGAGCTGATGGCAGCCCTTGAAAGCCGTTACCAGATCGAGTTAAGCGACCGCGATTTCTCCCAGGCCACGACCGTCGCCGATCTCGAGAATCTGGTGAAGAAGGCGGGGCCTGCACCTCAGCCCGGACAACACCGGCCCGGTCCAGGGACCCCGGCGCCGGAAGCGCGGCAGCCACATTATCCATATGCGCGTTGGGCGCAACGCTGGCCCATCACCTGGATCCGCACGCTGGTGTATCACCTGGTTACCCTGCCCTACATCATGATTATGGGCCGGCCTAAAATCATGGGCCCCGAGCGTCTGAAAGGTTTGGCCGGACCCGCGTTGATCGTCTGCAATCACATCAGCCAGATAGACATCGGATACATCATGGCGGCGCTTCCTTTCGGCCTGCGGGTGCGTCTGGCCACAGCGATGCAAGGTGAAATGCTGCGCGACCTGCGCTACCCGCCGAAGACCCGGCCCTTCTTGCGCCGATGGCTTGACCGCCTCGACTACGTGCTCATTTCCGCGTTGTTCAACGTCTTTTCCCTGCCGCAGCGGGCCAAGTATCGCGAAAGCTTCCGCTTCGCCGGCGAGCTGGCCGACAAGGGCTACAGCGTCCTCATCTTTCCCGAAGGGCGGCGCACGGAGACCGGAGAGATGGGCCCGTTTCGCAGCGGCATCGGCCTGCTGGCCACCCACCTGAATCTACCGGTCGTGCCCATGCGTATCGACGGGCTATTTCCGTTCAAGATTCAGAAGAAACATTACGCTCCGCCGGGAACGATCCAGGTACGCATCGGTGAGCCGATGAAATTTGAACCCAGTCCCGACGCGGAAGCGATCGCGCGGGAGCTACAGAAGAGGGTGGCGGAGCTGTAAGCGCATTTTCACGCCCGCAGTACTGTCGTAACTACCAATCCCTACCCCAAAAGCTCAATACTCAGCAGGTCGGAACTGAAGGAAGGTTGTTTGGCAACCGGCATGAAGAAGCTGAGCATTGTAGTCTCGCTTCCGGGCGACAACAAGTATCTGACCGAACAGGCAGCCGCTGTCGAAGCCGCAGCGCAGCGCCTGGGTGTGGATCTTTCATTGATCAACGCCCATAGTGACGCAGTGGCCCAAGGCCAGCAACTGCTGGAAATCATTCAAGCACCAGTGTCTGCTCGCCCCCACGCCATCATCACCGAGCCAGCGAATGAATTGGGTCTGCCGCGCGTGGCCGAAGCCGCTGTGGAAGCGGGGATCGGGTGGGTGATCAGCAACGCCCGCGTCGATTATCTGGATGCGCTTCGCAAGAAATCGAGAGCGCCGGTGTTTAGCATTTCTCAGGACCACGAAGAAATCGGCCGCACGCAGGGCCGGCAGATGGGCGCGCTGCTGCCGCAAGGCGGCACAATTCTTTATCTCCGGGGACCGGCCACGAACTATCTGGCTTCGCAACGGATGCAAGGCCTGGAAAGCACCGTACCCCGCAACATACAACTAAAGACTCTGAAGATTCAGTGGACCCAGGAAAGTTGCTATCAGTCCGTCAGCTCCTGGCTGCGGCTCTCCACCATCCGCGCCGGGGAACTGCGCCTGATCACCTCCCAAAATACTGATTTTGTGGTGGGCGCCCGTAAGGCGTTTCAGGACCAAACCACCGGGGAACAGCGTGTCAAATGGCTCAGCGTCCCCTGCACTGCCGCCGGCACCCGCAATCAAGCCAAGCCCCTGGTGGACAAGGGCACCCTCACGGCGGCGGTAATCACTTCGCTGACCATGGACAAAGCCCTGGAAATGCTAGTCAAGGCCCTGCACACCGGCGTGCAGCCGCCCGACCACACGGTCGTGGAATCTCACACATATCCCAGCCTGGAAGACCTCGAAAGAGGATGCGCTCGCAAGCTGTCCTCAGCGGCGGCCAAATAGGTCTGCTTCCCTGTTGCCTCCAGCTGAATCTGTCTTAGCTTTGGCCAGGGCCTGCCCCTGCTGGAGCCGCGACCTTGTTCTCGTATGGCCCTGAAAGTTGGAGAGGCGATTCCTCTGTAACCCTCCAAGCGATTCGCAGGCCGACGAGCAGAATGAGGAGCCCGATAATCCCCCATGGGAAATCCGTCAGAGCCAGGAAAGGTGACGCGAGGCCGAGCAGCGCCAGCCTGCCAAGAGCGCCCGTATAGCTCGTTGCTTGGCCATCAGTTTGCTTGTTATCGGTAGGCTTGTCGGCTGTGCTAGCTCGGTCTGAGTCAGAAGATGAGTTCTGCGGCTGAACTTGCTCAATGGTGGTAGCTTTCGATATCTCATGGAACCAAATCGGTATTGCTGCCATGGACACAGCGGCATACGTCAGAATCACTGCTGCAATCTGGTATTTTCGGCCACCTACGCCACCGGAGCCCAGGGTAATTCCTTTCCCAACGATGAATCCAACCGCAAACGCAACATAGCCAAAGTACACTCCGGTAAGAATCGTAAACCCCGCGTAGAGAGCCAGCCCGATGATCGCCGCTACTGTTCCCGCCAGCAGAGCGCGGATGAACGCGCCTGGGCGGTCGTGATGCCCTTCCCGCGTCAATCTTTCGCCGCACGGGGCGCAAACTACCTCGCCGTTGGCTGTGTAGTACGGCCCAACCACGGGTTGCTTGCACTCACGGCACTTTGCGGGCTGGCCATAGTCCGCCTTTGAGAACTGCGGAGTCGAAGAAAGGTTCAGGCTTTCCATAGGCAGAGGAAGATACCACGGCGGGCGAGCGCTTTCCACGGGACAAAAACCCAACCACTTTCGATATATATCGTTTCGCCAATCGCCCACATAAGGGCTTACTATATTGTGAATTCTTGGGGCATTCATGACATTCCACACAGGACGCCACTTTCTCCAGATTCCCGGTCCTACCAACGTGCCCGACCGGGTGTTGCGGGCCATGGACCGCCCGGTCATTGACCATCGTGGGCCGGA
>Ga0126379_10000521_pt1 | contig 21418 bp, 26 predicted proteins | sample PanSoiMetPlot_24_FD_92640 | JGI IMG/M metagenome (GOLD analysis project Ga0126379, IMG submission 92640) | Tropical forest soil microbial communities from Panama - MetaG Plot_24 | ecosystem: Environmental > Terrestrial > Soil > Tropical forest > Bulk soil | place: Panama | collected 2016-02-17
CGTTCATTCGATCGCATACACAGTATGCCACAGCGGACGCATATGTGTCGTAAGCATTCTGTAAACATTCGTACCCGCCTGCCAATCGTTCGATCGTTCGATCGTTCGACAATCCAACGATCGTTTGCAATGTCGGCAACGTCGATGCGTGTTGTCGCATTTGACGACGCGCGACGCGCCCTGCCGACGCACGAAGGAGGAATCGACGATGGAAAATTTTTTCGCGAGCGAAGCGAGAAGACCGTGCTAGTTTTGGTACCAACGCAATCCACTTATGTGGAAGGAGGGTGAGATGAGCGAGGCGGTCCCCGAAGAGGAAGAGAAGGGCGAGGATACCACTGAGGAGGAGTCGACCGAGGAAGGGTCGACTGAAGAGGAAACCACGGAAGAGGATGCCAGCAGTTAGTCAGCAACAACGTCGGTGGGCATTCGCCGCTAAGGGCGCTGCTTGGGCCAGAGCTCATCACTTCGACAATCCGGGTAAGTTGCCCCTGCGAACGAAGAAGAAGCGCCGTGCCAACAGGTAGAGCCCTATCATATGTCCTCTATGAATGGGTTGCCCTCAAGGAAGGGATCACCCTCGACCCGCCCGACGAAGCGCATCGGGCTTACGTTCTTGCTGAGGGTGGTCTCGTGCGGTACGTGATCAGCGCCGATGGAGCCAACGGCCTCACCTCCTCTGTGGGCATGCCGTTGATTCCCGAGTTTCCCGAGGAGTTCGATACGGACCTCCAATACATCCACTTCGTCGCAGGCGCGCAAGATGTGCGGCTTCACGTCTACTATTACAGGAGCAGCTGATACGCCATGGCAGCGAAGAGTAGAAAGGGCATGGGTTTCAAGGCGGCTCAGGCATCAATCGCCCGTCGCAAGGGCATTAGTCAAAAGCGTGCCGGCGCTATTCTCGCATCCGCCACGCGCAAAGCCAGTCCTGCAGCCAAGCGCAAGAACCCCAATTTGAAGAAGGTGCTTCCCAAGAAGAAGGGTAAGTGATGGCAGCAACCCGCAGACGAGGCAGGGCACCAATCAAGATCAAGAAATCCAAGCAAGGCAGCCTACGTGCGGCGACGAAGACCAAGAAGGGTAAGAACATCCCCATGTCTACGCTGCAGCGCCTGAAGAAGTCGGGGTCACCTGCTATGAAGAAGAAGGCCAACTTCGCGATCAATGCCCGCAAGTGGGGTAAGTAGCAATGGCCAGGCGTGGTTTCCAAGCCAATCCGCGCAATGGTTTCAAGGCCAATCCCCGCAATGGTTTCAAAGCCAATCCAGTCAATGGTTTCAAGGCTGGTAAGAGCTGGAAGGTCAAGAAGCTGAAGGTCATCACTACGCAAAACCCCTATCCCACAGCTGGTCCGAAGCCGCGTGCTACGAGCATTGCCGTCCCGTACAACGTCTTTCGTAAGCCCCGCCGCAACGGCTTCAAAGGCAAATAGGAGGACCATATGAGTGTTACCGAAAGCCTCGTCAATGAACCCGATCAGGACGACCGTATCAATCCCACGGGTCTTGGTGGCGGACCGACCGGTACACCCGGCAGACCCTGCGGCTACGGCGAGTCTGTGGTACTGCCCGCCGGTACGAGCACCGCCAATCAACCCAAGCCAACGCCGCCTGCAGGTAGCTCCACCGCCAATCAGCCCCGTCCCGAAGACTTCATGTAGGCCGTTATGAGCGTTATCGCGTACTCACAGGACATTATCGCTAGGGGCGCGCATCTCGAGAGCGATATTGTCAGCAACCCAACCCTGGCGACGGCTGCCTCGCAGACCATCGACGTGGAGGTGGCGGGCGTTGCGCGCCTCACGGTTCTCGGCGATTTGACGGGTGCGGCGATCGGCGATCTCGCCGTGACCGTGCAGCCCTACTTCGGCGACAATGTGACGCTCGAGGGTGTGGTGCTGTCGCCGATGTATACGCCACCTGCTAATGTGCTCAGCGGTGGCCATGTGTCTTCGTACGCGGAGTATGACGTGACCGGCCTCGGTCGGGTGCGTATCTTCGCGAAAAACAACAATGCCGCTACCCAGGCACTGAAGGTCAGCTGGAGAACCCAGACGTCGTGAATAGTACGCAATCGTGGATTCTGATCGTCGAGGTCGGCATCCTTGCGTTGGCTGCACTGAAAGGATTGCTCTGATTCTGTGGGTCTTACCCGCGACATAGAAATCAAGTACCAGCCGATGCCCAAGCAGCAGCTGGCGCATGCGCTGAACGCGAAATATCGCGGATTCTGTGGTGGGTGGGGTAACGGCAAAACGTCGTGGGGTTGTGCTGAGACGTTCATTCGTCTTATGGAGTTCCCCGAGACCGAGTGTATCATCGCGCGTAAGACGCGGCCGGAGCTGAGGGCAACGACGTGGAAGATGTGGGTGAATGGTGATACTCAGCCGTCGGGGTGGCATGGGGTACCTAAGGAGTGTATTCGCCTCTATAACAAATCTGACCTGTATATGGAGCTTGTGAACGGCAGCACCATACACGGGTTGCCGTTGGACGATCCGAAAAAGATCGAGAACTACAACCTTGGTCTGTTTTGGATCGATCAGGCTGAGGAGGTGGAGGAGGATATCTTCTTGAAGTTCCATGGTCGTTTGAGGCAGAATGCAAGCCCAAGAGAAGGCCTTCTAACGTTTAACCCCAACGGTCACAATTGGCTGTGGCATCGCTTCATCAATCCTGACCGTAAGGCGAGCTTCCGTCATTACTATCGTTGTGTGGAGGCGACACCGTTCGATAACCCCAATTTGCCTGAGGACTATATCGAGCAGTTTGAGGGGTTGCCGAAGCATTGGTATGAACGCTTCGTGTTGGGCAGTCATGAGGTGTTTGTGGGGCAAATCTTCGTGGACTTCAATCCTGAGGTCCATATCATCAAACCCTTTCGCATTCCGCGTTCTTGGGAGCGATGGCAGTGCTATGACCCGGGTATTCGTCACGAGGGTGCTTTATCGTGGGTAGCTCGTGATCCAGCGGGCAATGCGTACTACTATCGAGAGGTTCTGGCCCCGAACCAGGACGTTTCGTGGTGGGCTGCCACCTGCTTCGAGGAGGAGGCGATGGACGATTGGGGTGGCCAGGATGAGGATGTTTGGCGTCGCCTAGTCGGACGCGAGGCCCTCATTCGATCCCAAACGGACGGGCGCACTGTATTGGACTTGATGAATGACAATGGATGGTATCCGGAGTTCGCGGATCGCGACCCCAGCGCTCGTATATCGCGAATTACCGAATATCTACGACCGAAGCGGAATCACCAACACCCCTTTGGTGAGTCCCTTCAGCCTGTCTATTCGCAGGCGGATCCGGAGAAGGTCATCGGTCAAGGTGCGCCCCGCCTCTTTATCTTCAGCGATTGTGAAAAGATGATCGAATATCTGCCGCAATATCGTTGGAAGCCTCAGAGAACTAACTTTTCGGAGGAGGATTCGGCTGAGAAGCCTCGTAAAAAGGATGATCATAACATCGACAATCTGGGCCATATTCTCGTTGCCTTCGACGAGGAGCTACCTGAGGCGTCGATTGATCCGTTTCATGAGGCTGTGGGACGATTCAATACCTACGCTCAGCAAAACGAGGCGCGAGAACTTGAGGCACACTTCCTCGCGGAGATAGCGCAAGCGCAGGAGAACTCGCCCTACACGGGTCCCAACCGTAGTCTACAGGAGGCGATGAGGGCATGAGCATGTTCCTTGTGGAGACGATGACGATGGCCCCGAACTGTTGTATGGTTTGTGGTCGGGGTAACGTTCCGGACCGTGAAACAGGTCAAATTGGTCCGTTTCTCAATCTCGGAATCGATTACAACTGGGGTGATTCGGGGTACTTCTGTGAGGATTGTACGGGTAAGGCGGCTGTGTTGTTCGGTTGGATCTCTCCCGACACGAAAAACGACTTGGAGCGCCAAATCAAGAAGCTCGAGAACCAGGTGCATGACTTGCATAGTGAAATGGACATGCGTCGTAGGCGTGAGCATGCTGCGTTGAAGAAGGCGAGGGCAATCGCGTAATGCTCTATGTCGCTGTAATTTTCGGCATCATCGCTGTTGCAGGTGTGATCATTGCGTCGATGATGATCGCTCTAAGATGTCTCCAGAGCGCTGTAATTGTAGCCGAAAAATTCGTCGTTGCACATCGCGCGACGCTTAATAGTCTCGAGAGAACCCATAAGCGTAATGTAGATCAAAATGGTTCCGTCCTTGATCGTTTCATGGCCCTCGATTTTTCCCTGTTCAAAAGTTACCAGCTTACAGAGGCAGCCGATGCTGGTGGCTTTAGTGAACCTGAGGATGAGGGTGAAGATGAATCCACAGGCACGATTACCTATACGCCGGGCGGCAACGTCGTACTTCATGGTGAGGCACTTGCTGATCGTTTGCGCCAGCGTATGGAGGAGGAGCAGATCCTAGCGGAGGACTTTGATGAGGCGTTCTTCGAGCGCGAGGACACAAAATGAGAATTGGCGAGGCGAAAACTCAGAGTCAATTGCTGTCGGCGCTGATGGACGCGCGTAACTATCGTTTGATGATGCGTCGACCGCATGAGGTGCAGTGGTGGAATAACATTGCTATGATCGCTGGCGACCATCATGCGCGATACGATCCGAACAAGGCGCTGTTCGAGGATCGTGATCCCAATTGGTCGCTCGCTTTGAGCGATAAAAAGGCTCGCCTCGTCATCAATCACTCACTTTCTGTGGCCCGGACGGAGCTAGCGAAACTTAGCAAGTCCCGTCCTATAATGGACGTTGTCGCGAATAGTAACGAGCCGGAGGACATTGGCGCGACGAAAGTCGCTAAAAGCGCGCTTGACTACGCTGAGTGGAAATTTAAATTGCAGAAGTTGCGTCGGAGTGCTTGGTGGTGGATGTTTGCAACTGGTGTGGGTGCGATCTACTGCGGGTGGGACTATTTAAATCAGGAGGCAGGTAAGTATAAGTTCCTCATCGACCCCGAAACGGGGGAACCAACGTTCTCTCCAAGGCGCCGACAAGAGATAGAGGCCATGGTCAAAGACGGAACGTTGGATTCACTGCCAGAGGAGGAGATGCCGCTGGGCGAGGTGGAGTATGCAGTGTACTCGCCCTTTCAAATTCTGCCGGACCCGGCGGCACTCGATTTTCAAGAGTTGAGAGATTTGATTACCACAGAGGTCGTGGACGTAGACGTGGTGAAGGGTATGTACGGTAAGAGCGCCGGGCATGTCTCCCCCGAGGACACGCAACTAGGCACGATGGAGCGATTGATGATGGATCGAATCGGCGTCGTCAATCCTGTATACGACTCCCGTAATGCTAACGCCTGCTACGTCCACACATATTGGTTGGAGCCTGACTATTACCGGGGCAATGACTTTTTGAAAAGTGGCATGTATTTCCGGTGGTGTCAGGGCAAGCAGTTGGATATCTCGCCGCAATTTCCGTACCAGGACGGTCGATTGCCGTTTGTGTTCTATGAACATATACCTTCGGCGACGACTATTTGGCCGGACTGTAACATGTCCCAAATTCGGGGTTTGAACTTGGAGATCGATAAAACCACGAGTCAGCTCATCGAGTCAAAAGACTTCATGAGTAACCCTATGTGGCTGTTAGCCACACAGCATAAAATTAAGGGTCAGATCAAAAATGTGGCGGGGGGCATGGTCAGATACGTACATGTCCCGAATGTACCGCCGCCTCAGCCGATTCAGGGGTTGACCATGCCTCCCCAAGTTGAATCGTTGCTTGCTGGGCTGCGTGAGCAAATTCTCGATGTGTCGGGCCAGAGTGAGGTGACCCGCGGCAATGTGCCTACCGGCGTCCGCAGTGGTGTAGCCGTAGCATACCTCCAGGAGGAGGACGACACCAAACTCGGCCCGACCATCGAGAATGCTGAGTTAGCAACAGCCCTACTCGGTTCTCTTACGTTGTGTCGTTTCGGGCAATTTTACACTGAAAATAGAATCATTCGATTCTATCGACGGGATGGCAAGTTCGATGCAATCAAATTCAAGGGTGCCGACTTGAAGAACAACACGGATGTGGTGTGTCAGGCTGGTAGCGCTATGCCGAAGAGCAAGGCTGCACGCCAGCAGTATACCCTGGAACTTGTGTCCCTGGGTATTCTAACGGACCCAAAGGAGATCAAGGAGGAATTAGATCTGGGTGCGGGTGAGCCTGATAATCAGGACAAGGCGATTGCTCAAGCTGATCGTGAGAATCAAATGATGCTGCACGGTACGCAATTAGGCTTGTTTCAATTGCCGAAGAACCCGGACGAAAGTGATATTCAAAAGCTTGTGTCCACAGCTGTGCCGGTGAAGGCGTGGATGGATCATGCTACGCACATTCAGCGCCACACATCGGCTATGATGGACGAGGAATTTGATGACTTGTCGCGTACGCATCCAGGTATTCCGCGTTTGTTCGATGAGCATGTGGCGCTACATCAACAATTCTTGGCACAGCAGCAGCAACAGCAGATGCAGGCTCAAATGGCGGCGAAGGGTGCGCCCGCCCAACAGGGCGGCATACCTGCGGGGCAGCAGGCGCTACCGGGTAATATCAACGAGAGTCGCCAAATGACAGCCGTGCCCGACATTATTGGCGGAGGCTTGACGCAGCTTGACGCGCGCATGGTCCGTCAGCATGCAGCAACAACCGGAGGTAGATGAAAGGAGGGTAAGTGAGTACCTATACGGAAGAAGACCTCTCAGGCATGTCGCGTGAAGATCTCGACGCGGCGGCTGAGGGATTGGGCCTTGATCCAGCGAATTACTCGAAGAAGAGCGAGGAGATTACTGCGATCATCGAGGTTCAGGAGAGCAGTGTCGCTGAATCGCCGGGTTTCGCTGGAGCTGATGTTGGGCCGGCAAAGGCTGGACCGCCGGTTTTGGAGCCGGACGAGCACTTCCTGCTCACGGGTGAGTCGTGGGTGATTCTCGGCGCCGATCCGAGCGTACCCGATTGGGCTGTGGGCGCACCGGCTCACGTTGCGTCTGCTCCTGTGTCGTGGTCGGGCGGTGATGACTCATACCCATTCACTGATCCCAACGCTACTGTGACAGTGCGTGAAAGGTCGCAGGGCGCAACGTTCGATGTTCCGCTCCAAAGCGTCCATAAGCTCTCTGTAGCGGGTGGACGGGCGAACGTCGTCAATCACCCATGACCGAAAACTTCCACAACGCTAACAATGCTCTAAAGTTCCTCGAAGGTAAGGGCATTGACACCAGTGCCGGTCGGGTGTTTCTTGCGAGCGATGTGGAAGCAGCTATACGCGCGAGCGAAGAACAACGACTGGATGCGGCTGTGGCGCCTAGGCCGAAGACAATGGCGCAAGCGAAGCGACTTGTCCGCCAGGACGAGGAGCTGATGAAGCAGATGAAGGGCGGGGGTAGCACTGAAATCGCTGGCCCCTCAATCCAAGCAGGCCCCGATTCGTCGTCCAGGACGTAAAGGGTAGGGCCGAGGAGGATACATGAGCAGTGGAGCTGAGCTAACTAATGCTGTGAGGGAAAGAATGGCTGCGGATGGTGTTGACTTGAGTCAACCTGTACCGGTCAACGATCCTCGCGGGAGTTCAGCAGAGGGTACCGGAGGAGAGCCGACGCCTGTAACTAATCCGACCATCTCGTCCGCGGGGACGTCAAACACCGACGGTCAGACAGGCCAGACGCCGGACACCATTCCGTACTCGCGTTTCACGGAGGTAAATAGCCGTCTCCAGGCGATGCGTCCTTGGGAGCAAATTGCTGCCCAATACGCGACGATGGGGATCGAACCGGACTCCGCGGTTCGTTTGGCGAGCTTTGAACAGGCCTATATACAGGACCCGGTGGGGACACTTAGCGCTATGATCGATCAACAGGACTTGCCCGATGCTCAGAAGACCGCCTTGAAGGCGTTGCTATCTTCTCAGCAGGACGGTGCGCTGTCGACTGAACCTAGCGACGATAGTCAAGCCCCAAAGCTCCCTGATGAGGTCATGGAGGCTGTGGGTTGGGTTCGCGAGCAGCGTCAGGCTGCTAACGACGCGGACATTCAATCGCGCCTTGACTTCCTAGTTCGCCATTGGCAGCAGCGGGATGAGCAGGATGGAGTTCAAGGTACCACGGAGAGGCAGCGTTTGCTTTACATTCAGTCGGCCGCGGGATCGGGTACTCAGTTCTCGACTCTCGAAGAGTTGGCGGATGCGGCGCGAACGTCCTTTTTGGAGGATCGTGACTCCAATCTCGGGTCCGCTGTATCGCAACGACGAGCAACGGGAGGACCTCTTGCGGTACCCTCTGGTGGACTTCCGCCCACGCAACCCATCGTCCCTAAGACGATGAAGGAGGCAAGGGCGATGATCGACGCAGATATCGCAGCGGGTCGTTTCCCGGACCTACAGCCAGAGTAAGAGGAGGAAGCAGCTATGGGAAACTGCGTCGCTGCTGAGGCCGGTGCTGTCATAACACCCGTGAGTAAGCCAACACGTACCGTGTTAGGTGACCGTCGCGCGGTGTTTTTCGATGTTACCTTGAGCAGCTCTTACGCTACGGGTGGCGACAACTTGGACTTTTCACTGTGGTTCAAGCTTGCTGTCGATTTCGTAGATATGGAGGCTGCTACTTCTGGTGGTACCGTGTACCGCCCTGAGTACGTGCGCGCTGCGACCGTAGCTGGAGGCAAGCTCAAGATGTACTCAGGAGTTGGTGCAGGTAACGCTGAAGTAACCGCAGCAACGAACCTCAGCACAGTCTCGCTTCGCATGATGGTTATCGGTAAGTAACTACGAGGAGGTGACAAATGGCAACACAAACAACTTCATCGGCTGACCAAATTCTCCAGAACTATTACCTCCCCGTGGTTCGTGAGATGCTGAATCAGCGCGCGATTCTGCTGTTCGGCTACTCACCAGCGGAGTTGGAGCAAGGGTCAGGTACGATGAACGCCGCTGGCGGCGAGACGATGGATTACCAGGGTATCTCGAAGGATGCCGAGATCGTCGAATTCGCCGGTCGACAGTGGGTAATCGCTGTCCACACAGGACGCAACGAATCGGGTACGGCACGTGCGGAACTCGGCGTGCTGCCCACAGCTGGCATTCAGAGCTGGAACGACTTGATCGATAAGGTCAAGAAGCTCTACAAGACCATCCAGCTGTCGGGCTTCGCGATGGAGGTCACTGAGCGTTCGGTCGGCGCGTATCTTCGCCTGCTCGAGGGTGAGACTGTGGGTGCGGTGAACGACCTGCGCAAGGACATGAACCGTCAGGGTTTCGGCGACAGCTCGGGCATTCTGGCGAACATCACTGCCAAGGGCGCTAACACCATCACAGTCGACTCGCTGCAATACCTGCGTGTGGGTATGTATATCGACTTCATGAATTACTCCACGCTGGCTGTGGTCGGGACGCCGAACGTGCAAATCACCGCTATTGCAACGTCGACCCGCGTCGTGACCTACAGCGGTGCTGATCAATCGGCGTCCATCACTGTGGGTACACATGTGCCTGTGGTGAACGGTAACGGCGGGTTGGAGGTCAATGGTCTGATTAAAATCACGCGCACTGACCTCTCACAGAACTACGCGCTGCACGGCATCGACTCGTCGGTTGCTGGTAACGCTTGGTGGCAGGCGCAAATCGCGAACGGCAACAACACCACGTTCGACGAAGATGTCGGGCAATTGTTGCTGGATCAAATCGGTGCTCGTGGGTGGGAGACCGACATGCTGCTGACGACTCGTGGCGTTCGACGCCGCTACGTCAACACGCTCAAAGCCCAAAAGCGGTGGAACGATGCCAATGCCGGCACCATGCACGGTGGCTTCAAGTACATCGATTACAACGGGCTGCCGTTGGTGTTCGACGACGACTGCCCGAAGCAGTACATGTTCTTCCTCCGCCCCAGCGACCTTCTGTGGGTTCAGCTGAACGGCAACGACTTCCGCTGGATGAACAGGGACGGAGCGATTTTGCGCAAGGTCGAGACCACAGACCTCGATGCGTACAAGGCCACGCTTTACAAGTACTGTGACATGGGGTGCATGCGCCGTGAGACGCAGGGCGTCATGTATAACCTCGCGGACGACATTCCGTAGAACGGGTAATAACGGGTCACTGACAAAAGGAGAGATATGAAGAGAGCATTGACGTTCCTGGTTGCGGTGCTGGTCGTAGCATTGACTATTGCCGCTGGCGCGAGTGCTACGAGTCCACACTTTTTGAAAGCTACAGCGAGTGTGGACAACAGCGGGAGCCTTGTATGCTCGTTCAAGGAAGCAGGTCTCGGTGATGTGGCTGTGGCGTCAATCACCTGTAGCGCTGATGCATCAGTCGTGTACGCTTGCATCAATGGAGGTGGCAATCATCCGAAAGCGGCAAATAAGGAAACAGTGAACGGGCCTGTTTCGGGTGGTGGCGAGTTTCCAGTGCGTAATGGTGCGACGTCCGGCGATATTACCGTCGCTCCGCCGGGTGCCGGTGACTTTACATGCCCTGGTGGGCAAAGGTTGGTTTTGGCTTCAGTGTGTTACGCGAATGTCACGTTGTCAGGGCAGGGCGTAACCACCACAGCTACTCCCAATCCTGCCTGTCGTACGTTTTTCGCCGTCTAGCAATATGGCGAAGTAGAATCCGGTAGGCTACGGAAACCTGCCGGTGATACCAAACGACCACGCGGTCGTACGGGCTGAAACTGAGGCTGCGTAGGCCTCAACGTCGGATGGAGGTGGACGATGGAGCTAAGGGCGTTGCGTACATGGTATACCCAGAGAGACGGCTGGGTGACTCTCGACGACGACGTCCTCTCCATCGTCCGCCAAGTTCGTGAGACATATGGAGATCGTATCACGATCGAGCTCAATCCTCAAAACGGGGAATATGTGTTCGTGGAACATTGTGATGACCACACTGATCGATTGATCTTCACGACGCCTGAGCTCGATGGGCGGGCATTGGAACGTTTGTTGCAAGCAGACTCACAAACACGGGTGTATCAGGATCCGTATGATGCTGCTGAACGTGCCCAGGACGATGCTCAACATGCGATCGATGAGTATTATCGTGGGTACATCGGTGAGGCGGGCGCGCATCTTGCTGTCGCTATGAAAAAGGAGGGCAAGTTGCCGCGACTGCCGTTGACGAGGTCGATGCATATTCCTGAGAAGGAGAAGAATGCCGACACCGACGGGTAAACTCCAATTGCAGGACTACGACGCTGCGCTCATCGCCCGCGGGTTCGATGCATTTCAGCAGAGTGAGCGGTACCAAATGATCAACTTTGGTTACCGTGATGTAGCGAACGCAATGCCGTATTCGTGGGAGGAATCGTATCAGGATTTTGCCATCGCGCCGGGTACTTTCAGCATCGCTGTGGCCAGTGCTTCACCGCTTACGCCGTCAAGCATTGAAACCATAGTGATTACCACCGACCCCTATCGTCGGGTGCTAATACCAGAAACTGACGATCAGCGTTTCAAGCGTAAGTGGTTGTATCAGGACTTGACGGCGACAGCGATTCGAGGTCAGACGGCGAAATATTACGTGTGGCAAAGTACAATTTATTTGTTGCCGCCACCACAGCTTCAGACTACCTATCGCGTATTCTTCCATCAATGGTTACCTGATATGGTGGGTATTACCGACGTTACAGCATTGCCGCAGGCCTTCGATGAAGTGATTCTTGATGCTGCCCTCGTGAGATGTCATCGACGGGCGCACGAATTGTCTCTTGCTGCTGACGCGCAGGGTCGTGTCAACAGTGCTATTGACGGAATGCTACAAAACGACGTTTGGGTGATGGAGGAGCTCCAGGAGCGTACGCTTCCGGACGATCAATGGTGGTAGCGCCGGCTGACATACCGATTGACCGCGCCGATGTGATGGAGTGGTTGAGCGAATGGCAGAAAATGAAAGATCGACCACCGGTGAAGCAATTCATTCGCGATAAGGTCGACTCCTTGGCGTTACCGGACACGATGGTGACGAAGGCGGTTGACGGTGAACGGGTCACGGACGTACATATCGCCGATTTGATCATAAACGACTTGGAGAGTTACGGTGTCGACCCAAGTAGCTGATCTTCGCGAAATCACCGTCGCTACACAGGGATGGCAAGGCGGCCTCAACATTCGGGACGCGATCGATGAACTTCAGCCCAATGAGCTGTGGCGGGCTGAGAACGTCGTTTATGACAATGCTGGCGGCGTGGCTAAGAGACGAGGTTGTCGTTCGCAAGGCACGTTTGGTGCAGTGGCTGATCGAGTGTTGTCCTGTTACACTTTCTACCGTCCAGGGTCTAACCCACAGGTCCTGATACATACTTCTGCGGGGGCAGTCCTTTACACCAACGACGTGACTGCTAATCCGATCACTTGGGCCACTGTCGTTGCGAGTGGCTTGTCGACTACTCGCCCAGCTGCCTTCGAGACGATGAACTCCAATTGTTACTTCGCGGAAGGCACGTTGCTTGGGCAATGGACGGGTACGACTTACACGCAAATTAGTGCTGCCCCAGCGAACATTTACTTTCTGCGCTCGTGGAAAGATACGATGTGGGCGACGACCACGGCTAGCAATGATCGTGTTTATTCGTCGGCGGCAGGTGATCCGACCACCTGGCCTGCGGCGAACTGGGTCGATATTCTTCATGGTGATGGCGATCAAGTCACTGCGTTGGCTACAGATGGGTTGTTTTTGATCGTGGCGAAGCGGCGTAGGGTGCAGGTCATTTACGACCCGGCGACGTTTGCGAACCGTACGGCGGACATGGAAAAGGGTGCAGAAAGCCACTTCGGTTTTCAGCATCTTGAGGATCGTTTGTATTACCTCTCACGATTGGGTATTTGTGAGTGGGAAGGTGATACGTCTGCGAGACTTATATCCTACAAAATCGATCCGCTCTTCACGCCGTTGATTTTGAATATCGGTGCATTGGCCAACGTGATGTCCTACAACATCAACGGACGCTGTGGTTGGCTGTTGCCTGAGGTGAACTCGTCGGTGCCGACATTGCTGATTGAGTATTATCCGAGGTTGGGTCCGATTTATCAAATCTCGGGTAACATCGGACCGGGGCCGTGGACGATGCATCGCTTGCCGGCAATGTCCTTTACGGTGGTGAGGCAGGGTTCGACCGACGGCGTATATGGGGGTCATGTCAGCGCTAATAAATTCATGTGGTTCTTCTCACCTGACGGCACTGACGATGGGACGGCGTTCAATTCTACGCTCGAGGCTGCAGCGATAAACTTCGGCAATCCTGTTCTGTGGAAATACTTCAGGCGGGTGACAGTTGTTGGACGTGGTAAGTTTACGCTTCAATTCAAGCGTAATTACACCTCGGGAATTTACAGGTCGAAGGCAGTTGTCTTGGGTGCTGCTGCTACGAATGTGTGGGGTAATGGTGGTGTGCTCGATCCGAAGTGGAATACTGGTACTTGGGGACCTGATTCTGACATCAAACGATTGCAGCTTGGCACCGATTTGTATGCCGTAGCGCTTTCGATTTGTGTCACTGACAGTGAAACTACTACAGGTACTCAAATTTTCCCGTTGGGTTCGAAAGATGCATATCTTAGCCTGGGTGCGTGGGCATTGTTCCAGGTGGCTTTCGATGGTAACCTCCTAGGACTGAGGGGATGATATGGGTTCCTATAACATCGTGAATCCTGGCTCGATGCAACCGGGCGTGGCTGAAGATATTACTCAGATTGTCGCGAACTTTACGGCGATTCAGAGTGTGCTCAATGGAGGACTCGATAACAGCAATTTGAATGCTGGTGCAGCAATTGATCCTGCGAAGGTCAATCTTGTCTACAGCACCTATGCACCGGCGTGGACAAGTAACGCTACCAATCCCAGTCTTGGTAGTTCAACTGTGCTTGCTCGATCCTGTCAAATGAATAAAAGGATTCATTACTACGGTCAGATTACTCTTGTGTCCGGCTTCACTCCTGGCACAGGTACGGCGTATAGACTTTCTCTCCCAGTCAATGCGGGTGCAAATGCTATTGGTGGCGTCGTGATGGGCGTAGGTTTTATCTTTCAAAATTCGTCACAAAACTTGTGGATAGCCTATGCCAACATCATTTCCGCGACTACTATGGCACTGAACTTTGGGGCCGGTGGTCCGGTCGGTTTTTGGGGTCCGACCACACCTTGGGCGCCTGCAGTGGGCGATCAAGTTTCTTGGAATATGACCTACGAAGCCGCGTAATGACAACTATCACTAACTTTCCATTGATGCCGCGTAAGGGCACCCCTGATTGGTGGCCGGTTTGGTACAATCTTCAATGGCTCGCTTCCCAATCGCAATGGACTAACATAGTGGGGTTGCCCACTCCGATTGTCAATGGTCAGTGGGTCAAAGGTTCCGGCGGTGCAGCGATTTGGTCGGCGATTGCTGCGGGTGATTTACCTGATCTTTCAGCTACCTATCAAGCTGTTTCAGCGAAGGGTGCTGCTAACGGGTACGCTGGCCTTGACGCGAACAGTCGCCTCACACCCGCCCAAAACTCAGTAAGCCTCAATGCTGCGGTTACGATCAGCGCAGCGAACACTGACTTGCCTGCACCAAGCACTGTTGTGTGGAGTGGTTGGATCACTACGGGCGGTGGTAGTCTACGTTCGATTGGTGCAGGCCTAGTCAACGGCGCCCGCATAACACTGTGGAACAACTCAGGCTCGAACGTCACGATTCTGAATTCGGTTACGGGCGGTAGCGGCGCGTATCTCGTCATGAATAGAACCCGAGTACTTGTGAATCAAGAATCGATTGAACTCACCTATGACGGGGTACATTGGGTTGAGGTTGCTGCTGACGTTGGAACTCGTGTCCCCCAGGTTGCTGGGCTTGTTAACGCAAATGGTACAGTTGGTGCAGGCGTTGGATACACTCTCACGCATACAGCAAACTCGGGTATCTACACAATCACGACGACTTCGCTCAACACGACCTACGGACACTTAATGGTGAATGCAGCCCAGCAAGGGTATTGGGCGAGCGGCACTCAGGCTTCAAATACGACCTATACTGTGTGGGTGAACAACCCAGCTGGTCCGGTCGATGCTTGGTTCTACTTTACGATCTTTGACGGAAATCGCATAGTCTAGGAGGTGACATGAGCAGCCTAGCATATAGTTCACCCAACCCACAACTCAGTTCAGGTTTGGGTGGAGCGGGAATGGTGAATGCGCCAACGACAGATGATCCCAATCTCCAAGTAGCTGGGCTGCCAGGGTTCAACATTCCGCAGGGTCAGGGATTGCCGACAGAGTTCGCTGGTTTCCAAGCGATGAACCCACTGGGTGCGTATACTGACTCCCAATACCTTGCTGATGATGCTGCGCTACGCGCTCAAACCGGTCAGCAATACGCGGCCATCCTGAAGCAACTGGGTTACATGGATCCTAACACTGGAAACGTCATACCCGGGTCTGTGGTGCAGGATGCGAACATTCAACTTGCTAGCTATTTGCGTGATCTCCAGGACGAGCAACGGGCAAATGTCCAGAATATGCAACAGGCAGGTACATTGTTTTCGGGCATTCGACCACAGCTGCTTGCTCAGGCTCAAGCGCCGACACAACAAAATATTGGGCAGCTTCGCCTGAGTACGGCTCGTTCAGTCAGTGATCTCTTCGGGCAAGCTCAAAACCTGGTGACCCAATATAATGTACAAAATCAACAAAATCTCGCCCAGGCCGCAGCGCGTAATCTTGCAGCGATTCAGCAGCAACAGCTCCTTGACGCAATGCGTAGCGGTGGAGGGGGAGGCGGTGGCGGAGGCGGTGGAGGTGAAGTGGGCGGTATTGGTCCCTCGGATTACCCGTCGTCTGTTCCGACTGTTACAGGTACAGTTGCTCCGGGATCGAATCCAATTGTGATTAGCGGGCATACGGCACCGACTGGTTCGACGGTGACTGCTCCGGTTGGCTATGGTGGCGGCGGTTGGACCTACCCGGTTGGTACAACGGGTCAGATTCGGAACTACTAGGAGGTAGCGATGCCAGTACAGGGTGGAGCGACAGCAACAGCTGGCCCGACTGCAGCTCCAACGGGTCCCGCTGCTGTAGCTCGGGCACAAGCGGCTCGGAGAGCGGGGTTTATTAGTACAATTAGTCCGCAACAGCAAGCAGCGGTCGCTGCCGCAGCAGGCAAGAAAATTAGTCCCGGCGTGAGCGCGACAGGTGCGAAGACCACTAAGCCTGCGGGTACGGGTTTCAGTTCTGCGCTCAAGCAGGCAACGGCGATGGCGAGTACAGATATCACGGGTCAAATCGCGCCGCTTCAATCACAAATCGGATATCAGCAAAAGTTGGGGACTCAGGAGCAACAGACAGTTACAAACGAGTTCAATCAGCTAATGCCCTATGCGCAGTCAGCAGCTGCCTACACGGGACAATTCAACACCCAGGCCGATAATGCTGAGCAGCAAATATTTCAGCAGGCCGGTCAGGCGCTCAATGCTCAACAGCAGAATGCTTCGGCACAGGCTCAGCAGATGGCGCAGCAAACGGGCGCGCCTGTAGCTGCTGGGACGTTCACCGATGCGATCACACCATACGACACCGCACTCGGTCAAACAGCAGCTGTGGGCAGCCTCAATTCGCTTCAATTGGGTACCCTTGGCACTGATCAGGCAGCGCAATTCGCGGGTCAGGTGTTGCCGGCGATGGCGATCGAGCAGCATGCAACCATCCGCAATCAAATCGCCGATCAGATTCAGAAGCTCAAGGACCAAATCACGACGATCCAGGGCACTAAGTCGAAGTTGATCGATGCGAGATTGCCTGCACTCTTGACGGCGGCGAATGACTATCAGCTTAAGCGATGGCAACTCAGCGAACAGAGATGGAAGGACAGACAGACTGCGGCTGCACAGAGTCGCGTTCTTGATCAGGCCGATGTGAAGTTGGCGCTCGAGGGTAAACGGCTTGATGATCAATGGGCGATTGATAAGGGCAATCTTACTGTCAAGCAGCAGGGTAATATCCTAAAGGGTATTCAAATAGGCCAGCAAGGGACAAAAATTGCGAATGACTGGAATATTAGTGTCGGCAAGCTCAAGGCCTATATTGCTCGCACCAATGCCCAGACTCGAATCGCTGAGGCTAGGAACACCATCGCTGAGCAGAAGAATGTCAACACGCTTCTCGACTTCGCAACTGGTGGCTCTACGTCGAATAAGCCTACGACTGTCACGTTGAAGCATTATCTTACTCCCAACGACCCACTGTGGCAACAGGCGAAGCGTTACGCTCAGGGTGCTAACAACATACTTGGGGGTAAGGTGACACCGCCTCACGGCGTTTACTGGGATAACGCAAAGAAGGCTTTCTACACTTTTATGAAGCGATCAGAAACGCCAGCTCAGTTCGCCATGAATAACGGTATGTCTGGTACACCGATGTCAGATCCCAACGCCTTGTATCGTCTTATCACCCATCAATATCCGGACATGAATCCGAATGATGTAGCTGACGCTATTCGCGCGCGTCTTGGTATTCCAAATTGGCAGCCTGGTCAACCGCTCGTCAATACGCCGCCAGCGAAGCAGGCACCTACAAAAGTCGGAACTCAAGTTCAACCAACTACAGCGTTGGGTGTCACTGGCGAGAGTACTTACAACCCCCACCAAAATACGATGGCGGCGAAACTGGCACAAATGCCGCTGGGTAAGTTGACTGATCTCGCTGTTGGCCTAGGCTTTAAGCCATCGCCTCGCGCTGCGAGTAAACAGCAATTAATCGACTTCATTTATCACGCTTCTGGGGCAGGCTAATGCCGCCGCTACCGAAATTGGGGCAGGGTTTCAGAGGTGGCGCAGGTGCGCTTGGCCCTTTGGTGGGTCCGAATTTGTTCGGCCCTCCCCCTGCAACGCCTACAGCGCCTAAGGGCACAAGGGTTCAACCACAGCCCAACACACAGCCTCAACTCCCAATCAATTTGCCGCCTGAGGCACCGGGTCTGTCAACGGGACCGTTAACGCGAATTGCCCAGCAGCAGGTCGCTGCGGGTACGACGCGCGCGGAAAACAAGGCGATACAAATACTTGCTAACCCGGATGCGTACCATCACGCAGATGATGCGACGAAGCAAGTATTGGCGAATCCGACGCCTCGTTTAGCGGCGGCGGCATCAACGCATCCTCTTCTCGCCCACAATCTGCAAGCGCTCAATCCTGTGGCAGTCAAGGATGTCCTGAAAACTGGCCTCGAGAGCAGACTTGCAGGCAAGCAAGCTGCCATACCGATTACGCAACATCAGGCACAACAGGCGGGTGTACCCACAGACCTGTCTGCACCGAGCAATTGGTTCGGCAAACTTGGGAGCGAGGCTGCGCATGGACTCGTTGGCATCGGACCAGGTTTGGTGAATTTGGGCATTGCCGAATATCATCACCCGATTGCCGCTACAGAGGCTGTGGGCAAGGCGATAGGTCAAAGTTTCGCCCGTACGTATACTCATCCTATTCGTAACTTTGAGCAGGATCCGTTTGAGTTTCTCATGAATACGGCGGCAATACCTTTTGCTGCGGCGGGCACTGCTGCGAGGGTGAGTGAATTAGCGCGTGCTGAGGAATTGGCTCAGGCGGGAGGTATCTCGACAGCAGGTCAGGTTGCGAGAACGTTGTTACGTCCGCAGGCGCAGGTGCGTGGTGTTACGGGTCGTTTCGGCGAAACCGCTGGTGAAGGTTTTACACTTCAACCGCCTGCGTACAAGTCTGCGTTGGGTGGTTATGCACAAACGAAGTTGCTTGATCCGTTGCTCGAACGTCAAATGGCAGGTCAGACGGGTCGACTCACTGGCCTCTTTGGTCAATTGGGGCAATCGGCGGCTTCGACTGCTGATATGATTGGTGCAGCTGCCAGGTTCGGTCGCAAGGCGCGCACTGACATGCAACACGATATCAACATTCGAGCTGCTGATTTGTCTTCAAGGATGCTTCCAGAGAATGCCGCTAATCTTGCTCGAGGTACGGCGTTCGCTGATCGATGGAAGTCGATATACAATGCTGGCGTACAGGAAACTGAAGCGAATGCTCGAGGCGGTGAGTGGTCCCCGATCAAAGCACCGCCTACAAATATGCCCGGGGATTCACCTGAATTCTTGACACCCAAAATGCTAAACGCTCACAAGTACTTGAGCCAAAGTGATCGTCAATTAGCGGAGCAATTTGTCCCTGGTAAGGGCAACATGATCGCTAAGGACGCATTCGTGAAGGCGAATCCTGATCTTGTTCGTTGGGTGCCTAAGAGTTTCCTAGATTCGATGAAGCCATACACACCAGGGACAGGTACTGCCGCCCGATTCACGAATAGGATCGATAAGGGCACGCAAATTATCCGCTCGGGTCGCTTCCTGACACCGGCATATTTCAACTGGGCGATACAAAATGGCCTTATCCACCTATCACAGGCTGGGCCGTTGGCGTTGCGCAATGCTTGGGATTTGCGTACTGCCTTTCCGAAGGCAAGTAAATCGTTGCAGGCGGCGATGGACGCTGGCGGTGGTAAGGGCGTAGCACAGTCGATCGGTTTCGGCGGTGAGGCGACGACCGGAGCGGGTGCGTTCGGCGGCAAACTTTTCGGGCAGACTGTGGGTCGTGTAGCACCGGGCCTTCCCGGCGTGTTGTCTAAGGCGCCTGGATTTTGGCATAACTTAGACGATCAATGGGCGCGGCGTATGGGCGTTATTCATGAGCTTCACGCTAACGGCTATCACACTGTGAACAGCTGGGAAAATTTGTTGAAGAATAACCCCACTGAGTTCCGTCGCATTACGCGCCAGGGCAGTCGTGAAAATATCGACTACGCTGAAATGACACCCGCTGAGCGGGCATCGTTCCAGAAGATGTTCACCGCCTATGGCTGGACTCGTGGTGCAAGTACGTATGCTGCGCGTTTCGCGCTGCAACATCCGATTCAAGCGCGTGTCGGTATGGAGCTATCGCGCGAGGGTCAGCAGAAGGTCGATGAATTTTACAGTAAGCTTGGTGGTATGGCACCGTCCTGGCTCCGGGGATATTATCCATTCATGGGGCACAACGTGATCCCTACCGGCATGATCAACCCCGCAGAAACGCTGGGTAAGGTGATTGAAGAGACACCAGGTGCTACGTCCGCTCAAACCGAATCATTGCTTGGTGAATTCGGACCTGCCCCTCAGGCGGCATTGGGTGAACTCTCTGGCATGACGCAATATGGGCAGCAGTATAAGGGGCAAGGTTGGCTTGGATTACCCAATCGATTCATTCAGCCCATCGAAGAAGCACTGAGCAAGTACAAGCCGTTGGGTGTGAGCGAGGTGCTTGCACGAAGTAAAAAGGGTGGTACTTTCCAGCAGGGTTTGACGGCGGCGGCTGAAAGGTTCGGGGGTGTGCCATTGAGTCAGTTACGTAACCCCACACAAACCGCCGGTCTGGGGGAGAAAGACTACGAACAGGCTCTGGCCACTCCCGACAAAATTCGCTTTCAGTACAATCAAAAACTTCAGAACCTGCCTGCAGAATTGGCGATGTACCAAAAGGCTAACAACGGTCAACCGCTCGATGGGGCAACTCTCTCGAGACTCAAATCGGACTTTGATGCTGTGGAGCAACGTGACATCTTCCAGTTTCAGTATGCTAACGCACATGGCGCAAAGTCGTGGAAGTCGTTGCCGCCAGTGAATAAGCTCAATGGTACGCTGGATTGGATGTCGCATCACGGTTATCCTCATGCGGAAATCGTTGCCTTTCAGCATCAAGCTGCGGGCTTGACTGACGACAAGCAGGTCGAATCCGCTGTCAACAGACTGTGGCAGGCTACGGGCATCGGCCAAATAGAATCACGTTGGAAGTCCGTGACTAAGGGTTTGAAACCGCCATCCTTGACGAAGGCTAACCCGTGAGTTCTACGGAAATCCCACTTTCGCAAGGGGCACTTGAAAGCATGGCGAGGCAAGCTGCGCTGCAGGAGGGGTTGGACCCATCGATATTCGCTGCTCTCATCAATGAGGAAAGTAGTTGGAATCCCGCTGCGCATTCAGCTGTGGGTGCAAGTGGGTTGACTCAATTGATGCCTGCCACAGCTCAGGCTTTGGGTGTTACGAACATCAATGACCCCGTCCAGAATCTGCGTGGAGGTGCGCGCTACCTCAAGCAGCAGCTTGATGCCTTTGCTGGTAATTATAATTTGGCTTTGGCGTCGTACAACGCCGGACCAGCAGCTGTGCGAAAATACGGCGGCGTTCCTCCTTATCCCGAGACTCAAGATTACGTGAAGACGATTATGGGTAATGCCAAAAGTATGCCACAGGCTCAGGGGAACGTGAGTCCACTCCCCAGTCCGACTCGACCCGGTGTATCACAGCCCCCTGCTGGGTTGCCTGTAACCCTTCAGGCACGTTCCCCTGGGGCAGAGGCTGCTTTGCGACAATTGCCTCCGATCGACTTGTCTGGCGTTGGTGACC
>Ga0126379_10000522_pt1 | contig 21411 bp, 19 predicted proteins | sample PanSoiMetPlot_24_FD_92640 | JGI IMG/M metagenome (GOLD analysis project Ga0126379, IMG submission 92640) | Tropical forest soil microbial communities from Panama - MetaG Plot_24 | ecosystem: Environmental > Terrestrial > Soil > Tropical forest > Bulk soil | place: Panama | collected 2016-02-17
CCCTTGATGACGACCTTCATCTTCGTCACATCCTTCAGGCGTTTGATGAAGTCCCACGTCAACGACGGGGATGTCAATCCGAGCCCCTGAGTGTTGATGCCCGCGAACATGGGTTTATTCGCATTAGTCCCGCCACCCACTCGAGGATTCGCCAGATTGCCCGTCGCATCCTCGTGGCAAGTGGCGCAATTGCGTGTGTCCGTCCGCTGCAATCGCGTCATGGTTTCCGTGTTTCTGCCGGACGGAAGATCCACCGTCACAGCAACGGCCGTGCAGCCGGCCGATTCCGCGCGCTTGACCAATTTCGTCGTGACATCAAAATTATCGGTTGTATAAAGCTGGTACCAGATGGGCCCCCCGCGTGCTTTAATCACGTCTTCCACGCCGCTGGACGTTTGCGTCGAGAGAATCTGCAGGTGACCCTTGGCCTGCGCTGCCCGGGCCGCGCCGACTTCGCCGTCGCGATGGAATGCCCGTTGGCTTCCGACCGGGCACAGAACGATCGGTGAGTTGAATTTGATTCCGAAAAGCTCCACCGACATGTCCAAACGACTCACATCGACGAACCGCTTTGTTCGCAATTGATAGCGGTTGAAACCTTCGCGATTGGCCTTCAGTGTCTCTTCACCATCAACTCCCGTCATCAGATAACCCCAATGCGCCGGCGGCACCACCTTCTGAGCAGCAGTTTGAAAATCGAATACGTCCAGCGCATCCGCCGCTTGCTCGACGAGACCTTGTTGAAACGCCTCAGCGATAGATGGAACGGCCGCCAGCAACGGACTAGCTGCGACGAATTGAAGAAATGCACGACGATCGGACATGAGACCTCCGGGATGACTGCGTTCGAAGAATGGCGTTTTATTAATCCAAAAACGTGGGGAAGAGCAAGGAAAGTTTAATCGATGGTGGAGTGTGGCAGCGGTCTTCGATACCGGTGACCGCCGCTACATTTCAGTGTTTTCGTCCGGAATGCCGCGGGTTCCGAGCAGTGCTGACCTGCGTGACCGCAACATTGGTTGCAACCTTCTCGTCGCTATTTTTCCACTGTATGGCCACTTCGGATCCTTCTTTGCCGAGTAGATTGGCTACCTCGCTGTTACTGATCTTGTCCCGTTTGGGTAAGTTGGTCTGCGGCTGATCCTCGAGTCCCGCCACGCTCGTGTCGTCATTGAACTTGAACGTTTGCACCATTCCGTTTTCGACGCGAACTGCGATTGTATTGCCGCGTGGATCGACTCGAAGCAACTCCCCCTTAATTTCGTCATCTGAATCCGCACTTCGCGGCTTGACTGGCGGTGCGGGAGCCGGTTTGTAGTTGTCGTCATCATTGCCCGCGTGGACACGTCGATCCTGGCAAGCGATGACCATAAATCCTGAGAGAAAACAGATTAAAGAAAAAACGGTGAAAGTCTTCATGAATACTTAACCTCTTGTTTGCGCCAGCTGCGGCATCAAGAAAATTTCGGCGCAGCCCACCTTGGCGCTGCAGACGGGGGTGGTCGCTCACACCGAGATCTGGCTCGTTAGCGACCACCCCGTCCGCTTCGCGGCCACCCCTCCTCACGAGGAGGGGAATAGGATCGCGCCTTTTACGGCCTCGCTTTTCCTCCCCCAAACCTTCCGTTTTTTTCGAGTCCCCTTGAAAAGGCGCCATCCTGCGCGAAGCCATGCGACGAAGCTTTAATCGGGGTTCTTCGCCGGTCCCCTGGGGCGGCACGACCAAAGCGCGTACACGTTGTAGTCGCCACCGAACAACAACGCCGGCTTCATCGGGTCTGATTCGACTCGATTCCCCGTCGTACCGCCCCTGCGTCCCACAACGCCCGGCGCCGCTCGCCACCGGCAGCCGCGCGTATGGAACGCTCCGGAACTCGTCCGATTGCACCATCAGCATAGGTAACGGCCGAGACTCCCCCGGATGTGTCGATATTGCGAGCACATTCAAAGAAGCGCCCGGCCGGTGTCCATCGAATTACCCCACTAGACGAGTCGCATATCGCTTTCCAAAGGAGAAAGTTGTGAATTTAGAAGGCTATAGATGTTTTTAGTTGGTGCCGGCACGGGGAAGAAATCCCGCGTTGAATCAAAACAGCCCCAACTGCGCAGGACCCGGCCGGCGGAAGGCATTAGCCGAGAGCGTGGGCCGTTTTGAATTCAGACCTGCCTTGCGGCAGGACATCTCAAACAATTCCGAAATGTGTTCCGCATATGCGCCGCTCCCCTGCATCCGTGTACGAAAGTTCGGATCATTCAAGCGGCCGCCTCGTATATCTCGAATACGATTCAGAATTTTTTCTTTTTGCAAGGGTCGATGTAACGAGAGCCACTCCTCGAACAGGGGCGCAACACCGTAAGGCAGGCGCAACGGAACATAACTTGCGGCAATCGCTCCTGCCTTCGCCACAGCCGAGAGAATTGCGGGCATTTCATGATCCGTGAGGCCAGGAATCACCGGCGCCACTAACGTTCCCACGGGAATCCCCGCGGCTGCGAGCGCTTCGATTGCGGCGAGACGGCGCACCGGTTGAGACGCTCGAGGCTCCAATTCTCGCGCTAGCTCCTGATCAAGCGACGTCACCGAAACGAAAACCAAAACGCCATCAACGCGTGCCAACTGGCCCAGTAGATCGACATCGCGGGTGACCAGTTCGTTCTTCGTAATAATCACCACAGGATTCCGAAATTCAACGAACACTTCCAGACAACGCCGGGTCAATCGCAGCCGTCGTTCAATCGGCTGGTAGGCATCGGTCACACCGCTGATCGCAATGACCTGAGGCTGCCATTTAGGCGAAGCGAGTTCCCGCCTGAGCAACTCCGGGGCATCCTCCTTCACGAGGATCTTCGTTTCGAAGTCGAGGCCGGCCGAAAAACCCAGATACTCGTGGTTCGGCCTGGCGAAGCAGTAGATACACCCATGTTCACAGCCGCGATATGGATTGATGCTGGCGTTGAATCCAACGTCTGGACTGTCGTTATAGGCGATGATGCTGCGCGTTTCATCCTTCAGGAAGACAGTCTGAACAGACGGATCTTCCGGCTCATCCCACTCGGATCGGTGATAGGAGGTCTTTTCGAATCTATTTATAGGATTGCTGGCCGCCCCACGGCCCCGCACCTTCTCTGTACTCACCGGCGTATTATAATTCCCCATCATGACGCAGGCGGAACATCTCTCGATAGTAGCTCGGGAGTTTCAGAGGCGGGGCTGGGCCTTGGGAACCAGCGGAAATTTCAGCGCGGTGATCGAGCGCGAGCCTCTTCGCATCGCGATAACGGCCAGTTCGCTCGATAAGAGCCGCCTGTCGCCCGAAGACATTCTGGAAATCGATGCCGGAGGTAAAGTAGTAACGTCTTCGCAAGGCAAGCCATCCGCCGAAACATTGCTGCATCTCGCTATCGTTCAGAATGTGGGCGCCGGTGCAGTCCTGCACACACATTCCGTGTGGAGTACGATTCTTTCCGACTATCACGTCGGGCAGGGAGGCTTCTTTATCGAAGGCTACGAAATGCTGAAGGGGCTCGAAGGGGTGAAGACCCATGAACATCGCGAGTGGCTGCCGATTGTCGAAAACAGTCAAAACATGGAAGCGCTTGCATCCGAAATCCGTGACCTGCTGGACACAAATGCGAACATTCATGGCTTCTTGATTCGGCGGCATGGGCTGTATACGTGGGGCAAGGATCTGACGGAAGCGACCCGTCATGTCGAGATTCTGGAATTCTTGTTGGAATCCGTCGGCAGAAGACAGATGATGGAGCCGCAATACTAGTAGGGAGGATTTATGGCGGTACTTCGAATTCCTGAGGAAAATCGGACCATTTCCGGCAGAGAAGCCGTCACTGACTACCTGGGCAGGATCGGCATTGAATATAACGTCTGGGAACCCTCGCATCCACTAAGCTCAGACGCAACGCAAGAAGAGATCCTCGACGCGTACTCCGTCGAAATCGAAAGGCTCAAGGCGGCGGGCGGATACGTTACGGCGGATGTAATCAACGTAAGTCCTCAGACCCCGAATTTAGATGCTATGCTTGCGAAATTCAGCCGTGAGCATTGGCATGACGAAGACGAGGTTCGCTTCATTGTCCAAGGCCGTGGGCTGTTTCATGTGAATCCAAAGACGTCGCCCGTGGTTGGCATCGAAGTGGAGCCAGGCGATTTGATTCGCGTTCCGCGAGGCACACTCCACTGGTTCGATCTCTGTTCCGACAGACAAATTCGGTGCATCCGTTTGTTCCAGGATGCTGCGGGCTGGACGCCGTGGTATACGGACAGCGGCGTCGATAAAAATTTCGAACCCGTCTGTCTCGGGCGCACGTTCGTGGCGTGATGCGAGGGATTCTCCTCGACATCGAAGGCACTACAACTCCGATCAAGTTCGTTTATGAGGTTCTCTTTCCCTTCGCTCGCGGGCGTGTGGCTGGATACGTCGTCAATGCTGACCTTTCCGATCTTAGGCGCGAGTATGAAGCGGACAAGGGCAGCGGCGTTAATCCGCCCGGTTGGTCCACCGATCCCGTTCCCTACATTCATTGGCTGATGGATCAAGATCGCAAGTCGACCGCTCTAAAAAGAATTCAAGGGGAGATCTGGCGCGACGGCTATCGCGAAGGCGAATTACACGGCGAGGTCTTCGATGACGTGCCACCGTCACTTCAGAGATGGCACGATAAAGGAATCGATATTCGAATCTTTTCCTCCGGCAGTGTCCTTGCGCAACGCCTGCTCTTCTCTACGACCGTCGCAGGCGATCTCACGAAATTCCTGAATGGCTTTTTCGATACAACAACCGGTCCGAAGAACGACCCAGCAAGCTACCGTCAGATCGCAGGTGCATTCGATGTTCCTCCTCCGGAAATTCTCTTTCTCTCCGACGTAACACGCGAATTGGACGCCGCTCAGAGCGCGGGAATGCAGACGCTGTTATGTGTGCGGCCCGGAAATCACGTCCAACCGCCGCACGCGCACGGTGTGATCACAACATTCGCGGATGTAATCTGAACGGACCACTTCTGGCCGACGATGGATTCATGATGCGGCGCATATTGAGAATTAGTGCTGAGGGAGGTCTGAAATGAAAACCTTCAAAACGAAGACTTCTGCGTCCTATCATCCGCAACCTGTTTGGTGTCACCACTGCTGCATTCGTATCGCACCTTATGACCTGAGAACGGTTATTCGAGGGAAGGACTACCACCGCGATTGTTACGCGAAAGTATTGCACTCGACCGGCAAATCCGCGAAGAGCTAAACGGGCCAGCGGCTCTTTCTATTCGGCGTGCTGAACACTTTCGTCTGGAGCCGCTGCGCTTTCTCGAGATGCATCTCCAGTCTCGGCAGTGTGTCTTCCACGTACTTCTTCAGATCTTCGTTTTGTGCTGTTGACTGCTGATCGCGGAACATCTCGATAGTTTTCTGTTGTTGGCTGACTATCATGTTGACGAACTCGCGATCGAGTTCCCCGCCGGTCAGACTCCTCATCCGGCTGATGTCGTGTTGTAGTTCAACAGGTATTGACTTCGGCGGCGGTACATTCATGTCTTTCATCAGCTCCGAAAGATCCTCGAGCGCGCTCGTATGATCGCTTTTGATCATATTTGCGAAATCCTTGACCTCACCCGTGCTGGAGTTCTCAAGCGCGACCTGCGCCATGTTGATTTCCGCTAAATCGGCCCGGACCGCCTCCATCATGAAGTCCTGTTCGGATTGGGATAGCGATGTCGTTCGATCCTCGCGTGCCGCTTCAACACCATTTTCCCGATTGCAAGCGGTGAGGCCGAATACCCCCACGAACATCAATATGAGGCACACTATCGACACTGCACCTTTCGGTCTCATAAGCTGACTCCGTCGCTGCTTATCGATACAGAAGGAAAATGATCAGCAGAATTAGAATGATCAGGCCGATTGGTAAATACATAAAAACCCTCCTGATCACGTTAGCGCACATTGCCTGCCATGGCGGAACGCAGGTCTTTTCAACCACGTCCGAGATGTACCGGGGTTTGAACGCGGTAAAATTTCCGTATGCGGATCGTCACCTACAACATCCATAAAGGACGAGGTATCGATGGACGGACGTCGATCAAACGCATCGCAAATGTTCTCGCCAGTCTTAACGGCGATATCATCGCTCTCCAGGAAGTCTTCGGAGATTGTGAATCCGCCGAAGGGCAAGTCGAGGCGCTCGCATCGGATCTGGGGCTCAAAGGCGCCTTTGGGTGTACAAGCCATCGGCGAGGACGGCCGTATGGGAATGCAATTCTCAGCCGGTGGCCGATTCTGAACTCGCACGACATGGACATCTCATGGTTGCACCGCGAGCGGCGGGGTTGCATTCGTGTCGATCTGAAAACCCCTCGCGGTACGTTGCACGTTTTCAACATCCACATGGGGACAAGTTATTTCGAGCGCAGGCATCAGGTAAGAAGTCTGCTATCCTCGAACCAATTCTACGAAGACCTTTCAGGGCCAAGAGTTCTCATCGGAGATTTCAACGAATGGATTAAGGGACTAACAACCCGCATGCTTTCGGAAAAGTTTGAGAGCTTGAATATGGAGTTGCATATACGAAGGCGGCGCAGCTATCCCGGTTTCCTGCCGATCATGCATCTCGATCACATTTACTTCGAGCGGCCGCTGCACATCGAAAAAGCGGAACTAGTGCGGACACGACTTTCAAAGATTGCCTCCGATCATCTTCCTCTGGTCGCAACGTTTGCCTGGGACGACGTCTAAAGACTTTGGCAGCGTACCGGTCAACGGCATGACCTGCCGGTAAAATATAGATATGAGCTTGAAAGAGCGATTGTACCGTTTTCGCTCGTTCTGGATATTCCCGACGATCGCGTTCGTCCTCCTCAGGCTTTCCATAGGGGCCGAACCGGGCCGCCGGCCTGGCGAATTGTTATGGCTTTTACCAGTCGGCGTGCTGCTTTGGACGCTGCTGGAGTACGCCCTTCATCGGTTCATCTTTCACATTCAAGTTCCGCTGCGCGATCCGCGGCTGCGGGATATCGTGAATGCGTCGCATCTGGCACATCACGCCTCGCCTAGAGATCAGAGCAAAGTCTTAGTGCGTCCGGGGTATGGCTTGGTTGTTTCGGCAATCTTGTATGGAGTTCTTTACTTGTCGACTCGAAGCGTGTTCTTGACGTCAGGTCTCGTCGTGGGAGTCTGGGCTGGTTTCCTCTACTACGAAGCCGTCCACTATCGCGTACATTTCAGCCTATCAGGATCAGGGTTTATTGCTCGGCAACGCCGAGCGCACTTCTACCATCACTTCACGAATAACAAGAGATGTTTCGGAGTGACCTCTCCTTTGTGGGATTACGTGTTTGGAACGACGTTGCCCCGCCAGCTAGTCGGACGTTCGGGCTCGATGTGAAGTCTTTTGAGCCATGAATGCTGCTTCCCGGGCTTCCTTTAATTGCTCTTCGAGCGCAGCGATTTGTTTCTTTGTGCGACGCCGTTCGCTTTCCCACTCTTCCAGCAAATCGCGGTGTTTGCGTTCCACTCGCGCTCGGACGCGGTTGGCTTCCTGAACTTTGGAATCACATTGGCTCTGCAACTCTGCCTGAACCTGTTTCCGCGCGACTTCCTGCGCCTCCGGAAGAGCCTCCTCGAGAATTTTAATGCGGGCATTCAGACGCTGGCGCTCGCTGGCAAGTTCACTCGTAACAAACTGAACCTCCTGCTCCAATCTGTCCCGCTCGAGATTGGCTTCCGCAAGTTTGGCTTCGAATTGAGCGCGCATTTCCTGGAAAACCTCGCTGCGCATCGAACTTTGATTGCGCTGCAGATCCATCTCGAGCCTCTTGATTGCGAGGTTGAGTTGCTCGCGCTCGAGTTCCCATTGGATCCTGGCGTCTTGAAATTCCCGCTCCCACCGCTCCCCAGTACTTCGTTCCCCTGGACCCGTAGGAAGCTTGCCCAATTTCTCGAGCACCGCGTGCCGGGCCGCTTCCCTTTTTTGATCGGTTGAAGCAGCTTTCTTGAGACGTTCGATTTCGTTTTGAAGCCTGCTGCGCTCGCGTTCCCACTGAAGCTGCGATTCTCTTTTGGCAGCAGTCACGTGCTCTTCGAGCTGTTCACGCGCCGCCACCGACATGCGGGCCGGATTGTTCGAGCGCTCCATCGCGTCCACAATACTTTTCTGCATTGACGAGATTTGCGCTTTCAAGTTGTTTCTTTCCGCTTCGGATCGTTGACGCGCCGAGGCCAGATCCTGTTCGAATTGTTCCTTCGCACGAAGGAGCGCCTTTATTTGAAAACGCAAGTCGGCCTGGAGATCATCAGAAAGTTGCTGACGTGCTGTTTCGCGTGCACGTTCGAAAGCTCCTGCCAATTCCTCGAGCTCCGCGTTCAGAGCACGGCGCTCGGTCCACCACTGGTCGCGAGCAGCCGCAAATTCTTCCTCGAGTCCCTCCAGCTGTTTCTTCAGTTCATTGAGATTGCTCTCGGCTCGAGCCTGAATCTCTTCGATTAACTGTTGTGTCTCGGACTCCGACCAGGCAACGGCATAAAGATCAATCGGCTCGTCCTTGCCTTTCAATTCTGCGCGTCCCATTTTCGCAAACGGCAAACGAGCAGCCCGCACGGCATCGAGCAAAGCATCCGTAATCAGGATCTGTTCGGTCTCCGCTTGGTGCTGGACATGCGCGGCTGCATTGACGACGTCGCCAAAAACATCGTTATCCTTCACGAGGCCCATGCCGTAATGAAGGCCGATACGAATATGGATTTGATCGATTTCTTCGTGGCCCTCTCGATCTTTTGCAAGAGCGCGCTGCATGCCGGCGGCAGCTCTGACCGCGGCTATGGGGTCGTCGAATTTTGCAAGAATCGAGTCGCCGATTGTTTTTACAACGGCGCCGCCTTCGGCTTCGATAACCGGAAAAAGGATGCTGTTATGGCGGGTGAGCATGGCCATGTATTCGACGTCGCCCTTCTTTTCGGCGTAGCTTGTCGATCCCTTGATGTCGCTAAAAAGGATAGTTATCGGCGTGCGCAGTTTCGCGAGCCCTGCCCCGGCCCTCGCACCCGACTCCCACAATCGCGATAGCTTATCGTCGTCCATGGCAAAACGCTGGGGGATTATAACAGCGTTACCGGAATTGAAGAGAGGCTAGATTGCCCGCTTGATCAAAGAATGAGATGGTGCCGGAATTCGCGCGGCCAAAGACCACAAACTCCATACTGTACCCCCCGCCCTCCGCAAAGTGAGGGATGAAAAGTTCAGCACTGCCGCCGGATGCAGACTCATTCAAAGGAGGAGTGGCTGTTACCAGAATCTCTCCACGTTCATTGGTGTGGCTTCGCAAACCACTAACGACAACGGGCGCGCTGGAGGTTACGTGAAGCACGCCTTGAAAGAATGGAGGCAAAGTGGAAAAAACCGGCAAATCATTCAGGAACACTGTGGTCTGGCCATTTCCTTCGATCGAAAGGTCCGTCCGGACTCCATTCGTCTCGAGCACCACTTGCACAGCTTCGCCTGATAGATTGGCGATTGCGACGCCGCTCCGAATAGCTGCACCAGCTTCGACATACGTTCGGAACGCAGTGTCTGAGGCGACCGCTGGTACACCGGCCTGTGTGATGGTCACGCCCTCGGACTTGAACGAAAGAATATTGAATGCGAGAACGGGAGATGAGATGCGAAGCGATCCACTTTGCATGTTTTCGTTTGAGCCTGGAGTTACGATTCGCGTCGAACCGTTTGGTCCGAGCGTGTACGGTGTCGTCTGCATGAGTTGTCCCGAACGGCTGATGAATTGAACGGCTCCGGCCACTGATGTGTCGGATGGATTCACCAGTAGGACCTGCGTGGTCCAGCCGCCGCCATCGGTGAAATAGGCAATGGTTGTGTTGTCCGGAGCCCTTGTCCCGATCTCCCATACCGGCAGCGTCGTCATCAGGAAATCACCGCGCTCATTCGTGACACATCTCACCGCAACAACGGCGACCGGTAAAGAAGAGGTGAATGTAAACGTTCCGAACATCGAGTCTCTTCCGTTAAACGGCGATTGATTCAAAAATGCCGCGATTTGTTGCCTGGGTTGAATAGTAATCCCGCCGTTTCCGAAATCGGTTCCGTTTACGTCGTTAAAATGGAAAGAAACTGTAGTGGCTTCCGTGTTTGGATTTACCAGCGCGAAACCGGTGTTCACGTTGAGGCCCACCTCTGCGAAGACACGTCCGCCTGCGATCGCCCGTGAATCAGGAACGGCCATTTCCGACACCAAGTCACCACGGTCGCGGAAGCTGAAAATCGACAGCCCGATAGGCACGGCCTGGCCCTGAGCCGCTTGAATTCGTCCGTAGCCAACGGTCAATTTGTTAGCGCTGCCTGCCGTCGCCGCCATAAACGCGCCGTCGTCGGCGATCGCGTATGAACGTTGCGCGGTGTTGATTGCATCCGGATTCGCGAGGCGAAAAATCGAGCCTTCGCCTGTTACCATGTAGATCTCGCCCGCTTCGTCTTCTCCAAACGAAGTGATTTGGAAAGCGGTATCGAGCAGTACTGTCTGCACTCCGCCCTGCAGCATGAAAATTTCACCCGAACACAAATCCCCGTAGACATATGCGCCAAAAGGTAAGCTCGCCTGTGTGCCTCGGTACACGTACCCTCCGATGATGGCGCAGCGTCCATTGCCGCCGGTGTTGACGTAGTCGGCAATCGGCGGAATGAAACCTGGGGCTGAGCACGGCGCCGGCCCGAGGCCCGTACAAAACGTTCCTTCCCAGACGCGCCAGCCGTAATTGCCGCCCTCTATAACGATGTCGATTTCCTCGCGAGCGCTTTGTCCAACATCACCAACGTAAAGTTGGCCCGTCAGTCGATCGAAGGAAAACCGCCATGGATTCCGAAACCCGTAGGCGAAAATTTCGGGAAGACTGTTGGGAATATCGACGTTGATCCGCAGCATTTTGCCGAGAAGCTCATTCAGGTTTTGGGCTCTGTTTTCCGGATCATTGGCCGATCCGCCATCACCCATACCGACGTAAAGATATCCGTCGGGACCGAACTCAATCATGCCGCCGTTATGGTTCTCGAACGGCTGCGGGATCGTGAACAGAACTCGCTGTTCGACACCGTCGCGATATTCCGCAACGACCGTCGCACCGTCGGGCCTCCGCGTGTAGTTCACATAAAAACGCCCGTTCGTCGAAAACTGTGGATGAAATGTGAGCCCAAGCAATCCGCGCTCTCCACCCGAGAGCACTCGCGACACGATGTCGAGAAAAAGCGTAGGATTTGCGGCTCCCGGTTGAAGAACAAGAATACGGCCGGCCTGTTCCACCATAAAGAGCCGACCCGTTCCATCTTTCGCACTCGTGACAAATACCGGTGCTGAGAGATTCGATACAACGGGGACAAGAGAGAGCCTGGGCGATTGCGCTTGAGCTGTGGTACAGAGAATCAAGCCGGCAAGAATAACTAACGCTATGAACTCAGCGGCAGAAGCTGGGCGGTCATAGACCGCCGCTGCAGAACTGTAGGGAACGCCTGAGCGTTTCACAATGTAGAGCCACTATCACCAGGCAACAGGATGCGCCGTATGATTTTGATTGGAACACCACCTTGCTTCAAAAACTCGTCATGGAACATTTTTAGGTTCCAGCTCGATCCTTTTGCCATTTGATAATCGTCGCGCAACTTGTAGATCTGCAGTTTCCCGAGCGTGTAATAAAGGTATGTCGGATTGTAGGCGCCGCGCCTGGCTTCTTCGTATGCGTTCGCAGGCTCCTGGAACGCTTTTTCCACAAAAAACTTTGCACCCTGCTCGACCGTCCATCCCGCTGTGTGGAGCTTAATCCCTACGACGTAACGGGCATCACGAAGCAGCGCCTCTTCCAACTGGGCTAATCGCATCCTCGGATCGGCCTCAGCAAAACCTTCGTCCAACATCATCTGCTCGCTGTAATGCGCCCAACCCTCGACATTGGAACTGCAATAAAGAATTTTTCTCGTTTTCGTCGGAAACTGTTTCGCGTTCAGAAACTGGACGTAATGTCCGGGATATGCTTCATGGATTGTAACGATCGTCATGACCGGCGGGTTGAAGGCCCGCAGATGCTCCTCCTTGTGCTTAGCGTCCCAATCTTTTTCCGGCGGCGTCGCGTAGTAGAAGGCCTCAGTCGCTTTCATCTCGTACGCTCCGGGCGTGTCCATCGATGCAAAAGTCCCCGACCGCGCATATGGCGGCGTCTCCGTTACGTTCGGCCGAATGTCGGATGGAATCGTGACGATATTTTTGTCTTTAATGAATCGAATAATACCTTCGACGGTTTTCTTCGCATCCGGAATGAGGCTCGCTTCGGTAGGATGATCATCCGAGAGTGATTTCATCACGGCCATCGGCGATTTCGAAGGGTCAATCTTCCGTGCGGTCTCGATAAACGCCGTGTAGTCCTTTTCAAGGTTCGCTTCGCCTATCGCCAACAAGCGCTCGAGTGGCGTGTCGACCATTTCTTCATAAAGCAGCTTTTTAGAAAAGTAATCTGCGCCAATCGCGTATGTGCCTTTCGAATTCGGAAGCAGAGTTTTCTCTAACCACGTCGCGGCCTCATCCAGTGATCCGACCGCCGCCGCGTTTGCTGAATCGAATTCTTGCAGGAGGGCCGTATCATTTCCTGCTGCGTCCTTCGCCCACATTGCAACAGTGTCCTTGAAGAAACCGACAGAACCGTGAGCTATCCGAAAAGCAAGGTCCGTAAATTCGTGGGGCGGGTTCTGAACGTTCGTTTTCATTGCTTCCATTAAGGCAGGCACGCCTTTGAGCCGTGGCACCATAGAGCGGAGTCGTTCAGCAGGCGGCGCAAAATTGCGCTTCATCAAGCCATCGATAGCACCGCCGGGCAATCCGACGTAATTCATCGGATTGTGTCTCCACGTCTGGAGAGTCTCGAGATCGAGAAGTTCAGCTTTGATCTGACTGTCGATAATTTCGGCATCGATTTCCTCATCAACAGCAAGATTTCCGCTGCGCGCGCGCGTCAATCCGGATTCCAGCTGTTTCAGCCGGTCGATCCGGCGGTTGATCGCAGCTTGTGAAAAGTCCTCGATCTTTGAATCGTATTGATGAAAACCGATCGACGTTGCCGTCGAAGGACTCCATTCGAAAAGCGCATCGAAATACTCGTCCACGAACGATGACATCGCGCTTCCTTCCGTTTGTTTGCTCTGGCACGACACGGCCAGGAGGAATACCAAAATGTAGACGCCGGCCCGCATGGTTTAAGACCGGTCACCGGAAATGATGTCGCCCAGTGTCCCGAGCACCGAGCCTTCCTCGCGGCCACCTCGTCCCGTTTGTGGGGCGGCTGCCACGATGCGGCGCGCCAGGCGGCTAAGGGGTAACGATTGGAGCCAGACTCGACCAGGACCACGGAGCGTCGCAAAAAAAACACCCTCCCCACCGAAAATCGCGGATTTGATTCGGCCGACATATTCGATGTCGTATTGGATTGTGGACTGCAGTGCGACAAGACAGCCCGTGTCGATGCGAAGCAGTTCGCCTCGTTCGAGAGTCCTTTCGATGAGCATCCCGCCGGCGTGGACGAATGCCCACCCGTCACCTTGAAGCCGTTCCATGATGAAACCTTCACCCCCAAAGAACCCAACGCCCAACCGTTTCTGAAATGCGATGCCGATACTGACACCCTTAGCGGCGGCGAGAAACGCATCCTTCTGCGCGATCAACTCCCCTCCAATTTCGGAGAGCTTGATCGGTACGATTCTTCCTGGATACGGAGCCGCGAAGGAAACACGCTTCTTACCCTGGCCCGTATTCATGAAAACCGTCATGAATAACGATTCACCGACCAGAAGGCGCTTTCCGGCGCCGAGAAGCGCGTCGACAAAACTTGTGCGCTGTTGGGAACCATCGCCGAATACGGTTTCCATGCTGATACCATCGTCCATGTAAAACATCCCGCCGGCTTCCGCGACGGCCGCCTCACCTGGGTCCAACTCGATTTCCACAAACTGCATGTCTTCACCGAAGACCTTGTAATCCACTTCGTGCATAGCCATAATGCCGTTCTCCTCTCATTAAATGCGTCGCTACAGTATAAGATCCGCAGGTGATCTACGATGTCGTGATTATTGGCGCCGGTGCTGCCGGGTTGATGTGCGCGATCGAAGCGGGAAAGCGCGGACGATCCGTTCTGGTTCTCGAACGCAACAAAACGGTCGGCAAGAAAATTCGGATCTCCGGAGGCGGACGATGCAATTTCACCAACACCTACACCACGCCCGAACACTTCATTTCGGCTAATTCGAACTTCCATAAATCGGCACTCGCCAGGTACACGCCCGACGACTTCATCAGGCTTGTGCGGCGTCATCGAATTGCCTACCACGAGAAGAAGCTCGGGCAACTGTTCTGTGACGGCGCGTCACAGAACATCATTGATATGCTGCTGAAGGAATCTGCAGCGGCGCGAGTACAAATCGAGGTCGATTGTTCCGTGACGAGCATTAGAAAAGAGGAGCGGTTTCTGGTGTTCACAAATGCCGGCGATTTTGCCTGCCAGTCGCTCGTTATCGCGACCGGCGGCCTTTCGATTCCAAAAATCGGCGCGACGGATTTTGGCTACCGAATCTCACATCAGTTCGGGCTTCGTTTGACGGAAGTCCGCCCGGGTCTGGTTCCGCTGACGGTTGCAGGAGAGGAGGGTCGAGCCTTTCGCGAGCTAAGTGGAGTCTCGTTCGATGCCGGAGTGCGGTGTGGCGCGGTCGGGTTCCACGAGAACATTCTTTTTACACACCGCGGTCTCAGCGGTCCGGCAATTCTCCAGATTTCGTCATACTGGAAATCCGGAGACCCGATCGTTATAGAACCGCACAGCGCGCCGCGCCGTTTCGTTCAGAAGTGGCGCGAGCTTTACGGCCAAGCATCGATCGAAAACTGGATGCTGATCCCATCAGGCACGGAAGGTTACGCCAAGGCGGAAGTGACGCTCGGTGGTATCGACACGCGTGAGCTTTCGTCCAAAACGATGGAGGCGCGTCGCGTGCCGGGCCTATACTTCATCGGAGAAGTCGTGGACGTCACCGGGCATTTGGGCGGATTCAATTTTCAATGGGCGTGGGCTTCGGGGTTTGCAGCCGGCCAATATGTATGACGGAGAACAAATCAATGAATGATCCCGTTCGCGAGCAGGTCATCAAATTATTGAGTGGCGGTCAGGCGCACCTCACATTCGACGACGTCATCAAGAACTTCCCTGCAAAACTTCGGGGGGCCAAGCCGAGCGGCGCGCCGTATAGCGCTTGGCAGCTCTTGGAACATTTGCGAATCGCGCAATCGGACATTCTCGAATTCAGCCGGAATCCGAAACATGCTTCCCCGTCCTGGCCGGAAGGTTATTGGCCAAAGACTGAAGAGCCCCCGAGCGATGCGGCATGGAAGAAGAGCATTCAGGCCATCCAGAAAGATCTCAAGGCGATTCAAAAGCTAGTAGAGAACCCAAAGACGGATCTCTACGCGAAGATCCCCCACGGCACGGGTCAGAACATCCTGCGGGAAGCGCTGCTGATTGCCGATCACAATTCGTACCACGTCGGACAGCTTCTGCTTCTCCGGCGGCTTCTTGGAGCATGGACGGAATGACGGACGAATATTTCTTGGTGTTCGCCAATTCTGATTACACGCTGGACCTTTCGCGATTTCTGCGCACGGACTCGACAGACGGCTGGCATTTCTTTCAGGGACGCGAAAACATTGGAACAATGCTTATCGTCAAGAGCGGAGACTTGCATTATGTGCACGCTTCATTTACGCGGGAGCTGGACGGAGAGAAGATCACCAACTACATTCGCTCTCTCCTGTGGTCGCTGAATGTGCACAATGCGCTCGTTACAGTGCACAGCGGAAAGCAAGTTGCGTCCTTTGATTACGAAATTTGACGGTAGCCGCAGATTGCGCAGATTACCGGGGGATACGACAAAAACCCTACGATCCCATCATCCGGTCGCGGATCGGAATCGGCCCTTCCGGAGTGCTTCGCTCACGAGTTTTGCCGAGTAATGCTTTGATGCCTCGCTCGAACCCGCGAAACATTGCACCCATTTCACAGATCGGATCCAGAATACTTTGCTCAACGCCGGCGGCCGCGCCACTAATCTTATCGACGGTGTCGTGAACGTCGGCAGTGATCTCCCTGTTTTTGTTTTCGATGCGACGGGCTCGTGTTCTGTACTGTTGGCCGGCCTCACGATACGCGTACTGGCCTTCTTCGATGCTGCTCTTTGCCTTGCCCATAAAACGGTGAACCTGGTCCGTGACAACCCTGGCGTTTCGCTCGATGAAATTCCGCGCCTGGTCGACGTTATCCGCCAGCTCATCGGGATGTGCTACGGATCGGCGGATTTTCCGGCCTGACTCGGATTTGAGCAAGTAACCGACGGCACCGCCAATTGCTGACCCCACAAGAATATAGGGCCATACATTTGAACCATTCCTTCTGAAAATTTTTCGATCGTCCATATTTTTTCCTCACTGTTAAGACTGACAGCCACAGTTATCGTTTGTTGGCCTGTAACACTTTCTTGCGAAGCCGGATCGTCTCCGGCGTTACTTCAACATACTCGTCATCACGAATGAACTCGATCGCCTGTTCGAGGTTCAGGATGCGCGGCGATACCAAACGGATCGCCTCGTCGGCCGTGGATGCGCGCATGTTGGTGAGCTTCTTCTCTTTCACGATGTTCACGTCAAGGTCCACAGATCGCGCGTTTTCACCGACGATCATGCCCTCGTAAACCTCAGTTCCAGGTGTAACGAAAATCTCTCCACGCTCCTGAAGATTATAAATCGCGTACGCCGTTGCCTGGCCTGCCCGATCCGCAACGAGGGAACCCGTCGGCCGCGTTGGAATATCGCCCTGCCACTCGATGTAACTGTGAAACAGCGAATTCATGATTGCCGTACCCCGCGTATCCGTGAGTATTTCGCTTCGAAGGCCGATCAGACCCCGGGTGGGAACGTGGAATTCAAGCCGCACGCGTCCCGACCCATGGTTCACCATCTTGACCATCTTCCCCTTCCGGCTTCCAAGCTTTTCGATAACTACGCCTAGAAACGTTTCAGGGCAATCAATGATGAGCATCTCCAACGGCTCATGGAGCTGGCCATTGATCGATCTGGTAAGAATTTCAGGTTTTCCGACCATCAACTCGTAGCCTTCCCGCCGCATGGTCTCGATGAGTATGGCTAATTGCAGCTCACCACGGCCCATAACTCGGAAGGCTTCCGGACCACCCGATTCTTCGACTCGGATTGAGACATTCGTGAGCAGCTCTTTTTCCAAACGCTCACGGAGATGACGAGATGTAACGTATTGACCCTCGCGGCCGGCAAACGGGGACGTGTTAATCGTGAACATCATCGCAATAGTGGGTTCATCGATGTGAATTGCCGGCAGAGGCGCAGGTGTTTCGGGATTGGTGACTGTTTCGCCGATATTGATCCCTTCCACACCGGCGATGGCAAGAATGTCGCCCGGCCGGCCGATAGTCTCATCTACCCGTTTCAAACCTTCGAAGGAATACAACTTCGTGATCTTTGTTTTCTGAACCGCGCTATCGAGCTTTACGATTCCGACTTCGTCGCCGGTCTGAAGTGTGCCGTTGAAAACGCGGGCGATCGCGAGACGGCCCAGGTAGTCGCTGTAGTCGAGATTCGCCACGAGAATCTGCAACGTTCCCGCAGGATCGCCTGGCGGATCAGGGATATGTCTCAGGATCGCCTGAAACAGCGGACGCAGGTCGCCTGGCTTCCCATCTGTGCCGTCGACTGCGAGTTGTGCAGTGCCGGCTCTGGCATTGGTATAGATGATCGGAAAATCGAGTTGCTCTTCGGTCGCATCAAGGTCGATGAACAGATCGTAGACCTCATTGACGACCTCCTGAATACGCGCATCCGGCCGGTCGATCTTGTTGATGACGACGATTGCAGGAAGTTTGGCCTCGAGCGCCTTCATCAACACGTACCGTGTCTGCGGAAGCGGGCCTTCGCTGGCATCCACGAGCAAAAGAACGCCATCCACCATCTTCAACGCCCGTTCGACCTCGCCACCGAAGTCACTGTGGCCGGGCGTGTCGACAATATTGATCTTCACGCCGTTGTAGCGGATTCCGGTCGTCTTAGCCAGGATCGTGATTCCCCGCTCGCGCTCCAGTTCATTCGAGTCCATCACGCGCTCGACAATCTCTTCATTGGCCCTGAATATTCCGCTCTGCCGCAGCATTGCATCCACGAGCGTTGTCTTTCCATGATCAACGTGCGCGATGATGGCTATGTTTCGGGTCGTGTCGTTAGGCATAACTATTGATCATAACTTGGAAGCAACAATCTGTGGGTGTTGCCCAACTCCTAATCTCACCTCACCATGCCCGGCCGGTCCAAAAGGGGCGATCCCTACGCCAGGGGTATAATCACTTTCCATGTATTGGCCCTATTTACTGCTGTTGACTCTTCTGCTTCAGACCCCTGCACCCAGGCAGCAACCGCAGCAGCAACAGCCGTCAAAGCCTCAAGACCGGGGCTCGATTACGGGGTACATCGTCAGGATGGGAACCGGCGACCCTCTCTCCAAGTCCACGGTCACCATCACGGCATACAACGCGGCGCGAAACCAATCCTATACGGCGACTAGTACAACCGGCGGTCAATTCTCATTTCAAAATCTGGAGCCGGGACAATACCGGCTCGCCGCCACTCGCGCCGGATACGTGCGGATGGAATATGGCGCGCGATCACCCAGCCGGCCCGGCCTCCCGATTACGCTGAGCCCGGGGCAAAGGCTTACAAATATTGTCCTGCAACTCATGCCGGCAGGAACGATCACTGGTCGTGTGTTCGATCGTGACGGCGAGCCACTCGCAAATGTGAATGTCGAAGCGCTGAAATATTCCTATCAGGAAGGCCAGCGAGTCATGAATGTTGTGCAGACAGCACGAACGAATGATCTCGGCGAGTACAGACTCTTCTGGCTTCAGCCTGGACAATACTTCGTCAGCGCCACTCCGACGGATGGACAACGCGGAGCGCTGCTGAACGCTTTGGCGGTCGCGGGGCCTGGTATTGCCGGCGTCATGGACGACATCATCGCCAATCGCGGTGGCGGTGGCCGCGGCGGTGGCCGCGGGAACCCCGGCGGCGCTCAACGTGGCGGCCCGCCACAAGCGACACCAGCGACGCCACAGATACCATCCGATGGACAAGACCAAACAGTCGAAGGATATGTTCCCGTCTACTATCCAGGAACCACTGACGCGCAATCGGCCGCTACCATCAATCTTCAACCCGGCGTCCTGTTTAGCGGGGTCGATCTCACGGTGGCGGCTGTCCGCACGCTGCGAGTGCAAGGTCAAGTCATCAACGGAGTCACAGGCCAGCCGGCCCAAAACGCGAACGTCATGCTTCTTCCGGTTCAGCGCGTAGCCGGTGGAGGTGGTTTCCGCGGCGGACTTCGAAATCCAGGAAATTTTCGAACACGTGTCAATCAGGGAGCTTTTGAGATTCGCGGTGTGGTGCCTGGATCTTACGAGATTATTGCTGTTTTGAATGATCGCAACAATCGCATGACTGCACGCCTGCCGCTCGAGATCGGCAACTCTGACGTTCAGAATGTCTCGCTGATCGCCTCCCCGGGCTTCACGTTGAGTGGCCGCCTCGTTATCGAAGGGCAACAGTCCGGGACCGGCAATCAAGATTTATCCCGCGTCCGCGTCATGCTGCGCCCCGATTCAGCGGCACAGATGGCCGGCGGAGCGCCTGCCGCACCGGTTCAAGCCGATGGAACGTTCACGCTGCAGCAAGTCGGTCGCGACGATTACCGTCTCTCGATTGGTGGAATGCCGCGCAATGCATACGTCAAGATGGCAAGGTACAGCGGCACTGATGTCATGAACGAAGGCCTTCGCCTGGATCGCCAACCCAGTGGTCCTCTCGATATCCTGATCAGCACGAATACAGGAATTGCGGATGGCGTTGTTCAAAACGACAAGCAGGAGGCGTCCGTGAATGTCACAGTGGTGTTGATCCCCGACGCTGAGCGCCGCAGTCGATTTGACCTTTATCGGACAGCCTCAACGGACGCGACCGGCCATTTCCACATTGAAGGCGTTGCTCCAGGCGACTATCACGTTTTCTCGTGGGAAAACGTGGAAAACGGCGCGTGGCAAGATCCGGACTTTATTCGCCAGTTCGAAGACCGGGGTAAGCCGATTCGGATTAATGAAGGCGGAACATCGAATATTGAGTTGAGAGTGATCCCTCCCCAGGTGTAGCTTTAACTAACCTACAAATTTTGGCCATGTCACGGCGTCCCATTGGCGCTACAAATGCATCACGAAATGTAGAGGCGTTTTCATGGGTAGCTTTTGTCGTCTGCTCTCGGAAACCTTCAATCACTGGCTGGAAAACAAGGCTCAGCGTTTAGGCGCTGCCCTGGCTTACTACGCAGCGTTCTCGTTTGCGCCTCTACTCGTACTTTTGGTGACGGTCGCAAATTTCATTTACAAGGAGGACACGCTGACACGCGTGCAATCGCAGATCGCGCTAATGGCGGGGAACAATGCTGCTGAAGCGATTGTCGCAACGATTCGTGGTGTCCAGAACACAGGTGGCGGCGGCGTTGCGACGATCTTGAGCATTGCCACACTTGTGCTTGGGGCAACGGGTATGTTCGGCCAACTTCAAGACGCGATGAATACGATCTGGGAGGTTGCGCCAAAACCGCGCCAGTTCTTTCTGGACATTCTTCGAACGCGAGCTTTGTCTTTCTTACTGGTCGTCGCGATATGCTTTCTGCTTGTTGTATCGCGGGCACTCAGTACCGTGCTTGCGAACGTCAGCAAATATTTCCAGACAGTACTTCCGTTCACCGCATCGATCTGGCCGCTCGTCGATTTCGGCTTTTCATTTTCCCTGACGATGATTCTGTTTGCAGCAATCTTCAAAATCCTGCCCGACGTCCAGATCGCATGGAGAGATGTCTGGTTCGGTGCAGCCGCAACCGCGGCGTTGTTTGCGATCGGCAAAATCGGCATTGGTCTCTACCTCGGCAGAAGCAGCCTCACATCAGCCTATGGGGCCGCAGGCTCTTTCCTCGTCTTGTTGGTCTGGGTCTACTACTCCGCCCAAGTCTTCTTTTTCGGGGCCGAACTCACTTGGGTGTACACGAACCATCGCGAGCGCCGCTTGCGGCCCGCGCGCGGAGCTGTTTTTCTGACCGAAGCGGCGCGGATTCACGAGGGCATTCCACACAGGGAGACGGTTCAGGACGCGACAAAAAAGCAACGAATCGCGTGAGCATCACAGCGTAGCGTAGCGGATGATGAACAAACCTGTGAACACGACCATGAGCCAATGCAGCTTGCGGTATCG
>Ga0126379_10000523_pt1 | contig 21410 bp, 34 predicted proteins | sample PanSoiMetPlot_24_FD_92640 | JGI IMG/M metagenome (GOLD analysis project Ga0126379, IMG submission 92640) | Tropical forest soil microbial communities from Panama - MetaG Plot_24 | ecosystem: Environmental > Terrestrial > Soil > Tropical forest > Bulk soil | place: Panama | collected 2016-02-17
ACCACCTGGCCGACAATCGGGACAGGCAGCAGGCCAGGCGTGTCCGCAGTCGTCTGGTCAGCGCGCACCTGCATGATGCGTGCCGCCGCGTCACTGTCCCGGTAGTCGCGCTCGAAAATGCCGTTCGCTTTCATGTAGTCGAGCAGGAAAGCGCCGGCCGAGCGGTACTCGGTACGCGCGGGGCTCACCCCTACCGGGCGGGCTTCGGTCGTCTGGCGGGGCACAATCGCCGCCGAGCTGCTCCGGTGCGCTTCGCGGAGCGCTTCGTAGCCGGCCAGCGGCTCAATCTGTGCGTCAATCGCGGCGATGCGCTGCTGCGTCGATTCCAGCAACGTCTTCTCTGCGTCTGTGAGGTCGCGGCCTTCCACCTGCGACAGAATCGAGTCCATGCCGGTAATCGCTTCGTCGCGTTGCGCATAGAGCGCGTCGAGTACAGGATTCATTAGCTTTCGCCTTTCGCTGATGCGAGCAGGATGCCGACAGGGGCAGGCATCGCGGCCGCATCAGGGCCGAGCGCAGGGCCTACGGGTAGGCGGCTGGCTGGCGGCAGTGCAGCGGGCAGCGCCGCGGTCTATGGCTGCGCGGAGCGTAACGCTTCCAGCCGTGCGCGCCAAGCATCTAGCTCCGCGTGCTCGACTGCCGGCGCGGCTGCGAGGTCGATGGCGCTGCGTACCAGCGTGACCTGCGCGCCTTCGTAGGCGGGTACCGGCGTCAGCGATGTTTCCATCAGTGCGGCTTCGGCGTGCCGATACCAGACGCGGCCAGAGTGTTTCTGCGGCGCTTCTGTCCGTATCGGCTGGAAACCCACGCTGAGCCCTAGGACGCCTTCTGCGGCTTGACGTGCGAGCCGTTGGGATTCGTCGTCATCGAACAGTTTCCAGACGCCATCGAGCCCGCCGTTATGCGTCCACGTCTCGGCCTTGCCGATAGCCGGCGCGTCGCGTTTGTGGAAGCCGAGCAGCGCGCGGCCCCGACCTGACCGCGCGCGCGTGCTCTGCTCAAAGCTCCCCGCGGCAAACGATTCCATGAAGTCGCCTAGGTCCGTCCATTCGTCATACGGGACTGCCCTGCCGTGCAAGAACTTGTAGACGCGGCCTGCGCCTACCGCTTCGGCTTCGCGCAGCTGGAAGGCTGCGACTGACGGGTAGGTAAGTCTTACTTCGTCAGGGGGCCGGCTGTTCGCCATCGTCTGCCTCGCTTCCAGTGTCCTGCGCCTGCGCAGGCGGCTGCGGGCTCGCATCGACTGCCGGCGCAGGCGCAGGGGTCTTGAATTCGCCATCGGCGTCTTGTGGGAGGCCGACAAGCTCGCGTGCCTCAGTGTCTGTCACGAAGCCGGCGCTGTAGCCCAGCTGCGCGGCCTGCATCGCAGTCGCCAAGTCTTCGCGCAGCAGGAGCCTGCGCCGGAATTGGACTCGGGTGCCGCGTGGCAGCCACGCATCTGACCAGGCGTCTTCAAAATCCACCATGACCGGCTCTAGCGACGTGCGCAGAATCTGCTGATACTGCGGCGCAGCCGTCTTATACGTCATGGAGCTATTCGGGCTGCCGAGCCAGTAACCATCCAAATTGAACATGTTCGCCACGTCCAATAACGACAGTCTGCGGGCTTCGGTCAGCTGCGTATCCGAAGGGCTCCAACCCAGCGGTATGACCTGCGTACCGTTCGGCAGGAAGACAGGCGCACGCTGCGGCCCTGCAAACTTCGTATTCCATGCTGACGCGGCGTCGTCTGCGACTGTCTGCGTAATCGTCGCCGAAGGGGTGATGACCGCAACGGACGGCACAGCCCCGCCTTCTAGCGCGCCCCGTTCGTATTCCTCCTGCATCGCCATACGGTCCAAGCTCGACAAGAATTCTTCTACGACGCCTATGCCCCTGACGGGGTATTGCCTGTCTGCGCCGCGCCGTACATGGATGACGTTGGCAGGGTCTAGCTCCTGACCGATATAGAAGTAGCGGACTGACTGCTCCTGCCACGGCTGCCATTGGATATAAACCCACGATGCGGGCAGCCATTCGACAGTCAGCGGCCAGCCGTCAAAGCCGCGGCTGGTGACGTAGCTGATGGCGTTGCCGAGCAGTAAATAGTCTTCGACGTTGACCTGCACAAACCAGGATTCGCCCCGGTAAGGGTCGGGCTGTGTGAGCAGCCGCGGTGTCGGCTCTACAACGTCGCCATTCGTCCGTACCGCATCTAACGGCAGCTGTTTACACAGCCCCGCGTACAGCTGAATGGCCCTGGCGACAGCCGGCACGCGTCGAGCGGAAGCGGCGTCGAAGACGTAGGGGCCAGGCATCCCAAAAGTGCTGACGCCAGGCGGCGGTATCAGCGACATACCGCCAGCGTGCGAGGCCATCACGCGTGCGTTGGCCGCAGCCACCATTGTCGTCACTGTCCGCGCACTGTATAGCCGCTATAGCTAGAACACGCGGAAAGGGCCAGGCTGCGCCGGCTGATGCTGCCAGGCCCAACGTGCGCACGTCGCAGCCGTCAGCGGCGCAATGTTCCCACCTGATGAACGCCGGCTGAAAGCCCAACGGTCGCCAAGGCTGCGCTGCCCTGCCGCAGCCGCGGCCGCGTCAAGGTCATGGTGCGGCCGCACCTGCACGCCAGGCGGCTCGCTAACGATGGCGTCGAGCATGCCGGCGCACGCGGTCGCATACTCCGCAGCCTTCAACGGCTGCAAGACGACGCCTGTGCGCTCCAGCACGTCAGCGATATCCAACGCGGGGCCTGCGGCGTCGTAGCCGACAGCGACCGGCCCCCAACGGTCGACAAGCTCCCTGATGCGCTCGGGCAGCCATGCGACGCCAGGCCGGCTGTCCGCAAGCTCCACACAGATTGTGCTCGCAGCACCATCGGCACCGCTCGAGCACTGTGCTGCCGGCACAAACGCTGCGCAGACAGCCGCAGCCGTCCTATCCACCGCGACATCGAAAGCGAGCGCCAGCCGGCCCCGCTCCGGGGCCGGCACGTCGACGCACTGGCAGCGCAGCCACGCATCCAACGGCACAGTGCGGCTGGTGGAAGATGTCCAACGGTTGCCGTACGCGCGTGCGAATTCGTCGGGGCCGAGCATGTCCAGCGCAGCCTGCATCGACTGATGGTGAATCGTGCGGCCATACGCAGGATGGAACAGCGGCCAGGACTCTGGCGCGCAAGGGTCCAAGCTCTCGGGACAGCCGTAGTCGACATAGCAGGTGCCGTCAGTGCGGCCCTGCCGTGCCGCGGCGCGGCCCTGCTCCACAATCCCCAACCACCATGTAGAACCTGCGTCGCCAGCCGTCGACAGGTGCCACGTCTGCGCATTGGGTTTCGTCGCCATCGTCGGCACAATCGCCTGCGCCAACGCAGGCCCGCGCACGATGTCATGCACCCATGCTTCGTCAATGACCACCAGGTCAGACGTTTTGCCGTGCAGGCCGGCAGGGTTCGGCGGGAAAGGCCGCACCAGCCCGCCAGACGCATTCCAGCGAACATGCTCGCTGCCGGCCATGCGCCGAAAATGCACAACGTCAGGGCCAAAATTCGACAGCTGCGGGCTCAGAGTGTTTTGCAGATAGTCGACCGCATCCTTCTGCGTCTGTTGCGTAAACCAGACGTGCGCGCGCGGCACAATCGCAGCCCTATGCACCATGACTGCGCCGAACAGTGTCGTCTTGCCTGACTGGCGCGGCACAGTCACGATGACCTGCTGGTAGGCGAAGCGGCCATCGGCGTCCACTTCCAGCGCCACGTCAGCCGCATACTGCTGCCACGGCATCAGCGGCAAGCCCATAGCAGCCGCCAGCCGGCCCACAGCCGGCCCATAGGAGCGCCTATTCGTCCGTGGCGTCGCGAGTAGCGGGCTCGGGCTTCGCAAGGTCACGAAGGAAAGCGTCGAAAGGGTCAGACTGAGGCTGCGCGGCCGCGTTGGCAGTCAGCCCCGCAGCACGTCGCAGGTCTAGGTAGACCGCGTTGGCGCGGCTGAGCCTGTCTGCGTCGCAGTCGTGCTCTGCGAGGTCGACCGCATGCGCCTGCGCTCGCAGCGCTGCACGCTCGGCTGCGCTGATGTCTCCCCGCAGGTGCAGGTCGCGGTCAAGGCCGGCTTCGACGCGCCATTTACCGTGCCTTCTCGCAGCCATCAGCAGCCATTATGCAGCCGGCCGCATCATTTCGGAAAGAATCGGACAGCTACGTGCGGGATGTTTCGGCCGACTCGCGAGGAAAACGTGGGGGGCATCGCCGCGCGCGCGCCAGCCGTTTCGGAACCCCCCAGGGGGTGGATACACCATCCTGGCGTGCCTGCGTCTTCGCACCCCTGCGGGCGGGTGGGCAGTCCCCACCATCCCGCATGGTCACCATCCCTACGGCTGGGGGGCCTGTCTATCGGCGGGTGCGGTCGTGCGCGTCGTGGGCTATCCAGCCTGCGATGACGCAGACAGTGCAGAGCACCAGCTGGAGTAGGGCCAGCAGTATGAGGGGTGCGTTGCTGACCATGCGCACAGCATGGCGTGCTGTGTGCGCTGGTGCTCGTGCTGTGGCGGTAGGCCTGGCGGGTAGGGGGGTGCCTTCATTCTGCGAGGTCGCATTGGACTGAGCGGTACAGCCATGACCCTTGCGGGTAGGGGGGTGCCTCAATCCGAAGGGGGGTTAGGTCAGTGTGCGTACCCATCTGCGCTTAGGGCCAGGGTCGCGTTGCGGGTTGCCGAATAGGTCGCAGTCGTAGCGATGTCGTTCGGCTCTGGCCCAGCTGTCTTCTGGTGTGACTGCACTATCGGGGGTGAAGCCGGCTGCGGCTGGGCTGGTGCCGGCTTCGGTGGCGAGCGTGTAGGTGACGGCTCGCTGGTAGCCGAGCGCTTTCGCTGCTCGGCAGAGTGCGCCGTAGAGCATCGAGCACGCGTACCTGTCATCGAGCGTGCAGACGCGCGCTACTTCGATGGTCATGCCGTCGTCTAGTTGGCGTGCGACAGGCCGGCTGGCAATACCCACAGCACGCAGCTCGTCGCCAAGGTAGAGGCCGCAGCCGAACAGCCAGCCGCGCACGTCGCCAGCATGGCGATGATGCTCCACTACGAAAGTGTTGGCGGCTCGGAGCGTTATCGGCCGGCGCTCCAAGCTCACAGCCGGAAGGGTTGGGAGCGGGGCCGGCTATTCGTCCGTTCGGCTGCCCGCCAGCCGTTGCACTGCCGGCACGCGGCGCGCATGTTGGCAGGGTCGATGACTGGCCCACCATCGGCCCTGTCCACGATATGGTCGACGCAGGTGGCACGTTGGGTGCAGATAGGGCTGCGTATCTGGCAGGCCCAGCCGTCTCTGTCGAGCACGCACAGCCGCAGGGTGCGGTAGGCCGGCGTCCATAGCTGCGGGCTCGCGGTCGCCACCTGTCAGCCGCCTGGCCCCGGCTCGCTGCCAGCCAGCGGCTTTTCGCGGTAGCAGACGACAGCTAGCTCATTGCCGCGGCGCTCTACTTGGAGCGGTATCCAGCCGCCTGGAGGGAGCGGCACAGATTCGCCAGGCTGCGCGCCTGTGAGGTCGAGCGCAACGTCGAGCAGTTCGTAGTCAGCCATGCGCGCAGATTAGAGCGGCCGCGTGTCGCGGTAGTGGCTGGCTGCGGCGTGCGCCGGCACGTCGATGCCTGGCTTGCGTTCACAGGCGTCTGCTGCGGCTTCTAGGAGCCGTAGCGCATTGTCGTGGCGGACTATCGCTTCCAGCATCTGCGCCTGGCCGTAGGCGTCTTCTACGGCCTGTCGTGCCGCCACGTATTCGCGTAGGACGCTGACCAGCTGGTCGCGGTCAGGGCGCATCCTGCCGCCAATCGTTAGTGTGCATCAGCCGTTCGCCATGCTTCTGCACGCGTTGGGCTCGGGGGTTGGAGACGTGGAGCTTGCCGCCACCTTTCGGCGCAGCCTGATAGCCGGCCGCTTTCCTGCGCGCTCGTTTCGCTTCGTGCTGCGCGGCCTTGTCGGTGCCGGCGCTGTGTTTCGTGCCGCGTCTGCCCATCAGTGCCGGCTCGCATGGCCGCGCGCGCGGCTGCGGGTCGGCGCATGATGTTTTGTCGCTATCTGCGGGTAGCGGCGGTTCACTGCGCGTTCTACGGTCCGGTAGCTGCCGCCAGTGTTGCGTTGTGCGGCTCGGGCTAGCGCGTTGCGGGCTCGTTTCGGCGTGTCGATGGGGTAGGCGTTGCGGCCTTTGCCGCCAACGGCTGACCGTTTGCCGTACACCACTTTGGAGGCTGGGAGCTTCGCGCGGGCTCGGGCACTTATGGCCATAGGTCACGCTCCAAATTGAGCGGCAGGTTGCGCTGTATCAGCGCGTCTGCCTGGTCGAATAGGGCATCGAGTGCTGCCGCTTTGGCTGCGATGCGGTCGCGCTCGCATGCGAGGTCGTTTGCCTGGCGTAGTAGTTCGGCGTAGCGGGCATCCTGTGCGGGCACGTCCAGCATTTGCTCTGCGCGGTGCCGGTCGATGCATCGATGCCATGCCCAATGACAATCTGCGCACAGCCATCCGCGTGGCCAGAGGTCAGCTTCAGTTCGGCCGAATATCGCGATAGGAGCCCAATGGTGGCGATGCTGTGCCGGCTTGCCGCAGCGCTCGCAGCCGAACATGGTCACCAGCCGCGCGCGCGATAGCGGCGCTGCCTGTGCGTGTAGGGGTCGAGTCCTTCGGCTGTCCATGCGTCGCGTTGCGATGCGATGAAGGCGCGGCCAGCGGCTTTGTGTTCGTCCGTACAGGGTTCGGCAGTCGAGCGCATGCGTTGCACGAATTCTTCGTCGTAGCCGTGCGTGACACTGTTGCCTACTGCATCTATGTCACGCTTGTCACGCGTCACGCTTGTCACGCTTGTCACGCTGTCTGTGTCGTCTTCGCTGCGTGACACAGGGCCTAGGTCACGACAAAAAGCTAAGGCTTTTTGCGTGACAGGCTGTGTCACGCTGTAGTTATCCACAGGCTCCGAGCGTGACATGCGTGACATATCTGCATCATGCAGGTCACGCTTGTCACGCTGTTTTTGTTTGCGCGCGCGGGCTAAACGTGTCTTGCGCTCGGCTGCGGTTTCGGCGCGCGCGGGCTCGGGCTCGGGGTCGAGCGCGTCGAGCAGGGTGCGTAGCGCAGCGGTCAGTGCCGGCACGGCTTCGTCAGGTATCTGCATCGCACCCCCATGATTCCGCGCGCGGTGAGCGGCAGGCTGCCAGTCGTAGCGCACGCGTGCGGGGCTTGTCACAGTCATTCGCCAATTTTTTTGGTGAGGCCTACGAGGTCGATGCGTGCGCCTATCCCATGCGTGTCTGCGTGGCGTTCTGCGGCCGCGTAGGTGGTGCTGATGGCGTCGCAGGTGTGGCATTGCCATTGGAGGCCAGGGCCGGCCTGTGGCGTGACAGGCCGGCCCTTCGTGCCGGCCGCTTGCGTGCTGCGGGCTTGCGGCCGGCCATCTAGGTCGCGTGCGACTGCGTTGGCGACTGCGGCACGTAGGCGCGGGTTGGCTGCGAGGTCGTCGGCGCTGATTCTCATTGCAGCAGCACTGCGATGGCGAGCGCGACTACCAGGATGCACAGGCAGCCGCAGAAGGCCCAGCCGAGCGTGTCAGCCGTCGACATCTTCGCCTGTGTCTTCGTCGTCGGCGGGTTTGCGGCGCGGGCTCGCAGACAGGGTGCCGTCGCCTTCGCCCCATATCTGCCAGGTGGGGGGTAGGGCTGCGAGCAGCGTGGCGACGAATTTGGCAGAGCGGCCGGCGGCGATGCTGATGCCGTCGTCATTCGTCGCCATTGAGTGCGTCCTGGTCGTAGGGGCTGAGGTCGGAGAGGCTGACGTTGTGGGGGGGTGACATATGGCCCCCCCACCATTCGATGTGGTCGCGGTGGGCTTTGTCGTAGTGCCAGCTGGCGTGCGCGTAGCCGGCTACGTAGCCGGCTGCGATGGCGCACAGGCCGACGATGATGGCGAGCACTGTTACTGCCACGGAGCTTGGCCTGGTACATGGTGCGGCCCTTCGTGGCCTACCTGGAGTGTGCAGCGCCACGTAGACACGCGTTGGCGTTTGATGCCGTGCTCTTTTCGTTTCACTTCGGGGCAGCGTTCTAGGTGTGTCAGGGGTGCGCCGATGACGCCACTGCCTGTACCGGGGCCATCCCACGGCTTTTCGTTGTCGAGCGCGACGCGCATGGCGTTGTGCCATTGCTGGTGGTGGCCGGCGCAGAGCCATGACCGCGGCCAGGCTTCGGCTTCGCCTTTTCCGAATACGGCGCGGGGTGCCCAATGGTGTAGTTCGCTGGCAGGTTGGCCGCAGACGACACAGACAGGGCTCGCTGTCATGGCTGCCTGCCGTGCTCGACTGCGGCGTGCCAGGCGTCGTGCGTCGTGACGTAGTGGACGATGGCCCCGCAACGGTTGCACGACTGGAGCACGTATTCGCGTGCGTGCGTGCTGACGACGAGGCGCGTGTAGCCCGGGAGGTCGTGGATGCCGGCCACGCGTGTCTGCGTCGTGTAGGACGATGGCCTAGGCATCGTCGTCACCTAACGGCAGTTCGGGCTCGGGTTCGGGGCTGTCTACGTCAGGTTCGGCGGCGTCGGGCAGGTGGCGTAGGTGGTCTAGGAGCTTGTCGGCTTCGTCGGGGGTCAGGTTGGCGCTGGTGGGCACTTCGCGGCCTACTACCTCTGTCGCCATCTTGCGGCGTGCCGCGCGGTCCATGATGCCTTTGCGGCGGTAGGTGCCGTGGAGTGTGCCGAGCCGGCCGCGGCTGACACGCTCGGGCTCGGGTGCGAGTGCAGCCGGCCGCTCGACAGAGGGCTCTGCGGCTGTGTGTGCGGCCGGCTGCGGTTCGCCAGGCAGCAGCGGCCGAATCTGTGCCGGCGCTGCCGCTTCGACGGTAGGGCTCTGCGGCTGACGCTTCGGTCCGCGCGGCCGGCGCTGCCTGACATTCGTACCCGCACCTTGGCTTGGCTGCGGGTCTATGTCGGTGCCGAAGGCGTCGTCAAATTCTTCTGCGGCTGAGAGCCCGCCGATGACATCAGGGAACGTCGCTCGGCACAGCAGCGCGCTGGCGCGTGCGAGCAGCATGGGCTGCGGGTACATGCGCCAATTGGGTTTGCCGTCGATGCGTGCCCTGCGTGCGTCTTCCATCGTGAAAGTGACGCGGCTGATGATGTCGGAGCCGTGTCTGCGGCCGGCCATCGTGACGGCGTTGGTGGTCAGCACGTCAGGCCATATTTCGTGGCCGGCTGCGAGCACGAGCGCGCGGAGCGTTTCGGCTGCGACGAACGGCCGGCCTTCGATGACCGAAATTTTCGCGAGCGAAACCATCGGCCCTATGCCGATTTCGTCGCCATAGAGGATGCAGGCGGTTATGGCGGGTACGTCGTGCCGCATGGGTGCGGGCACAAAATTGGTGCCGGCCACACTTTTGGCAAGCTCGGCTGCCGCGGGCAGGAGCCCTATCCAGTCGCGTGGCTGGGCAGGGTCGATGCGGGCCAGGGTCATGCGCTCGCCTTTCGTTGCGGTAGCGGCTCGCCTATGACCTGCCCGCGGGGCAGGTTCCGGAAGGTTGCGACCTGCGCGACGTACAGGAAGGTCCGGTAGGCGGCTTCGCTGATGTCGAGCGGCCATACGTCGTAGCTGTCGGCACGCAGCTGGACTGCGAGGCCCACCTGTACGGCCGGCATGGCGATTTCGTCGCCTTCGCCTATCAGGAAGGTTTCGGCGTGCGCGTACGCAGCGACCTGCAACGCGTGCTCGGGGTAGACGCCTGACAGGCCTGTCTTCCAGTCGATGACCGCAGTAGGGGAGCCGTCCAGCGCATTGACTGTGGCGAGCAGGTCGAGCGTGCCGCAGTACCGCCATCGGCGGTTTATCACCATCGCTTCGTAGGCAAGCTCGGCTACGTCGTAGTCGTCCAAGAACGCCAGACACTGCTCGACAGGGCCGACATACGCGTCAGGTATCAGGACACGTTCGCCAGCCAGGATTTCTGCGGCGTAGGCGTGGACGCGGCTGCCTATCGTCTTGGCTTCGTCGGTACGGTCGAAGCGGCCTTTTTCCATGCTGCGGAGCCGCTCGGCAGGGCCCATACCTGCGAGCCGCTCCCAATTGTCGAAGGCGTAGCCGGCTGTGGCGCGCGCGGCCCAATCGACCAGCGCCGGCTTCGGAAACCCATCCGACAGGATGCTGGTAACGCCTGGGACGCGTTCACCATCGAGCACGTAGGAATGGCCTGCGCCATGCTGGTCGCGCCGCGTCTGCGGTCTGGTCGCCATCTGCACCCCCATTTTGCGTGTCGTATCGTCCTACAGGAGTCACTGCGCGGATTCAAGCATTCGGCTGTGACAAGACGCGACGACGCCAGGCCCCTTGGTGGTGGCGTCTAGGGCCTGGCGTCGCGCTCGCCTACCTGTCCCCAATCCAGGCAGGCCGAAGGGTGCTAGTCGTGCTCGGGCAGGTCGAGCCAGAAGATGCGGCACGCATGGCTGCGGTAGCAGGGCATGCCTGTGCGTGTCGTGCATGGCGTGCCGGCCGGCGCATCGCAGTAGTCGCATGCGACGAATTCCCAGCAGTCAAGCTCTGTCGCGGTCACGGCTGCCGCCTTTCGTGCTCGCGTTCGGCGTGCTCATCTGACACGTTGCCGGCCGAAGGGTGCTCGGGCTGCGCGGCGTGGACTGGCGACTGCCACAGGTTGTAGGCGTCGTCATCGTGAATCCAGAGCGGCCTTTCGGCACGTAGGCCTGTGGCGTCGACGCGTCGAATGGCGAGCCCGCAGACAGCGCAGATTGCGTCAGGCATCGTCGTCGCCTTCGTCGTCGTCGTAGTCGCGGTCATTTTCGTAGTAGTCGCTTACGTCGTAGGCGTCGTCTGACGGGTAGTCCCAGCCGACAGGTTCGCCTGCCTCGTTGCGGTAGACGTGCGCGTGAGGTCCAGGAAACATCTCAGTAGCCGCCTTCCAGCATGCGGCCCTGCTCGGCCTTGCGCTTGGCGGCACGCTCTTGCGCGTAGGCCTTGTTGCACGCCTTGCACCAGCTGAAGATGGTGCCGTCCGCGCGATACGTGTACGACTGCGCACGATTCTTGACCTTGCCGCAGCGCGGGCAGCGTTTGAGGTTGCGCGGCAATTTCTTGCCTGCGTCTTCGGAAGCGGTCATCTGTCTGCCTTTCATTTTCGCCGATGGTGCGAAGACGCCTTTGGGGTTCGCGCCTTCGGCGCGAGCCTAGTCTGGCTGCCTGGCAGCGGCCTGTGCGGGTACGCTCGGCTTCGTCTGTCTTCGCCGATGGACACGCCTGCCGGCCGGCCCTTGCACCCCCATGATGCGAGCGGCCGGCCGCAGTGCGTTTTGCAGGGCAGGCTCGAGCTGCGCAGCGGGGTTAGGGGCGCATGCGGCCGAGCACGAAGGCGGTTAGCTGCACGGCTGCGAGCACGCAGACTGCGATGGTCACGAAGCCGGCCTGTAGGTGCGACATAGTTTCACCCCCCTACGACGCAGAGCAGCGCCGCGATGGTGCCGCCTTGATGGCCTGACACTTTCACCTGCAACGGCTGGAGCTTGGAGCCGCGCGGGCAGGTAGGGCCTGGTTCGCCTTGCCGGCCTTGGACGCCTGGGATGCCTTGGGGGCCTGGCACTGTGGAGTCTTTGCCTGGGACGCCTTGGGGTCCGCGCTCGCCAGGCTTTCCAGCTGCGCCAGCAGCGCCCGGAGCGCCGGCACTACCGGCTGCGCCAGTACGGCCTTGGCTGCCAGTAGCTCCTGCGCGGCCTGGTGGGCCAGCCACGTCTGATGGGCTTCCCGCAACGCCTGGCTGTCCTGGCTGTCCTGGTTCACCTGGGACGCCTACCGTCGTGCTGCCTGGTGGGCCTGGCACAGTCGAGTCTTTCCCTGGTGGGCCTGGTGGTCCCTGCTCGCCGGTAGTCGATTGTGCGCTGCCTATCGCGAGGCTGCCGAAGATGAGCGCCGCGGCGAGCAGGCCGACTGCGAACAGCCACAGGACATCGACCTTGCCGGCATCGCCGCGCATCCGTTCGGCGTGCAGGTCCGCTGCGAGCTTCTCGGCTTCTGCGCGCGCGGCCGCTAACTGTTCTTCGCAATGTTTCGTGCCGCGGCGTCGAGCACGCACCAGCGCAGCGTAAGACGTAATCAGGCCACCTGCGCCGGTACAGATAGCAGCTATCGCTGCGCCTTCCACCTACCGCCACGGCACGACATAGGTAGCAATATCGCCATCCAGGTCGTAGAGCGCGACGAAGCCGTCCCCGTTGGGTTTGCCGTCGCTGCCGACTGTCGGCGCGATGTCGAGCAGCGGCGCGTGCAGTGATTGGACTGTCTTGTCGGGATTCAGCCAGACGTACCCGTCGCCTGATGGCGTGTCGCCTTGGCAGCGTGCGCCGTTGTCCAACGCGACAGTGCCGAAGGCGGGTATCGGTCGTGCCGTGCCTTGCCGGCCGGCTTTGCTGTGCGGGCTCGCTACCGTCGTCAAGGGTGCCTCACTTCCTACCGGGCTCGGGCTCGGGGGCACAGGGGCCGGCGCTGCGCCGGTACATGCGGCCACGATGGAGTCCCATAGCTTCATGGTGTTATCGCCAGGGCAGACAGTGCTGGAGCCTGGCGAATTGCGATGCGCGACTACCTCAGGGTTGGCGATGACGTAGCCGCGTGCTTTCGCATCAGCGACCGCTTGGCCGATAAGCGCGACATCGTTTTGTGTGAATGGTTCGACCATTCTGTTGCCGCTGACGCAGACATCTACAGACTCGCCATTTCTGTTTAGGGTCGCGTAGCTTGACCAGACATCACGGAAATGCGTCCAGTTCGTGCAGCCGATTCCGTACGTATAGCCGCCTTCGGAATAGCGGCTGTAGTTCGTATCGGTACAAGTCCCAGCGCCTTCATGGTGAATGGTCACTATCGATACAGGGTTTGCCATATAACCGCCTTAGTTGGCTGGTGCGGTCGTGCCCGGTACCGGGCCGATATCGTCAATCGTCAAAATGTGTGCCCCGTAGGCGCGACAGTCCGTACCCGTACCGGTCCCGCGTATTTTCGTGACACCTCCAGCGGGCGTCGCGGTCAGCACGGTGGAACGCACGATTACCGGTAGCTGGTTATTACCCGTCACTGATGCATGGTTGTTTTCAACGTTGGAGCCGTCGGTGACGTAATAGACAAGTGCGGTTCCCGCGTTGATGAAACAGAATGCCGAATAGGTCGCGATGTAGCGCCGGTTGAGCGTCGCTGCCCAGGTAATCGAAACAAGGTCGACGGTAGTGTTTCCGCATTGTTTAGCGGTCGTCGCATTGTCGACCGCCGCGTATCGGCCTTCGTTACCCCATGCCGTATTCCACGCGCGCGCGATGGGCAGCCCACCTGTGCGTTGGTCTGTGATGTTGCCGGCCACGATGCCTGAAACCCCGCCCCCTACTGCGATGTTGGCGAGCGCCAGCGCGCCGGCCGGTATGGCTGGCACTGCCGGCGCTGACGGGGCTGGCGTGCCGGCCGCGGCCGCGAAGATGAAGTCGTTATTCACTCCGCCGTCTAGGTCGCCGCCGCGGGGCTGCACGTAGACGACATCGATGCGGCTGTTACCGGCCGCTGGCGCTGCGGTCAGCGTGACGTTCTCTATGGCGTCAGACACGCAGAGCACGCTGCCTGTGTTATTGACTGTCGGCACGGCTGCGGAGCCTGGCGCGACAGCGAGCACCATGCCAGAGGTCGCTGTCACCTGCATGCCCGATACGACTGCGGCCGGCCACAGCGCGGACAGGAGTCTGCGGTCGACGCCTGCCGCGTAGGAGCCGGCCTGTTCCCACAGGGGCGCGTAACGTGTCATGGCTTCACCTTCTGGTTAGTGCGTTGATGTCGCGTGTTATCCGATGGAATGCGGTACGCAGCCGCGGCTGCGGCCGGCCTACCGTCAGCGACACAGTTTCTTGCCCATCGTCGCCTACGTCGTATTGGATGCCGAGCACGCGCAGCAACGTCGAAATATTCAGCCGGCCTGACTGCACGACTAACGGCACGTTGTCCCCAATAGACGGGTTGCCGTACGTGTAGGCGTCTGGCATGAGGCCGAGCGTGTAGGCCGGCGCAGGCTGCGACGCTATCGCTAGTTCGCCTTGCGCACGCTCGGCCATTGTGCCGGCTAGGGACACGTCGCCTTCATTCACTGCGAGCTGCCACAGGCCGACTGTCGGCTGCGAGGTTGTGGCGTCTGTCGTCCAGGCGTCGCTGCTCAGCTGCGCGGCGTTAGGGTCGCTGTTCGCATTGTTGCCCAACAGCCTGACGTAATTGGCGTAGTCGACGCTGGTAACCGTCCGTTGCACTGATGCGACATTGGAGCCGTAGACGAAAGCGAGCGTCCCGGAGCGGTCTGTCCCCTGGTACGGGTAGAAGTTTCGGAGCGCGTCCAGGCCGGCAGTGAAACCTTGCCGGCCGGCTTCGGGCTCGGGCAGCACGTCGTAGTCGAAGCCACCTATGACCTTGGACATCGCGTCGATGACATCGAGCCAGCTGGTATTGCCGAATATCGCGCGGGTACGTAGCTGCCCTGACGCGCCGCGGCTGGTGCCGTCCGGTGCGACATTCCAGTGTGCGAGCGGCAACGTGGACGCAGGGAAAAGGGTGGTGCCGCCTATCGACTGCGCAAAATTCGCGAAGAACAGCGACCAGCTGATAACCGTGTCTTGCTCCATATTCGACGGCTGCCAAGGCGTATTCTGCGTGTAGATGCGGCGTCCCAACATCGACAGGTAGTCGTGACAAGTGAACGTCACTTCGTGGCGCTCTGGCGTCACAGTGTCTTCGGACTGCTGGATGATGCCGCGGAACATGCAGACATCGCGGCCCAGCTGCGTCGACCAACGCCACGCGTACACTTCGCTGGCGAATTCTTGGACGGTAGCTGCGTCAGGCGCTCTGCCGTCGAGCGCGAAGACGAATTCGGCTGTGCCGCCAAAAGCCTTCGTCAGCCTGCGGCTGTGTGCGCTGTCAAGCTCGCTGATAATCGTCTGCTGCCAGGTGGGGAGCGGCGTCCCGTACGTGTAGCCGGCAGGGCCGAAGACGCGCCGATGGGCAGTGATACGCCAGCGGCCGCGGCCGGCCGGCACTGGCGTCGACGCGCGCGGCTCGGCTTCTAGCGTCGTCATGTCAGGTAGCCGTCATTCCAGTAGGCGACTGCCTGGCTGACGCCAGTAGTCGACGCGCCGGCCAGCTGGAAGACGACATCGACGCCTACCGGCAGTACCGGCCAGCTGATAGCCGTCCAGTCCAGCTGATTCAGCACTGACTGCGCGCTGTCACCCGTGTAGTAGGCGGTATGCAGCCGCGTATCGATGTCTACCCAGCCGCCTGCCGGTATCAGGTAGGAGCCTAAGAACGCGATGCGGTAGGTAGGCCCTGACGGCACAGCGAACGTCACGACTGCGCCAGCGATAGGCCCGTAGACGCGTACCAGCGGCTGCACCGGATAGGTGCCGTAGCTGTGAATGATTCCGGTGCTCGGGCTGCCGCCACCTATCGGATAGACACGGTTGTAGGTCAGCGGGTAGGTGCGGCCTGGCACGCCTGCGCTGCCCGCGCGGGCTTGCACTGACTGCTGTGCAGGGTCGCGCACGATGGGGTCAGGCGCGACGAAACCTAGATGTATGTCGCGCTGCTGGTCGCCTTGTATCGCATAGTCGTAGACGGCAGGCCGCAGCGTCAGGGTGCGCTCTGCGACGCCTGGCCTGTCGAGCACGTAGTGCAGGACAGGCCGAGCGGACGGGACCATGTAGGGCGCGAACATGGCGGCTATGGCGTCGACCTGTGCGCCTGCGCCGGCCAAGGCTGTGATGTCGACGCCTACCGCGCGGTTGCCCATGAATTGTGTGCGGTCGTAGGTGCCGTCTGCGTCAGGCATATTGTCCACGACATCGCGCACGACTGGCGCACCTAGGTCGAGCGATTGGCAAAAGTAGCCGGCGCTTTCGTCTTCCAGCAGGACACTGTTACCGCCGAGCACCAGCCACGCGGAACGTATGCACGTCATCAGCTGGCCCTTCGCATCGCGGCGACTAGCCGCTGCTCTAGCACGTCGATGTCGACAGGCTCCATGAATGACGCGTTCTCAATATGGATTGCTGGCCCTGCGCTCTTGCTCGCAGGCGTTACGGCTTCGCCTGCGTGCAGGTAGAACAGGCCTTCGCGCGTGATGGTGCCGCCAGTCTGCAATGGGTGAATGTACGGCAGGCCGACAGTGATGGTGGGCAGCGTGACGTGGAAGGGGCCAGCTCCGACTGTCCAGCCGCCAACGCTCAGGTGCAACGCATCCCAGCCGCGTATCACCAGGTCGACTGCGCTCTTGAAGCCATTCCATATGCCGTCCCACAGGCCTGCGAGCGCACCACCTACGCGGCGCGGGATGCCGGCTACGAAGCCGATGAAGCCATTCCAGACGCCTATGGCTGCGTCAGTCGCGCTGCGGACTGCGCCAGCGATACCTGACCATGCGCCTGCGAGCGCACCCCCGATCGCTCCTGCGACCCGCGCGAAAAAGCCGATGAGGGCGGACCATGCGCCAACTATCCAATTGACCACTGCCGCGATTGCGGCCTTGATGCGCTGAAAGTTATTGATGATGAGCAGCGTGGCGATGCCGATAGGGCCCATCAGGATGGCGAGCAGCAGCGGCCAGTGTGTGCGAATCCAATCCCATACGACGCCTATCACTGCCTTGATGCCATTCCATATGGTCGACCAATTGCGGTAGATGACGTAGCCGATAGCTATCAGGGCGGCTATCGCTCCGATGATGAGCAGCAGGGGGCCGAGCGCAGCCCACGAAGCGACCGCTTCGGTGCTTTCGGCCGCGGTGGTCGCTTCGGTCGCGACCGCGGCCGCTTCCTGCGATGTCTTGAACAGGCCGAGCACGCTTTGCGTCGTGCTGACGGCTGCGCCTAGGCCCATCATGGCGACGCCTGCGACCTGGATAGCCGGCCCGTACTTCTGACCGAAGGTAGCTACCGCGTCTTCTAGCTTTGCCCGCATCGCGGAGAGCTTGCCGCTGAAAGTGTCTGCGGCCGCGCTCGCTTGCCCTTTCGTCTTGGCTGCGAGCAGGTCAAGCGCGTTGGTGTGATTCTGCGCGGCTTTGCGGGCAAGCTCCTGCGCCGCGGTCAGCTTGCCGTGCGCGGACTGCGACGCCAGGGTTGCTATGAAAACCTTGTTTTGGGCTTCGCGGAGCCGTAACGCTTCGGTAGCGGTCAGGTGTTTCTTGGACGCGTCTTGCACTTCGACGTTGAGCAGCGACTGTTTCGCAGCCGCGAGCGTCTTATCGGCGCTCTCGGCAGCCTTCGTCGCTTTCTCGACTGTCTTCTGCGCGGTGCCGGCCTTGGCGACGCTGATACCGAATTCTTTCAGTATGCGGGTGTTGCCGTTGTAGGCCTTGCCCATCTTCGTCGCAGCATCTGACAGCGAAATATGTTTCGCGGCTGCGACGTCGCTTACCGTGTCCATGTACTTGAGCGCAGTCGACGTGCTGCCAGTCGCCTGCGTCAGTATCCGGATGGCGTCTTGTGTCTGTTCGGCGGTATGGCCGAAGTTCTCTTGATGCTTAATGGTTTTCTCTATCTGCCCGCCGAATTCTTCGTAGGTGTGTCCTGTGGCGTCGATGGCCGCTTTTAGCTGCTGGTGCGACGCCTGTTCTTTCGAGCCGAGCGATGACAGCAGCGCGCCTACGCCAGTGACAGCTGCGCCGGCTCCCATCAGCGCGGGGCCTATCTTTTTGCCGTTCTCGATGACGCTGCCGATGGCTTCGTTCATGCCTGCGAGCGCTTCGCCGAAGGGGCCGAGCGTGCCAGACGCATTCAGCGTCGACAGCATCTTCCCGAAACCTTGCTGCGCCTTGGACGCAGCTGACTGCGCGGCCGAGCCTGCGCCTTGCATGGCTTGGCCGAGCCCGCGCAGGTCGCCTAGGACACGTACGACTACCGAAGGGCCGGCCATCAGCTACCTTCCACGCTTCGCTTGCGCGACAGCCTTCTCTGTTTCGCGTGCGTCCCGTTGCATGAAGCGAATAAATTCGTTGTATTCGTCATCGGTCAGCTGGTCGACCTGCGCAGGGGTCATTCTCCAGTAGCGGCAGAATCCTGCGAGGTTGTCGAGTATCCGGGCTCTAAAGGGTCTGTTATCTGCATGGGTGCTGTGTCGACAGTGAAGGTGAGGTCGATGTCGCCAGCCCATTCCCATAGCGTCGACGCGTCTGGCATATGGCCGCTGTCGACCGCGCGGCGGTACAGGTCGCCGAAAGCGGTCGCCTGCCAGCGGGATTCTTCGTCGTCGGTGTCTTGCAGAATTTCTGACAGGGGCCGGCCTGTCGCCTTATGTAAGGCGCGCATGGCGTTGGATGACAGGCGTAGCGGCTTGTCTACATGGATTGTCACTTCGCTGCGTGCCCAGCTCGGCCTGTCGTCAGTCATGGACTGCTGCTCCTTCGTCGGTCGTATTCGTCCATACGCTCGGGCTGTTGAGTATCTGCCCGATGGCTTGCGAGTAGAGGGCTGCGGCTTCGTTTGCGAGGCCTTGCGCGGCCGGCCACAGGTAGCGGCCTGACGGTATGAATTCGCGTTGGGAGCCGTCAGGGCGCGTGCCGCCAAATTCAATCCAGCCGGCGTAGGGGACTGTCGCGCGGCCCATCCGCACAGCTGCGCCTGTGCGTGTCCCTGACGTGCGTACGCTGCCGGCTAGCCGGCCTGGCGCATTCCATCTGCTCGGGGCCCTTTCGTCTGTCGGCAGCGACGCGCGCGCGCGGGCTGCGACAGGTTCGGCTGCGGCTTTGCCGGCCGCTTTTATCGCCCGGTAGAGCGGCCCTGACACGTCGCTACTCATACGGTTTATGTCGCGGCGCAGCGCCTTCATGCCGACGACGCCTACCGCCGTAGCGGGCATCGCTATGCGACGCCTGATACCCAGGCTGTGCCGTTCCAATGGGCCTGCCCGCTGCTGCCGGCTGTCTGTGTCTGCACGTACTGGCCTGTCGTCCACGCGCTTGTCGGGCTCGCAGTGACGGCGTTGGGGGTGCCGGCTATGAGTGCGGCGACTGTCGCAGGTGGCGTCGAGCCGGCAGGCGTCCAGGTGCCAGGCGTTCCCGCGGTTGCGCCGGTAGCGGGTACGCCAGTGTTGCGGGTAGGCGGCTGGTCGAGAATCCAGTCGATGTCTACTTCTGACGCGGTGCCGGCTTGCCCGCCGAAAATGGCGTAGGGCTGCGGTATCGCATTGCCTTCAATTGACGGGTTGGTGGCGCTGGCAGGACGGCTCTTGTAGGGCCGAACCTTGAAGCCGCACAGCGTCCCTGACGCGGCGTACGCATTGAGCGCTGATTGCAGCGTGGCGTCCGTTGCGCCTGTGTCGAAGGCCTGCGCGAGCTTGGCCTTGAAGTGCCATTTTACCGGCCCCGGATAGTCTTTGACGCCACAAAAAGTGGTTAGCTCGATGGGCTTGTTCTCGGGCTCGACGGAAACTTCCATGCCGAGACAGGACAGGTTTGCGCCAGTAATTTCGACGTAGGCGTCTGTCATCATTACCGGCGTCGCGGTAGGCGGGGCAGGGTCCGCGGCCTGCGGCGTCACTTCGCCACCATTGCCGCCGGCCGCTCTCGGGCTTTCAGTCGTCGCCATCAGTGCATTCCCTTCTACATGGTGATTTCTAGGAGCAGGTCGCCTGCTATCAGGTCGACGCCTGACACGCGTAGGACACGCCAATTCTCTTGTGGGCCAGGGTCGATGACCTGACAGATACCGCCGAAGGTGGGGTCGGGGTAGGTAGCTATTGCGTCGTAGGCCGCGGTCAGCATGGCGTCTACGTCGTCGGCTTCGGGCAGGCCGCGTGCGGCGAGCATTGGCATGACCGCGATGTCGCTACCGAATTGGCGTTGCCGGTAGTTGACAGTGCGCGGGTAGCCGACGATGTAGGCCGGCGCATTGAAGGTTTCGGGGGGTGAAGCGAAGACGGTAACGGCAGGGTCCAGCGTCGCGAGCAGGTCAGCTACCGCAGCCGCGATAGGAGCCCGCTTCCACGTCACGGCTAGCCGCCGAATACCAGCGGCGCATAGCCCGAATAGAGGGCTTCTACGTCAGGGTCGGTGCGGCCTACCCGCATGGCGGCTACGTCACCCCAGCCGATGAGGCCGTCTACCGTGTCGCGGCGACGGTAGAGCTTCGCAGCATGCATCTGTGCGGCGAGAAAACAGTCGTCAGGCAGGCTGGTCGTATCGGCGGGATAGATGGGCAGGCCGCTGGTGGCGTCAGTGCCGAGCCGCTGCACGCCATAGGCGATAGCGGCTAGCCGTGCCTGGTCTATTACTGCGTCGCTGGTGGCGTCAGGTTGCATGCGCAGCCAGCCGCGCACGTCGGGCAATTTTGGCCATCCTGACGCCACCATCAGCCCCTATCTACCGTCGTCTGGTGCCGCTGCCGCCATTGCCGCCAGTCGCGCCTTCGGCTTCGGCTTCGGGCTCGGCTTCGGCTTCCATGACTGTTGGCAGGCTTGTGACCGCACTGAGGTCGAGCGGCACATACGCGGTCCCTGCGAGCGTGCCGTAGGCCAGGTAGCCCCCATAGGCCACCTGCACCCCCAAAATGCTGGGCTCAATAACGCTCAGGAGCCCAATGTTTTCTTCGTAAACCTCGTACAAATCTGTCGGTCCGACAATGCACGTCTTCGCAGGCGCGAAGGGCACGACAATGCGGGGCAGGCCGAGAATGTCGCCCCGGAACGTCGCCAGGCTGCTGCCGCCGATGTCGAAGCCGTCGGCGCTGTCGCCCCCTACCGCCGCGTCAGGTGGCAGCACGACGCGTGTCGTGTCGACCAGGCTGCCGAGCGCAGCCCATACGTCCAGGCTGCACCAGACCGCGCCAGGCATCTTCTGCCCCGCCGAGTAGGAGTGCATCGCCGCGGTGTAGAGGCCCTTCGTCCAGTCTGCGAGCACTGGCGCGGCCGGCAGCGCTGGCGGTTTCGTGCCGGTAGCCGCAGTGACGAAAGCGGCCGCTACGACTGTCTCTGTCTGCACTGCGTACTGCTGCGCGAGGTCGCTAATCAGAATGTCCCACGCGCTCGGGCTGCTCCAGTCGATGTCCTGGCGGGAAATGTCGACGTAGCCGCCGTAGGTCGCCTTCGTGAACGAGACAGCGGTAATCGTCATCTTGCGTGACGGCAGCGCAGCCTTCTCTGCGCTTTGCGCTCCCACCTGCGTATGGACAGTCACTTTCGGCCGAGAGAATGACGTGCCCGGAATGTTGCCGAGCGGCTTCGCCCCGCCGAGCGATGTAATCAGCGGCCTGTTCGCGTCGACCAGCGACACCACCTGGCCGACAATCGGGACAGGCAGCAGGCCAGGCGTGTCCGCAGTCGTCTGGTCAGCGCGCACCTGCATGATGCGTGCCGCCGCGTCACTGTCCCGGTAGTCGCGCTCGAAAATGCCG
>Ga0126379_10000524_pt1 | contig 21398 bp, 18 predicted proteins | sample PanSoiMetPlot_24_FD_92640 | JGI IMG/M metagenome (GOLD analysis project Ga0126379, IMG submission 92640) | Tropical forest soil microbial communities from Panama - MetaG Plot_24 | ecosystem: Environmental > Terrestrial > Soil > Tropical forest > Bulk soil | place: Panama | collected 2016-02-17
ATTGCCCGCCGTCACCAGCGCCGCCGCCGCTCGCGCAGCAGGCGTGCCGGAAATTGCCGCGGAAGTTCCAGGCAACATCTGCTTCGATTGGCGCACCGGCGATACTGGGGCGGTCGCTGCCGCATTCGCCGCGGCGGTGTATCGGGTCGAGCTCGATCTCGACAATCACCGGATCGTCACAAATCCGATGGAGCCGCGTGGTGTCATCGGCCTCTGGGATGCACAGCGCGGCCGGTACACGGCCTGCGTCTCGAGCCAGAGCATTCACACGACGCGCGACAATACCGCCCGCGCATTGGGCGTGCCTCCCACTGCGGTGCGGTTTGTCGCGCCGGATGTCGGCGGCGGTTTCGGCGCCAAGAACTTCATCTATCCCGAGCATGTCCTGATGCCCTGGGCGGCGCGGCGCGTCGGCCGGCCGGTCAAGTGGATCGCCACGCGCAGCGAAGGCTTTCTCTCCGATCATCAGGCGCGCGATCATCAGGCACACGCGGCGCTGGCATTGGATGCGAATGGCCGTTTCCTGGCGTTGCGCGTCGCCAGCACCGCCAATACCGGTGCCTATATCGTAAGCGCGGGCGGAGTCCAGACCTTCCAATATGTCCATCTGCCGGGCACGGTCTATCGCATCCCGGCGATTGAGCTCGAGATCAGAGCGGTGCTGACCAATACGGCGCCGATCGGTGTCACGCGCGGGCCCGGCTTTGCAGAGGCGGTCGATGTCATCGAGAGGCTGATCGATCGGGCGGCGCGGCAATGCGGCTTCGATCGGGCCGAGCTGCGCCGCATCAACATGGTGCCGGCAGAGGCGATGCCGATGACTAACGCCTTCGGCAATACTGTCGACAGCGGCGCGTTTGCGCAGACGTTCGATCACGCACTGGCCGCTGCCGATGTCGATGGCTTCCCGGCGCGCCGCAGCGAGAGCGAGGGGAGGGGATTGCTGCGCGGCCTCGGGTTTGCGTATCACATCAAGGGGACCGGCGGCTCCCCGCACGAGAATGTCGATATCCGCTTCGAGGCGGACGGCACCGTGTCGCTGATCACCGGCACGCAGACGATCGGGCAGGGGCACGAGACGACGTTCCCGCAGATCCTCGCCGATCGCCTCGGCCTGCCAAACGAGCGCATCCGTCTCGTCCAGGGGGACACAGATGTGATCCCGGCTGGCGGCGGGCACGGCAGTTCGCGCGCGACCTATATGGGCGGCACCGCGATCTGGCGCGCCGCCGAAGAGGTCATTGCCAAGGGTATCCGCATCGCGGCCGAGGTGCTGGAGGCGGCGGAACCCGATATTCGCTTCGAGGACGGCCGGTTTGTCGTGTCCGGCACCGACCGCGCGGTGCCGCTCATCGACGTGGTGGCAATCGCGCGCGACAAGGGCGCACCGCTCGGCACATATCATTACTGGACGCGGGAGTGGATGACCTTCCCCAATGGTGCGCATTTCGCCGAGGTCGAGATCGACCGCGACACCGGCCAGGTGAGTCTCGCGCGCTATACCGCCGTCGACGATTACGGCGTCCTGGTCAACCCGACGATTGCCATGGGGCAAGCACATGGCGCGATCGCGCAGGGCGTCGGCCAAGCGCTGCTCGAGCACGCCGTCTACGACCCCGAATCCGGCCAGCTCCCCGCCGGCTCGTTCATGGATTATGCGGTGCCGCGTGCCGACGATCTCCCGTCGTTCTCTTTTGGCTTCAACAGCACGCGTTGCACGACCAACCCGCTCGGCGTCAAAGGTTGCGGCGAAGCCGGCGCCATTGCCGCCTTTCCGGCCATCGCCAATGCCATCGCGGACGCCCTGGGGCCGCTCGGCGTCACAAACTTTGCCGGTCCCGCTACCCCGCCCCAGATCTGGCGCACGATCAAGGGCTGAGCCTGTGAACCCTGTGAGCTAGCTCACAGACGCCGATCGGATGCGGATCCATATTGCTGCACATCCGGCTTGCAGCTGGTGCGACGCTCCCGCAAGGGCCGTCGTCTAGAACCCCGGCGCAGGATGGGATGCTGGCAGGAGGAGATCATGGGTGAGCAAAGATACGGCGCGCTCCGCGGGCGGGTCGTCGCTGCGGCGGAGGAACGCAACGATCACACATCGCCTCATTACCAGATCTTGGTGACGGCTGCTGGCGAACCTTGGCGGATCGCCGTCAATGTGAAGTCGACGGACAAAGGCCGCAGTGGCCCGGACCGCTCGATACTCCTCTACCGCATTATCGATGATTTCCGGCATCCGATTTTGCAGACCATCAAGCAATTCGACGAAGGCTTTAACCCGGTCGCAAGCGGTTTTCGCAATGGCGGTTTAGACTATATCCGCGGTCGTCTGTTCGACCCGAAGGAGATGCGTCTGCTGCCGCCGGACCTGCCTGGCGACGGGAATGATCTCAACGATCTGATCGATGCGCAGGTCGAGCGTGCGAAGGCCGACCCGAATGCAGTGATTTTCGCTTTCGGCCAGCCCTGGGGTCCCGAGAACAAGCCGGACAAGACGTTCAAATTCAAACCCAATCGCGGCGTCCACGACATCCATATGAATCAGGGCAATCCGCGTGCCGGCGGGCATGTCGGCGATAACGGCGTATGGCATGACGGCGGGCTCCTCCTCTGGTTTCCTAGCGCCGACCGGTGGGTCGCCGTTTTTCTCGCGTTTCAGAGCCAGTCGTGGCACACGGATGATCAGACCGGCAATCCGATCGAGGGGAGGACCGGCGCTGAGCCCGCCTTGTTCGACGAAAAGAGCCGTCGATTGCCGGCACTGGAACAAATCCACCCAGCGGTCGACATTGTCGCGCTCCGTATGCTGCCGACGTCGCAATCGCCCGCCGCCGTCCTGCTGCTCAACACGACGGATCAGGATGTCAGTCTCACGGAATGGTCGCTGGCCACCTCTGGTGACGGAACTCAGAGTCTCGCAGGTCTTGCGCGCAGGCCAAGCCCTTGCAATCGAGGTTGCGAAAACCTTCTTCGACCCCGTTGGGGGGGTTGCGACACTCCTCGATGCAACGGGACTGAAGGTCGCCGGCGCAGCTTATCCTTCAGCAACCGACGCGCGCCCCGGCTGGATCAAGGCCGGCTGAAGTTAAGCATGACCGCCCAAAATTCCGAGTTTATGGACCGCCGAGGGTGAAACTCGACAAGCTTTGGCGCTGACGATCGTTTGCGTCGAAATTGTCAGGGTCGAGCCAGCGCTCGAAAGCGGACTTGAGGGCTGGCCATTCGCTGTCGAGGATCGAAAACCAGCAAGTGTCGCGGTTGCGCGCCTTGTAGACCGTGGCCTGGCGAAACAATCCCTCATAACGAAAGCCGAGGCGTAGCGCCGCGGCGCGCGAGGGCGCGTTGAGGGCATCGCATTTCCACTCGTAGCGCCGGTAGCCCAGCTCGTCGAACACGCGGCGCATCATCAGATACATCGCTTCTGTGCCGGCAGGCGTGCGCTGCAATGGCGGCGCATAGTTGATGCCGCCGACTTCGATGACACCGGCCGCAGGTTCGATGCGCATATAGCTGGCGACCCCGACGGCGCGGCCGCTGCGGCGCTCGATAATCGCGTGGCGCAGTGGATCGTCGCCGCTGCCCTCCCGCTCCAGCCAGCTACAAAAATCCTCGAAACGGGGGAACGGCCCGTAGGGCAGGTAGGTCCAGTTGCGCCCTTCCCCATCGAGCAGATAAGCGGCGTGCAGCTCGGCCGCGTGGCGCGCGTGATCGATTGGCGCGATGGTGCAGAAGCGCCCCTCTATGGCATTGCGCGGCGGCCGCGGGCGGGCCGTCCAGTGGGGCAAAGGAAAGCCGATCGGTTGTCCCAGATCGTTGCAATGTTCGGTCATCGCCGGCATCTCCTTTGTTGTTAAACCGTGATTGTGCCCTCGAGATAGAGCACGGCGTGGCCGGCGAGAGAGATGCGGTCACCGCGCAATGTGCAGACCAGTTCGCCTCCGCGCGCCGAGATCTGCCGTGCATTCAGCTGCTGCTTGCCGAGCCGTGACGCAAAATAGGGTGTCAGCACGCAATGCGCCGATCCGGTGACAGGATCCTCATCGACGCCGTGGTTCGGCGCGAAGTACCGGGAAACGAAATCGACGCCGTCACGGCCGGGTGCCGTCGCGATCACATTCGCCCCCGGAATGCAGCGCATTGCGGCAAAGTCAGGCTTCAAAGCCGCAACGTCTTCGACGCGGTTGTAGACGGCCAGAGTACGCCCGCGCGCGATATGGCTCTCCACGGGCCGTAGCCCGAGCGCAGCGAGGACTAGAGGATCTGCGCTTTGCGCCTCTACCGGCCAGGCCGGGAAGTCCATCGCCAGCAGCTCGCCGTCGCGCGCCACCTCCAGCCGTCCCGCTTTTAGCGTGTCAAATGCGACCGAGCGCCGCTCAGGCGCCAGAATCCGCGTCACGACATAACCCGAAGCCAGCGTCGCGTGACCGCAGAGCTCGACTTCCACCGTCGGTGTAAACCATCGCAGCAGGTACCCGTCTCCCTCGGGGACGAAGAAAGCAGTCTCCGCAAGGTTGTTTTCGGCCGCAATTGCTTGCATCGTCGGGTCGGGCAGCCATTCCCGCATCGGACAAACGGCCGCCGGATTTCCGCGGAACAGGTTGCTGGTGAACGCGTCGACTTGGTAGAGCGGGATGCGCATGGCGAGCCCCTGGGAAGTTGTGACCGATTAAATTGGTTATCAGCGCTGCCAGAAAAATTTGGTGCACTCTCGGTGCACGTCGGAACGGCTCAATCCGATATCGCGCAACATGTGATCATCGAGTTGCTGGAGCAAGTAACGGCTCCGCGCCCGTTCCTGCCATTGTGCAACCTGCTGCATCAACTTCGGCAGCCGTCGGGCCGGGGCCTTGGACGCTAAGACATTGACTTGAATCCATTCGATCGCTTGCATGCAGAGTCATTTCCTGGCGGATCCGAACCTCATACGAATCAAATTGACTTACTTGCTACCGTCAACGATAAAGTTGTCATGGTGACAAATTGGTTTCCCGATCTTTCCGGCCATAAGGGACCGCGCTATCGCGCCATAGCTGAGGCCTTGGCCCAGGATGTGCGCGAGGGCCGCTTGGCGGCCGGCACGCGGCTGCCCACCCAGCGCGATCTCGCCTGGAAGCTGCGCGTCACGATCGGTACGGTGAGCCGGGCCTATGGCGAAGCCGAGCGGCGCGGCCTGATCGTCGGGGAGGTCGGGCGCGGAACCTATGTGCGGCCTCCGGCCGGCCCGGCCGCCGTCATGCCAAGCGATAGGTTGGGCGAGGCCACTGATCCCGATTTCATAGACCTGAGCATCAACCGTCCCGGGGCTTCCAGCGAACGGGCGTTGATGGCAGCGGCGCTGCAGCAGCTCGCCGCCGAGCCCGATCTCGCCTCCCTTATCGATTACCAGGCGCCTGCCGGACGGTTTGAGGACCGCGCCGGGGGCGCTGCCTTTATCGAGGGCTGCGGATTGACCACAACGCCGGAACAGGTGATCGCAACCGCCGGCGGGCAGCATGCCATGGCCTGCGTAATCAGCGCGGTTACCCGGCCTGGCGACATCTTGGCGGTGGAAGCGCTGACCTACCCTGGTCTGCGTGCGCTGGCGGGCCTCTTCCATCTGCGTCTAGCGCCTGTCGCCATCGACGATGAGGGTGTAATTCCTGAGGCGTTCGACGCCGCTTGCCGCGCTGCGCCGGTGCGTGCGCTCTATACGATGCCAACCCTGCACAACCCGACGACTGCGACGATGCCGGTGGCGCGGCGGGAGGCGCTGGCCGATCTGGCCCGGCGGCACGACGTGGCGCTGATCGAGGACGACGTTTACGGATTTCTGTTGGATGCGCCGATGCCGCCGCTCGCCCATTACGCACCGGAGCGCGGTTTCTATCTCACCTCAGCCTCGAAAAGTCTGATGCCCGCATTGCGCATCGGCTATGTCCACGCGCCGAAAACCAAGGTCGAGATGATCGCCGCAGCAGTACGGGCTACCGTCTATTCTGCGCCCCCCTTGATGGCGCGCATCGCCGCTCGCTGGATCGCGGACGGCACCGCGGCGCGGCTGGCCGAGGAAAAGCGCGTCGAGACCCGCCGCCGCCGCCGTATGGCGAGCTCTATCCTCTCCGATGCCGGTTTTACGGGCGATCCCGCCGCTCCGCATCTCTGGCTGACGCTGCCGGAGCCGTGGCGTGCCGATGACTTTGTCGCAGCGGCGCGTCATCGGGGTGTCGAGATCATCCCAGCCTCCGCCTTCGCCATCGCTCGCCAACCGCCGGAAGCGGTGCGCATCTGCCTTGGCGCGCATACCACCGCTGAGCGCATCGAACAGGCGCTGACGCGATTAGCTGAGCTGCTCGCGAGCGCACCCGAGCGTTACTTGTCGGTCGTGTAGTTCCGCTCGCTGTTGGATCGGCGGGCGTATGAGCGGAGTTTGCGCGCCTTGCTCAGCTCCGCGGTGCGTGTTTCGACAGAATGCGCTGCAGCGTGCGGCGGTGCATCTTGAGCCGGCGGGCGGTTTCCGAGACGTTACGGTCGCACAACTCAAAGATCCGCTGGATGTGTTCCCAGCGCACCCGATCGGCCGACATCGGGTCCTCGGGCGGCTCGGGGGTCGCGTCTTCCGGGGCGAGCAGCGCGCGCTCGACGGCGTCGGCATCGGCCGGCTTTGGCAAATAGTCGATCGCGCCTGCTTTGACCGCCGCGACCGCGGTCGCGATATTGCCGTAACCCGTCAGCATCACGATGCGGGCATCCGGACGGGCCTGGCGAAGAGCGGCAACGACATCAAACCCTCGGCCGTCACCGAGCCGCATGTCGACGACCGCGAAAGCGGGGGGCTGATCGGTCACTGCGGCGATCCCGTTCGAGACGCTGTCGGCGGTCGTCACGATAAAGCCGCGCCGCTCCATCGCGCGGGCGAGCCGTTGGCACAGCGGAGCGTCGTCGTCGACGATCAGCAATGTGCGTTCAGATTCGGGAAGACCCTGCAGCTCTGTTGGGAGCCCCTCGGTATCGGAGCGGTTCGGTCGATCGATGGTTTCCATGATTTGCCTTTCCCCGCCATCCGCAATTCGGCCCCGACTAACGATATGCGCTAGCCGCCGCCGTCGTCGGGCGCGCCTTTTCTACCATCTCCAGATTGGCACGATTCCAAGAAATGGCAACATGCGCGCCACCGTCCGGGAGATTATCGAACTTCAGCAGGGCGCCGCTGCGCTCGAGCAGGCTTTGCGCGATGAAAATACCGAGCCCCATATGATCGGCTGCGCCGGTGCGTGTCGAAATGTAGGGCTCACCGAGGCGTCCCAACAGATGCAGCGGGAAGCCCGGCCCGTCATCTGCGATCTCGACCGTGACCGTCATCTCGTCCCAGAAGGTCGTGACGCTCACCTCGCGCCGCGCGAATTGGACGGCATTCTGAATGAGATTGTGGAGGCCGTGCATGATCTCGGGGCTGCGGCGGACGAGCGGTTCCTCCGGCCCCGGTCGCCCGACGGTGGCAAAGATCAGCTTTACTCCTTGCTCCTGATGGAGTGCCCCCGCCGTCTCGACCAAAGCCGAAATCGGCAGCCGCGTATAAGGCGATCCGCCATCGTGCTCGGGGTGTTGCGCCAGCTCGGCGAGGATCGTCCGGCAGCGTTCCGACTGACTGAGCAGCAGCGCCGCATCCTCCGCATGCGGACTGTTCTCCGGCAAATCGCGCACCAGTTCCTTGGCGACCACCGCGATCGTCGCGAGGGGGCTGCCAAGCTCATGCGCCGCGGCCGCGGCGAGCGCCCCGACCGCCGAAATCCGTTGCTCGCGCGCAAGGGCGAGCTGGGTGGCGCTGACAGCGTCCCGCAGGCGTCGCGCCTCCTGTGCGACGCTCCAGGTATAGGCGGCGATGAACACGGTCGCGAGCACCAGCGCTACCCAGATGCCGAGCACGAGTTCGGGGGGGAGGACCAGCGGCTCGGTGCGCCAGGGCAGCGGCCGGTGCCACAGCGCAAGCCCACTGATCGTCGCCACGGCGAGGATCGACAATGCAATCACCGGGCGTCGCGACAGGATCGTCGCGGCAACGGTCACCGGAGCGAGGATAAGTATCGAGAAAGGGTTGTGCAGCCCGCCGGTCAGATAGAGTAGGAGGCCGAGCTGCAGTATGTCGTAGCCGAGACACAGCGCGGCATCGCGCTCGCCGAGCCGGGCCACCGCCTGGCGGAGCAGGATCAGCAGGATGTTCAGCAAAGCCGAGCTGCCGACTACCGCAAGCGCCGGAAGGAGCGGCAGGCGGTAACCGAGCCCGTAATGGACCGTTAGCACCGTCAACGCCTGCCCGGCGATCGCAACCCAGCGGATGGGTACAAGAGTCCGCAGGCTGATCCGGCTGAAGCCGCTGCCGGGCTCTCCAGAGGTGATAAGTGAGGTGTCGCTCACCGGATCAACTCGTCTGACGGGTTATCACTTGCGAGCGGCTTAGTCTCGCTGTTCGAGGTCGGGTTCGCCAGCCCCACGCTGGTCGAATACGTCGTGACAAGTAATATAAAGGCGATGGGCGGGCCTGCTGTCAAAGTCGAGACCCTCGTGAAATGTTATCCCACCGCCGTTGCGGTGGATGGGATCAGCTTCACGGTCGCGCGCGGGACCACAGCGGCATTGCTCGGCGGCAACGGCGCCGGCAAGACGACAACGCTGTCGATATTGCTTGGTCTCTTGCTGCCGACTGCTGGCAGGGTCCAGGTCCTCGGCGAGGACATCCTGCGGCATCGCTATCGCGTGCTGCCGCGGATGAATTTCTCCTCGCCGTTCGTCGATCTGCCGCACCGGCTGACGGTTCGTCAGAACCTTCAGATCTACGCACGTCTTTACGGTCTGCCGGATCAGCGCCGGCGCATCGATCAGTTGGCGAGTGACCTGCAGATTTCCGCCTTTCTCGAGCGTCCGGCGGGCAAGCTGTCGGCCGGGCAGAAGACGCGGGTCGCGCTGGCGAAAGCGCTGTTGAACGAGCCGGAACTGCTGCTGCTCGACGAGCCGACCGCCTCGCTCGACCCCGACACGGCCGATTGGGTGCGGAGTTATCTCGAAAGCTGGCGGGCTCATACCGGCGCGACGATTCTGATGGCCTCGCATAATATGGGCGAGGTCGAGCGGCTGTGCTCGGAAGTCATAATGATGAAAGCGGGCCGGATCGTTGACCGCGGCAGCCCGCAGACGCTGATCGACCGCTACGGCCGCACCAATCTTGAAGAAGTGTTTTTGCACATCGCCCGCGACGCCCGGGTCGAGTTGCAACCGGTCAAATGACGCGCGAGCTGCGCTCCTCGGCAGGCCGCGTCTGGGCAATGCTCCTGCGTTATCTCTATCTACTGCGCAGCTCCTGGCCCCGTACCCTCGAGCTCCTTTACTGGCCAACTCTGCAGATGCTGATCTGGGGCTTTATGAGCCAGTTCCTCTATGTCAACAGCAGCTATGTGTTCCGCGCGTTCGGCGTGCTGCTCGCCGCGGTCATGCTCTGGGATGTGCTATTCCGCGGCCAGCTCGGCCTGTCGATGTCGTTTCTCGAAGAGATGTGGGCGCGCAATCTCGGTCACCTCTTCGTCACGCCGCTACGGCCTTATGAATGGGTGCTGTCGCTATTGTCGATGAGCATGATCCGCGTACTGCTCGGCATGATGCCGGCGGCGCTGCTCGCCATACCGCTCTATCACTATTCGATCTTTGCGTTAGGGATGCCGCTCGTTGCGTTCTTTGCCGTGCTGTTGATCATGGGTTGGTCGCTCGGCTTGGCGATCTGCGGATTGATCCTGCGTCAAGGCATGGGGGCGGAGGGTCTGGCTTGGACGGTGGTGTTCACTATCTCGCCGATCAGCTGTGTCTATTACCCGGTTTCGACCTTGCCGGGATGGCTGCAGCACGCGGCCTGGGCGCTGCCCTCGACCTATGTCTTCGAGGGAATGCGAGCGGTGCTATTCGCCGGGATTTTCCGCACCGATTACCTTTTGAGCGCGCTTTCGCTCGACATCGTCTATGTGGCGCTCGGCGCTATCACTTTTTTCGTCGCGTTCCGTGACGCGCGCCGGCGCGGCGCGCTGTTGCAAATGGGGGAGTAAGAGCTGCTGCCGCAGCATCAGCCCGGCCCGCTGACACCCGCTTCGACGAAGGTGGCCATGCCGTTGTGGCATGCGACAGCCGCTTTCAACATACCGAAGGCAAGAGTCGCGCCCGAAGCTTCGCCGAGCCGCATGCCGAGATCGAAGAGCGGCTGCTGGCCGATCTGTTCGAGGAGGCATCGGTGACCGGGCTCGGCCGAGCGGTGCGCGACAACACAATGATCGAGGGCATGACGGTCGGCGGCAAACAACACCGCGGCAGCGGCAGTCGAGGCAAAGCCGTCGAGCACCACCGGCACCCGGCCGAGCCGTGCCGCCATGACCGCCCCGACGATCGCGGCGAGTTCGAGACCACCCAACCGGCACAGCATGTCCAACGGGTCGCGGGCTGCCGGCCGGTGGAGCGCGACGGCTTCGGTAACGGCTTTGCGCTTTCCTTCGAGCGCGGGTCCGGCTACTCCCGTTCCGGGGCCGGTCCACAACTCCGCGGTTCCGCCGAATAGGCCCGCGCAGAGAGCTGCCGCTGCGGTTGTGTTGCCGATCCCCATCTCTCCCAGTGCTAGCGCGTCGATATCCGGTTCGACCGCCATCATGCCGTAGGCGATCGCCTTGGCACACTCTTCCTCGCTCATCGCCGGCTCGATGACGATGTCGCCGGTCGGCGTATCGAGGTTCATCTCATAAACCTTGAGGCCGGCCTCGAAGACGCGGCACAGCTGGTTTACCGCAGCGCCGCCGGTGATGAAGTTCTGCACCATCTGCGCAGTAACCGCGGCGGGGTAGGCCGACACGCCGCGCGCCGCAACGCCGTGATTGCCTGCAAACACCAGCGTGCGCAGATGATCGAGCCGCGGCGGGTGCCTTGCCTGCCAGGTCGCAAGCCATATCGCCAGCTCCTCGAGCCGCCCAAGAGAGCCGGCCGGCTTGGTCAATTGCGCCTGGCGTGCGGCGGCGGCAGTGCCGGCCTCGAGGTCCGGTCCCGGCAGATGAGCCAACAGCCCACGGATCTCGTCCAGATTTGCGACCGGCTCGGCCATATCGGTCTCCCTTTCGAGGAATGCCTGCAGCGCCGATCAAGTAAAGCCTGTCATTATCGCCGGGGATACCCGGTTTTCGCGGGTATGACGAAAGGCGGAGATGTCGGTTATCGTTGCAGAATGAGCGCTCCAGATAATCCGTTCCGGCGCCGGTCCGGGTTCCTCGCCGGCTTTATGACTGCAACAGGTTTTTTGACGCGGCTTCCGATCGACAGGACGTCACACGAAGATTGGCCGCTCGCCGATTCGGCCTGGGCATTTCCGCTGGTCGGGGCCGGTGTTGGAGCCGCGGCCGCGTTCGTCTTTCTGCTGGCTCAACTGGTCGGCCTCGGAGATTGGCCGACCGCTCTGTTGACGGTGCTTGCAGGCCTCGCTCTAACCGGAGCGTTGCACGAGGACGGGCTCGCCGATACTGCCGACGGGTTCCTCGGAGGGAGTGATCGCGAAACAAAGCTGGCGATCATGCGCGACAGCCGTCATGGCACCTTTGGCGTGCTGGCTATAGTCTTCAGCCTGTTGTTGCGCAGCGCGGCGCTCGCCTCGCTTGCCGATGCGATCCACGCAGGACTCGCACTCGTTGCCGCTCACGCCATCTCGCGCGCCGCACTGCCCGTGGCAATGTGGCAAATGGCACCGGCGCGCGCGCAAGGTCTCGGCGCGACAGCCGGAGCAATTCGCGCTCCGAGTGTGATCGGCGCCGTTGCGATCGGTGCGGTGATAGGTTTGGCGGCGCTCGGCCCGGTGCGAGGCGCGATCGGCGTTTGCCTCGCCGGTGTCATTCTGCTCGCGCTGGTTGGAATCGCGCGTCGCCATATCGGCGGCCAAACAGGCGACGTCCTTGGCGCCTTTCAGCAAATCGAGGAAATCGTCATGCTGCTTGTGGCGTCGGCGCGATGAGCGAAGTCACGGCCCGCCTCTGGCTGGTGCGGCACGCGCCCGTGGCGCATGGCGGCCGGATCTACGGCCAGACAGACCTTTCCTGTGACTGTTCCGAAACTACCCTTTTCACCGGCCTTGCCGAAAAACTGCCGCGCGCTGCCGTGTGGGTGACGAGTGATCTGCGCCGCACCCACGAGACGGCATCGGCAATCGTCCGCGCAGGCCTGCCGGGACCGCGGCCGATCCCGGGTCCTGACGCCATCGAGATGGCGGATCTCGCTGAACAGAATTTTGGCGAATGGCAGGGCCTGACCTACGAGGAGCTGCAGGAATCTCGGGCCGGCGATTTCCATCGCTTTTGGCACGCACCCGCGCAGGAGGCTGCACCCGGCGGCGAGAGTTTCGTCGCCGTCATCGAGCGAGTGTCACGAGCGATCCACCGCCTGGTCAACGCGCATCCGGGGCGTGACATCATCATTGTCGCGCATGGCGGCACGATCCGCGCCACCCTGGCGCTGGCGCTGGGTCTCGACCCCGAGGCCTCTCTCGCCTTCACGATCGAGAATTGCTCGATCACCCGTATCGATCGGATCGACGGCCCCGGGATGGGCCACGGCTGGCGCGTGGTGACGGTCAACCGCCCGCCGCGTTGAACTCAGGGGCCGCACTTGCCGCCAGTGGCGTTCGAGCGCCAGCGGACACCCTTTCAAGCCTGTGCTTGCGGCTATGTCGTTCGGCAGAGTAGCGCTGTGACGCAACGGGAGGCGATGGTATCGCGTCCAGATTTCGTGCGGCTGAGAAACTGCGTGCAATGGCCCCTGTTCAAGAGGCGAGGTTCCAGGTCTGGAGTGATTGTCATGTTTCGCTCGTTGACGACAACCGCGGTCATCGCGATCGGATTGGTTGCCTCACCCGCTTCTTTTGCCCAGACGAGCCCGCCGGCTACCTCCAGCTCCTCGGCGGTCGCCACTACGGCCAGGCCGGTGCTCAGCCAGGAAGACAGAACTTTCGTCAACCAGGCCGCCATTGGCGGTATGGCCGAGGTGGAGCGCAGCAAGATCGGACAGAAATCAGCGAACCCGGAGGTGAAGAGCTACGCAAATCGTATGGTACGAGACCATAGTGCTGCCAGTCAGCAGCTGACTGACGCTTCGGCGAGCGTGGGGATCGAGGTGCCAAAGGCTCTCGATACGGAACACCAGCGAATGCGCGAAAAGCTCCAAAGATTGCACGGCAAGGCCTTTGACGACGAATATATCCGCAATATGGTCGAGGATCACAATAAGGCAGTGCGGCTCTTTCAGAAGGAAGAGCACTCCGGGCGTGATGCCCGGTTGAGGCAGCTCACGCCAAACACATTGCCGACGCTCGAGGAACATCAAAAATGGCAATCGAGTTGTCTCACAAGCTGCCGCGGACCGCAGCCCGATAGCTCCAGGGCTGCGATCGCAACGGATCTAACCGAGGTCCGGATCTCGATCTTCTGGAAGCCTCAGTGAGCCACGCCGAGGGTGCGAATTTGCTCGAATAGCGGATGGATTTGAGCGCGATAAGCAGCGGAGCCCGAGCGCGACAACCACAATTGCTCGAAGACGTTGGTCCGGTAATCCGGATATTGTGCGCGGAACGCCGCCGCCGCCGTTCTTTCCGCATCGCTGCGGCGGCCGACCAGTGACAGCGCCGCCGTCAGAAAAAGCTGCGCGCTGCCATAGCTGGGGTTGCGTTCGAGAGATTTGTGGAGCAACCCGATCGACATTTCGATGCGACCGAGCAGAAGCTCCGCAAATCCGCCGAAAAAGAACCAGACGCTGTGCCGGCGGTCCGCCTGATCCAGACGCATTGCACGTTCGATCGCCGGCAGCGTTTCGTCGGCACGGCCGAGAAAGGCCGCATTGTAACCGGCAAAGCCGTGGGCAATCCCCAGCGCCTGATCCATCGCCAAAGCCTGTTTGAAGGCGCGCTCGGCCTCTTGCAACTGTCCTGCGGCGGAATACAGCATGCCTTGTACGCAGTGCGCATCAGAATGTCCCAGCGCGATCGACAGCGCAATTGCCACCGCTTCGCGGCCGAGATCGGATGCCGCTGCCACAGCTTGTGGGTCGCCCCACCATGGGTTACTGACCAGATGCTGACAAGTGCGCGCCAAGCCGGTTAGCGCCTCCACATTGCGTGGGTCGCTTGCCAGCGCAGTCAAGTACCAGCGCTGCGCCTCGGCCGACAACTCGGCGCGCATTCCTTTGGCAAGCGCGTCTGTCGCCCGCGACAGACATTGCGCGACGCCTGGTTCCGCACTGGAGCCGACAACCGCATCGCGGCTTGCTGCTTGCAGCAGTAGGACATGCAGTTCGCGCGAGATCCGACGGGTGATTTTGGGCTGAATCGCCGCCAAATCTTCGGGCCGGAACTCATGACGACCTGCCCACAGGTACTCGCCGCTAGCCGCCTCGCTGATCCTCATATTGACCCGCAACTTCCCCGGATCGCTCCGTTGCGCACTGCCGGTGACAAGGTAAAAGTATTCTCTTGCTGCTTGCAGCGGCTGGGAAAGTCTTCCTGGTGCGCCGTGCTCCTCTGCCAAGGGTTTGAGGTAGAGACCGCGGCCATGGCGCAGGAGGTCCGTGACTAGATCTTCGGTGAATGCTTCCGCCAAGATTTGGTGGCCGACATCGCCGGTCAGGTTGCGCATCGGAGCCACCGCTACTGCAATTTTCGGCAGCAGGCAAGGCCACCGCGGCTTTTCGGCCGCCGCAGCAAAAGCCCCAGATTCCCGAACGCTCCGGCTCTCCAGTGACCGACGCGCGGTTACGGAAACCATAATAGGAGTTCGCGTACCGGCGGCGCGGGCGCCGGCAACTGGCTCCTCGACATTGCCCCGGCGTGCTATTTCATCAGCAAGCGCCTGCGTCTCGGCATCGGGTGTGACCCCGAGTTCGCGCTGCAACGTCTCGATGCAGCTTTTGTATTGCCTGAGAGCCTCCCCTCGCCGCCCGGCTTGCGCGTAGGCGCGGATCAGCGCTCGCTGCCCAATCTCGGAAAGCGGGTCGAGCGCCACCAACCGGCGTCCGGCCTGAACGGCGGAATCGTGGTTCCCGGATGTACCTTGCGCCGCTGCTAGGCGATGCAGGACGTCGCAGGCGATGGCAAGGGTTCGATCGCGTTCCGCCGCGAGCCACTCTTGAAACGGTTCCGACGCGATATGAAAATCGGCGAGAAATTCGTTTCGATACAAATCTGCTGCTGCCTGCAGATCCGAGCGCTGCTGAGAGCGGGACAGTCGCTCGAACTCGTCGAGGTCGATCTCCACATCCCTCAACTGGCAACTGGTAAACCCGGCTACCAAATGGCGGGCGGCGGCAAGCCCAAGCGCTTTGCGAAGCTCCAAGAGGCAATTGCGCAGGCTGTGCCGCGCTTGCTCCGAACCCTGGTAGGGCCACAACAGGTCGGCCAACCGCTCGCGGCTAACGGGCTGACCACGTTGCGCGGCAAGGTAAGCAATAAGGCCGCGCGCCTTTTTCGGGAGTTTGCCGATCCGACAAATATCACTTGTGATCACTAAAGAACCAAGTAGGGTAGTAGAAAATGTCATAATCGATACCTCGAAGATACCAGCTCCCACTGCGAACCTGAAGTTAGGATTGCTCGGAGCACACCTGATGATGACGGCAATTGCTCTAATGAACGAATGCTCGAGAACAGCGCCACCGCTTGAGCAACAGCGACTTTATCTTCTGAGAGGCGAGCCATCTTTGCCATATATGGGGCTTTGGCATTCCCGCAAAACAGGGGGATCGTTTGCGTTCGTTAGCGAAATAAACCATAAATTATGGCAAAAATACGGTGTTCTGCCACTGACTGTTTCAAATTCGGGGATTTCAGTCAGAATTTTGCCTCTTTTGCGGCCTCCCTGATCGTCAAAACTCCATCGGGTGCCGTCGCGCAAGCAAAAAAATTTTAAAATAACGACGGCTTTTTTGACATTTACCAGACGTCGAAAATGACGGCCAGCTGACTCAATAAGATTAAGGTGTATTAAAGACCTGCTGCTTGCGAATTTTCCGATGCTTCGAACGAGTAGAAGCGAAAACATGCAGGCGGTGCCGCTTCTTGAAATTTAAACTTAATTAGGCCCCGCATATCGGCAAAGCGAGTGGACGTGACGATTAGAAATGGGATCTGTAGAGCACAGATACAAGCTCTCTACCAGCATACACCGGCGGTGTTGACCGTAAATATCGTCAATTCAGCGTTGGTCGCGATTGTATTGGCATCCGCCAAAGGGCAGATCTGCTGGTTGGAGTTCCTCGCACTGACGGTCGCTTTGACAGCGGTTCGCGCATTCGGATGGGCTTGCTATCAGAAGTGCGAGGAACCCGACAAGTCCACACCGAAATGGGCAATGTACGCAACTCTGGGCTCGGGCCTCTCAGGGTTGCTTTGGGGTGCAGGCAGCGCATTCTTACTGCCCGACAATCTTGTCGAGCAGACCTTCCTCGCATTCGTTATCGGCGGTATGTGTGTTGCCTCGCTGGTGTCCTTTTCATATTATCTGCCGGCCTTCATAGCCTATGTTTTTCCCGCATCGCTGCCACTGGCCGGCCGTTTCTTTCTGGATGGCTGGACCGTTCATGGCGATATGCTAGTGGTTTTCGCGCTGGCGATAACGCTTGCCGCGTACAACTCGACCCGGGCATTCTCCGACACTTTACGCCTTAATTTGGAGCTGACGGAGAAGACCGAGCAGCTCACTGCGACAAACCGTCGGCTCGAGATGGAAATTTCGCAGCGGAGAGCGACCGAGGATCAGTTGCGACAGGTGCAAAAGATGGAGGCGATTGGTCAATTGACCGGCGGCATTGCGCATGATTTTAACAATCTGCTGACGGCAATTGTCGGGCACCTCGAGATGGCTGAAAGCCGGGTGACCAATGATTCTCGAACCACGGCGCTGCTCCAGGCGACCCTCCGGGCGGCTGAACGCGGCGCCACGCTAACCAGGCATCTGCTGGCCTTCGCGCGCCGACAGCGGTTGGAGCCAAGACCGGTCGATGTCGCTGCCGTGATCAGCGGTGCCGAGAAAATCCTAAATCAGACGATTGGTCCCGAAATCCGGCTAGTTATTTGCACACGAGCCAACTTGCACCGCGCGTGGGTGGACCCCAATCAGCTGGAGCTCGCCATTCTGAACCTTGCCCTCAATGCCCGCGATGCCATGCGCGCGGGCGGCACGCTTTGCATCGACGCGGAGAACCGCCGAGGGGAAATCGGAAATCTGTCATCGGATATCTCGCCCGGTAACTACGTGGTCGTGTCGGTGTCGGATACCGGTACGGGGATGAACGAGGAGACTCTCGCACACGCTTTCGAGCCCTTCTTTACCACCAAGGAAGCCGGTCGTGGCAGCGGTCTCGGATTATCGATCGTACATGGGCGACCCGCATTCGGTCGAGATCCGAGACAAAGTCTTCAAGACCTTGCTTACGGGCGTCATCGAGGAGGATATCGACGAAACCAATGATTGCGGCGACCGAAGCACTGAACTCCTGCCGCAGAAAGGCGGCAACCGCGTGCTCGAACCGTGCGCCACTCACGAGTGGTTGCCACCGCGGCCGAGCAGCGCCTCGACCTTTTCGAGCAGCCGAGGCAATTCGATCGGTTTGGTATCGTAATCGTCGCAGCCCGCCGCGATCGCCTTTTCGCGGTCACCCGCCATCGCGTGCGTGGTGAGCCCAATGACCGGGATCGCCTGCGTGCTGGGGTCAGCTTTGAGTCGCCGGGTCGCTTCCCAGCCATCGAACACCGGGAGGCTCATATCCATCAGAATGAGGTCGGGCGTCTCCGCCTTCGCCGCCGCGATGCCTTTGCTCCCCATCGACGGCCATCGCGATCTTGTAGCCGCGGCGGATGAGCCGGCGCGATAGCATGTCCCGGTTCATCTCGTTGTCCTCGACGATCAGGATTTTGGCCATCTTCGCCCCCTCAGCCCGCAGCTGTGACTTCCTCCGCCTTCGGCAGCCGCAGCAATATCCGCCGCAGCGCTTGGCCGAGATCATCGGCACCCTTTGCGATCACCTCGCGCGTGCGTCCGGCCAACAGCTCGCGCTCGGCCGCGCCCAGTGGCATTGCTGTCAAGATGACAATCGGGATCTGCCGCCACTCGGTACGTTTCCCGATCTCGTCGAGAAAGGCGAAACCGTTCATACCGGGCATTAGGAGGTCCAGCAGGATTAGCGCGGGAGGTGCGTTCTGCGATAGCCACAACAGCGCGTCGGCGCCGTCCCCTGCCTCGGCGGCGTCCCAGCCGAGCTTATCGAGGTGGCGGCGGGCTATGTTGCGGCTTTCGGGTTCATCATCGACGACAAGAACGATGCCGCTGCCATAGACATGTTGCCGGATCGTAGCGGCCAGACGCGCGCGGTCGACCGGCTTGGTCAGAAACTCGGCGGCACCGAGCGACACGGCGATGCTGCGATCGGCCAGCACGGTCACGATGATGACCGGGATCTCGGCGAGCTTGGGATCGGATTTAAACGCGGTCAGCACCGCCCAGCCATCCGTGCGCGGCATCAATACGTCGAGCGTAACGACGTCGGGATGCCACTCGCGCGCCGACGCGAGCGCAGTTTCGCCATCGGTTGCTGTGACCACGCGATAGCCCTCCCGGCGCACCGCAGCGGCAAGGAAATCGCGGGCGTTCGGATCATCGTCGACGATCATCACCAGAGGCGCTTCTTCGGCACCCGCTGGAAGCGGCGCGACCTCAGCGGCAACGCGGCCCCGATCGGGCAATGTGATCGTGAAGGTGGAGCCCTGACCGGGAGCACTCTCGACGGCGATCCTGCCGCCGAGCATCTCGCAGAAATGCTTGGTGATCGCGAGGCCGAGCCCGGTGCCACCGTACCGTCGGGCAGTCGAAATGTCAGCCTGGCTGAAAGCCTCGAACAACCGGCTCTGCTGTTCCTCGGTCATGCCGATGCCGGTATCGCTGACGATAAACGAGATCTCATCGTCGCTGGGTCTATTCTCGAGCTTTATCCGACCCTCTTGCGTGAACTTGCCGGCGTTGCTAAAGAGGTTCAACAGGCTCTGTTTGAGCTTGGTCCGGTCGGTGCGAAACGCACCGAGCGCCGCTGGAGAGACAATGTCGAGACGGTTCGCATTCGCCGCCGCCAGCGGCTCGACAATCGAGCGCACCTCCTCGACCAATGCGCCGAGGTCGACATCTTCGATGTAGAGCTCCATCTTGCCCGCCTCGATCTTCGACAGATCGAGGATGTCGTTGATGAGGTCCAGGAGATGCCGTCCGGCGTCGCGGATCTTGGTGAGATCGGGCAGAAATTCCTCCTGGCCCTCGTCCTTCGCCGTCTCGTAAAGCATCTCGCTGTAGCCAATGATCGCGTTCAATGGCGTCCGCAGCTCGTGGCTCATGCTGGCGAGAAAAGCTGATTTGTGTTCGCTTGCCTCTTCGAGCTGGCGGTAGAGATCGCCGAGCTGCTCCGAGGTCCGGTTCACGTTGGCTGCCAACGCGCCCAGCTCGTCGCGATTGCCGACCGTGACGCGCTGGGTGAAGTCGCCGGCAGCGATCTCATGGAGCCTCGTGTCGATCTCGCGGATCGGCCCGATCAGCGACCACGAAATTGTGCGACCGAGAACCAGCGCCAGGACGATGGCGCCGAGCGCGAAACCGATAACGATTGTCCGCGAAGTACGGTAGGCCTCGCCGCTCGCCTCGATGCCCGCCACTACATCGGCTTCCGCCTTGTTCACCAGCTCGTTGGTCAGGCGCTCGAGCCGGTTCGCCAGCGGCCGCGCCTCTTTCAGCTGCGCTTCCCGTGCTTCATCGACATGCCCGCTGCGGATCAGCTCGACGACCCGCGTCACGACGGCAATGAAGCGGTCGTACTCCTGCCGGACCTTGCCGAGCAATTTGATTTCGTCCTTGGCGACAAACTGCAGCCGCTCGAGATCATAGCCGAACTGATTGAGTTGACGCAGGGCGCTGTCCAAAGTGCGCTCGTCCGAGACCAAGAGCGCTGACGAGATGCTGTAGAGCTGGCTCGTCGTGTCGTGCTGCACCTGGCGATAGGCGGCGATCTTGCGCTCGCTCTTGATCAGCTCTTCAGTCTGTCGGTTGACACCGCTCAACTCGTAGAGCCCGACCGCTCCAAGTGCGATCAAGAGGGCTACGATCGCTAGAAATGCCGCCAGCAACTTTGTTTGGACACGCCACGGCAGGCGCGCGACCGGGCCGACAAGGAGGGTGTTGCGCGATATCATTCCTTGTCCACGAGGCTCAGCAGATCGCGCTCGAACTCCTCCGGATCGAACCGCGCACCGAGATACTGCACGCGCATCTGGCCATCGCCGTCAACGAGCGTGGTGAGCTGCGAATGCTCGACCGAGCCGTCGTCCTTCTTTGAAAAGAATACGCCATAGCGTCGCGTCAGGTCCCGGACCGCTTCGAGTGAGCCAGTCAGGAAACTCCACCCCTCCGGCTTGGCACCCCAGAATTGAGCATAATCCTTTAGGACCGCCGGCGTGGCGTGCTCCGGGTCGAGGCTGATCGAAACAAAGGCGATTTTGGTGCCGAACTGCGCCGCCAACTCGTCCTGTACGTCGACCATCTTCTGCGTCGGCAACGGGCAGATGTCCGGGCATCCCGTATAGATGAAGGTGACCGCTACGACCTTGCCCTGCAGATCGGCGAGCACCGGCTTGCCGTCCTGCGAAGTCAGTGTAAATTGCGGCGCCGGCCCGATCACTGGCAGCCGCTTGTCACCGCCGACCTCGTGCACCCCCGCTAATGCTGGGATCGCGAGCAGAGCCAATGAAAAAAGGAGGGCAATTCCTCCCGTCTTTATGGCCTCGCTCGTCGTGCCCGCGAAAGCGGGCACCCAGAATCGCGAGAGCGGCCTCTCGTGTCGTACCCCTGGACCCCCGCTTTCGCGGCGGTGACGATGATTGAGAGAAGAAATTTTCATCGTGGCTCCTACGCCTTCAGCTCGCGCTTGAGCTCGTCGAAAAACCGGAAATCGGTCCCCTCGGCGAGGATGCGCTTGGGGTCACGCTTGATCATGCCGAGCTCGTTCAGTCGCAGAGCATAGAAGCGGACGCTGTCTTCGGCATCGAAGTCGCGCCAGCTGCCGTAGGGGTTCTCGTTCAAGGTCTGCAGCGCGTAGTCGTAGTTCTCGGTGAAGCCGCCATCGACGATCAGCCGTGCCGCCTGCTCGGGCGCGCTGGCGCGCAAATCCGCCGCCCTAAGCAAGGCCCGGATGACCCGCTTGGTGGCAACCGGGTAGCGGGCGATGAACTCCCTGTTGCCGGCCAGCGTGCAGCAGAAATATTGCGACCAGGGTCGGTCCACGGCGGTCCTGAGGATCACATGGCCAACCTTGCGCGCGTGCAACTCCTGCGGCGCCGG